>Ga0307372_10004337_pt1 | contig 22006 bp, 17 predicted proteins | sample OX1MG_FD_202533 | JGI IMG/M metagenome (GOLD analysis project Ga0307372, IMG submission 202533) | Soil microbial communities from Risofladan, Vaasa, Finland - OX-1 | ecosystem: Environmental > Terrestrial > Soil > Coastal area > Acid sulfate soil | place: Finland: Risofladan, Vaasa | collected...
GCATGTCACCGATGGCGAGTTGACCGCCGCTTTGAAAAACGGGCAGGTGCAGTGTCGCTCCAATGCCGTGCACGCGGTCGTCCATGTTGCCGCCGTGACGATCGGCGAAGAACGTGGAGATGTCACCTGACGCCGGCGACACGCCGATGACGCCAAACATCGGACGCGCCGGGAAGGAGACGCGCTCATTCATCGTCACGACGCCGTCGATCACCTTAAAAATCCGCGTCGTTGGCGAGTGAACCTGATCAATCAACTGCCCCCACTCTGGGATGCACATCGCCGCGCCCTGTTCATTGGGGCGAATATCAATGAGCGTTACCGACAACGAATCACCCGGCTCCGCGCCGCGCACGGCAATGGGTCCGGTCGCGCTGTTCACGCGGTTGAGATCAAGCTTCTCGAGCGTGTCGCTCTCGCTTTGAACCTGACCCGTAAAGCAGTCCCACGTCTCAATCTCAATGACTGTTCCGGGGTCCACCGTGACTACCGGTTCACGATTGGCGTCGAAGGACCAAACGTGTTGATCACGCCCGATTCGCAAGACTTCCTCACCCATCACCATCTCCTCTTCTCGACCACGGCGTGGTCGCTACGTTCGATTTCGCGGGTAGTGACAGGCCACGGAGTGTCCGGGCGAGAGTTCCACGAGAACGGGCTTTTCCTCGACGCAGCGCTCGGTCGCGACCGGACAGCGCGTACGGAACGGACAGCCCGACGGGCGGTCGAACGGCGCGGGTACGTCACCCGAGATGACGATGCGTTCTCGCTGCTCGCGTGTGCCGTCGTCGAGTTCGGGCGAGACCGAGAGCAGGGCCTCGGTGTAGGGGTGAAATGGCTGTTCGTAGAGGTCGTCGGCTACGCCGTACTCGACAATCTCGCCGAGATACATCACCGCCACGCGGTCCGAAACGTGACGAACCACGCCAAGATCGTGGGCGATGAAGAGATAGGTGAGCCCGAGTCGCTCTTGAAGATCGGCCATCAGATTGAGAACCTGCGCCTGCACCGAGACGTCGAGTGCCGAGACCGGCTCATCGGCGACCACGAGCGAAGGATTCAACGACAGTGAGCGGGCGATTCCAATTCGCTGGCGCTGACCGCCCGAGAACTCGTGGGGGTAGCGATTGACCGACGCGGGATCTAGTCCGACGAGTTCGAACAACTCAAGCACGCGCGCACGGATCGCGGCGTCGTCGCCGAACTTATTGATTCGAAGCGGTTCGGCCACGATGTCGCCGACGCGTCGACGGGGATTGAGCGAAGCGTAAGGGTCCTGAAAGACCAGTTGCATCTGACGACGAACGGGCCGCAACTGACGTCTCGAAAGCTTGGTCAGCTCTTGCCCGTTGAACTGCACGGAACCTGACGTGGGTGACAGGAGTTGCACCAAACAGCGCGCGAGCGTGGATTTGCCACATCCCGATTCGCCCACGATGCCAAAGGTCTCGCCTCGGCGGATCTCGAGCGAAACGTCGGCGACGGCCTGCATCGTCAACCTCTGACGTACCCCTGGCGAACGAAGCGTGAACTCCTTCACGATGTTCGTCGCTCGAAGCAAGATGTCCTCAGTCATGACTACTCACCGAGGTCGAGTCTCGCTGACGCAACGTGACCTTCTGCTCGTCCGAGAGCCAACAGGCATCCTGGTGCCCACCGCCCTTCAACGTAGGACGCTCGTCGCACTTGTCAAAGCGGTGCGCGCACCGCGGAGCGAAGGCGCAGCCCGCCGGCACGTTGAGCGGTGACACCGGCGTTCCCGGAATGGTCGCCAGGCGCGACCGTTTGGTTTCGACCCGCGGCACCGCGCCCAAGAGGCCCCAGGTGTAGGGGTGCTGGGGCGTGCGAATTACGTCGCGCCGGTCTCCGAGCTCGGCGGGGCGACCGGCGTACATCACCACGACGCGATCGGCCATCTCCGAGATAACGCCCATGTCGTGGGTGATCAACACGATCGATGAGTCGTAGGTCTCTTGCAACTTTCCCATCAGCTCGAGAATCTGTGCCTGCGTCGTCACGTCGAGGGCCGTCGTCGGCTCATCGGCGATGAGGAGCTTTGGGTTGCACGACAGGGCCATCGCGATGACGACGCGTTGGCGCATGCCGCCCGAGAACTCGTGGGGGAACTGATCGACTCGCCGGGCGGGCTCGGGGATGCCGACTTCGCCCAAGAGTTCGATGGCGCGCTGGCGCGCCTGCGCCTTGGTGGCGTCGCTGTGGGCCCGGATCTGCTCGGCGATCTGCCAGCCGACCCGGTAGACCGGCGTGAGGGCGGTCATCGGGTCTTGGAAAATCATGCCAATGTCGCCACCACGAATCGAACGCATCTCTCGATCGGCGAGGCCGAGGATTTCGCGGCCCTCGAATTTGACACTGCCCGAAACCGTCACGTTGGCCTCGCGAAGTAGTCCGAGCATTGAATACATCGAGACGCTCTTGCCCGAGCCCGATTCGCCCACCACGCCGAGTACTTCCTTGCGGCCGACCGAGAAGGAGAGCCCGTCGACCGCGCGCACGACGCCGCCTCGCGTCGAGAACGAAACTTGCAGATTCTCCACCTGCAAGAGAGGCGTCGCGGTGGCGTCTCGCTCAGACAAGGCGCACTCGGGGGTCAAGAAACGCGTAGGCCACGTCCACCACAGTGTTCGCGAGCACGACGAAGAACGCGCCGTACATGACGGCGCCCATGATGACGGGCAAATCAAGGTTCTGGAGCGCGGTGTAAGTGAGCAGACCCACACCCGGCAGTCCGAACACCACCTCAGTCAGCAGTGCGGCGCCACCGATGAGTGAACCGAAGTCGAGACCGAACAGCGAAACAATCGAGATGAGTGAGCATCGCAGCGCGTGGCGTATCAAAATTCGCCGTTCCGAAAGACCTTTCGCTCGGGCGGTGCGCACGTAGTCCTCGTTGAGCGCGTTGACGAGTTCAGCGCGCAGCACGCGCGCGTAGATACCCGCGTAGAGTGCGGCGAGCGTTAGCCACGGAAAGAGAAGGTGCAGCGCCCACTCCCCCGGACTCGCGCTCAGCGCCACGTAGCCCGAAGGTGGAACCCACGAGAACAGCGAAGCGTGCAGTTTGCTTTGGGTGATCAGGTTGACTACTTGGCCCAGCCAGTACGCGGGCACCGAGATTGCCGCTATCCCAAAGAACATGATTAGGGGGTCGATGAACTTGCCACGGTTCGCGGCCGCAATCACACCCCCCGCGATGCCTACCACCAGCCAAATGACCGCCGCTCCCAACACCAAAGAAAGGGTCACGGGCGCCGCCGACTCGATCTGGGGAACCACTCGGTCACCGATGTTGATGTAGGAAGAAAGATCTTGCTTGATGAACAAGTGATCCATCATCAGCACGTAGCGAACCGGCAGCGGTCGATCCAACCCAAACTCGTGCTTCACCTGTTGAACGACCTGTGGCGTCGCTGATCGCCCAGCGATTCGTGCTGCCGGATCGACTCCCGGGGTCGCGAAAAAGATGAGGAATACGAGTATCGAAATGGCGAACATGACAAGAATCGCTGAGATGACGCGGCGAACAATGAAGGCGCCCACTTAAATTGATCCCCGCAACTTGGCCTTGGGGTCGAAGGCGTCGCGCGCACCATCACCCAAGATATTGAGCGACACGGCCGTAATGACGATCATGATTCCTGGCGCGATCGCGACCCACGGCCGGGTGTAGAGAAGTCCCAGGCCGTCGTTGATGATCGTTCCCCAACTCGCCGCTGGCGGCTGCACGCCGATCGACAGGAAGGACAATGCCGACTCGGTGAGCATGTCAAAGGCCACCATGAGAGGCAAAAACACGATGATGCTCGGTGCGACATTAGGAAGAACTTCCTTCCACAAAATGCGCAGATCCGACGCGCCCGAGCCAATCGCCGCCTGAATGAATTCGCGCTCTCGAAGCGAAATGACGATGCCGCGAAGCGGTCGCGCCACGTACGGCACGAACACCGCGGCGATGATAAAGATCGGCAAGAGCAGTGAGCCGGGTCCTACGTGTACGGGTCCGAGGTTAAGGCCACTCGTAAGGAGCACGACGGAGAGAGAGATCGCGAGCAAGTAAATCGGAAAGGCCCACACGATGTCGAAGATCCGCGACAGCACCCAGTCGATGGGGCCGCCGAAGTAGCCCGCCACGACGCCAAGGACGGCCGCCGCCGCACAACAAAGAATCGCCGACGACGTTCCGATCAGCAAGCTATTGCGCCCGCCGTAGAGCAAGCGCGCGAAGACGTCACGGCCCTGGTTGTCAGATCCCAAAAAGTAGTGCGAGAAATTCCACGTCGGCCCGATTGGCGTGACGCCGAAACCGAGGCCCTGGGTGTTGTTCTGGAGAACGAGAATGCGCTTCCCATTGATTATCGTCGTGCCCTGAAGATTCGACGCGAAAGCGTTCACGTGCGCGATGTCGTGCGCGTAAACGGGCGCGAGCAAGCAGATCGTCACGACAAAGAGGCAAACCGCGAGGCCCATCATCGACGCCTTGTTCCGGCGAAGTTGGCGCAACGAAGAGCGCCAGGGGCTTTCGGCTCCCCTGGCGCTCTTCGACGCGTCTTCGTCACTCAGTGACAAAGACAGCGTGCTCGCAATGCTTACTTCACCCAAAGTTGATCAACGTACATGTAGAACTGACGCGAGAACTGGTAGTTGCCGGTCTGCTTCGACACAAAGTCGATTTGCTTAGGCGTGAACAACGGGACCCACGGCGCGCCCTTGCCCATGATCTGCTTGTCCACGTTGCCCCAAATCACGTTCGCCGCCTTCGGGTTCTTAATGCCGAGCGTCTCCGCCTTGGCCATCTGGGCGTCAACGGACTTGTTGCAGTAACCCGCGATGTTGATCGAGTTGTCACTGCCCGGGGTGAAGGCGCTGCAGCTGAGCAGAACCTTCAAGAAGTCCGACGCGGCCGGATAGTCCTGGTACCACTGCGAAAGGCTGATCTGGACCTTGTTCTTGGTGTTTTGGATGTAGTTGAACTGAATGTTGGCCGACAGGGGCTTCAGCGTTGCCTTGTAGCCAATGGAGTTCAACACGCTCTGAACGTATTGGCCGACTGCTTCGTTGACCGGGTCGTTCGTCACGACGATGCCCACGGACATCCCGGCGGTGCCCGACGCCTTAACGAGGGCCTTCGCTTTCGCGAGGTCGGGACCCTTGTAGGTCGATCCCGTTCCCTTGTTGTAGTCGCAGAAGTTCACGTGACCAGGGAAGCCAGGGGGCAGGATCGTGCAGACCGGCTGGGCGAGCTTGGTGCCACCAAAAAGACGCACGGCGGCGTTCTTGTCAACCGCGTAGTTCACGGCCTCACGGGCCTTGTAGTTGTTGAACGGAGCAAGGTTCGTGTTCATCGGCAAGTACCACACCGCGGTCAACGAATTCACGTGAAGCTGCGGCGCGTACTTCGTGGACAGTTCCTGCAGACGGTCCGAGGGGAGCGGGTCGAAGACCCAGTTCGCCTGGCCATTTTCCACCTGTGTCACTTCGGACTCCACCGTGTTGCCAAAGATCATGTCGATCTCATTGGGGTAACCCTGGGGCTGGGCGGCGGCCGACCAGACCTTGAAGTACTTGTTGCGCACCATCGTCAGCTGGCGGTTCGGGTTGTACGACGAGAAGGCGTACGCACCCGTACCGGGAATTGGCTTCGTGCCGGCGTCCTTGCTCGGCGCGCTCGGTGGCAAGACTGAGGCAAAGGGTACGGCCATCTGGTCGATGAACTCCGGGTCCGGCGCGTACAGGTTTATGACCACCTTGTTCGTCGCCGCGTTGACGACCACGCCACCAGCGAGGGTGCACGTCGCGGGCTTGGCGAGGCAGGCCTTCGAGCCGACGATCGCGTTGTACCAGGTGCCCGCGTTGGGGTTCGACACCTTGAAGATCCGCTGCAGTGACAGCTGGACGTCCTTCACCGTCACGCTCTGGCCATTGGAGAACTTGACCCCCTTGCGAAGCGTGAAGGTATAGGTCTTTCCACCGTTGGTGATCACCGGCATCGCGGTCGCGAGGTCGGGAACGACGTCAAAAGAGTGCGAGCCACCCACCTTGCGAAAAGCGAGGAGCCCGTCGTAGGTCGCCTGGTAGAGCTGCCAGTACTCGAGGGTGTAGTTCACCTGGGGGTCTAGCGAACCACCCGCGGTCGACGCCAGCAACTTCACTGTGCCGCCGGCGTGACTTGGCTGATACGAAAACGATGGTCCCGCTGATGACGCGCCCGACGTCGTCGCCATCAGTGCGCCTGCAAATACGGTGAGTGAGGCGACCATCACTCGAACACCGCGTAATGACTTCATTCGATTCACTCTTCCCCCTTTAGACGGCGCCAATTTGGCACCGAGGTGACGGATTACGATTCGCTGATTATGGTGCATCGCGACAACGAACGCAACCGCTACGCACGCTGACCTCTTAGAATTCACCCGGACGAAACACTGTGAAGAACGCAGCAACGCCCGCCGAGTCACCCTCAGGAGCGTACGATTTGGCCGTAAATAGACGTCCGCTCCAGTGGCCTTATAAAAGATTTTTCAGCCCCTTCCACCAAGGACGACGCCACCCCTGAACGTCTTCTATGGTGTTGCAAAATGGAGGAATGAAGTGCGGCTTCTCATCGCGGGTGGAACGTCTTTCGTGGGTCGAGCGCTCGCGCATTCGGCGAACGAGCGTGGGCACGAGGTCACGGTCATCAATCGAGGTGTCACGCCGAGCGATCTGCCTTCCGCGATTGAGCGTTTAGTGGGCGATCGACGCGGCGATCTCTCCGCGCTGAACGATCGAGTCTTCGACGCCACCATCGACACAATCGCGTATCGTCCCAGCGACGTTGTCGCGCTCGCGAAAGCACTCGGCGAACGAGGCGGCCATCACCTGCAAATATCGTCGGTCTCCGCCTACGCCGATCCCGAGCACGAAGGGCTTCGAGAGGAGGATGCGGTTCTCGCCAGCTCGGACGGCATCGACCTTGAGGGACCCATCGACGGACGAACGTACGGACCCTTGAAGGCGGCGTGTGAGCGAACCGCCGCGGAGGTTTTTAGCGAGCCGCTGAGCTTTATACGACCGACGTTCGTCATCGGCTCGCACGACGCCACACTGCGCTTTCCGTACTGGGTCGCGCGGCTGCGCCGAGGTGGCGAAGTCGCCGTGCCCGGACCCGCGACCAACGCCATGCAGTACGTGGACGCGCGCGACCTCGCGGACTTCACCCTCACTTGCGTCGAACAGTCCTACACCGGTGCCTTTCACGTCGCGGGACCCTTTCCCGTCGATCGTTACGTCGACTTCATCCAACGGGTGGCTCACCACGTAGCTCCCGCGGGTACCAGGGTTACCGAGGTCGATCCCACCGCCGTCCTCGACGCCAACCTCGAAGATCGTTTCCCGCTGTGGAGCGGGCCCACCAGCGAGGGCGCACTGGCCGTTGATCCCGCCAAGGCGCTCGCGCACGGACTGCGGCTTCGCCCGCTCGAAGAGAGCGTCGACGACGTCGTGCGATGGTGGGGATCGAAGGAGTGGCCCAAGCATTGGCTGGTCGCCGGCGACGAGCGCGCCCTGCTCGCCAGTGTCGCCCCCTAGATCGGCGAACACGTTCGAGCATTTGCGTGTAAAAGTCCAGTGGGACGAGACAAAAGGTTGCTATGGCCCCTTCGAGGGATGACCAGTTCGATCAACTGGTGCGCGAACTCAGCCCCCCGGTCGGGAGTTACCTCGGACGACGTCTCTATCCACTCCCCCGCGTCGAACTCGATGATCTCGTCGAAGAGACGTTCACCATCATCTGGCGTCGCTTCAGCGACGTGCCGAGCGGCGCGGAGCTTCCTTGGGCGCTCGGGGTCGCGCGCAATGTTCTTCGTAACGCCAAGCGAACCCACGCGCGTCGGCTGACCTACGAGGGCAAGGTGCGTCCTCGCGGAGCAGAGGCCTCGGCGGAGGCGAATGTTATTGCTGACGAAAGTGTTCGCGACGCATTGAACCAATTGAGCGACGACGACCGAGAGATTCTTCTGCTGCACGCGTGGGACGGTCTGAACGCCAACGATTTGGCACGAACCCTCCTCATCACACCCAACGCCGCCGCCGTTCGCCTCAGTCGCGCCCAGGCGAAGTTCAAAGAACACTTCAACGAGTCGCCGGTCCAATGAAAGTTTCGCCCCCCGCACGACAGGTACTAGGTGAGCATGCAAAGGAGATTCGATGAGCGACGTCTTTGAGCGCCTCTCGGTCGCTGACCCCTACGCCGGGAACGCTTTCGAACTTCCCGACGTCGCGAGTTTCATCACGCGCGTTTCGAGGCCACCGCGACGCATCTCCACTTGGCGTCGATTCCAGCTGAGCGTCAGTGGCGCCATTTCGGCCACCACGTTGATCATGGTGGGCTCGATTGCCGCACTGCAGGGCGCTGCACCTTCGCTGCCCGTTTTGAATTTTGCCCTCGCGAGCGCGACGCAGTTCAACGTCTACTCAAGTGTCAGGGCGTCGACGTCACACCTCCCAACGGCGAGCGTCCACGGAACGGACGCCCCGGGCGCGGCCGCCAATACTCTGTACCACTTCATCGCGGCCCCGCGTTTCTCGAACGCCACCTCGGTTGGTCCCGCTTACCAACTGCGGGCGCCCAGCAACCCAAGGACCGAGACCACGCGAATTGCTTCAATCTTTGGTGTCTCGGGAGCGCTCCGGCAACTCACGACCAGCGCCGCCTGGCAGCTAAGCAGTCCCGGCGCGAGGGTCACCTTCGCTTCACAGGGTCTTTGGACGTGGGGCTACGTCAATACTTCGACTTCGGCAACGAACTCCGTTGTCGAGACCGTGCCCGTGCATGAATTGGTGTTGAAGGCAACGCAGCTGGTGAGCGGCTTACATTACGGCTACCAACTCGGCATACCGGCCGTGACGACTGGAAGCGTTGCCGGCTCGGGACCTTCGAATTCGGCGCAGGGATTCGTCTCAATCCATCTGCGTTTTCCCGTCGTCGTGAGTGGCACCACGACGGGACTAGTGAGCGACTTCACCTTCTCAACATCGGGGACCCTATTGAGCGCGCACGGCCCGGCCTTCTTCGTCGCGTCTTCATATCCCTATCCGCTGCTCTCTCCCCTAGCCGGCGTCGCAAGACTCAACGCGCAACGAAACGAGCCCGTCTCGAGCGCGGGGCCAAGCACGAACTCGCCAACGCTGGTCCAGGTCACGATCAGCAACGCGTTGATCGCACTCGGCGCGTATCGCCTGAGCGATGGCACGCTCTGGTTGGTGCCGGTCTATTCCTTCACCGGTATGGTCAACGCGAAGTCGACCACGTGGTCCCTGCTCGCCCTGGATCCGCGCTACACCAAGAACGCATCGCTCGCTGCGCCCCTCGCCAGCCAAGCAAATCGAAACTGATCGGCCCTAGCGCTTTTCGATTAGGTCCATGTACTCCTCGTCCCAGAGGTCAAAGTACTCCTCGGGCAGCAAGACGGCGTGGGTGGGTTCGAGCGCCTCAACAAACCCGCGTTCGTGACTGACCGCCACGACCGTTCCCTTCCATTGACGCATCATCTCGCCGAGCGCCAACACGCTCGCCGGATCCAAGTTGTTGGTCGGTTCGTCGAGCAGCAACAAATTGGCGTTGGACGAAGCGAGAATCGCTAAGGCGAGCTTGGCCCGCTCACCACCCGACAGCGTGGCGGGCATCTGATACGCGGCGTCACCCTTGAGGCCAAAGGCGCCCAGCATTGAGCGGCGCTGCACTTCGGTGACGACCGTCGACCCGTCCAAGTTCCCGAGCACGGTCTTGGCGAAGTCGAGTTGCTCGTTCTCCTGGGCGAAGTAGCCCACCGTGACGTTCGCCCCGAAGCGAATACTGCCACCATCAGGATTTTGAGCTCCCGCGAGGCAGCGCAGCAGCGACGACTTCCCGGCGCCGTTTCGCCCGACGATCACGATGCGATCGCCGCGACGCGTGATGAAGTTGGCGTCGCGCAAAACCTCGAGCGACCCGTAACGCACGCTGACGTGCTCGACCGTCATGGGCACGTCACCGCTTCGCGGGGGTTCGGGCAGGCGAAAAGTCACCTTGCGCTCTTTGCGCGTGACTTCAATGCGGTTGTCTTCAAGTTTCTCGACGCGCCGGTCAAGCACCTTGGCCAGTCGCGCGCGCTTCGCGGTTTGACCGCGCATCGAGTCCGCCAGTTTCGAGAGTTGGTCGATCTTGGCGTCCTGGGTCACGGCGATCTTTTCTTCGCTGAGTCGACGCTCTTCTTCTAGTTGAAGGAACTTCGAGTAGTTGCCCTTGTACTCACGCAGCTGCCCATCGCGCAACGCCAGCACGCGATCGATCGCCCGGTCCAGCAGGGGCAGGTCGTGGCTGATCACGAGCACCGTGCCGCGAAAACGTTCGAGTTCGTCAAAGAGCCAGCGTTTAGCGGCCTTGTCGAGGTGGTTCGTCGGCTCGTCGAGCACCATCGTCGCGGGCTCCTCGTAGAGAACGCGCATCAAGTCCACGCGTCGGCGCTGTCCACCCGAGAGCGAGTCCAGGTCTTCGAGGAGCAGCTCCTCTTCGAGCCCCAGTCCGTCGGCCAGGCGCGCCACTTCCGATTCAGCTTCGTACCCACCCTTTTCGCGGAACTCCTCCTCGAGTGAGGTAAAGCGCGCAATGGTCTCGTCGGTCGGGTCAGCCGCCAGCGCGTGACGGGCGTGCTGCATGTCGGCGTCCAAAGAGTCGAGTCCGCGCGCGGAAAGCACGTGGCTCAGTCCAATGGGTTCCACGCCCAATCCCCCCGGAACGGGCTCCTGGGGCAGGTGGCTCAAGGATCCCTGGTGGGTCACCGCGCCGCTGATGCGAAGGTGCTCGGGGTGACCCCCGAGGAGCACGGAGAGCAGCGTCGACTTGCCGGCCCCGTTTCGACCGACCAGGCCAACCTTCTCGCCGTTGCCGATGGTGAACGAGATCGGATCAAGCAGGCGCCGCCCGCCGATCTCAATCCCCAACTCTCGAACGATGATCACCTAGCGCCCTAAGCGCGCGGTGGCGTGTGTGAGCTCATCACGAAACTGCGGGTGCGCGATCGCCGTCAGGGCCACCGCACGCTCTTTCACGCTCAAACCGCGTAAGTCCGCGGAGCCGTATTCGGTCACGATCACCCCGGCTAGGTGACGAGGCGACGTCGCGACGGCGTCGGGTGCCATGTTCGCCACGATGCGACTCTTCAACTCGCCATTCACCATGGCGGTGGCTTGCAAACAGATCAAGGACGTGTGCTCGAGCGAGAGACTGGTGCCCTCGACGAAGTCCATGTGCCCTCCAACGCCTGAGTACTGGCGCGAGCCAATCGTGTCAGCCGTGATCTGGCCCAACAAGTCGACTTCGAGGGCCGAATTGATCGAGACCATTGAAGCGTTCTGGCAGATCACGTGGGGGTCGTTCGTGTAAAAGACGGGCGCGACGCCGATGGCGGGATTGTTGTCGATGTAGTCATACATTGCCTGGGTGCCGGCGGCGAAGGTAATCACCGAGACACCACGGTTAATGGCCTTCCTGGAGTTATTCACCTTACCGGCCGCCATCAACTGATAGAGCCCGTCGGAGAACATCTCTGAGTGAACGCCGTAGTCGCCCCCGTTTCCGCGAACCAGGGCCTGTGCGACCAGGTTGGGCACGGCCCCGATCCCGGTCTGGAGAGTGGTTCCGTCTCGTACGTAAGCGGCCGCGTACTCGGCGATCTTCTCGTCCTCGGGGCTACCGGGGTCGTTGGGAAAGATAGTCGGATGCTCGTCGGTGTAGACGACCACGTCGATGTCCTCAAGGCTGAGGAAGTTTTCGTGTCCCTCGAGGGCGAGCGTGCGCGGGAAGTGCGGCGAGCACTCGACGATCAAGAGACGCTCGGGGTCCAGGGCCGCTCGAAGGTGCTCTTGGAGGTGCGCGCCGTTGTAGAGCGAGAGGCTGACGCGTCCGTGCTCGTCGGGCATCGAGGCCGGCGTGATCATGATCCGAGGGTTGAGGTGTTGAATCAAGAGGCCGTAGTGGCGAAAGTACGACGGAACGAACTGCACGTCGCCGCCGCGGGTCACGTAGTTGCGCTCGGCGCCGCCGTAGAAAGTCGCGCGCAGGTGAACGTTGGGATGCGTGAAGAGGTCATAGTTGCCGAGCAAGAGTCCCCCACTGAGGGTGAGGTCCTCCCAGTCGGTACGCTCTGAGAGAGCGCGCAACATCGCCGTTGGCGTGCCGGTGATTAGTCCAAGGCCAATGGCGTCGTGAGGGCGCACCAGAGCGGCGGCCTCACCAGGGGTCATTACACGTGCGGGCATCGCACCATTCTGCCCCAGCGCCCGGCTTGTGGCACGATTAGCACGTGGCAAATACCCTGTTCGTAGATCTCTGGAGCGACGTGGTGTGTCCCTTTTGCGCCCTTGGTCGCGCCCAACTCGACTCGGCGATTGCCTCTTTCGAGCACGCCGAGGACGTCGTCGTACGCCTGCACGCCTTCGAACTCGATCCACGCCAACACGGTCCGTCAGACCTCTCGCTCGAGGAACTCATCGCTCGAAAATATGGACGCAGCGTCGAAGAGATTCGCGCCCATCACCGCAGCCTCGAGGCCCAGGCGGCGAGTTTTGGGCTCTCGTGGAACTTCGACATCGCTCGACCGTCCAATACCCTCGACGCCCACCGCCTGATCACCCTGGCCAAGACCCAAGGGCTCGAATACCACATGAGCGAACGACTGTTTCGCGCCTACTTCGAAGAGGGACTTCTCGTGAGCGACCACGACGTGTTGAACGTGCTCGCCGACGAGGTTGGGGTCGAAGGAGCCAGCGCCCTGTGGTCGAGCGACGCCCTCGTCGCCGAAGTGCGCGCCGAAGAGGCGAACGCCACCGAACTCGGCCTCTCGGGCGTGCCGGCCTTCGTGATTGACGAAAAGTTCCTCGTCTCGGGGGCCCAGGGCGTGGAGACGCTACGTAGCGTTCTCGACCGCACCTGGGCGAGAAGAGGGGCCTAGTCCTGCTCGCTTGGTACGACCGCGGCGGTCGCGACGCTGTGGCCCTCATCGAGGTTCATCACGCGAACCCCCGTGGCGTCACGGCCCTGGGAGGAGACTTCGCGCACCGGCGTGCGAATCAAAACGCCTCCAGACGAAGCCAATAACACCTCATCATCAAGTCGCACCATAAAGGCCGCTACCACGAAGCCGCGCGCGGCGCTCAATTTGATCGCGCGCACACCCTGGCCGCCTCGTCCTTGCCGATTGAAACGCTCCGTCTTCACCCGCTTACCGAAGCCCGTATCAGTCACCACGAAGAGGTCCGCGTCGTCGCGCACCACGTCAAGTGAGATCGCCAAGTCGTCGCCGCGCAGTTTGATCGCACGAACCCCCGTGGCGTCACGGCCCATCTCGCGCACCTCGACCTCGCTGAAGCGAATTGACATCCCTCGAAAGGTCACGACCATGAGGTCGTCGTCGCCGCTCGTGGGCACTACGCGCACCACTTCGTCGCCGTCGCGCAGATTGATCGCGATCCAGCCTTCGCGACGAGACTTGTCGTACTCACTGAAGGCCGTCTTTTTCACCGTACCGTTCTTGGTCGCGAAGACCAGGAACTTGTCCTTGGGGAAGTCCTCGGTGGCGATGATGGCCTGAATCGACTCGTTGGGCTGGAGATTCAAAAGATTGACGACGGCGGTGCCCTTGGCGGTGCGGTCCTTCATGGGAATCTCGTGGCCCCGCAAACGAAACACGCGGCCCCGGTTCGAGAACAACAACAGGTGCGCCAAGGACGTCGTGTGAAGAATCTGTTGAACGAGGTCCTCTTCCTTCAGTTTCGCGCCTTGCACCCCGCGCCCACCGCGGCCCTGGGTACGAAAGGCATCGGCCGCCACGGACTTCACGTAGCCGGCCTGCGTCATGGTGATGACTACCTCTTCGTCTTCGATGAGATCTTCAACGCCCAGTTCACCAGGGTCATTCACGATTTGGGTGACGCGCGCTTCGGCGTACTTGTCGCGGATGGCGGTGATCTCATCAGCGATGACCGCGCGCAACTTCACGTCACTCGCGAGGATCGACTGCAGGTCGGCGATGGTTTGGCGAAGCTTCGCCATCTCTTCGTCCAACTCGCGCCGTCCCAGGCGGGTGAGTCGTCCAAGGGTCATGTCGAGGATGTGATTCGCCTGCTCTTCGGAGAACGAAAAAGGAGCCGCCATCAGCGAAGTGCGAGCCGCACCACGGTCATCGCTGCCACGAATCGTCGCGATGACCTGGTCGAGCATGTCGATCGCCTTCAAGAGACCCTCGACAATGTGCGCGCGCGCTTCGGCCTTACGAAGGCGATACTGCGTGCGACGGGTGACGACTTCGACCTGGTGGGCGATGTAGTGAGTCAAGACCTGCGCCAGGTTCAACGTCCGCGGCACACCGTCGACCAGCGCGAGCATGTTCACCGCGAAGGTCGTTTGCAGGGTCGTGTTCTTATAGAGCTTGTTCAACACGACGTTGGCGTTGGCGTCACGCTTCAGACGAATCACCAATCGTGGACGCCGTCCCGACGAATCGTTCTGGACGGCCGTGATGCCCTCGAGATCCCCATTTTTTACGAGGTCGTGAATCTTCTCCTCAATGGACTCGACCGAGACCTCGTAGGGGAACTCGGTCACGACGATGCGCACGTCGCGGTTGGTCTCTTCGATTTCCGCGACGGCGCGAGTCTTGATCGAGCCTCGGCCGCTGCGATACGCGTCAAGGATGCCCTGGCGACCAAGAATCTGGGCCCCGGTCGGAAAGTCTGGCCCCTTAACGAACTTCATCAGGTCGTCGGGCGTCGACTCGGGGTTCGCGAGCAGGTGCAGCGTGGCGTCAATGACTTCGCCCAGGTTGTGCGGGGGTATCTTCGTCGCCATTCCCACGGCAATGCCCTGGGAACCGTTGACGAGAAGATTCGGGTACCGCGACGGCAACACGGTGGGCTGTTGCGTTGAATTGTCGTAGTTCGGCTCGAAGTTCACGGTGTCTTCGTCGATGGAGTCGAGCATCTCCAAGGCCAGTGGAGCCAGACGACACTCGGTGTAGCGCATGGCCGCGGCGCCCTCGTCGGGTCCGGTGCCGCCAAAGTTGCCGTGCCCGCTGATCAGCGGGTGACGCATTGAAAAGTCTTGGACCATGCGCACCAGCGCGTCGTAAATGGCGCTGTCACCATGAGGGTGATAGGTGCCCATGACTTCGCCCACCACCTTGGCGCACTTGGTGTGGGGTCGGTCGGGTCGCAGGCCCTGATCGAACATTGAGTAGAGAATGCGGCGATGGACCGGCTTGAGACCGTCGCGCACGTCGGGCAGAGCGCGCGAGACAATGACCGACATCGAGTACTCGAGGAACGAGCGCTCCATCTCAAGATTTATCTCAATGGGTTCGACGTAACCAATGACCTCGTCACTGGGTGGCGACGCATCGTTCGCGCCCCCGTTCTTGCGTGCCATAGTGAACTCCGGTCTTAGATGTCGAGGAAGCGAACGTCTTTAGCGTTCGTTTGGATGAAGTGACGGCGCTGGGGAACGTCGTCGCCCATGAGAATGGAGCAGACCTCATCGGCGAGGGCCGCTTGCTCCACCGTGATTTGCAGCAGGGCCCGCTTAGTGGGATCCATGGTCGTGTCACGCAACTCGTCAAAGTCCATCTCGCCCAGACCCTTCAATCGCTGGAAGTCATTCTTATGATCGGGGTGCTGCGCGAGAAACTCAGCCTTCGCGGCGTCATCGCGCAAGTAGGCCTTCTCCTTGCCCACGAGCGTGGAATAGAGCGGCGGCTGCGCGACGTACACGTGGCCATTGTTGACCATCTCCGTCATCTGACGAAAGAAGAAGGTGAGCAGCAACGTGCGAATGTGGCTGCCGTCGACGTCGGCGTCGGCGAGCAAGATGATCTTGTGATAACGAATCTTCGAAAGATCAAAGTCCGACTCCACTCCCGCGCCGATGGCCGACACCAGCGCTTGAATTTCAGTGTTCTTTAGAATTTTGTCGCTACGCGCCTTTTCAACGTTCAAGATCTTTCCGCGAATCGGCAAAATCGCCTGAAACCTAGGATTACGCGCGTCCTTGGCGGAACCGCCGGCCGAGTTCCCTTCAACAATGAAGAGCTCACATTCGCGGGGATCGTTCGAGGAACAGTCCACCAGCTTTCCCGGTAGCCCTGCACCATCGAGCGCGCTCTTTCGACGGGTGAGATCGCGCGCCTGGCGAGCCGCCATGCGTGCTCGAGCGGCCTGGATGGCTTTCGCGACAATCTGGCCGCCTTCGCGAGGATTCTCTTCGAGCCACTCGGCCAACTTCTCATTCGTCGCGCGCTCGACGAGCGAGCGAATCGACACGTTGCCGAGTTTGCTCTTGGTCTGACCCTCGAACTGAGGTTCGGCCAGGCGCACCGAGACAATTGCGGTCAGACCCTCTCGAATATCTTCCCCGGCGAGGTTCTCTTCCTTTTCTTTCAGCAGATTCCGCTTACGTGCGTAGCGATTCAGAACGTTCGTGATGGCCTTACGGAAACCCTCTTCGTGCATCCCGCCCTCGATCGTTGAGATGCCGTTGGCGAAGGAGTGGATGCTCTCGTAGTAGCCCGTGTTCCATTGAAAGGCGACTTCGACCTCTTGATGCTCTTCGGCCTGTTCGTAAAAGCCAACTTTTCGAAACAACGACTCTTTGGTGTTATTGAGGTGACGCACGTAGTCGACGATGCCCCCGTTGTACTTGAAGGTCTCGCGGACTTCGCGTCCCGCGCGCTCGTCAACGAAGCGAATTTCGAGGCCGCGATTCAAGAAGGCCATGATCTGAAGTCGTTCCAACACCGTCTGCGCACGAAAGTCAACGTCATCGAAGATCGTCGGGTCCGGCGTGAAGGTCACGGTGGTGCCGGTTTGATCCTTGGGTGCCGACCCCGTCACGTGGAGTGCTTCGTCGAGCTTTCCCCCGTTGCGAAAGGTCATCGCGTAGTGATCACCATTGCGATCGACCTCGAGCGTAAGTTCCGTCGAGAGGGCGTTCACGACGGACACGCCGACCCCATGGAGCCCGCCGGAGACTTTGTAGCCTTCGCCGCCGAATTTTCCACCGGCGTGCAAGACCGTCAGGACGATTTCGGCCGCACTTTTGCCGGGGTACTGGGGGTGTTCGTCGATAGGGATCCCTCGCCCGTTGTCCCATACGCGACAACTTCCGTTAGCGAGCAACGTGACGTCAATGCGAGTGCAGTAACCCGCCATGGCTTCGTCCACCGCGTTGTCGACCACCTCGGTGATGAGGTGGTGTAGTCCCGCGGGACCCGTAGAGCCGATGTACATGCCCGGACGCACACGAACCGGTTCGAGCCCTTCGAGGACGGTGATGTCACTAGCATCGTAACTAGCCGATCCTTTACTCTTTTGGGCCACTGAGGGGTCCTTTCAATGCAGATTTTTGGCGTCGGAGGACGCTCGAAATGTCAAAGTTTTGACTCGTTCATTCTAGTCGAAGTGTTGTCACATTCAGCCCTTCGAGGCACCCCGAAAGGGGAGTATTCGTGCCTCTTTAGGGCTCTTTTTGAACGGTGCGTAGTGACGTTGGCGCGGCATCTCCCAAGTACGAATAAATCGTCAACAGTGACGCGGAATCTTCGCGTACGCGTTCGGCGAATGCGCCGGAGGGAACGCTCACGATAAGCACGCCGCGATCGATTCGTTCGGGCCGACAGCTTTGGGCAAGCGCCGGGTCGGCTTCGCGACGCCAGCGCTCTCGCAACTCGTCAATCAGGCGAAGATCGACTCGTTTGATGCGCCCCGCGAGTGTCTCGAGCAACTCACTGAGTGCGGTCGGTTCGCGTCGCGGGGGCCTCATGGCTTACTCGTGAGATCGATCACCGCGGCAGGACTCATGGCACGTGGTAGGGGTGAAGCGGTCGTGACCAACGCTTGGCCCACCGGCAACAGTCGCAAGAGCCGATCGCTGCGCAACGGGTCCAGCTCACTAAAAACATCGTCTAACAGGAGTAATGGATCGACGCCGCGCCACTGTTGCACGAGGCGATGACCGCCGAGACGCAGGGCAAGAGCGACCGAACGCTGCTCACCTTGTGAGGCTTGGCGGCGCACGTCACGCCCGTCGAGGCTGAGGCGAACATCGTCACGATGCGGTCCGATGGTCGTAAAGCCCCGATAGACGTCGTCGTTCACACTGACGTTCAGGGCGTCGGTCAACTCGCCCTTCCACGAACGTTCATACTTAAGTTCGAGTCGACTTGGTTGCGTGGCGAGCTCTTGGTAAATCTCGGCGGCGAGCGGCGCAAGCCCTTCGAGTGTCTTTCGTCGCCACGACAAAAGCTCATTGGACGCGTCCACAAATTCGCTCGTCCAGAGATCGAAGTCATCTCGTTGGTGTGCGGAAGGGGGACGACCTTCGTAGGACCGAAGTAGGGCGTTTCGTTGCGAGAGGACCCGAACATGACGCTCGACCACCTCACCGGCGGCATGCTCAATGTCAGTCAAGAGTGTGGTCAAAAACACGCGGCGGAACTCAGGGCCACCGCGTACGACGTCAATACCCTCGGGGGTGAAAACGGTTAGGGGAAGGACCATTCCAAGATCGGCGCGTGAAGAGGGGCGTTGGCCATTCAACAACATCTGTTTAGTGGTGTTTCGAACGTTTCGAGTCAGGGTGAGGTCGATCTGAATCCTGCGCTCACGTTGGCTGAGAACACCATGAACTTCGGCGACGGTAGCCCCGTTTCGAATGAGATCACTCGCGCTCGAGGTGCGAAAAGAGCTCGCCGTGGCCAGCGCCGCGACGGCTTCGAGAACGGAGGTTTTGCCCGTCCCGTTGGCTGAAAGGAAGACCGTTACCGCCGAGGGATCTGGTTCGATGGTGAGTTCATCAAAGAGGCGGAACTCTCGAAGTCGCAACTCGTGGAGACCCACACGCAACTCGTATTACTGCACGCGTACGGGCATCAAAAGATAGCGGAAGCGTAAATCGTCGATTCCGTGCACCATCGCAGGACGCACTGAGTCGGACATCTCAAGAACGATCTCATCACCCGGCACTGCTTCAACCCCGTCGATGAGAAAGTTTGGATTGAAGGCAATGGTGATTTCTTCACCCACGTAATCCGCATCGACGTTGTCTTCGACGTCTCCAGCGTCGTGGCTCTGTGTACGAATATCAACTCCGCGCTCGTGCATAGTAAGTCGCACTGACGAGGTGGAGTCCTTCGCGAGCAACTTGGTGCGCTTGAGGGAGGTCAATAGCGTGTCTTTCGCGATCCGCAATTGGTTCGGGTAGTTCGCGGGAATCAACTGAAGAACCGAGGGGTAGTTCCCGTCGATAAGCCGAGAAGCGATGCTGGTATTGCCGACGATGAAGCAGATTTCCGCGTCAGAGAGCGCCACCCCAATTTCTGCGTCCGCTGATAGAGAGGAGGCAGCTCGTTGAAGTTCTTGGAGCGCCCGGGCGGGAACTAATAGGTCTTGACTACCGCCGAGGCCCTTCACACCAGGGACGTCGCGCACCGCCAACCGGTAGGAATCAGTCGCGATCAGTCGTAACTCTTCATTGTCGGTCGTGAACAACACACCAGTCAAGAGGGGGCGGGCGTCATCATTAGCCGCGGCGCGCACTACTTGGTTGAGACCTTGAACGAGGTCAAGCGCAGGAATTGAGGTCATCGCCCCGGAAATCGGCGGGAGATTGGGGTAGTCCATGACCGAGAAGGTTCGGAGCGAAAATTTCGCTCGGCCGAGAGATATCTCGACGTGTTCATCGTTGCTCGCCACGGTCACCGCGCCGGCCTCTAGTGAGCGAACAGCGTCAACAATCAGCCGCGCTGGAACCACGGTGGAACCGTCTTCAATACCAATGACGTCCACCGTCGTGCGTGCGGTGATGTCAAGATCGGTCCCCGTGACAACCAACTGGTTTCCACTGAGGTGCAGCAGTATTCCAGAGGACGCGCCAATCAATCGAGTCGCGACTACTCGACTCGCCGCGGTGAGTGCCTCGACCAGTATGTCGCGTTCGGATCTGAACTTCATAGGACTGCCTTTCCTAGGTACTGAGGATACGTGTGGTTTTTCATATACAAGGTGGTTCGTAGTAGTAGGTCTGTGGATTTGTGCGTTAGTTTTCGATTCACCTGGTCTCACAATCTTTCAGTGAGTACCACTACCCCACAACACTGTGAAGAACTCCTTCAAGTGACAACATTCAAGTTGCAATTTCTGTGGAGTACTCAGTGGATCCCCAGGTGATAGACACAGTGGTTTGCATCGGTTTCCCACAGTTTCGTAACTAATTCTCCCCCTGCAATCGCCGTTTCAACTGATTTATCTGGGCTAACAACTCCGGGTTCGAAGCCAGCTGGTCCTTAATTTTCTCTACCCCACTAATAACGGTGGTGTGATTTCGTCCATCAAATATGCGCGCAATCATTGGATACGAGTAGTTATTTAGCAAATCGCGAATTAAATACATCGCTACGTGGCGAGCTCTCACGAGCGGTCGAAGACGTTTCGAGCCACGGACGTCTTCGACCGAGAGACCATAAAAATCCGCAACAACACTCAAAATAGTCTCGGGACGCAGGATGATTTGATCCTGGCCAAGATTTGTGAGGTGAGCCTTGGCCAACTCCAAACTGATGGGCTCTTGGCGCAGATTGGCAAAAGCTCGCAACATAGTCACCGAGCCCTCGAGCTCACGGATGTTGTCACGAACTCGATGAGCAATCCACTCAGCGACGTCATTGGGAAGTGAGATTCCCTCGCGCTCGGACTTGGATCGAAGAATGGCGATTCTGGTCTCAAGATCAGGTTGGTCGATTTCAGTGACGAGTCCCTGGAGAAGACGACTGCGAAAACGCTCCTGAAGTCCGGCGAGGTCTCGGGGCGACCGGTCTGACGTCAAAACAATTTGCTTGCCTTCGCCGTGCAAAGCGTTGTAGGTGTGAAAGATCTCCTCGTGGAACGTTTCGCCACGGGTCTCCATGAACTGGATGTCGTCAATCAATAAAACATCGTTCTCGCGATAGCGCTCATGAAGCGCGAGTTGGGTGCGCGTTTGAATGGCGCGAATGAAGTCATTCAAAAACGTCTCAGTCGATACGTAGAGAACTTTGCGGCCGGGGTAATTCTCTTGCACGTAGTTCCCGATTGCGTGCAAGAGGTGAGTTTTGCCAAGGCCAGAGTTCCCATAAATCATAAGTGGGTTATAGGCCCGACCAGGAGTTTCCGCGACTGATTGTGCGGCGGCGAAGGCGAGGCGGTTGGAGGAGCCCGGAACGAAGGAGTCGAACGTCATACGTGGGTCAAGACGCGCGGGGCGATCGACACTGGCGGCGAACGTCGTTGCCGGGGTCTCAGGAACAACGACTACCTCGGGTTCGTGTGCGCCTCGATCTGGGTTCTCACTCGAGACCGTGAGTGACACGACTACATCGTGGCCGATTAAACGTGCCGCTTGCTCGGTGATGAAGGGTAGGTAACGCTGTTGGACCCTAAGAAGTTGAATTTGATTCGGTGCGCCGATGACGATTTCGTCGTCGCGATAATCCACAAGGCGAAGTGTGCTTAATCCGGCGGCCCAGACAGCCTCAGAAGCGTTGCTCTGTAAGGAGTCACGAAGTGCTGACCAGATGTCCTCCGCGCTTTGCACCGTTTTCCTCCACAGATCGACTTCGACATTATCCACAGGCACGTCGGCGGAGTTTTCCGCCTCTTTCACTACGGGGAACGTCACCATACACCGAAATACCCCTTCTCGTCCAAGGACCAGACGGGGTGGGTTAAGATTGCGCTCCGGAGCACGCGTCACCCCCTGGGGGATGCAGTTTGACGTGGTGCCAGTGTTTGAGATGAGGAATCTGTGAAGCGTACGTATCAACCAAATCAGCGTAAGAGGGCGAAAACTCATGGTTTCCGCGCCCGTATGCGAACCAAGGCCGGTCGAGCCGTGTTGAAGGCACGCCGCGCCAAGGGTCGTCAGCGGTTAACGGTTTAGTTCCAATGC
>Ga0307372_10004338_pt1 | contig 22000 bp, 20 predicted proteins | sample OX1MG_FD_202533 | JGI IMG/M metagenome (GOLD analysis project Ga0307372, IMG submission 202533) | Soil microbial communities from Risofladan, Vaasa, Finland - OX-1 | ecosystem: Environmental > Terrestrial > Soil > Coastal area > Acid sulfate soil | place: Finland: Risofladan, Vaasa | collected...
GGCTATGGCTCGAAGATTCACGAGGTTGAGGTCCTCACCGTTGCAATTCTCGACACTGAGCGCGAAAAGGGCGATGCCTTCTTGTGTGCGCCCGAGGAAGATGGCCGCATCCTCGTCGAATGCACCGATATCAACCGGAGATCGCCAATCAAGGGTTCCGTCGGAACAGCAGACAATCTCGTGCTGTTCGCCGACCAAGACCACTCTGCTCTGCCCGTTTTGCCAAAATGAGCGCATCGCCCGCGGGTCCGTTCGCAGGTGAGCCGAACGATCGAGCTCAATCCCACCAAAAGGCAGCGCCATCAGGTCCTCAGCCAAGATCACATTTGTAGGTTAGGTCGACACGGTAACCTTGCGCGGTGGCAAAGGAAACGTTCCGCTCATATTTTGGCTTTCGATCTCCCAAACACCGGCGGAGTCATGGTTCTCGATCTCTCAAGATCGTCGTTGTAGCCGCGGTTCTGGTTGTCCTTGCAGGGATTGTCTTGACGCTCACGCACCACTCGACCGGCGCATTACCGGACTCGAATACGACAACGACCACTCAGGCTCCCCAGGGGACAACTGGCAGCTCTGGCAGCTCTGGCAGCTCTGGCAACTCTGGCAACTCTGGAAAGACCGGAACTACGGGAACTACTGGAAACACCGGGACGAGTTCAACAGGCTCAACTATTGCAAAATCCAAACAGACGACGACAACGACTACCCCGGCGGCAATCACTCAGGTGTCTCCCTCCCATATCCTCGTCCAGCTTTTCAACGGTTCTGGGGTCTCTGGTCAGGTGGGAACGGCCGCGTCGCAACTCGCAGCGATTGGCTTTAGGATCAATGGAACCGCTGATGCTGCGACCTTCAGTTACAGCAAAACGGTGATTTCATATGCACCCGGACAACTTGCAGCAGCACAGACCCTGCAGCACTACATCGGTGGTGCCACAACACTTCAGGAGTCCGCGTCGGTCCCATCCACAGAGGTTCAGCTCATCACCGGCACAGATTTCACCGGTGTAACCAACTCCTGACCGACTGCTTCTACCTTCCGTACCGACAAAGAGAGATCAATGTGAGCCCTTCGCCATTCAAAGTTACCCACGGATACCGAACGCACGCCACGCGTTCCTGGTTCCTCGTTCCATTGGTGACACTTGCAGGGTCAGTCGGTCTCGTTGTGTCAGGGTCCGCCGGAGCATCACCTCGACCCCACAGCACACATTCTGCGAAACTACCCACGCCAGCATCGTTGATTAGCGCGATGAACAACGCAATAGCCACGATGCATTCGGTGCACCTCGACATCACCGCAGCCCAGTCCTCGCCGAAGGTAAACGAAACGATCTCACAAGACTCGGGTTACAACTCGGGTTCACAGCATGTGTCTACCGGCAACGAGCGCGCGAGCGTCCTGTTGACTCCGTCAAACGCCTATCTTTCAGGCAACAGTTCTGGTCTCTCGGCCTTTTTTGCACTACCTCCCGATGACCTTCCACTCGTTGGATCGAAATGGATTGTTATCAAATCTGGCGCAACGCAGTACAAGACCTTTGTCAGCACCATCGGTTACAAGAGCCTTTTCAAGAACCTTGTTCCGACCTCAAAGCCACTGTCGATCAGCGCTACCACGTATCACTCTGCGAAGGCGTACGCAATCTTGTGGCAGATCAAGAGCGGAACGTCGACCACGAAGCTGAGCCTCTATCTCCCGCAAACCGGCAAGGAACTCCCGATTGCAGAGACCACAGTGTCAGGGACAACCGTCGAACAATCTGTCCTCAGCCAATGGAACAAGAAAATTGTTGTGACAGCGCCGACCAACACCATCGCGATCTCCAAACTTCACCCGAGCTAGAAGAGGCGACCCAAGGTCGTCATCATGCACTCATAATATAGTATCTCTATTAAATTAATAGAGATACTGCTATTCTCCCCTGTCAGGACCATAGACTCGTGACAGGGGAACCCTTCAGTGCAGATCGCTGCTGGTATCGCGCTCGCAAGTGTGCCCGTCGGGCTGCTTATCGGACTCACTGGTACTGGGGGTGGGGCTTTGCTGACGCCGATGTTGGTCGTGCTTTTTTCACGTCAGATCAGCCACCGCCATCTCGAGCGATCTGGTCGCCTCGGTTTTCATACGTCCGATCGCTGCTGCGGTGCACATCAAGAGACAGACGGTCAATTACGCCCTTGTCGGCTTGCTCTCCATCGGCTCCATACCCATGGCATTTGTTGGCGCGGAACTTCGCCATCAGATGACCCGAAGTGCCGACTTCAACCGCGTGACCGCGATATTGCTTGGCCTGATGCTCGTCACCGGTGCGCTCGTGCTCTGCGCACGCAACTTTCGCGAAAAGCGCCAGGTCTCTGATGAGACAACGTCGCAAGATCCTGCCCGACGAGATACCTCAACCGCAAAACCATTTACCGCTCGATCATTTCTTACCCTTGCAATAGGTATGTTCGGAGGACTCTGCGTCGAAATGACGTCTGTCGGCGCAGGAGCGCTGATGATTGCCCTTCTGGTTCTTGTTTATCCAACCCTTAATGCACGCCATCTCGTCGGAACCGATCTTGTCCAAGCAGTTCCTCTCACTCTGGCAGCTGCGATCGGATCTCTGTTCTTCTCGCACGTGAATTTGTCGCTTTCGGGATCGATCATGCTTGGAGGTGTGCCAGGAGTTGCGATTGGCGCGGCGATTTCGTCTCGCGCCTCAACACGGGCAATTCAGCCACTCATCGCACTCGCCATCTTTTTTTCCGGTCTCAAATTACTTGCGCTGAATGAATCACTGATCGCGGTACTGCTTGTGCTCACGGTCATCACGCTGTCCGTGCTTGAATTCAAACATCGGCGGTCAAAAGCGAGATCGGGAGATCTCGCACAAGAGAACACAAGATCGATCTATTCCGGGTCAGACACCGGTCTCGCCATCAATTACCTCTCGCAACAGGTCGGCGTGCCCGTTGTGTCTGGCGTATTCCTCGATCAGATGAAAGAGGATCCAGCGCATCGATACGTACTGGTCACCCCGGCGCGGGCCGACCGCGATCTGATCAAACGAGGAGGTCTCGGCGACAATCCTTCGCGAGTGCTCGCAGGCGCCAAGGAAAAGCTCCAGACTCTGTTCAAGATCAGGACCGCTGAGGTCGTTGAACGCTGCATCGGGGTCCTCGGCGGTCCGGAAGAGACCGGTCGGCTCTCCGCCCTGAAAGCGGCCGATGAACCACATCTTTTCGACATCAGTCATGTGGCGCACGAGGCCAAGCAGTGACATCGATGAGGGCGGGACGGGTTGCTGTTTCGCCTGTTCAGTGGTTAATCCCGCACATTTCTTCATAAGAGTTGCGCGGTGAAAGTCAATGAAGGAGAGCAGCATCTCCTCATCGGTTCCTACGATCGGTGTCTCAATTCGGTTGATTTCCATGTCCAGACGATACCCTCGCCGTCTCCTCAAAACGGGTGAATTTTCACAGGTTCTCACTGCGCTCAAAGGCCACGGAGATTCCCTGACCGACACCGATACACATGGTTGCAAACCCAAGACCGACGTCCTCTCGGTGCATGCGATACAACAACGTGGTCGCAATTCTGGCTCCCGATGCACCGAGCGGGTGCCCGATCGCAAGCGCTCCGCCAAGACCATTGAGGCGTGGATCGCCAATGTCGAGTGCAAGCTTTTGCGCGACGCCGATCACCTGCGCAGCAAATGCCTCATTGATCTCAATCGCACCAAAGTCATCAAGTCCAATCGAAAGACGCTCGAGCAGGCGCTCGGTTGAAGGTACGGGCCCGAGTCCCATCAGATCAGGAGTGATCCCTGCGACCGCTCCGCCGAGCACGCGGGCGAGAGGCGACCGTTCAAGGCGCTTCGCGAAAGATTCGCTAACCAACACCAGCGCCGCGGCCCCGTCGTTGAGCGGACTTGAATTCCCCGCGGTGACACTGCCACCTTTACGAAACACTGGCGCCAAAGCGCCCAGCGCGCCAAGAGTCGTCTCTCTGCGAGGGCCCTCATCAAGGAAAATCTCGCCACCAGAACGCGCCAGCACAGGTGCGATCTCTGCGGTAAAGACACCGTCGTCAAGCGCCTGAATCGCTCGTCGGTGGCTTTCAAACGCAAAGCGGTCCTGTGCCTCACGGGAGATCGCGAACATTTCGGCCACATTCTCTGCCGTTGCGCCGAGCGAGATGGTCCATTCCTTGGGCATCTGTGCGTTCACCAACCGCCAGCCGATGGTGGTATCTACAAGATCAAGCGAACGCGGTAGCGCTGAGTCGGGTCGGGCAATGACAAACGGCGCGCGGCTCATGGACTCCACGCCGCCGACGATCACGCACTCGGCCTCGCCGAGGGCAATCTGTCGATATCCCGACAACAGAGCCTCAAGACTCGAGCCACACAACCGGTTGACGGTGACCCCAGGGGTTTCGACACCAAGTCCAGCGAGCAGGGCTGCCATGCGAGCAACGTTTCGGTTGTCCTCTCCGGCCTGATTGGCGGCACCGAACACAACGTCGTCAACCCCGAGACCGACGAGATCGGGGTTCCGGTCAATGAGTTTCTTGATTACGGTAGCCGCGAGATCATCTGGCCGGATATGCGAAAGTATGCCGCGGTAGCGCCCTACCGGTGTCCGCACCGCGTCAAGCACAAGCACCGGTCGCCCAAGAGTCTCCAAGCGAACTTTTCCTCTCATAGCAAAGCACCTATCGATGCCGTATCCGAGGAAAACGATGATACAACCGCTCGGCTGCACCGAGACTTGTTCATCTCGATGACCAATAACCCCTTATCGGACACGGACCGAAACGCTCCATCTTGCATTGGCTGCGCTGCAGAGAAGAGCCTCACCGCAGCTACTGCGCGCTGCGCTAATGACCGAGACACCCGACGCAATAGCAACAAAGGATTCAACAACTGTTCCGCAACCAGATCCTGGAAGATGAGCACAGTTGAACATCCGATGTGTCACTGAAGTGCCAAATGTGCGAAGCGCCCGACCCGATGGACGCTGAATCTTCCAGTAGGTCGAGTCCATGGTTACGACAAGATATTCACCCTTAAGGAGCGTGACATGTGGCAGGTGTTCAGATGAATCGACCCTGAAAGTTATGACTGGTGAGCTTCTTTGTAATCCTGCCAACGCAGGAATCGAAAGTCCAGCCGCGATGATCGCGACGGGAATCATCATTGTAAGCAGACGTGTAACTCGTCGCATCGACTCTTTCTTTGAAGCAGATTCATTCGACACTATGTCTCCCCTCCGCCAGAATCACCGAGCGCTTCCGTTTTGTTACCGCGCTGCGATGGGCAATAGCAATCGTGGCCCTTCAGCGGCCGCCCGTACGTCGGCTACGTGTGAGCCTTCAAGTGTGACACGATTCGGTGCTTTGACACCTTTGTGACCCGCTCGTGCTTGACCAACGTATGGCTCCGGAGAGATGCGGAAGAGGGGCTGACGATCATCTGGAACGAAGTCCGCGCTGAGTTGTTAGCACTGTCGAACGCGAGGACAGTCACGTCGTAGGTTCCAGATACACGCGGCACACCAAAAATCCTCCCCGAATTCCCCCGTGCGTAAAGTCCGCGCGGGAGACCGAGAGCGCGTATCAGGAGTCGAGCACAGGCCGAATCTGAGACCGTGAGGGCGAGCCGGAAGGAGGTGCGAGCCCGCAACTGCTGTATCCCAGGGTTGAGAATCGTGATCGACTCCGAGGGCTGCACCGTTGTCGTCGATGTTGCGACCGGCACTGTGGTTGTTGTAGTCGTCGAGGTAGTTGTGGTTGTTGTCGAGGTCGTTGTGGTTGTTGTAGTCGTCGAGGACGTTGTGGTTGTTGTCGTTGTGGTTGTCGTTGTGGTTATTGTCGAGGCCGTTGTGGTTGTTATCGAGATCGAGGCCGCTGTGGTTGTTGTCGTCGCGGGCACGACGCCCTCACCTATCTCACAGACACCCGCGAGATTGGACCAGGTAGCCTGCATCGGGAAGGACCCTGTCGCAAAGGTCAGATCCTGAGCCCCTGAGGTTCCACCGACTCCAGCCCATGCACACTTGTCGCCAGTCTCGTTCCCGTTCGTATCGACCCATCCGCCCACAGGAATCTCATCGGTAAGGGTCTCTGCGTATTCATGACCTGCAACAAGGGTCACCCCATCAAGCGCACCTGCACTACCGGGATTGACATAGTTCGCGCCACAGTTCACGCCTGCATCGGTGACATAAGGCATATTGGTAAAGGCAATGTCGCCATAGGGAGACGGCGCAGGACCACCAGAGAGCGACGTATCGCCATTCCAGTCGTGCCAGGCACAGAAGGTTGAACCGGAATCGAATCCTCCGGGGTAGGTGCCCGTCGGGCTGACGACAATGTACTGTGCATTGCGATTCTCAGCACCAGTGAAGTTTTGAAAATGACCGGCGGCTGAGACCGCCTCCGCGGCGATCTGGTTGTCCGTTGCCTGAGAGGGAGCGGGAGCCAGATTGTCGACCCAGACGCCCGAAAGCACGCCCGAGGGCCCCGGCAATCCCACGTGGAGTGCGCTCGCGGGACAGATCGTCGTACCGGCTGCGACACCCTGACAGTATTCAGACATCACTCCAGACCACTGTTCCGCATCTGTTCCGAGCCCTGCATACATCTGCTCGAGTCGCAGACCAAGGCTCAATGGATCGGTGGATCCGACGGTATATCTGCCCGAGGTAACCGGGCTTCCCCACTGGCTCCCCCAAAACACCACATACACCTGAGGTGTCCCTGTTGTCACACCGATTCCATCGGCAGCGCCACCCTGGTAAGCCAATTGCGCCGTGGTCGACCGCGAGCCAGGGTAGCCCTGGTTGCGGATCCCGCGACTCCAGGCGCCTCGTGTCGGAAAGAGAATCTTGTGTAAATGAAAATGCGAGTGGTACTTCGGCAGACGAGGATGACGCGAAGCGGCAAGTACTCCACCGGTGAGTAAAGGTATACCAAACGCACTCAGGGCTAGGACGGCGAGCACAAGGTTGAACGGCCTACGACGAACCCTCATGGCCTAAACGTCCCTCTTGTTGCAAAGCTGCCGACACCGGTCACACATCGGTCTGGATCATCTCGATCCTCGAACATCTCCCGCAACCCTACCAGCGCGCGGCAAATCTGTTCGGGAGCAGCTGCACCTCCAGAATGGTCTTCCGAACACCAATTCGCGAATGTCTGCAGGCAAAATAGGCCACAAACCAGCCACAGGCCGGGCGCGAGAACCCGGCCCTCAAGGTGCCGTGACTATTTCGACGAAGAGATCGTCGAGGAGGAGCCCTTCTGTCGCTTCTCGGCTCGCTTTTCTTTGAGCGATTTACCTGGCTTTTTTGCTGAGTCCTTCTTTGGCGATTTATCTGCCATGATCAGCTCCTTTTGGATAGATGAAAAAAATCCCCGCCACCAAGCAACATCAGCTACTTAGTGGCGGGGAGGAAGAGCTCAAACTAGATAGGACGAACCTGACTCGCTTGCTTGCCCTTTTGACCCTGCGTGATCTCGAACTCGACACGCTGGCCCTCGGGAAGATCGCGATATCCATCCATCTGGATCTCGGAATGATGTACGAAGACATCCTCGCTACCGCCATCAGGGGTGATGAATCCAAAACCCTTTTCTGCGTTAAACCATTTTACGGTTCCAACTGACATTACTGGTACTCCTTATGCTCCACGCTCATTCAAAGCGGGAGACCAGAGTGGAAACCTGCGCAATTCGGGCTCGCGTGGAAAGACCCTTACCTATATACTCTAGCGGGATATTGACACCGCGTCTTCACGGTGTCATAACAAAGGCAATAATCCGACGAGGAGGGGCAAAATTGGCGGATCAACGGTCCGGTCGCGCCAACCAAGCGGCCTAAGCGTCAACCAGACTCAGGAGCCCCATGCCAGTCACGAGCGGGGCGTAATAGTTGCGATGCATCTCAATCACCTCTGGGGCCATAGCCCCACGCATGATGAGCCACATAATTACCTCGACCGCCTCGGCGCCGGCTCTCATCATCAGCTCATCGTGCGAAAGCTTGGTGAGGCCCTCTGGATCACTGACAATCCGGTCGAGCCACTCCTTGTCAAATTCTGGTGACAGGAATCCAAAACGCTCGCCGTTGAGTTGGTGCGACAATCCGCCGGTTCCAACCACGACGACGCGAGTGTCCTCGGGGTAACTCTCGACTGCCCGCCGGAGTGCCTGTCCCAGCTTGAAACAGCGAAGACCGGTCGGGAGTGGGTGCAACAAGACATTGACCGCAAGGGGAATGACCTTCACGTTCCAGTCTGGAACGTGCGACCACAACAGCGGCAACGGCGTGAGGAGCCCGTGGTCTACGGGCATGTCATAACACATGGTGATGTCAAACTCATCGTTCACAAGAGACTGGGCGATGTGGGCCGAGAGCTCGGGAGCGCCGGGGATTGGTGGAAGAGGTCGGGGTCCCCATCCCTCGTCGGCAACCGGATATACCTCGCCAGTGCCGAGCGCGAAAGTCGGAACACGATCAAAGAAGAACGCTGTGCCGTGATCGTTGTAGATCACGATCGCAACGTCGGCCTTGACCTCTTCCTCAAGCCATTTCTTGACTGGCACGTAACCGTCAAAGAGTGGCTTCCAGGCCGGAGTCTCCTGTCGGCCAAGGTCATAGGCGCGACCAACTCCAGGGACGTGCGAACTTCCGATGCCTGCAACGATCTTGCCCATAATCAAGTTGCTCCTGGGTTGGTCCGGGTCGCGAGAAACTCTTCATAGGTCTCACCGCGTTCTTGCGCGCCCTGATGATAGTGACCTACGCCGATCGTGGCTCCGAGTTTCATCAGCATGTACGAGTTGGCGCCCTCTTTTATCAATCGCAGCCAGTCACGCTCGAGCACACCAGCAATCTGGCTCTCTGTGAGTCCATAGCTCTCGAGATAACCCTGCTCATCTTTAAGGTATGCCTCGCGGTTCGATGGCTGCTGAAGCGAATAGGCCATCTTGTTGAAGGGATACCCCTGACGGGCGCGAGGGATATCAAACACGTAAGTACCGGGTATTTCCATGTTCCCCACCTTAATCGTGACGCCTGTGCGCGCTCATGCTATCGCGCACCCTGCGGGCTGGGCCATTGCACCAAGACCGGCTCGAGTCGATATCATTCAACCATGGACGAACTCAAAATCAAGGTAAATGCAAACGGCCCCTACGTCGTAAATGGACCAATCGAAATCACCGATGCTGCCGGAAATGTTCATCACGTTCCCGAGGGCGTTGGAGTCGCGCTGTGCCGTTGTGGGCAGTCGACGGAAAAGCCATTTTGCACCGGTAGCCATCGGGGGAATTTCACCGACGAATCGCCAATTACCCGCACCTTTGGCTAAGCAGGTTGCGCGCTAACAGCGCGCTTCACCACAGTCTTGCAAGAGGACAGACGACTGGCCCCAAAGGGCTCGATGTGCACCACCGCACACCGGCCGCGTGGGCGTACGATTTCGCGCGCTATCGCGAAGGAGACAGATGAAAGATTTTGAGGCTTACCTATCTCGGATCGGACTTCGTGAAACTCCGTCACTTCAGACAATCCATCTCGCTCACGCCACCTCGATCCCCTTTGAGAACCTCGATCCGGTCCGCGGGCTACCCAATTCACTTGATGCGGGTGATCTTGAAGCCAAGATGGTACGCGACGGTCGCGGCGGCTACTGCTTCGAACAGAACCTCCTCTTGCAGGCAGCGCTTGAACATCTCGGAGTCGAATCGATCGAGCCGGTCCTTGCACGCGTGCGCGCTGGGGGCCGTCCAGGTCCGCGCCCACGCACGCATCTCATATTGAAGGTTCGCGATAAGGGAAAGGTCTGGCACGCAGACGTGGGCTTTGGCGCAGACGGGCTCCTAGAGCCAATCCCCTATGGGCCCGGTGAGATTCACGAACAGTTCGGATGGCGCTATCGCGTCATCGATGACGGTGATGAATTCGTCCTGCAGATGCAAGATGGAGAAGATTTTGTCGATCTCTACGGCTTTATTGACGAGCCTGCGCTTCGCGTCGACATGGAAGTGAACAACTGGTATGTCTGCACAAGCCCGCGCTCTCCCTTTACAACCGCGCTGTATTGCTCGTATCAAGAGCCAGGTCGTAGATGGATCATCAGCGAACGCAGCGGTCCTGTTCTCTTGACCACAAAGACCCCGACCTCAAAAGAAGAGCGCGAGCTCAGCGACGACGAGGTTGCCAATCTGTTCGGATCGACGTTTCATCTCCCTGAAATCGCGAGAGTCGACGGAAGGTGGCAGCTCGTCGACTGAGCATCGACACTTTGCACGAGGAGCGCTACTCGATCTCGAGACTCACCAGCGAGAGAATCTTTTGAGCAGCCCGCGCAATCTGACTACATGAGTCTTCGAGGGCTCTTGTCGCGAGCGAGGTGTCTCCCACCCATGAGGCGACGTAGCCGAAGCTGTAGTCGCTGCTGTCGATTCCGAGTTGGCTACAGACTACGTAGGCCACAGACTCCGCCTCGAGCTCAGCTCTTGCACGGTCCTTCGTCTGCTCGTGCAAGATCGCGTGCGCGAGTTCATGCGCTATCGATTTCACCTGCTGGGCATCGCTGTTGCGCCTCTCAATCTTGATGAGTTGCTCGACGAAGCTGCATTCCCCATTGACTCCGAGCTCGAGCTCACAACGCTCAACTCTGAATCCGAGCAATGTCGCAGCGTTACTCAAGCGCTCAAATGCATGCGAGTCATCGCCCGCGACAAGTCTCTCGCAGATCATTGGCAGATCGCGACCCTCGGTTTGTGAGATATCAAACACCGGTACCGAAATGAACCGCGTCACTTTTTGAAGAGCTCCGTCCTCGCCACTCGCTCGCGCTTTGCTTGGGGCAAGGATCCAGATCGCACGCTCGCCCTTTCTGACACTGCGTCCAAGCCGACGCCACGCGTGAAATCCAGCAACAGAGACCGCCTCTGGAAACTGTTTCGCAATAAGCAGAACGTTGCGATATGAATATTGGCGAAACGTCGCCTGAGCCCTGAGAAACTCCTGCCAACGATCCGAATCAACCAGCTCTCGAATTCCCTCTTCGAGCCTGTCCATCGTCTCTTGATACACGCCACTTTTCATCACAAATCCTCCAGGGATTCTCAACATTGGATAATTGAGGGTGCCCGTTCAGACATCGTCGTGATGTGGCTCCGATGACAATAAAGCTAGCCATCGCCTGTTACAGCGCAGGGCTCGCGCCCCGGTCTGGCCCTAGCTCAAAAGGACCGGTAGCCTGAGGGAACCAGACTGGAAAATGAGGTGCCGGTGTCTCTCGGTTCGGCTCTACTCCGATCCCCAATGGCGATGACAACCTCGTTCACTGCCTGGCAGTGGAGCGCCTTTCCCGCGACGGTATTGATCATCCTCGTGCTCCTTGGCGCGTGGTACCTGCGCGCGCGCTGGATTCTCGGTCTGCGCGACCGCACGTGGTCAAATTGGAAGACCCTCAGCTTTCTCGTCGGACTTCTCGCCATCGACCTCGCTCTTCAGTCCCCGATCGTTGTCGATTCCATGGCACATTTTCAGACCCATGTCATCCAGCATCTGCTCCTTATGGTCGTCGCGCCGCCGCTTCTTGCGCTCGGTGCTCCATCGACGCTCTTGCTCCAGACCGCGTCTCGAGCAACCAAAGTGCGCTGGCTTCATATCTTGCGCTCACCCATCTTTGCCGTGATCAGCCATCCGTTGAGCGCGTTCTTTCTCTACTTCGGCGTGATGGCCATCTTCTTTTTGACACCACTGATCAATGTCTCAATGCAGCACATGGCACTCATGGATGTGATGAATGTCATCTTTCTCCTCGGAGCCGCGCTCTATTGGTGGCCAATGATCGGGCTCGATCCAATCGTGCACTGGAAGATGACCTACGGCGCGCGCATGTTGAACATCCTCCTCGGCTCAGCCGTTGAAGCCTTCCTCGGAGTAGCGATCATCGCGGCCTCGCATCCGATCGCCTCGATCTACACCGTGAATGACACCCATTCAGGCGGAGCACTCCTCTGGGTATCAACCGAGTTCATTACGCTCGGTGCGTTCTTGCCGATCTACATCCAGTGGACTCGCTCTGATGAGCGTGCAGGAAGACGAGCAGACCGAGATCTTGAACGTCGACATCGCAAGAACAACGCAAACGTCGATCCATCCGGGCTCGGTGTCATAGAAGAGCGATCGCTCACCCCTTGGGAGCTCGAATGGATCGCCCGTACCGGTCGTGCTCCTGAGGAGTTGCGTCTTGGATCAGAGCACCTCGGATCCGCAATCTCGCGTGAAGGTCACAGCGAGGAACTCGGCGCGACCTGATTCGTTTTGAGTCTGCGCTCGTCAAGGCGCGCGAAGAGGTCTTCCTCGCTCATCTGTCCCGGAGGCTGTCGCGTTCTAGCTGCACCGAGTCCGAGGTCATAGAGCAGCGCGTTCGCCGGTGCCTCGACATCAAAGTTGCGCGAGAGCATCAGAATCTCCCCATTGAGAAATGCAGTCTCGATCGAGCCAGTCGCCCGAGCGAGACTCTGCCATGAAGATCCCCCGATGACACGGCCACTCTGCGGAAGGGGCACCTCTGGACCTGACGCGCGCGCCTCGTTCCACGTTTGATCATCGACAAAGGCAATCGACGCGGCACGAAGACTGGCCTCCCCCTCCGCACGCACAAGTTTGAAAAAATCACCCTGTCGCATATTTGCCCCGCATAACGCCTGAACCGCGAGGACGAGATTTCGCAACAGTTTCGTATATTTCCAGTCCATCACTCGATCTCTTGCAAATGTGACCCAGTTTGTCGAGAGATGATCGACGAGAAGTTCGGTGAACTGATCAAGGCCCTCCGGATAGCGGCCGATGTCAAGACTGCCAAAGACCGGACCGGACTCCGCCATCACGAGTCCTGGCTCGAGAAAGGCACTCCCGCCAACGACGCAAACTCCATAGACATTTTCAAAAAAGCGCAGTGCTACCCTCTCGTTCTCGACGCCATTTTGGACACAGACGATAGGAGTCGAAACCGGCGCAATCTTCGAGAGTTCGGTTATTGCTCCCAGGGTGTCCTGGCTCTTCATTGCAAGCAATACAACGTCGTCGGCAGAGATAATGAGTTCGCCTGGATGTGCAACCGCGGGAATATTCAGAGTCGACGTTCCCGACGGCTCCTCAAGTGTCAGACCATTCCGCCGAATAGCGTCTAAATGAGCGCCACGCGCAATCAGGACGACCTCATGACCCGATCGATAGAGGCCCGCCCCGACAACTCCCCCGACCGCACCTGCACCATAGATGATGTATCGCATCACACCCCCAGTCCGAATCGAAATTCTCCTCGACTCTTGCCCGCACCCAACGTGTCGCGCTGGATGGCCTAAACGTCGCGCGCTCTCAACGAACGATACCGACGAATCAGCGCGTTGGTCGACGAGTCATGAATCAGTTCTGGCTCATGGCTATCCTTGAGTTCAGAGATGATACGCGCCGCAAGCTCTTTTCCGAACTCCACTCCCCATTGGTCAAACGAATTGACACCCCAGATGGCGCCCTGGGTGAAGACGCTATGTTCATAGAGCGCGATCAACGCTCCAAGCACCTTCGGCGTGAGCTGATCGGCGAGGATCACATTCGAGGGCCGATTCCCCTCCATCACCTTGAATGGAATCAGCGATTCAGGAGTTCCCTCGAAGCGCAGCTCGTCAGCGGTGCAACCAAACGCAAGCGCTTCGGCCTGGGCAAAGAGGTTCGCCGAGAGGATCTCGTGGTGATCCCCGCGGGAATAGAAGCTGTTGACAAACCCGATGAGATCAAGCGGAACGAGGTGCGTACCCTGATGGAGAAGTTGGAAAAAACTGTGCTGCCCGTTCGTCCCCGCCTCTCCCCAGTAGATGGGTCCCGTGGTGTAATCAACAGGATCACCATCAGCGGTAACGCTCTTGCCGTTTGACTCCATCGTGAGTTGCTGGAGGTACGCGGGAAAACGTCTGAGGTAACGCTCATAGGGCATCACGCCAATCGATTGCGCACCGTAGAACTCGCTGTAATAAAGCGTCAGGAGTCCAAGTATTACCGGCATATTCTCACGCAATGGTGCGTGGCGAAAGTGCTCATCCATCTCGAAAAATCCCTCAAGCAGCTCATAGAACGCAATCGGGCCGATCGCGATCATTGTCGAAAGTCCGATTGCCGAGCACATCGAGTATCTTCCACCTACCCAATCCCACACGCCATAGGTGTCTTCGATGTTGATGCCGAAATCGCGCACCGCATCAAGGTTGTTCGAGATCGCGATGAAATGTGAGGCCACAGCGTCATCGCTTTGGTAATGCGAGGTGATCCATTCACGCGCCGCGCGGGCATTGACGATCGTCTCATTCGTTGTGAACGACTTCGAGGCAATGATGAACAGGGTCTCCTCGGGATCAAAGCCCTCGGTCGCGTCGAGAAGGTCACTGGCATCGATGTTCGAGATGAACCGAAAGGTGAGTTGTCTGTCGCTATAGGCATGGAGCGCCTCGTACGCCATTACCGGACCAAGATCAGATCCCCCGATGCCGATATTGACGATGTTCTGGATCGGTCGGTTCGAAAATCCGTACCGCAGACCCGAACGGATGGACATCGAGGTCTCCGACATTTTGTCAAGCTCGTCATGGACCAAAGGAATGACATCTTCCCCGTCGACAAAAAGAGACATTGTACGCGGCATCCGAAGCGCCACATGAAGTGCGGGGCGATTCTCGCTCTGGTTGATCGGCTCACCGCGAAACATCGCCTCGCGACGCGCGACAAGACCGCGCTCGTCGCAGAGTTTGAGCAATAGCTCAAGAGTCTCATCGGTGATGCGATTCTTCGAATAGTCAAGATAGAGCCCGGCCGCTTCGATGCTGAGTCGCTCTCCCCGCATCGAGTCACCCTCGAAGAGTTCGCGAATGCTCGCCTGTGCCAATATTTTGACGTGATCTACAAGCTCTCTGAAGGCAGGCTGATCGCGCAGAGACGAACTCATGGATGTCCGTGCTTTTTCACAGCCGCGTTGGGCTCGGCAGAAGGGGCGAATGACATTGAGATAGATGCTGCCATGAAATGGTGACTCGCGGTAATGGTCGCGGGCAACCGCACCCGAGCGGGGCCGCGATCAGGAGCTTGTCCAACATCTGCTAGCTACGTACGAGGGGCTTGTACTTCAGCCGGTGTGGCTGATCTGCCTCGATGCCAAGTCGTCGATGGCGGTCCTCTTCATAGTCGCTGAAGTTGCCCTCCCACCATCGCACCTCGGAGTCGCCCTCAAAGGCAAGGACGTGGGTTGATATGCGATCAAGAAACCACCGGTCGTGGCTGATCACGACAACACAGCCGGGAAAGCCAAGGATCGCCTCTTCGAGCGAACGCAATGTGTCGACATCGAGGTCGTTGGTCGGTTCGTCGAGCAAAAGCACATTGCCTCCGGATTTCAAGACCTTGGCAAGCTGAACGCGATTGCGCTCTCCTCCAGAGAGTTGACCAACGAGCTTTTGTTGATCACTGCCTTTGAATCCAAAGCTTGCGACGTACGCGCGGCCATGCAGCTCGCGACTGCCTACCACAATCAGATCAGTTCCCCCGGTGATCTCGTCGTAGACCGTCGCTTGGGGCGAGAGTGATTCGCGCGATTGGTCCACGTACGCGAGCTTGACAGTAGAACCAACAAGAAGCGTCCCTGATTCGGGATGTTCGTCTCCGACGATCATGCGAAACAGTGTGGTCTTACCGGCACCGTTTGGTCCGATGACTCCAACAATGCCTCCCGGTGGCAACAAGAAGGAGAGCTCTTCGATCAGGATACGGTCACCGAAACTCTTCGAGAGGTGCGATGCATCGATGACTTGATCGCCAAGACGCGGTCCTGGAGGGATGGCGATTTCAAGCCGGTCCGCGCGTCGATCAGCCGACTCTGCCTCGGCGACGAGCTCATTGAACGCCGTAACTCGAGCCTTGCCCTTACTCTGCCGGGCGCGAGGCGACATACGAATCCATTCGAGTTCCCTCGCGAGGGCGGCCTGACGCGCAACGTCCACTCGGTCCTCGCCAGCAAGTCGGGCCTGTTTTTGCTCAAGCCACGAGGAGTAGTTCCCCTCCCAGGGAATCCCAGCGCCACGATCGAGCTCAAGGATCCATCCCGCAACGTTGTCGAGAAAATACCGATCATGAGTCACCGCGACAACCGTTCCGGCATAGTCCTGAAGCGTACGCTCGAGCCAGGCGACTGACTCTGCATCAAGGTGGTTCGTCGGCTCGTCAAGCAACAACAGATCGGGTTTTGAAAGCAACAGGCGGCAGAGCGCGACCCTTCTACGCTCTCCACCAGAGAGATTCACTACGGACGAATCTCCGGGTGGCAGACGAAGCGCGTCCATCGCGATATCAAAGGTTCGACCAAGGTCCCAGGCGTCGGCAGCGTCAATCTTTGCCTGCAACTCGGCCTGCTCGTTGAGGAGTCGGTCAAAATCCGCCTCTGGCTCACCCATCGCCAGGCATACCGCGTTGAAGCGCTCAATCAGCTCCATCGACTCTCCGAGACCCTCGGCTACGTTGCCCGCGACGTCCTTTGACTCGTCAAGTTGTGGTTCTTGTGAGAGAAATCCGACTCGGTATCCAGGGGTCAATCGAGCCTCGCCGCTGAAATCGGTATCAAGTCCGGCCATGATCTTCAAGAGGGAGGACTTTCCTGATCCATTCGATCCGATCACGCCAATTTTTGCGCCCGGATAAAACGAAAGATTGATTCCCTTCAAGACCTCGCGGTCGGGAGGATAGAAGCGACGAAGGTCGCGCATAGTGAAGATGTATTGAGGAGCCATGCCTACCAGTGTGGCCGAGTTCAGCCGTCCGTGTTGACAACATCGGGTGCAAAACTGCCGCTACGTCGTCGAATCCGAGGGGCGTGTGAGCGCACCTATGCTGCGACAAACACTCAGCGCTCGAGGCCCAGTCAGGGTGTGAGCACAAGCCAGGACGAAGTCAGTAGGTCCAAGAGCGCAACCGAGTCGATCGGATAACCACATATTGGCAGGTGAATGGCGCACGTGTGGGCCACATCGCCAGCTATTTCCTCTAATGTGTTGGCCCATGACCAATGATTCCGGGGCTCCCGAAACGCGCGCCCCGACATCGTCGTCGGGTTCCGTTCAGAGCACTGGCATTTCAGAGGACGAGCGCGCTGCTGCGCTTCGGGCAGGAACGACCCCGGTGCCGCGCAAGTTCGTCCACTGGGTGATTCTTGCTTTTGCCATACTTGGCATCGGTGGATTCATTGCCGACAGGGTGGTTGGAAACGGCTCCGCGAGCACTCCTGGGGCTCTTGCGGAGAACACCGGAGGAAACAACGGTGTGCCAACAGGAAGCCCGATAACGACATTTGTTCCGGTAGCCCCGGCCCCGGCCCCGGCCCCGGGACCAAGCATTTCGGCCTCAATGAACGACTATCTCGGTCTCAAGTCGCTCAAGAACGCGCCCGCACAAGCGATCAGCCTCACACAGCTGTCAGGTAAGCCATGGGCGCTTGGTGATGCAAGGGGAAAGACGGTAGTGGTCACGTTTGCAAACGCGGAGTGCAACGATTCGTGCTCAGTGCTCGCAAGCGAGATCTCACATGCCAATCTTGATCTCGGAACAAAGGCGAACCGCGTTGTCTTCGTCGTTGTCAACACCGATCCGCTTGAAACATCGCTTTCTCCGACGCCTCCGTTGCTCACCAACACTCCGCTGAAGTCCATGTCAAACGTGGTCTATCTCACCGGGAAGACTGCGGTGCTTTCGACGGTCTGGGCCAATTATGGGGTTACCGTTGTCGTTCAGCCCTCGACGCGGACGGTGACACACAACGACATCATGTATTTCGTGAACTCGACAGGTCGGCTTTCCTACCGTGTGACTCCATTCGCGAACGAAGGGGTCAACGGCGTCTTTACGCTCGATAACGCCGACATCTCCCGCTTTGGCGCGGGAATTGCCTCAGTCGTCACAAAGATAGAAGGGAGGTCATGACCACAGGCTGAACTTGGCCATGTCATGACAGAACATGCCACTTACACTTGATGATTACGTCGTCGAGGTACCCGAGCGACCGGTCTGGTACAAACGCACCTCCACACTGATCGTTGCAACCGTCGCGGTTGTGATCGGTGCCTCGGTTCTCGTGGACCTTCCCAGCAAAGTCACTCCCGCAGCCGACGCCTCCGCGCAGACCAGCATCATGCGCGAGATCAATAATGATCTCGCCGGCTGTGCCTATGCGACATCAGAGTCGTTCACGATCTATCGCGACCTACGCGCAAACACCCTCACCGCGCAGAATCGCTCGCAGGTTCCCTCAATGCTGCGCGACGACCAGATTGCCTGCTCATTGACAAGCAGCTCGATCTATGACCTCTCGAACATCCAGCCAACCGGGTCAGTGGCAGGACATAGCGTCAGTGACATCGCCCGCATCGGAATCTTGTGGGCGACCTCCGATGCTCAGGCAGCAATCATTGGCATCCAGCAGATATTCTCCGGAAAAGCAACTCCTTCGACATACCGATCGGTCTCTCATGCCGAAGATCTGTTGCGACGCGACCGAGCTGCCGCAATGGCCGACATTGATTCAGCGCAAAGATCCGTTCATGCAAAGCTGCCCGCTCCATACCTGCCTGCGCTCCCTCAACTTCCAGGCACCTAGGACGACAGGGAAAACGAGCAGGTTAGCTATGTGCTCCGCTGGTGTCTCCGGCGCCGCGACGCATCCGTTCGAAGCGGATGAGCTGATGAAGTTCGTCGCTCGGATCTTCCTCTGACTGAAGCCATTTGTAGAGATTCCAATAGATCAGAGAGATGTAGACCGTCCCCGAGACAAGCCACATCATTCCTGCCGTCATCTGCTGGTCAGCAGAGAGGCTGACACCGACCCCTGCATAATGGTGATAGGCGCTGTACCAAACTCCGTGCGAAAGCGCCAGAAAGTAGGCGAGAATCCAGATAATCCAATTAGACACCGCGGCGAGTCCGATCCGGTGTGGGCGCACGAGGCGTGGCATAAGAGGTGGGGACTCCACAAGTTCGGTCCACAGCAAGATCCCGACCAGGAGGAGCGTCGCAGCCTCAAGAACTAACAGCCACGGGTGACGGACGAGTCCATTCACTGCAGCGGGAGTACGCCATGCAACGGCAACGATCACATAGATAATGAATACCACAACACTACGAAGGGGCTGGAGATGGCGAAGCCGTCCTGCAGACCACCGATCGACCGGACCACAACTCCCGAGTTGAGCGATCGAGCGCGTCCGAATATCGTCGAGCGAGACCGAAGAGAGGTGCAGGAGCCGCCATGGAGCTCCGATGACGAACAGCGCTGGAATCCCCGCGATGAAAAACGAGAACTGCAGCGACTGCACGAACTCGTATCGGCGCGCGAGCGTCGATACCGGCGGAAGGATCAAGACAAGAAACGCGACGCAAGCAAGCACAAGAGCGGGCGCACGCCACGCACGCCCGCCTCGTGTAACTACTCTCTTTGAGGACCGCTCAGGCGCGGTCCCATCGCTCATCGCGATGAAGGGCGCTGAAAGTAACCCCAGAGACACACCACCAGAAACGTGCCCAACGGGACAATAAGCGTAAGAACCTGATACCCAAAAGTCGTATCCGTAGGCTTCGTCATCGTCTATCCGACCTCACTCTCTCTGCTCAGAAAAATACTAGACCAACGACCAAAAGTACTGGAGTACCTAGATGAGGTAGAAAAGCGCCCAGAATAAAACGCCCACGGCTGCGGCAAACTGGAAGAACGCAGTGGCTGACTCAAGATTCGCACGGAACCTCTGTGCCCTTGGAGACTGAGAGCTCGCGAGCGTCGCTCCAGCTGGCAGGGCGTGGCGCAGGCGGATGCTCGTAGCGACCAGGGTCTCAATCCAGTACAAGGACCCCACAAGCATCATGAGGTTCATGACGGTCCATCCGACAAATGTCGAAGCGTAACCACTTGACCCGGGAAAGAATGGAAGACGCGTGTACTGGTAGATCTGCAGTCCGATCGCACCAAGCAGCGAACCGACTGCAGTCCATGCAGCTACCTGCCAGTCTGTGACGAGACCTGTCTGCAAGCGCTTGTTCCCATAGACCACAACGATCGAAGCAGCTGCCGTAAACGCAAACACCGCTGCGCCGAGAGCAGTTGGAGCGGTGATGTGTGCTGGCCTCCAGAGATCTCCAGAGTTTGATGATCTGAGGTAGAAATATGCGAACGCAAGCGCTGCCACAAAGAACGTGTACATGCCAATCAGAAGGCGCCCTCCGGTCCAGTATGAGCTGACCGCAGAGCGCAGTTCATATTCCGCCTCTTCTGGCGTAGAGGTCATCTTCTGACCATTGGTTGCGAGATCGGTCACCGTCATACCTCAACTTTCTCAGCTGAAATCGATTTCATACCTGAACCTAGATCCGCAACCCTTGGCGCGTTTGGCTCGCTGTAGTGATAGGGGTCCGCCATGATGACGGGGATTCGTTCGAAGTTGTAATAAGGAACGGGACTCGCGGTCTGCCATTCGAGGCCAAGAGAGTCCCAGGGGTTCTCCGGGGCTTTTTGTGGGTTGACGTACACCGACCATACGAAGTTCGCAACGAACACCACAAACGAAGCACCAAGAAAGAACGCGCTTACTGAGGCAACGTCGTTCAGCGTCTGCAGCCTCTGCGCGTACTCAAAGACTCGTCGGGGCTGACCAAGGAGTCCGATGATGAGCATCGGGAAGAAGGTCATGTTGAAGAAGATAAACATCATCCAGAAGTGGATAAGACCGAGCTTCTTGTTCAACATGTGCCCCGTCATCTTCGGCATCCAGTAGTAGATGCCTCCGAAGAATGCGAACACCAGTCCACCCATGATCGTGTAGTGGAAGTGCGAAAGAACGAAGAAACTTCCATGCACTTGGACATTGACGGGAACGTCCGAGAGGAACACACCGGAAATTCCACCAATGAGGAAGTTGAAGAACAGCGCCATGGCAAACAGCATCGGCAGTTCAAAACGTATCTTCGATCTATACAGCGTCCCCATTCCAACGAGATAGATGAAGCCTGTTGGTATCGAAATCAACTCAGTCGTCAACATGAACAGTGGACGCATATCAGGGTTGATTCCACTTTGGAAAATGTGATGCTGCCAGACGAAGAACGACAGGATGGCGACCCCGAGCATTCCCGCAGCGGCGACCTTGTAGGCAAAGAGAGGTTTTCTGGTAAAAACCGGAAGGACCTCTGCGACGATTCCAAATCCCGGGAGCGCCATGATGTACACCTCAGGATGTCCAAAGAACCAGAACAGGTTTTCCCAGAGATACGAACTTCCGCCATGCTCATTGACGTAGAACGCCGTCTGCGCCGTACGGTCGAGGATTCCAAAGAGTCCAGCGGCAACAAGCGTCGGCGTCGCGAGCGTCAACAACGCGGCTGTTGCCAGAACAGACCATACAAAGATCGGAATGCGGCTCCAGGTCATGCCGGGAGCTCTACAGGTGACAATTGTGACGAAGAGATTGAAACCAGCAGCTATCATGCCGGTTCCAATTACCGCGAATCCAACCAGGTAAGACATCATTCCCGCGCCAGCCTGGGTCTGCAGCGGCGCATAACCAGTCCAGCCAGTTGGAAAGCCGCCAAAGAACAGCGCCGAGATAATCACAAAGTATCCCGCACTGAAGATCCAGAAGCTGAATGCCTCAATACGCGGGAAGGCGGTGCGACGAGCACCGATCATCAACGGAACGAGCCAGTTTCCAAACGGGCCAAGAATAATCGACGTCGCCATCATCATCATGACCGTGCCGTGTTCGCTCACGATGTTGATATAGGTGCCTGGGCCATAAGCGTGATTCGTCGGAGAGAGCAATTCTGTCCGGATTGCCATTGCAAGCAGGCCACCAGTAAAGAGGAAGGTCAACACCGAGATGATGTATTGAAGCCCGACGATCTTGTGGTCA
>Ga0307372_10004342_pt1 | contig 21987 bp, 20 predicted proteins | sample OX1MG_FD_202533 | JGI IMG/M metagenome (GOLD analysis project Ga0307372, IMG submission 202533) | Soil microbial communities from Risofladan, Vaasa, Finland - OX-1 | ecosystem: Environmental > Terrestrial > Soil > Coastal area > Acid sulfate soil | place: Finland: Risofladan, Vaasa | collected...
GCCGTGCCGGGCATTATCGCCTTTCTGCAGAACCCGCCGCCGATCCAGATCGGGGCCAAGTTCACCGAGGCTACCTACCAGCTCGCGCTGCAGAGCCCCAACAGCGAGGAGCTCTACAAGTACGCGCAAATCCTCGAGCGCAAGATGCGCGCGATGCGCGAGCTGACCGACGTGACCAGCGACCTTCAGATCTCCAACCCGCAGGTCAACGTGGTGATCGACCGCGACAAGGCGCACTCACTCGGCATCTCGGCCCAGTCGATCGAGGACGCGCTCGACAGCGCCTACGGCGAGCGCCAGATCTCGACCATCTACGCGCCCAACGACGAGTACCAGGTAATCCTGGAAGTCGAGCCGAAGTACCAGAACAACCCGGCGACGCTCGCGCTGCTGTACGTGCGCTCGCAGAGCGGACAACTGGTCCCGCTCGACACCATCGCGCGCCTGCAGCGCACGCTCGGGCCGCTGGCGATCAACCACTCAGGGCAGTTCACGGCCGTCACCATCTCATTCAACGTCGCGCCCGGGGTCTCGCTCGGCAAGGCGCTCGACGACGTGAAACAGCTCTCCAACGACACCGTGCCGGCCAGCATCAGCGCCGCCTTCCAGGGCACCGCCGAGGAATTCCAGTCCTCGATGCGCAACCTCGGAATCCTGCTGGTGATGGCGATCCTGGTCATCTACATGGTGCTAGGCATCCTGTACGAAAGCTTCATCCATCCGGTGACGATTCTCTCGGGCCTGCCGGCGGCCGGCTTCGGTGCGCTGCTCACGCTGATGATCTTTCACATGGAGCTCGACCTGCTGGCCTTCGTCGGCATCATCATGCTGGTCGGCCTGGTCAAGAAAAACGCCATCATGATGATCGACTTCGCGCTCGATGCGCAGCGCACCGAGGGCAAGAGCCCGGCCGAGGCGATCTTCGAGGGCTGCATCATCCGCTTCCGGCCGATCATGATGACCACGATGTCGGCACTGATGGGCACGCTGCCGATCGCGCTCGGGATGGGCGCCGGCGCCGACTCGCGCCGCCCGCTGGGCGTCGCCGTCGTGGGCGGACTGTTCTTCTCGCAACTGCTGACGCTGTACATCACGCCCGTCATCTATACCTACATGGAGTCCTTCCACGCCTGGATAACCCCGCGGCACGGGCGCCCCGCGGCGCCGGCCGAAGCGGAGCCGCATCCGCTGAGCGGCGGCAAGCACACCGACGAAGAACCGCCACGCCGCCGCGCCGCCTCGTAGCCCCCGCCGTCAGGGCCATTTCCAGTTTACCCCCCCACCCCGGCGCTCTTTTTTGCCGCGCGCAAGTGCGCGATAAATGAGACTCCGCAAAGAACTCGCGGCGGGAGGTTTTTGCCATGGCAGTTCCAGCGTACCGGCTGTTCATCGACGGCCAAGCGATCGATACCTCCGACCACTACGATCTGCGCTATCCGTTCAACGGCGAAGTCGTCGGCACGGTCGCGCGGGCCGGCGAGGACGAGACCGGCGCGGCGATCGCGGCCGCGGCGCGCGCCTATGACGAAACCCGCCGCCTCCCTCGCGCGCGCCGCGCCGAAATTCTCGGTGCGATGAGCCGCGGCGTGGCCGAGCGGCGCAGCGACTTCGAACGCGCCATCACGCTCGGCACCGGCAAGCCCATCGATTACGCGCGCGCCGAGGTCGGCCGCACCGTCGGCGTCCTCGCGCTCGCCGCGGAGGAGGCCAAGCGCTTCGGGCAGAGCGCCGAGCCAATCGACTTCGAGACTGCGAACACGGGGGCGGTCGGAATCGTCGAACGCTTTCCCCTCGGCCCCATCGCGGCGATCGCGCCGTTCAACTTTCCGCTCAACCTGGTCACGCACAAGGTCGCCCCGGCGATCGCCACCGGCAACACGATGGTCGTCAAGCCACCACCGCAGTGTCCCGGGCCGGCCCTGATGCTGGCCGAGTTGGCCGCCGACGCGGGACTGCCCAAGGGCGCGTTCAACGTGATCTCGGCCGACCCGCCGGTCGCCGAACGCCTCGCCCTCGACGAACGAATCAAGATGGTGAGCTTCACCGGCAGCGCGAAGGTCGGATGGGCGCTTCGAGCCATGGCCGGGACCAAGCGTGTGGCGCTGGAACTCGGCGGCAACGGCGGTCTTATCGTCGATGACGGCGCCGACCTCGAATACGCCGCCACGCGCACGGCGCGCGGCGCGTTCGTGCATGCCGGCCAGGTCTGCCTCTCGGTCCAGCGCATCTTCGTCCATCGCAACGTCTACTTCGCCTTCCTGAAGCACCTGGTCGACGCGACCGAGCGCCTGGGCGTGGGCGACCCGATGGACGAGCGCACGGTGGTCGGTCCGTTGATTTCGAGCGCGGCGGCCGACCGCGTGATGGAATGGATCGGCGAGGCCAAGACGGCCGGCGCCGGAATTCTCACCGGCGATCGGCGCGAGGGCAACGTGGTGGCGCCGACGCTGGTCGAGCTTTCGGAACCGAAACTCCATCGGCTGCGCGTATGGTGCGAGGAGATTTTCGGCCCGGTCGCGACCGTCGAGCCGATCAATTCGTTCGCCGAAGGAATCGCGGCGACCAACGATTCGCCTTACGGCCTGCAGTCCGGCGTCTTCACTCCCAAACTCGAACACGCCTTCATGGCGTTTCGCGAGATCGAGGCGGGCGCGGTGATCGTCGGCGACACCGGTGTGTTCCGCGTCGACACCTATCCGTTCGGCGGCGTAAAGGGTTCGGGGCTGGGACGCGAGGGCGTGCGCTGGGCGATGGAATCGATGACCGAGCCGCGGATGCTGGTGCTGAGTCTGCGCGGCCACGCCTGAGCGATCGCGCGGGGCCGAGGATGAATCTGTGCCCGAATTTCGTGTTCGGACGACGCATCCGGCGCCGGGCGGACCGAGTACGGGCGACGCAGCTACAATCCGGGTCCGGTGCCTCGGCTCGAGTGCCAGAACGCGAGCACCTCGACGGCCGAAGACGTGCTCCGATAGTAGAGATGGTAGCGGATCCGCGCCAGGTGGACCCGCCGGATCCCTTGCAGGCTTGCGTTGATGGCCCGCGCGCCTACCTTGGGCTGCGACGAGATCAGATCGAACGCACGTTCGATTTCTTCACGAATGGCGTCGGGCGCATCCGGACGGTTCTTCTGCCACCACCGGTCGACCTCCGCGATCTCACGGGCGGCCCGGCGTACGACGCGGATCGCAAGACGAGTGGCCAATCGTGCCTAGGTTGCGCGCGAGCCCAGCTTGGCTACGAGCTCGACGCCATCGACAACTTCGCCGCGGTTGGCTTCCATGATCGCGGCGAGGAGGACCGCCTCGTCTTCCGTTCCGAGTTCGAACGTTTCCGTGTCGTCGGCGGCGATCACGGTGACCTTGGCGCCCTCTTCGAAAGGTGCTCCGTCGACTACAACCTTTCCTGCGATGATCTTTCCGGTGGCAATTCGCATGGAATGGATCCTAGCGGGCTCGTTCTCGCGCGTCGAGCCTGAAAATGGGCGATGGAGTCGAGGACCGAGCCGCGGATACTGGGCCCGAACCATTTTGCGCCGGCGGATGAATCTGTGCGAATATTTCTTCGCACATACGAGGAACAATGGATTTCAAATTCAGCGCCGAGGACGAGGCCTTTCGCACCGAGTTGAGAAGCTGGCTCGAGGCCAACCTGCCCCGCCGCGAACGCTCGGAGCACTTCGAAGACGCCATCTCCGACCAGGGCGCGAGCCATTGGGAGCGCCGCGTAGCGTGGCATAAAAAGATGCACGGCGGCGGATGGGTCGGCATCGGCTGGCCCAAGGAATACGGTGGCCGCGGCGCCACGCTCACCCAGCAGCTCGTCTACGGCGAAGAGCTGAGCCGCGCGCACGCCCCCGCGCTGGTCAACCAACTCGGCACGATGCTGGTCGGGCCGACGCTCATCCAGTGGGGCACCGAGGAACAGAAAAAGCGCCACGTCCCGAAGATCCTCTCGGCCGACGAAATCTGGTGCCAGGGCTATTCGGAGCCGAATTCCGGCTCCGACGTCGCTTCGCTGCAGACCCGCGCGGTCGAGGACGGCGACTACTTCGTCGTCAACGGCCAGAAAGTCTGGACCTCCGACGCGCATCACGCCGACATGTGCATCCTGCTCGTGCGCACCGATCCCGACGCGCCCAAGCACAAGGGCATCAGTTACATCCTGGTCGACATGCACAGCCCCGGCATCACGGTGCGCCCGCTGACCCAGATAACCGGCGAGCGCGGCTTCAACGAGGTCTTCTTCGAAGACGTGCGCGTACCGAAAAAGAATATCGTGGGCGAAAAGAACCACGGATGGCAGGTCGCGATCACCACGCTGATGTTCGAGCGCACCGGCGTCGGCGACCCCAACATGAACACCAGCCAGGTGCTGGAGCTCGCGCAGCTCGCGCAATCGCTCCCGCGCGGCGGCGCGAGCGCATGGGACGACACCAGCGTGCGTCAGCGGATCGCGCAGTTCGCGGCCGAGGCGGCCGCGCTCAAATACACCGGCTATCGCCAAATCACGCGGCGTCTTAAGGGACGGCCGCCGGGGCCCGAAGGCTCCGTGATGAAGCTTGGCGCGAGCGAACTTCATCTCCGGATGGCGAAGTTCGCGATGGAGCTGCTCGGGCCGTACAGCCAGTTCGAGCACAAGGCGCCCTTTGCGCTCGGCCGCGGCGTATGGAGCTACCGGATGCTCGGTGCGCGCGCCTACACGATCGCCGGCGGTACCAGCGAAATCCAGCACAACATCATCGGCGAGCGCGTGCTCGGCCTGCCCAAGGGCTGAGCGCGAAACGAGACTCGCGCGAGGAATCGATAACATAGATGGATTTCAAGCTGAGCGCGGAGGACGAGGCGTTTCGAGCGGAACTCCGCTCGTGGCTCGACACGAATCTGCCCTTAGGCGAGCGGCGCAACCGCTTCGCGCTTGAGTTCATGCACAGCGAGGCCGGCGAGGAATGGGACCGGCGGGTGGCGTGGCACAAGAAGATGCACGCCGCCGGATGGGTCGCGGTGCATTGGCCCAAAGAGTGCGGCGGGCGCGGCGCGACGCTCACCCAACAGATGATCTACCAGGAGGAACTCGAGCGCGCGCGCGGCCCGGTGCTGGTCAACGGCCAGGGGATCGGGCTGGTCGGTCCGACGCTGATGATCTGGGGCACCGAGGAACAGCGCCGGCGCTATATGCCGCCGATGCTCGCGGCGGAGGAAATCTGGTGCCAGGGCTACTCGGAACCCGGCTCGGGATCCGACCTCGCCTCGCTCCAGACGCGCGCGGTCGAGGACGGCGACGACTTTATCGTCAACGGGCAGAAGGTCTGGACCTCCGACGCGCATCACGCGGACATGTGCTTTCTGCTGGTGCGCACCGATCCCGAGGCGCCCAAGCACAAGGGCATCAGTTACGTCCTGGTCGACATGCACAGCCCCGGCATCACCGTGCGCCCGCTGACCCAGATGACCCGCGACACCGGTTTCAACGAGGTGTTCTTCGAGGACGTGCGGGTGCCGAAGAAGAACGTGGTCGGCGAGAAGAACAACGGATGGCTGGTGGCGCTGACCTCGCTGATGTTCGAGCGGCGCTACCGCGGGCTGGACAACAGCGTCGGCGAGCTGGTCGAGCTGGCCAAAACGGTCCGGCGCAACCTCCACCCCGCGTGGGAGGACGACGACGTTCGCCAACAAATCGCGCAATTCGCATGCGAGGTCAGTGCGCTTCGGCTGCTGAACCTGCGCCAGCTAACCCGCCAGCTCAAGGGATTGCCGCCCGGTCCGGAAAGCTCGATCGTCAAGGTCGTGACCACCGAGATAAACCTCGCAATCAACACGTTCGCGACCGAACTGCTCGGTGCCTATAGCCAGATCGAGCTCGACGCGCCGTTCGCGATTGCGGAGGGGCGATGGCTCTACCGGATGCTGGCGTCGCGCGGGTTGACGATCGCGGCCGGCTCGAGCGAGATTCAGCGCAACATCATCGGCGAGCGCGTGCTCGGATTACCCAAGGGATAGCCCCGGGCACGAGTGGATTTGTTGAAACTCGCGAACCGTGTTCAGGGCGCGGTGAGCGCTTCGATCTCGTCGATCGTTTTGGGAATCGCCGCGGTCAGCACTTCGTGACCTTCCGCCGTGACCAGCACGTCGTCCTCGATCCGAATGCCTACGCCACGCATCGACTCGGGCGCGCTCTCGTCGTCGGGCGAGACGTAGATTCCCGGCTCGACCGTCAGCACCATCGAGGGCTCGAGCGTGCGCGAGCTGCCACCGACGCGATACAGCCCCACGTCGTGCACGTCCATCCCGAGCCAGTGGCTGGTGCGATGCATGTAGTAGCGGCGATAGGAGCCGGTCACGAGCGCATCGTCGAGCGGTCCCTTGACCAGGCCGAGATCGACGAGGCCCTCGACCAGCACGCGCAGCGCGGCCTCGTGCACGTCGTCGAAACGCACGCCGGGCTTGATGGATTCGATTCCGCGCCGCTGCGCTTCGAGCACGACCGAGTAGAGCGCGCGCTGCGCGGGATTGAAGCGCGCGCCGACGGGAAAGGTGCGGGTCACGTCGGAGGCGTAAAAGTCGACCTCACACCCCGCGTCGATCAGCAGCAGATCGCCGCTTTGCATCTGGCGATCGTTGTGGATGTAGTGCAGCGTCGCGGCGTTGGGGCCCGAGGCGACGATCGAGGGGTAACTCGGCCCGGCGGCGCCGCGCGATCGAAACGCGTAGTCGACCAGCGCCTCGATCTCCCACTCCATCATTCCGCCCCGCGCGCGGCGCATCGCGTCCTTATGCGCCTCGCACGAAATCGCGACCGCGCGGCGCATCGCGTCGAGCTCCTCGGGCCGCTTTTTAAGCCGCGCCTCGTGGATTAGCTCGCGCGGATCGAGCATCGCCACCGGTCCCGAGCCGGTCCGCGGCCGCATCGCCTGCGCCCCGCGCATCAACTCGAGCACCCGCGCGTTCATCCGCTCGTTGTTGCCGAGCGGATAGTAAACGCGCTCGACCCGTTCGAGGTAGCGCGGCAACACGCGGTCGATTTCGTCGATCGTGTGGGCCTTGTCGGCGCCGTAGTCGAGCATCGCGCCTTCGACTCCGGCACGCCGCCCGGTCCAGGTCTCGCGCTCGCGGTCGCGCGGCCGCACGAACATCACAAACTCGCCGTCGGGATGGCCCGGCGCGAACAGCGCCACTGACTCTGGCTCGGCAAACCCGGTCAGGTAGTAGAAATCGTTGTCCTGGCGGTAGACGAATTCAACGTCATTGGAGCGCACCGCGACCGGCGCACTCGGCAAAATCGCGACCGCCGCGCCGATCCCGGCCATGAAGCGCGCGCGCCGCGCCTTGAAAGTTTCCGCCCAACCGCTGGGGCTCGCCGCACTCACGCCGCCACTCCTCGTCTGCCTCGCCGCTTAGGGAAGTCCGGCGCCGGCAACCTCGACCTCGGTGGTCTCGATACGCGAGTTGCGCTTGGCGCGCAGCACGTCGGGGTCGATCGACTCGGCCGTGAGCAAAAAGAGCGTGCGGCGGCCGGGGCCGCCCAGCATGCACGCGATCGGCATCTGCTCGCGCTTGATTCGCTCCGCCACGTGGCCGCCCTGTTTCACCCGCAGTAGCTCGTGCGTGAACGGCGACGCCACCCAGATCGCACCCTCGGCGTCGAGCGCGATTCCGTCCGGCACGGCCTCGCCCAGCTCGGCCCATACGCGGCGGTTGGTAAGCGCGCCGTCGGCGGCGACATCGAACGCGGTCAGTCGATGGCCCATCGTCTCGCCCACCACCAGCGTCTGGCCGTCGGGCGTAATCACGCTGCCGTTGGGGAACTGAAGGTCGCGCGCCACCACGCGCGCCGCGCCGTTGGGCTCGACCATCACCAGCTCGGCCGGCTTCTGGGAGGCGCCCGCGATGATGTCGTAACCGAAGTTGCCGACGTAGGCGCGCCCGCGGCTGTCTACCACCATGTCGTTGCAGTGATGCGACGCGAGTGTGCTGAGGTCGGCGTGCAGCTTGAGTCCGCCGGCCTCCTGACGCAGCAGCTTGCGGTCGGTCATCGAGACCACCAGCATCCGCCCGTCCGGCAGCCATCCCAATCCCGAGGGCCAGGCCGCGACTTCCGCAAGCACCGTGTTGTGGCCTTGCAGGTCGACCGCGTTGACCGTATGCGCGTGCATGTCGGAGTAGTAGAGCTTGCCGTCATGCCATCGCGGCCCTTCGCCGAAAGCGAGATTGTCAAGTAATGCTTTAAATTGTCTCATGGCTCCTCCGCGGCGATTCGCGCACGCGCGCGCAACCGTATGACCGCAGTTTTTATTCCAACGCGCCGGCCTCATGCAGCCGCGCGACCTCGTCCGCACTATAGCCCAGCACCTGGGTGAGCACCTCGTCGGTATGCTGTCCGATAAGCGGCGCGGGGGCGCGGACCTTGCCGACGGTGCGGCTCATCCGCCACGGGATTCCGCAATGCTGCTGCACGCCGACCTCGGGATGATCGAGGTAAACCCAGTAGCCGCGCTCTTTGAGATGCGGATCTTCCGAAACGAATTTGTTGGGTGCGCAAACCGCGGCCGCCACGCCCGCCGCCTGGAGGATTTGTTCAGCCTCGGCGGCGCCGCGCTCGGAGGTCCACGCGGCGATCGCGGTCTCGAGTTCGTCCTCGTTGCGCTTGCGCGCGGCGGCGGTGGCGAAGCGCGGATCGCGCGCCATCCCGGGCTTTTCGATCGCCTTGGCGAGGCGGCCGAATTCCGCATCGTCGGCCGCGACGATCGACACCCACATGTCGATCGTGACGCCGGTGTTCTCGAATCGATCCTTGGACGGAAAAACGCCGTGCGGTGCGATCAACGGATCGCGATTTCCGTCGCGTGCCGGCTCGCGCCCGTTCATCGTGTAATCCATGATTCCTTCGGGCAACAACCCCATCGCGCACTCCCACTGGCTCATGTCGATGTACTGGCCCTCGCCGGTTCTCTTACGATGGTAGAGCGCGGCCAGCAGCGCGAACGCGCCGTGCACGCCGGCGTTGGGATCGGCATAGCTGAAGCCCGCGTGCATCGGCGGCCATCCCTTGTAGCCGGTGAGCGACGAGAGCCCCGAGAGCGGCACCTGCGCCGGCCCGTAGGCGACGTATTCGTGGAACGGCCCCGTGTCGCCGTAGCCGGAGAGCGAAATCATGATGATGTCGGGTTTGATCTTGCGCAGATCCTCGTAACCGAGCCCCAATCTTTCCATCACGCCGGCGGCGAAGTTGTTGGTCACGACGTCGCTCGCCTCGACCAGCCGGCGCGCGATTTCGAGCGCGCCCGGTTTGGCGTAGTCGAGCGTCAGCGAACGCTTGCCCTGGTTGTACTGGTTGAAGTAGCCGGAGCGATTGATGCCGGGTTTGCGCTCGGGCCACGGCGGCAGGAGCCGCGTCACGCACGGCCGCGTGCGCGTCTCGATGCGGATTACGTCGGCGCCGAGATGGGCGAGCTGCAGCGTGCAGTACGGGCCGGCCCATACCCAGGTGAAGTCGGCGATTCTCACGCCTTCAAGTGGAAGTTTCGCCATCGTCAATCTCTTTCATTTGCGCTTTGCGCGTCTGTGCGCGCTCGCTCGCCATCGGCCCTTCGCACCGCCGCTTGCGCCCCTCGCCTCGCCGGATCAAATCACCCCCGCGCGGCGCAATTCCTCGATCCGCGCCGGCTTCAACCCCATCCGCGCGCCGAAAACCTCCTCGTTATGCTGCCCGAGCGTCGGCGCCGGCGAGCGAATCTCCCATGGCGTGCGATGGTACTTGAGCGGCGCGCCGGGATATTTGTGCGTGCCGGCCACCGGATGCGTTATCTCGACGAAGAAGCCGCGCTTTTTCAGATGGTCGGAGCTCAGCAGATCGCCCATGGTCGAAACCGGCGCGAACGGGATGCGCCGCGCCTGGGCCTGCCGGTAGAGGTCGAGCGCACTCTGCCGCTTTACCCAGTCCTCGAGGAAAACCTTGAGCGCGTCCCAGTTGGCGCCGCGCTGCAGCCGGTCGGCAAAGATCTCCTCCGACGCCCACTCCGGACTGCCCATCAGCGCGACGAAGTTGCGCCACTGATGCTCCTCGACGCAGCAGACGAAAATATAACCGTCGCGGCATTCCATCACTTCGAGCGGCTGGATCGGCTTCTGTCCCAGCCGCGAGGCGACCATGTTCATGTAGGGCCAGAACTCGAAGAACATTTCCATCTGGGAGGCCAGCGATTCGTAAATCGAAACGTCGACGTGCTGGCCTTCGCCGTCGCGCATTTGCGCGAACACCGCGCCCATCGTCGCCACCGCCGCATGCGCGCCGCCCTGGAACCCGGCCTGCTGGCCGAAGGCCTTAAGCGGCGGCATCTCGGGATGCTGCGCGCCGCCGCCGTTGACGTAGCAGATGCCGCTTGCGCTCCACAGGGTCAAATCCTCGGCCCGCCAGTCGCGCTTGGGTCCGCTCTGCCCCCAAGGCGAAATCGAGGTCATCACCAGGCGCGGATTGCGGCCGCGCAGGCGCTCGAAGCCGAGCCCGATACGGTCCATTTCGGCCGGCGCGAGATTGTGAATCAAAACGTCGGCGCCGGCGGCCAGCCGCTCGAGCAACTCGAAGCCCTCGGGACGCGACACGTCGAGCGTGACTCCGAGCTTGTTGGCATTGAGATAAAGGTAGAGGCCGCTTTTTTCCCGATGCGCCTCGCCGCCGGGAAACGGGCCGCGTGTGCGCGCGCGGTCGCCGGCGCCTGGCCGCTCGATCTTGATCACCTCCGCTCCCATGTCGGCCATCAGCTTGGCCGCATAGGGAGCGGAGACCATATCGCCCAGCTCGACGATCTTGAGTCCTGCTAGCGCGCCTGCCATTCCCAGCCACCCGGTTACTCGGGCAATACCTTGTGAAACGGCTTGACCTCGACCCGCTCGAAAACGCACTCGCGGGCGTACGGATCGTTGCGCGCGAACTCGAGCGCCGCGGCTTCGCTCTCCATGTCGACGATGATCAGGCTACCGCTGCCGTCGGTGAACGGGCCGCCTATAACCATCTTGCCGCTCCTGGCGACGGGCCCCACGTACGCGATGTGGCGCGGACGAACCGTGGGCCTGAGCGCGGCGCCGTTGGGTCCGTCGTGGCCGATGATCACGAACAACATGCGTCCCTCCTGCTTCGGGCGAAGTTAGCACGCGCGCCGCGCGCCGCCCAAGCGCCGTCCGCGGGTTTGCAGGGGGCGTCAGCGGGGAGAAATCGCGCCGTACCCGGTGTAGTAAATCATGAAGTACACGACGCCCAACGCGAACAGCGCCGCGGTTGCCGCGAGGTCGCTCGCCTCGACCGGGTAGTCGATGAAACTCGTCGGCTGATGGCTCATGCCGAAGCCGCGCGCCTCCAGCGCTATCGCCATCGAATTGGCCTTGCGCAGCGCTCCCATGAAAACCGGAATCAGCACCGGCACGTAGCGTTTGACCCGCTCCAGCGGGCCGCCGCGATTGAAATCGTAGCCACGCAGACTCTGCGCCTGCACCACGGTAAGCGCCGAATCGATGAACAGCGGCACCAGGCGGAACGAGAGCGTGATCGCGAAGCCGACACGGTAGGGCACGCCGAGCCGCGCGAGGCCGGCGGTGAATTCCTCGACCTTGGTGGTCGAAAGGAATAGCACCGAGGTCGCCAGCAGCTCGGCCAGCTTCAGACCGCGCCCCAACCCGAACACCAGCGAGGCGCGGCTCAGATGGATGAGCGGCAGATTTATCAGCGCCGGCCCCTGGCGATAGAAAACCATCCAGGCCAGCGTGGTGGTCAGGATAACCAGGATGAAGAGCCAGCGCAGCCGATAGAAATTCGGCCACGCGCCGGTGAATTCCGCCAGCACCAGCATTACCAGCGCAAGCGGCATCAGGGCCAGCGGATGATCGACCCAGTAAACCGACCAGAACATCACGAACAGCGCGAAAACCTTGACCGTCGGATGGAGCCGATGGATGAAGGTGTCGCGTTCGATGTAGAGAAAGATCGGCATCTCAGCCCCGCGCTCGCAGCCACGCGGCGAGTTCATCGGGCCCCAGCGCGACCGTGCCGAAGCGGCGCGAGAGCTCGGTCGCCTCGGGGGCGCGAAACGACGAGGAGGCGAGCAACTCGTCGCGGGCGAAGAATTCGCGCACGCCGCCGTCGTAGAGCTTGCGCCCGTGGCGAATCAGCACCACGCGACGCGCGTACTCGGCCACCAGCCACGGCGTGTGCGTGATCATCACGATCGCGATGCCGTCGCGGTTGAGCTCGCTCACCAGCGCCATCATGCGGCGCTGCTCGCGGTAGTCGAGACCGGTGGTCGGCTCGTCGAGGATCAGCAGGCGCGGACGCAACGCAAGCACGCTCGCCACCGCCAGGCGCTGGCGCTCGCCCTTGCCGAGCAGGAAGGGATCGAGCCCGCGCGCATCCTGCAACCCGACCGCGCGCAGCACCTCGCCGCATCGGCGTTCAATCTCGTCCGGCGCAAGGTTGAAATTGCGCGGCCCGAAGGCGACCTCGTCCTCGACGGTCGCGGCGAAGATCTGATGGTCGGGGTTCTGGAAAACGTAGCCGGCCTGGGCGGCGGTCTCGGCCGGGCGCAGCGTGGCGCGGTCACGCCCGCCCAGCATCACGACGCCGGCGGTGGGACGCAGCAGGCCCACCAGGTGCTTGGCCAGCGTGGTTTTGCCCGAGCCGTTCTGGCCGATGATCGCGACGAACTCGCCCGGCGCGATACGCAGATCGATCGAATCGAGCACCGGCGGCCCATCCGGGTAGTTGAATTCGAGCCCGCGCACCTCGACCAGCGCAGACATGTCGCTGGCGCTCGCCGCATCCTGTCCCGAATCCTGCGCCGAAGTTTCCGGCGCCGTGCCTGACGAATCGGACGAAGGGGTCCGGGCGCCCAGGCGCGGCAGCGCGCGGCGGATCAACGCCTCGGCTTCATCCACGTCCGCCGCATGGGCCGCAATCCCCGAGCGGGCGAGCACGCGGTTGAGGTCGGGCGGATGCACCCCGCATTGCTCGAGCAGGTCGAGCCGCGTCATCAGATCGTGCGGCGCACCCTCGGCGATTATCTCGCCCTCGCGCAGCAGCACCAAGCGGTCGGCGCCGCGCAGCACCTCGGCTTCGTGCTCGATCACGACCAGGCTGAAGCCCTGCTCGCGCAGGCTCCGAATCAGCGCGAAGACCTCGGCCTTGCCCTCGGGATCGAGGTCGGTGGTCGGCTCGTCGAGCACGATCACCGCCGGGCGCAGCGCGAGCACCGAGGCGATCGCGAGCCGCTGCTTCTCGCCGCCCGAGAGCGAGGTCGGGTCGCGATGCTCGAAGCCGGCAAGGCCGACCGCCTCGAGCGCGGGGCGGATGCGTCGGGCCATCTCGCCGCGCTCCATCCCGATCTGCTCCATCGCAAACGCCACCTCATGGGCGACGTTGGTGGAAAAGAGCTGCGCCTCGAAATCCTGGAAGACCATCCCGACCCGCGGTGCGATTTCGCACACGCGCGCACCGTCAAGCGAGCGGCCGCCGATTCGCACCACGCCCGCGAAGGCGCCGCCCTCGAGCTCGGGCACGATCCGATTGAGGCACTTGGCGAGCGTCGACTTGCCCGCGCCCGAAGCGCCCATCACGCCGACCATCTCGCCCGCGGCAATCGCGAAGCTGACGCGGTCAAGCGCCGGACGTTCGCCGCCGCTGTAGGTGAAGCTGATACCTTCGAGCGCCACGGCGTGCGTCGCGCCCGCGCCGTCGTCGGGCGCCGGCACGACGCCGGGCGCTCCAGGAGCCGGTTTGCGGTCCTTCACATCAGCCCCACGCCCACCACCGCGAGCATTATGAACGGGCTTACGACGATGGCGATCGCCTTGTCGTACGGCGCCTGCGTCATCGCCGCCGACAGAAACGACGGCGCCCAATAGCCGGTGGAAACCAGATTGCCCATCAGCCACGCGCCCGCCTCGCCCGCCAGCAGTATCGCGAATCCCGCCGCGCGCACGCTCCATCGATGCTCCTTGAACTCGGGCATCACGTCGGCATACAGCATCCGCCCGCGCCGCACGCGCGGATAGACGGCGATCAGGATGAGCGGCGAGAGCACCAGGGCGGAGGCCATGTTGTTGAACACGATGACGTTGCCCAGGATGCTGAAGGGCCGCAGGCCGAGCAGGTTGTCGCCCCAGCCGACGATATCGGCGCAGAGCACGCTGGCGGCGAGGCAGGCCACCACGTATTTGGCGATCGCGCCGGGCGAACGCGCGATCGGACTCTGGCCCCGGGCGATCACGTTCCAGACCTTGTACGGGATGTAGCCGTAGAGCAGGTTGGCGAAGAAGCCGAAGATGTCGCCCGGGCCGACGCCGCCGAAGAAGTCGCCAATCATGTTGCCGATCGCCGAGCCCCAGGCCGCCGCCGGCCCGAACAGAAACGAGCATACGATCGGAATCGCGTTGGCCGGACGCAATTCGGTGACGCCCGGAATGAGCGGCACGACCTTGAACGGCACCAGCACGGCGGCGTAGAGCGCGGCCGAGATCGCGCACAGCACGACCATCCGGGTGTTGCGCCACATCGCGCCCAGCTCTCTCATCGCGCGCCCGCTGTGCCGCTTTGGTCCATCGCTCGACGCTGAAGCAGTAGCCTGCCGCCGATTCGCGGATCAAGCGGGGCGCCGCCAGGAATCCTGCAAGGGACCCTCATCCGCACCCTCTCCCACAAACCATCGCAAGCGCGGAAGGAGAGGCCATTGCGCGCTCGCGCGAGGCCTCGAATTGCCGATCGCTTTCCGCGCCTGCCGCGGACTCGCGCGGCTCTCTCCGGGCCCTCGACCACGCTCTTGCCTCAGCCTCGCACCGCACGGAAAATCGAGGCATACGCCGCCGGGTGGAGTTGGCCGAGATGCCGATCTACGAATATCAATGCGAGAAGTGCCGCAAGCGCACCAGCGTGCTCACGATGCGCGTCAGCGAAAAGGCCGAGGCCGTGTGCAAGCATTGCGGGAGCGCGCGCATGCGCCGCCTGATGTCGCGTTTCGCGACGCCGCGCAGCGAGGAGTCGCGGATGGACGCGTTGTCGGATCCCTCGGGCTTCTCCGACGTCGACGAGAACGACCCCAAGAGCGTCGCGCGTGCGCTCAGGAAGATGGGCAAGGAGATGGGCGACGAGATGGGCGGTCCGGAGTTCGACGAGGCGGTCGACCAACTCGAGCGCGGCGGCGATCTGGGTGACGACGACGGCGGCGGCAGCGACGGCGGCGGCAGCGACGACCTGTAGCCGCCCCAGGCAGGCGGCCGGCGGCCGGGTCGCCGGTCTATTGGCGATTGTTGGGCGACGATTGTTGGGCGAGCGGCTGTCGGCGCCGATCGCGACGGCCGAGCACGAGCTTCTCACCCGGCGGGGCCGCTAACGGGCGGTCTCGTAAGTAATCTTGCCTAAGTAATCTTGCCTCGTAAGTAATCTTGCCTCCAAGAGCAGTCATCCTGAGCGCAGCGAGTCCGCGAGCGCAGTCCAAGGATCTCGCGCGGCATCCTTGTGCCGCGTGATTTGCCTGAGGTTCCTCGGGAAAGACTGGCACGGCCGCAATCCTTGCGGCCGCGAAATTCTTCGCTAGCGCTTAGATTGATTTGCGGCACACCGCAGTAGAGCGGCTAGCCAACGGCTTCACTTCTTCTTCACGGCTTCGACGTCGATCGAAACCGAGACTTCATCGCCCACCACGGCGCCGCCGGCCTCGATCAGTTTGTTCCACGTAAGCCCGAAGGCCTTGCGACTGATCGTGGTGGTCGCGGAGGCTCCGGCGCGCTCGTTGCCCCACGGATCCTTGATTGGAGCGGATGGCACGTCGACCGCGAGCGTGACCTCTTTGGTGACGCCGTGCAGCGTAAGGTCGCCGACGACGTTAAACTTGCCGGGGCCGGCCGCCTCGACTTTCTTCGACTTGAAGGTCATGGTCGGATACTTCGCGACGTCGAGGAAGTTGGCGCTCTTGAGGTCGGCGTCGCGGGCCGCCGAGCGCGTGTCGATCGACGAGGTATCGATGGTCACGTCGATCACGACCGACGCCGGGTCGTGGTCCTTGGCGGTGATGGTGCCCGCGAATTTGTCGAACTGGCCCCTGACGCTCGAGATCGTCATGTGCCGCACGGTGAATCCGATGCTGGTATGAACCGGATCGATCTGCCAGGTATCCGCCGACGCGGCGAGCGGAACGGCGATCGTCAGTACCAGTGCGATCAGGATTCGTGACTTCCAGTTTTTCATCGGCGCTCCCCCAGGTCGGCGCCGCCCGCGGCGGCGGCGGTTTGTTCGTTCGACCCGAACAGGCACTAACAGCCTAGCCGGCTTCCAGCAATACCACGGCGGCGGCGGACATCCCCTCGCCGCGCCCGAGCGCGCCCAATCCTTCGGGACTCGAGGCCTTCACGTTGAGCGTCGCCGGCTCCGTGCCTAGCGCGCCCGCCAGCCGCTCCCGCATCGCCTCCAGGTAAGGCGCAAGCCGCGGGCGCTGCGCGAAAATCGTAAGGTCGGCGTTGACCAGACGCCATCCGCGTCCGCTCGCGAGCTTCCATACCTCGGCGAGCAGCGCGAGGCTGTCGGCGTCCTTGTGGCGCGGGTCGCTGTCGGAAAAATGGCGCCCGAGGTCGCCCTCGCCCAGCGCGCCCAGAACCGCGTTGGCCAGCGCATGGGCGGCGACGTCGGCGTCGGAGTGTCCGTCGAGTCCCGCGTCATGGGGAATCGTTACGCCGCCGAGCTTGAGCGCGCGGCCCGCGCGCAGCGGATGGAAGTCGAAGCCCTGCCCCACTCTAAGCCGTGTCGCGCCCATACTTCAGCCCCCCTCCAGCCCGGCAATCGCGTCCGGTTTGCCGATCGCGCCGGGCGCGTTGACAATCCACAGGGCCGCGGCCAAGCTTCTACGCAGTCCGTTGCTACGGACGCCAGGAGGAGACGTGGCCGCACCGGCATTCGTCAAAAATCCGAAGTTCATCGGCGGCGCGATAGTCGTCCTGTGGGTGGCCTACGTCGTCTACTGGAACTATCGGCTGAGTCCGATCGACATCCAGCTCTTCCCGTTCATCAAACCGGCACAGCTCAGCGTTTCCTCGGTGATCATCGGCGCCGCGATCTTCGGATGCCTCGGCACGCTGGCGGTTCAGTTCCTCTGGCGCAGAGGCCGTTCGAAAAACGGCTCGGCCGCGTCCGCCGCGCCCGCCACCAGCACCAACACCGTCGCCTGAGCACCGGCCTTGAGCACGGTGGCGTCCGACGGGCCGATCAGCAGCGCATCGGCGCGCGCGAGCGAACTCAGGATTCCCGATCCCTGGTTGCCGGTCGGCGTGGCATAAAGCTCGCCGCCCTCGCGCCGCAGGCGCACGCGCACGAACTCGGTCAGGTTCTTCGCGGTCCCGATATCCACCGCGCAGCGCACCGCAACCCGCGGCAAGCCGAGGTCGCTCCGCCCGCCCATCTTGAGCAGCGCAGGGCGGCCGTACAGATAGAAACACACCATCGTCGAGACCGGGTTACCCGGCAGGCCGAAAATCGGACGGCCGCCGGCGAGGCCGAACTTGAGCGGACGCCCGGGCCGCTGCGCCACGCCATGAAAGAGCTGGCGCACGCCCAATTCGTCGAGCGCGCCCTTGACGTGATCGAACTGGCCGACCGATACGCCGCCGGTCGAGAGCACGGCGTCGAAGGCAAAGGCCTCGGTCAGACGAGCGCGAATTTCCTCGGGACGGTCGCGCGCGACTTTCAGGATGACGGGCTCGCCGCCGGCCTCACGCACCGCGCCCGCGAGCGCGTAGGCGCTGGAGTTGACGACCTGCGCGCCGGCCGGAGCCTGGTCGACGTCGACCAGCTCGTCACCGGTCGCAACGATAGCCACGCGGGGGCAACGGTATACGTCGACCATCGCACGGTTGAGCGAGGCGAGCATCCCCAGGTTCGCGGCGCCCAACCGCTTGCCGCCCTCCATCGCCAGCTCACCCTCGCGCAGGTCTTCGCCGCGCGGGCGAATGAAGGCGCGCGCCTGCGCGGCGGACAGAATCTCGACCGTGTCGCCGCTGCCGGCGCGCGTCTGCTCGACCGGCACGATAGCGTCGGCACCTGCCGCCACCGGCGCACCGGTCATCGTACGCATCGCGGTGCCCGCCTCGACCCGCGCGGCCGGCATCGCACCCGCGGCCACGGTGCCCAGCACGCCGAGCCGCACCGGGCTCGACGCGCTGGCATGGGCAACGTCCGCGGCGCGCACGGCATAACCGTCCATCGCAGAGTTGTCGAAGCCGGGGATGTCGCGCGGGGAGCGGATTTCCTCGGCGAGCACGCGGCCGAGCGCGCCAAGGATCGGCGCCCGCTCGATACCGAGCGGCATCACGTTTTCGAGCACCAGTTGCAGGGCTTCGTCCGCGCTGATCATCAATCGAACCTGAACCTGAGAAGCTCCATCGGAGCTTAGGCTGTCGAGCGAACCAACTTAAGTGTCCGAGCCGGACCGAAAATCAGGATACGCGGGTCATGAAGCGATTAGAACTGCCGCCGGGGTGGCTGGGCCGATTGCAAGGGAAATCAGTGTCGGCGGAGCCGCGATACGAATGCGGCCGGGGCTCAGAAGATCGTCGTGGCGCCAGCGTCGCGCGCGTCGGCACTTTCCCTAAGCGGGAGCCGCAGCTCGTAACTTGGGCCGGGCGGAACCCGATCATGCAGGATGGCCGGGTTGTACCGCCGCAGAATCCGTACCGAGACTCCCTCGTGCCGCGCCACCGTCGAGAGCAGCGTGCCGCCCTTGACCTTGATTACGCGGAACGTGACCGACTCAGTGTAATTGACCGGTTCGAGGCCGTAGCGCTCGGGCTGATGGGCGATAATTGCAACCGCCATGAAACGGTTGAGCAGCGCGCGGGTATTGTACGGCAGATGCGCGGTCAGGCGGCTGTAATCGACGCCGCGCAGAGACCAATAATCATCCATTGCCGTCTCGCCCCGGTTCCATCCCACCAGCGCCACCCGCCAGTCGCCAACCTCGTTGTGCAGCGTGGCCAGATATTTGGCCGCGGCTCGGGTCGATTTTATCGGGTCGCGCCGCTCATCGATGTACCGGTTGACCCTGAGGTTGAACCGTCGCGCGGTTGCCACGCTGAGCTGCCATGGCCCGGCGCCTTTGCTCGAAAACGAACTTTCGGCGAATGAGAGATAGACCAGCTCTGGCGGCAGATCGTGATTCTCCAGCACCCGGATCATCGCCGGCAGATATGGGCGGCTGCGGCGAAACGATTCCTTGATGCCCGCGCTGTGCTCGGCGAAGGCGTCGACATAGCGTTGGACGCTTCGGTTAAGCACCAGCGGGAAGGGCGGCACCTTGTGCGGCTCGCTACGAACGTAAGGAATACCCTCGGCCAGGGCCACCGCGGCATCCATATCGGCAGCATCGGGCGAATTTTTAGCCGAAGAAGAGACACTAACTGTGGCTGCCGAAGTCACCCCATGCGAGTCCTTGCCAACAGGCGCAGTGGCGACCAGCGCGAAGCCGTCGCCTGGATTGGACGCCAGGTCATTGTCCTGAGTTGACACACAACCGGTAAGGGCTGCGCCCAACAAACAGACCATGGCTAGCGATGTGACAAAATTCCCCCGCATGAACGAACAGGACCGTACCGGGGCCAACCCTACCGGCCAGCGAGGCTCACAAGCAACCCCTTCGGCGTTGATTCTTTGACAAAAAAACTAATAACATAAATCGAACATATTAGTAGCGCAGGTTTTTTTGTTGTCCATGAGGCCCGTTCTTAGTCCACCATGTGCTTTGTGATACCGTTCGGCGTGGGCTCCGTCGTCATGCGTAAGTCTTCCTCGCTTCCCACCGGTCTCTGGCAGGAAATCGTCGACAGCCTGAGCGACGCCGTCGTGGTTTTCGATCCCGCCCTCGTTCCGATCGCGATGAACCCGGCGGCCGAAACACTTTTTGGCGTCTCGCACCTTAATCAGGCGGCGCTCGACACACTGCTGCATCACAACGAATGGCTTTTGCGGATGGTCGAGACCTGCCTAACCAGTGGGCAGGAGCTAGCCGATGCTGAGGCGAGGCTCAGTCTGGGGTCGCGACTGGCGGCGGTCAGCGCAGAGGTAGCGCCGCTTTTGGCCGCCGGGGGAACGAGCCGCGGCGTGGTGGTGCTGCTACACGATCTGGCGCTCCATCGGGGGGCCGCGCAGGCGCTTAGCACGGCTGAGCCGGATCTTAGGCTTTCGCCCGCGGGACTCGCGCACGAGGTCAAGAACCCGCTTACTGGAATCAAGGGCGCGGCCGAGTTGCTGGCGGGGCGTCTGCGCTCCGACCCACGCGCGCAGCAGTACTGCGGGCTCATTTTGGAGGGCGTCAACCGTATCGCGGCCCTGGTCGAGCAGGTGCTGGCCGCCAGCTCTCCGCAGCGGTTGAGCTTCGCGCCGGTCAACATCCACCGCGTGCTCCACCAGGCGCTCAGGATGGCCGGGCTGCATCCCCATCCGCCCAACGGCCTGGCGGTCGAGCAGCTCTTCGACCCCAGCCTGCCCGAGATCAGCGCCGACGCCGCCGCGCTCGAGCGCACGTTCCTCAACCTGGTGCGCAACGCCGCCGAGGCGATCGGCACGGCCGGAACGATCCGGCTGCGGACGCGGATGGAGACCGAATTTCGCCTCGGTGCCGAGGGTCGCCGCATGCAGTTCCTGCGCGTGGAGGTGAGTGACAGCGGCCGCGGCATGAACGCGGCCGAGATGGCGCAGCTCTTCACCCCGTTCTTCACCACCAAGCCCTCGGGCACCGGCCTGGGCCTGGTGCTGAGCCAGCGGATCGTCGCGGCTCATGGCGGCAAGCTCTGGGCCGAGGCGGGTGGCGTAAGTTCTGCGCGCGCGGCGCCGGCGATCCACGCGGCGGAACCCCAACACGCCCCTACAGGCGCCGGCCCCCTGGAGCAGCGCGTGCGCGGGATGACCTTCAAGATGACGCTGCCGGTGGGTCCGCGCGATCCCGAACCGTCCGAGGCCGCGTGACGGACGTTCGTATCCGGCGAGCGTAGAGAAGGCGCAATCCACGGCTTCGCAACCGTTGCTGCGTCCGTCGATACTGTTACCATGGAATCGCGTGAATGAGACGGAGCAAAGTCCCGGCGGCGTGACCACCGCACGCGCGATTCGCGCGCTGATTGCCGACGACGATCCGGCCATCCGCCTCGTCCTGCGCCATCGGCTGGAGGCCGAGGGATGGCGCGTCGAGGAGGCCGCCGACAGCGACGCCGCGCTCGAGGCGCTGCGCAGCGGGCGTTTCGACGTCGCCCTGGTCGACATCATCATGCCCGGCGTGGGCGGCCTGGAAGTCCTGACGGCCGCGCGCGAGCAGGGATGCGCGACGCCGATCGTGGTGATCACCGCGGCCAGCACGATGAACAACGCGATCGAGGCGCTCAAGCGCGGCGCCCGCGATTACCTGACCAAACCGTTCGAGAACCTCGACCTGGTGGTGAAGACCGCGGCCGGTGCGGCCGAGACCGCGGCGCAGGCCTCCGAGCTGGAAAGAGTCAAGAACGAGCTCGGCCGCAAGCTGGTGGGCGGCGAGATCATCGGGCGCAGCCCGGCGATTCAAGAGGTCTACAAGCTCATCGGACGGGTGGTCAGCAACGACAAGATCGACGTGGTGCTGGTCAGCGGCGAGAGCGGCACCGGCAAGGAGCTGGTGGCCCATAAGATCCACGACAGTTCGGCCCGGCGGCGCGAGCCATTCATCGCAGTCAACTGCTCGGCCATCCCGCACGGCCTGATCGAAAGCGAGCTCTTCGGCCACGAACGGGGCGCGTTCACGGGCGCGGCCGAGCGGCGCGCGGGCAAGCTCGAGGCGGCCGGCGCCGGCACGCTGTTCCTCGACGAGATCGGCGATCTGCCGCTGGAGCTGCAACCCAAGCTGTTGCGCGTGCTCCAGGAGGGCGAGTTCACCCGCGTCGGCGCTTTCGAGACCCAGCATCTGCAAGCCCGCGTCATCGCGGCCACCAACCAGGACCT
>Ga0307372_10004346_pt1 | contig 21976 bp, 19 predicted proteins | sample OX1MG_FD_202533 | JGI IMG/M metagenome (GOLD analysis project Ga0307372, IMG submission 202533) | Soil microbial communities from Risofladan, Vaasa, Finland - OX-1 | ecosystem: Environmental > Terrestrial > Soil > Coastal area > Acid sulfate soil | place: Finland: Risofladan, Vaasa | collected...
ACAGCATCCGATCAAGAGAAGCGCTTCGCCACCGCCAACCTGCCCTGCGTTCAGTGCTCAGACGGCGAATTTTGCCCTTATTCTGGAGATATCGGAGACCAGTTTTCAGCTAATTTGGACAGCAGTGGGTTCAATACTCTTCGGGCAACAAGAGCGTGGTCACGGAGCGGTCCGATTCCGTGATGATCCACAGCTTGTCGCCTGCATTCGTGCGGTAACTGCTCAAGAGCCGGAACCCGTGCTCTACGCTGTGGTCGTTTTCCTTGCGGTCCTCGTCGGACAAATCGCCCCACTCGCGGTTGACATGGCGCGTGAGGAACTCGCCCGGTTGCCGTCCTGCCTTCTCAAGCGCGGTCAAAGCGCCCGGCGTTGCAACGATCTGGCCAAGTTCAAAAGCAGGTTGTTTGCTGAGTTGCTGCATGGAAGAAAGCTCCTTTCGTTCAGTTTGTTCTTGCTTCTTAGATGGGCGACATTCAAGTCATCCGATGAGACTTTCGACGAGTCCTATTGAACTGAGGAATTCCCCGCTGACGGGTTGCACAGGATACGGCTACGGAAACTGCTCGACGCCAATCTTGACGGATAGGCGCGTTCTACAAGATAGCGATTTATGTCTACGGTCGGTAGCTGAAGCTAGATCATCTGAATTTTGGCAAAAGGAAAGATTCCGTCGCCTCCGTTAACCCTGGACGGAATGGTGGGAAGGAAATCGCCGAGCGAAGCCAGGAATACTTCACACTTCCACTCAGGAGGCTACGCCGCTAAATTGTCCTCTCTCGCCGCGCCGCTCCGAGACGACTTCTTTTCACGAACTTCCCGTCCTTTCAGCAACACCAGATCTAAGAACCAGATCTGATCCACTTTGCCGAGCGTAATTTCCTGCGGATAGTTCTTGATGAAGTTGAGGATATCTTTCTCACGGATGCGGTGGATGTCGTTCCCATTCCCATCATGCCGGCGTGTTCCTTGAAACCGATCCTGAAGCCAGCCCTTCGCGATCCATGCTGAAATTTTGTGGTGATCTTCGCCGAGACACAGTTCCAGCTCGTGCATCGTGTACCTTCGCACGTCTCCGGCACTCGGCACGGCACTTCAAACAGTACTTCGCTTCGCGGGGTGGCTGGCCATGCCGACGCCCTTCGCTGTGCCGCGAGCCGACGGCATCACCGAAGACGGGATAACCCTTTCTCCGGCCCAGGGCGTAGCCGAGGCCATCAACTTTCAGGCTGCCGGACCGGAAAGGGTCGCTACGACGGGAGATTTCGTGCTATCTGCCAAAGAAGTGAATCCGGTTATTTCGGCTTTGGAAGCACATCACATCTGGGTGACAGCTTTACATACCCACATGCTCACGGAGCAAACACGGCTGTTCTTCTTGCATTTCTGGGCCGCGGGCAGCCCGGGAGAGGTGGCGGAGGGAATCAAGGCTGCGTTGAGCGACATCGCGATCAAGTAATCAGAAAGCGCGGGCTCGAAGCTGCCTTGTCCAACGCCTATTATCCACCTCAGGAGCGCGGGCTGAGTCAAACCGCCGTGAATTGGGGAACGCAGATGGAATCCGCAGTCCTGAATCACGTCTTCCAGGAATTCTGGCCTGACATCCGCAGGAACGTTTTTCGCCAGAAATAGCTTAGTTAGCTCAGACTCTGGGAGAATTGGTCTGTGGCTTCGGTAGTCAGTTTTCCGCCGTCTCGAAATGAAGGCGAAAACGCTTTGGAGCGGTATTTTGACCTTCCCCAAGTCCAGGATTACTGGATCTCAGCCTTAAAGCGCTGTACGAATCAGCCCAATCGCACCGTTAGCTTTCAGACAAACTGCCGCAAGGTATCGCCTTGTAGGAATAAAGCGTAGCCAGTAGACTCTTTGCACCCCTTCCTTTCGTTCCTATGACGACAATATGTTTGTTTTGTTGCCCAACGCCAACTTTGGCGGGTTATCACAATTGTCGCGACTACGCGCATCGGGAATCGAGGGACTATGGAAGGGAGCACTCCCAGTCTGGCCACGACCGTATCCCGGGATGAATTCGTCCGACGTCGAATTCGAATGCGAGTTTTTGTCTACATCCTCCTTTCGATAGCCCTCCTTGTCGGCGGGTTTGTGCTCCGCGGAAACGCGTGGCGAGGGAATGCCGAGTTACATACGCTGCTCGAAAGTGTTGCCACGGTCCTAGCGCTCTTCACCGGCGCGATGGCCCTGATACGCTACTATGCTAGGAAAAACAGTTTGTTCTTGCTGGTCGGCAGCGGTTTTCTGGGAGCGGCTGCCCTCGACGCCTATCATGCGGCGATCACGTCTTCGTTTCTGGCGGATCACACTCCTTCCGCTCTTTCCGCACTCACTCCATGGAGCGGGACGACCTCGCGCGTTTTGTTGTCTTTCGTGATGTGCGCGAGCTTGTTTGTCTGGAGAAGGGAGGCGCAGCAGTCGACAGCCACGAAGACCAAAGAAGTCGTCGTCTACGCGCTTGTTGGGGCGTGGACACTAGTCACGTTTCTGCTTTTTGCTTTTGTGAGGCTGCCTCCGGCTTACTATCCGAACTTTATCATTCATCGCCCGGCGGAACTGGTACCCGCTCTCTTCTTCGGCTTAGCCGCCGCAGGATACTTATGGAAAAGCTTGTGGAAGAGCGACGACTTTGAGCACTGGCTCGTGCTTTTCCTGATTGCGGGGGCAGCGAGCCACTTGTTCTACATGGCCTTTTCCAAGACGCTGTTTGACACGTTATACATCGCTGATCACCTGCTGAAGATTCTCGGATATCTCTTCGTCCTGACAGGACTTTTCATCAGCATGTTTTCGATCTTCAAGAGCGAAGCGGAAAACGCAGCCAGGCTCAAACGAGTCAATGAGTCACTGGCTAACGAGATCACGGTGCGGCGAGAGGTGGAGGAGGATCTTCGAGAAACGCAAAGCGGATTGGAAGCAAGGGTCGAGGCACGCACGGCGGACCTGGCACATGTCAACGAAGCACTGCAAGCCGAGATCGGCGAGCGGAGCCGGGCAGAACACGCTGCGCAGGCGGCAAGCCGGGCAAAGAGCGAGTTTCTTGCAAACATGAGCCACGAAATCCGCACGCCTCTAAACGGCATCATGGGGATGACCGATCTGGCCCTCGACACCGAACTTACGCATGAGCAGCGGGAGTACCTTGAAACTGTGAAACTGTCCGGTGATTCGTTGCTAACAGTAATCAACGATATTTTGGACTTCTCTAAGATCGAGGCAGGGAAAATCGACCTGGAAACGATTGACTTCAACCTGCGGGATTGCCTGGAAGCGACGCTAAAAACACTTGCATTGCGGGGGGACGAAAAGGGACTGGAGCTTCTCTGCGAGATCGCTCCCGAGGTGCCAGAAGTCGTGCGCGGCGATTCGAGCAGACTCCGTCAGGTGGTCGTCAATCTAGTGGGCAATGCAATCAAATTCACGGACGAGGGCGAAGTGGCATTGAAAGTTTGCACCGAATACCGCAACGGCGAGAATTGCACGTTGCATTTTACGGTATCCGACACGGGAGTCGGGATTGCCCCGGAGAAGCAGAAATCGATCTTTGATCCCTTCACGCAAGCAGACCTCTCGACCACGCGGAAATACGGGGGAACTGGTCTGGGACTGACCATCTCGACGCGACTGGTGGCGATGATGGGCGGGAAGATGTGGGTCGAGAGCGAAGTGGGGCAAGGAACTCGGTTCCACTTCACAGTGCAGTTGGGAGTTTCGGATGCGAAGGTAATCGAGGTCGGCACGATTGCCTCTCCGGAGATATTGCGTGGCGTGAGGGTTCTGGTGGTGGACGATAACCGTACCAACCGCCGGATTCTTGAAGGAATGCTGAAGCGTTGGGAAATGAAGCCAGTGTCAGTGGAAGGGGGAGAACAGGCTCTTATTGCGCTACCCGCGGCGCACGAACGCGAAGAGCCGTATGGGCTGGTTTTGACAGACATGCACATGCCCAAGATGGATGGTTTCAGCTTGATCGAGCGAATCCGGCAAAGACCGGAACTATCGACGGCTACCATTATGATGCTTACATCGGCGGGTCACCGAGGGGACGCGGCGCGCTGCCAAGAGCTAGGCGTGGCAGCGTACCTGCTGAAGCCAATACGCCAATCCGAACTGCGTGAAGCTATCGCTCGCGTGCTTGGCGCGCGAGAGCAAAAAGGGGCTATTCCCTTGATCACACGGTATTCGTTGCAAGACGCCCGCGACCCTGCGGCCTCCCTACGCGTCCTGGTTGCGGAAGACAATCCCGTAAATCAACGGCTTGCAACGCGACTACTCGAGAAGAGAGGGCATCGCGTCGTTGTGGTTGCCAATGGGCTCGAAGCGCTCGCGGCGGTGGCTAAGGAGAGCTTCGACCTGATACTGATGGATGTTCAAATGCCGGAGATGGACGGGCTCGAAGCGACAGCAGCGATCAGAGAAAGGGAGAAGAGCACAGGAATCCACCGCCCCGTGGTTGCATTGACTGCGCATGCCATGAAAGGCGATCGGGAGCGATGCCTGGCAGCGGGCATGGATGGCTATCTGGCAAAACCGATTCGGCCCCAAGAACTCGACGAGGTGCTGGAGACCTACGTGGCGCGAAGGATCCAAACCCCGAGGATCGAGAATCCAATGGTCACAACACCGGACACTAGCGATGAAATCCACGACTTTCCCGGGAGTTCACAATCTCGCGATTGACCTTAACTGTACTGTGTTTTGCAAACCCGTATGACCGAGAATCCCGGATCAGGGCAAAATACGAACTTAAGTTTTGGAACTTCAGCTGCTGCGAGCCTCCAACATGCCTCTGCGAGTCAGTGCCACTCTGAATCAGGTTGTCAAACGCACAAGCGGATACCCTTGCTCCTTCTTGGGCAAGCGTCCGGTTGAGGCCGTGTGGACAAGATCGCCGTGAGTAGAAGACATGATCGCCTTAGTGGGGATCATTTGCCGTTATACCGGCAGGAAGAGATGTACGACCGCGAAGGCGTGGAACTGGATCGCTCGACGCTGGCCGATGGTGTAGGCGGCGCCAGTGGATTGCTTCAGCCGCTGTTAGAAGCGCTGCGGCGTCACATGATGGCCGCGCAGAAATTGCACGCGGACGACACACCGGTTCCAGTGCGGGCACCGGGTCTGGGAAAAATGAAGCTGGGGCGGCTGTGGACCCATGTGCGTGCCGACTGGCCTGCTGGGGATCCGACGCATCCAGCGGCGTGGTTCGCCTACACATCGGATCGCAAAAGCGACGCCACGTTCGCGTACTGCACCTACATGCGAAATCGATTAGAACTCCGGCGGAAGGAGGTTATGCAGCCCGAGCTCTGGTCCGGGAGCTAGAAGGGGGAACCTCTGGCCAGCTCCTGTTTGCGACATGTTATGACGGCGTGGGCAACGATTACAACGACGCTATTCCATCTGTTCGCTGATGATAAACATCTGGGATCTGCTTACGCGAAAACGGGACGACGCGATTCACCATGTAATTGCCCGTGTTTCAACCTACCGAATAGGGTCATGCGTAAGGATTTGGAGGTTGAATTGAGTTCGCCAGATCATCCATTTGGTCTAAGAGTTCGAGTCGTTTCCCGTCGAGACTTCGCAACATCGCAGTGAGTTTGCTGCAAGTATGAACGTTGGGTGTTTTTCTCAACGCGACGAACTACTGTCCCGGCCCTTCCCGCGCGCGAGAGAAAGCCTGTTCGCAGCGGACCATCAATGTTTTTCTCTTTCCGCCGTCGGTCATACGGTTTCCCACTCAAAGCGCCACGAACACCGCCAACTTATCGAATCGTGGGGAATCCGGTCTTCGACAGGGTCGTCGACCATGAATACAGGCACAAGCTATGCTGAGTAACCAGATTCCCGCGAAGTTGCGTGAGCGCAGTTTTGGGCGGATCAGGATCGCGCGATCGAGTGCCGTGAGAAAATTCATCAGCCGTTCGACAGAGAATCTGGCCAAGCGATCATTCGATAGCCGGAAATCAAAGAACTGACGCAGTGTCCAAAGGCTGTTCGAGCACAGCGGCCCTTGTTCGTGTGGAAACAGTACCAAAGTAACCTTGCGGGTCCGGTCCCTGGCATTCGACACTTGAAAGGATTGAATAAGTCCGGACCGGCGTGGATCAGCCGTTGCCACACGCAAGGGCCGGATGTTGAGAAATAAAAATAAATATAGGATTGCGAACTGATCTCAATGGGCTGCCAGACCCCTTCCCCGGCTGCGCATCGAGAACGCGAAACCCATGGAGAACGTTACAGACCTGTTTCCAGAGACCCCCTTCGGATTCTTTCGCCGCAGGCGAATCGTGCCTCCCGCTCACCGAATCCATGTTCTCCTGGTCTCCTTGCTCGTATGTTTCATGATCGGGGAACGTGGAGCGAAGGCGCAGCCCCCGACAACCATGCCCGTGCGAGAGGCAACCGACTACCAAGGAAATCAGCCCACATCTGGTCGCGTCGGACAAAGCGTCACGGTCGTAGGTGTTCTCACAGACGGGCCAATTCCAGTAGGCGCCAATTCGGCCTTGGCGGATCTTCAGGACTCCTCGGGTGGCATCACACTTTACTTTCCCTCCAGGGCGTTTCTTGGGGGGCGCTTTCATCGTGGCGATGAAGCGCGCGTAAGCGGCACGATTGAGCAGTACGAAGGTCAAACGGAAATCCTCGTCCGGCACATGGATCGCCAGGGGCCGGGCACGCTGCCTTCGCCCCGGGATGTGCTGGCCGCCGATCTTCTTGGAGCTCGCTATCTCGGGCAGCTTGTCCGTGTCGAAGGAAAAGTTAGCTTTAAGGAGGACAATCGCGGAAAGCGCGAAATAGTTCTGAGCGACCGGTCCGGACACCTTCCCATCTACCTTGGAAACCTGCTCCTGCAGGACCCGGAGTTCGCTCAACGGCTGGTTCAGGGGGGCCAAGCCACGGTGGTGGGCATCGCCTCTTACTCCCAGCCAGAAAACGGTCCCGTGACGCTATCCGGTTACCGCTTGATTCCGCGGGATCCGGCTGACTTCGCTTTCCACCCTGCTCCTCCTTACCGGCTGATCGCGAGCGGGCTTGCGTCGATGGTCGTCCTTTTTGCTGGGATTTACTTGGTCCTGCGAAAGCGTAGTGCGGAGCGGCGGGTCCAAAAAACGTCGCTGCTCCTAGAGAACTTGAACCAATCCGAAAAGTCACTCCGTCAATCGGAGCGGCGCTACCGGCTGCTCTTCGACCGGAACCTTGCCGGGATTTACCGCAGCACACTGGACGGGCGCATCCTGGATTGCAATGAATCCTTTGCTCGCATCTTCGGATATGCCTCGCGGGAAGAGGTTCTCGGTCTGCCCGGGCAAGCGCAGGAATTCTATTCCAGCCCCTCCGAACGCAAGGTTTTCGTATCGAGACTCCAAGAAAAAAAGGTTCTCACCAACCTAGAGGTAAGTCTTCGCCGGAAGGACGCAAGCCCCGTTTGGGTTCTGGAAAACGCGAGCCTCCTCGATGGCGAGGGCGATTCATCAGCGCTCATCGAGGGAACGCTGGTGGACATCACGGAACGCAAGCATCTGGAGGAACAATTCCGGCAGGCCCAGAAGATGGAGGCGATCGGCCAGTTAGCGGGCGGAGTGGGCCACGATTTTAATAATCTTCTTACCGTCATCAAGGGGAATAGCGACTTGCTACTTGAACGCCTCGGTCCTGCCCAGCCTCTGCACAAAAACGCCGACCAAATCAAAAAGGCTGCGGACCAAGCCGCTGTTTTGATTCGCCAATTGCTGGCGTTCAGCCGAATGCAGGTTCTCCAGCCGAGGGTGCTGGACCTCAACACGGTCGTGGCAGAGACGGGGAAGATGCTGCCTCGGCTGTTGCGCGAGGACATCGAAGTTGTTCTTCTTCAGGGGGCGTCGCTGGACCGGGTGCGAGCGGATCAGAATCAAGTCGAGCAGATCATTCTGAACCTGGCAGTAAATGCCCGCGACGCCATGCCCAAAGGGGGAAAACTAACTATCGAGACTGCCAACGTTGACCTGGACGAAAGCTATGCGCGCTTGCATCCCAACGTGAAGCCGGGGAAATATGTAATGCTGGCCGTGACGGATACTGGCACGGGAATGGATGCGAAAACCCAGGCTCACATTTTCGAGCCGTTTTTCACCACCAAAGAGCCGGGCAAGGGTACCGGGCTTGGTCTTGCCACGGTTTATGGAATCGTCAAGCAGAGCGGCGGCTGGATCTGGGTCTACAGCGAAGTGGGACGAGGAACCGCGTTCAAGATTTATCTGCCGAAGGTCAGCGATGTCGGCGAACCAGACAAACCAAGGGGGACGCGCACCCCTCCCCCTCGCGGAACCGAAACGATACTGTTGGTGGAAGATCAGGACGGCATCCGGGACCTGGCACGACCGTATCTGGAAGGTATGGGTTACAAGGTCCTGGAAGCGCCTGACGGCGAAGCAGCGCTTCAAATTGCCCAGCGACATAATGGGAATATCGATCTATTGCTCACCGACATTGTGATGCCGAAACTGGGCGGTCAAGAGCTCGCGAAGCGCATGACGGCCCTGCGTCCTGAGGTGCGAGTGCTCTACATGTCGGGCTACGCAGAATACACCACGGCGGCGGACGCCAACTCTCATGATGACGAATTCCAATTCCGTCTGCAAAAACCCTTCTCTATGGATACTTTGGCTCGCCGAGTACGCGAGGCCCTCAATGTCGAATACTCTGTCGGAGTTCGCCAGGAATAGCTCCAATAAGCGGGTTGTCGCCTATTTCTCCCGACTGAACTCGATTGTGTTTCAACTATCCTGAGAGACATCTTACTCCGCGGCATGGCTTTGGCCGAAGCGGCAGGTTTGGGAATTTAGGAGGCGCTGCCGAGCGGTGGTAAAGCTGGGACAACAGGCAGAAGGCAGATGGAAGTTTGACCTTGGAAAATTCACTTACTGGGATTCAGACGAGCTTGCTGGGGATTTCCCCCGCTCTTCAGGGTAAATCATCTGTTCGGCCCAAAGCTTGCGTGTGTTGGCGATCCGCCGATCAAGCCTCACAGCGGCAAAATGGGAACACTTGCGACGTTCTTCTTCTGCCCAGTCGGCGACGACCTCGCATATTGCGGAAGAAATACCGTGCAAGCCTGTCAGCAACAGGAAGTACATCGACATTGCTGTCAGGGGAACCCCGTCCTTTTGGCCGAGCGGACACAATCCAACTAGAGCGTGCAGCCGGTGGAAGTCCTTGGCGGAAACGCTTCCGGATTTGCTGGTAATTGCTTTCAGCACGGCTGCACTCAGTTCGATCTGGGAGGCTTGCAGGATCAAAGATCGGCAGTACGCTACAAATAAGAGCGGTGGCAGCACCACCAGGGTGAACCCAACGAATACGCGAAGCATCTTCGTCAACCTTTCGCGGTCTAGTCCGGTCAGCTTGGAAGGAATTTAGAGGGTGACGTGATCCAGATTGCAGCCTAGAGCCGTAAGGCACTCTGGATCGTGAGGCCGGGATGGGATGGAAGCGATTTAGAGTGGCACGAGCAAAAACACCACGAGCAGATTAGCCGGACACCAAACTGGAGATTTGGTCGCGATCGAGGCTGGGCGACCAATCACGGTAAAGACACTCCTTCGGATTTGTGAGGTTTTCTCGACGCCGATGGACCGGATCGTCAGCGGTTTAGATAAGGGCTTCTACAGGAGGTGATATGCTCTCCAATCTTCTCTTTGCTGTGAGCCTTTTGGGTGTGACAACGTTTGTGCTCGTCTCGGCTTGTCTGGCGAGCGTGTCCCTGCTCGCCTGCTACAACTGACGCAGAGGGCTGTCCCTCTCCTCGAAAGAGGGACTGCCGCTGGCGCAGGTTCAGGTTCGGCACTCTTGGCAGTACCCACCTAGCTCAAGCCGGGCCGACGCAATGCGGAAGCGGCAGTCCTTCTCGATGCACCGACTGACCTCGCCAAAAACGCCGCTTTCAAATTCAACCATCTTGCCGCAGCGCAGGCATGTCATCTGAACCCTCCCCAAATCAAGAAAGCGAGGGCAAGAATCCTGTTGCACACACAGCCGGACGCAGTCAGATTCGCCGATCAGTCCATGGCGCTTAAGGAGCACAAGCGTCCTGTATACAGTGACACGGTGAATGAGCGAGTCTACCTTTCTCGCCCGGCGGTGAAGCACGCTCACGTTTCGGCATTGGGGGGTTGCTTCGATAACCCCCAGAACAATGCGGCGCTGCTGTGTCAATCGGATGCCACGTGCAAGAACCTCTCTTGCCAGGTAGCCCGAACGGCGCTCTCCGGCAGGTGCGTTGCCGTCGTCATCCCGGGCCAAATTCGGTGCCGGGCGGGAAAGCTGTCGCCCACCTGGAGACCGCGCTTCGGAAAATGAATGGGGCGAGGTTGCAAACGTGTTGCAAGAATCTTGCAACGGTTTCTTTCTTCCATGTCTTGACAGATGCATGAGCTGTTTTCCAAACTGATTGCCAGTTGAAACCGCGTTGCAACTAGGTTTCCGGAAAAAGGGCTTTCGCCGTTCGCCCGGCGAAAGCCCGAAGCACAGAAGAGAGGAGCCTCGAATGCCCGACTCTGGCTATGCCGCATGCAGTGTAACAAATCGTGTTCAGTGGTTCAAAAAATCTGCTCGCCACGTACTTGGGCTACATCGCCGCCGACACTCCAAAGCCAGTCGAAACCCTTGTTCGTTAGCCGAGGCGCAGCTCGCGAAGCGGTTTCTTTGCGCTCTCACGTTGGTCTCCATGTCCATCCTTGCTCTGTTTTCCCCTACGCCCGCCGTAGCCCAGGAGAGTCCTTACATCGTAACCTACGATCATTATCTTGAGGAGCCAGGAAGCCTGGAGGTCGAGTATTTCTCGACGTTCGGGACGCAACGCGGCGGCAACGACTTCGTCGCGCCTTGGATCGAGTTTGAATACGGAGTCACTGCATGGTGGACCACCGAGGTCTATCTCGACGGCCAGGCGACCTTTAATGACAGCACTCTCTTCACCGGCTATCGCTGGGAAAACCGCTTCCGCCCCCTCCAAGACGAACATTTCATTAATCCGATCATCTATATCGAGTACGAGCAAATCAGCGAGGCGGACAAGATCATTAAGGAAGTCGAAGGACACGATGTCGAATCCGACCACGGCGATCCAAACGCCGCCTTGCGTCAGAATCACAACCACGAACTGGAATTCAAGATCCTGCTCTCGAAAACGTTCAAAGGTTGGAATGTTGCCGTCAACCCGCTCGCCACAAAGAACTTCTCACCGAGCAATCCTTGGGAGTTTGGCTATGCGATTGGCGCGAGTCACCCTCTGGCGCTGAAAGCATCCCCCACCCGCTGTAATTTCTGCCGCGAGAATTTTATCGCCGGAGTCGAGATGTATGGAGGCCTCGGCCACACCCAGAGTTTTGGGTTGCACGATACTTCCCATTATCTTGCTCCCGTCGCGGCCTGGAATCTTCCGTCGGGCTGGACTTTCCGCCTATCGCCGGGGTTCGGTCTGAACGACAACAGCCATCGGTTGCTTTTGCGCTGGGGTGTGTCACGAGAGTTCTCTGGCTTCGGGGAGATGGTGAGCCACTTATTCGGAGGGCATCGATGAAAACAAATCATCCTCGTATTCGTTCAGCCAGCGTCGCGATTCTGACACTCGCGGCTCTGTTCGCTGTCGATGTCTCCTCGGTTCTTGCGCAAACCGACAACTCGCCTTCCGCCAAGGCCTATGCGGCACTCACTAAAGTTCCCGAGAAGGCGCGCGGTAGGCGCAATCCATTGGAAAGCGACACCGACGCCGTAGCTGCAGGCGGAAAGCTTTTCGAACAGCACTGCGCGGAATGCCACGGATTGAAAGCCGAGGGCACAAAGAGAGCTCCGAGTTTGTTGAAGCCAGAAGTACAGCAGGCGCCCCCCGGCACGATCTTCTGGATTTTAACGAACGGAGTTGTCCGGCACGGGATGCCGGTATGGTCGAAGCTGCCCGAGCCGCAGCGCTGGCAGATTGTCGCGTTTCTCAAATCGTTCAGAGCATCGAACGTCTCACAATCATCCACCGTCCCCCGCTGACCCTGCGGGCGCGCGCCGTCCAGACCGAACCCACTTGGTTCTCGTGGGAACGAAAGCAGGTTGGGAAGCAGCTTGAAAGAACTGCCCCCCTTCCTGTTCCTCACGACGACTGCCCGACCTTGATACGGTCAATTGCGTGAGGCTGTGGCCACGTCAAGGAACGACGCAAGCTTGGCAGTGGCCCTGAACTGCGGGATCGGATCGAGATCTTTGAATGCGTTCGTGAACGCATTGGAGAGACTCCATGTCGTTCTTGGAGCGAATTCCTCGATTTGCGGATTGAAATATAGATCGTGGACGCGCTGGGTCAAATGCTTGGGAACGTCCAACTCGCCCTGCACGAACGCGCCGTAGATGACCAGTTTTGCTGATTCGTCCGGAATCCGCGTGCCCTTCCAAGCCTCCACCTGCTTCTTCATCGGCTCGAAATTCCGCTGAATCCGGTCGATTCCGATGGAGAGCACGTCGACGAGACTGAGGTGTTTCGTGTGCTTTGCCAGCACTGGAGTGAATGCGCGTGGGACAATGTTGCGAATATCACGTCTGCATCGGACGTGGTCGGTGCCACGCGAGGTAACGGCAAGAAACTTTTCAAAGTTGCAGGTCGTCCAAAACAGCTCGCGACTGCCAGATTGCGCCACTGCGGCCCATTGCGGCGGGAATCTACGCTCCCGAGACCCTGTGCACAAGGTGGATATGACCGGGCCACGCTCAGCGCATGATAGTGTCGCTCTATCCTTGCTTCGGGGGTTTCGAAGGCCCAGATCACACAGTAGCGACGAAAATACCGGTTTTGACGCAGCGGGAATCCGGTTCTTGACTCGCGCGCACGATAACCGTAGAGTTGAGAAGAGCATGATGGGAAAGAAGCTACTTTTGATACTGCTGGCAGATGCTCTGTTTCTGCTGCAGTTTGCAAATTGCATGCCTGTGATGGCAGCGAACCAGCAGAGCATGAAATGCTGCGCTTCTATGCCTTGCACGCCGGCGAATAGAAGTCAGGGCTGCTGCAAGAACATGACTGCCGGGCGAAAACCTATAATCTTGCCCGCCGCACATGGTTCTTTATCTGCACCGACCATAGCAACGACCGTGTATCCAAAGGCGGTCGATATTATCTGGTGGACTTCTTCTCCATTTTGTTCAATGTTTGAAGCTCAGCAACATTCGCCTCCAGAACTTTACACGCTTCACGCCTCGCTTCTAATTTAGACCCGCCCAAAGGTGTGCATCCAGCACGCCGCTTCTGTATTTGTGTCCCGCGCTAGTTTTCATGCATTTCGTTAGAAGCAGAGCAGCGTATTTCCGCTATTGACGGCTGGAATTTTTACGCTTTCTTTAGGAGGCAAATGATATGTCAGCGTCATTCCTGCGAGATCGTAAACTCGCTTGCTTTACTGTGCTTCTTGCTTTCTTTTCCTGTGCAGCCGGAGCAAACTCCGCGCAGAATGCTTTGAATTGGGAATCACCGGCCTGGCTGCATCGCGCATTCGGGAGGAAATCGGGTCGCCTGACCTTAAATCAGGGAGACGTCGAATTCCGTCCAAACAAAGGTCCTCTCCTTCGCTGGCCGTTTGTGCAGATCGAAACATTCGACCTCCTAAACCCACGCCGCCTTGTTATCACGGGATATGAGAACCTCAGTTGGCATCGTCATGGCGACCGGAAATTTCGCTTCGATCTTGTCACACCAATGCCACCCACTGTTGCGGCCGAACTTGCTAGGCAAGTTCGTAAGCCGGTCCGAAACGGCGACCCGAATCCCGCCGCGCCGAGTTTTGCCGTCATTCCCGCGAGGCACCCCACCTTCTGGGGAGGCACCAACGGAACATTGCGCTTTGGTGAGGACGGCATTGAGTACGTGACTCCAACTGGCAAAGGTGGGCGGGACTGGCGCTGGTCCGACATCGATACGCTGGCTAATCCCGATCCATACCACCTCACCCTCACGGGCTATCGCGAAACATTCGGCTTTGAACTCAAAGAGCCAATGTCGCGTGCCCTGTTTGACCGGCTCTGGGATCACCTCTATGCCCGCGACTTCAAAAGTGCGGCTCAGCCAGGCGAGGGCCAAAATCCATGAACAAACTCAGAACTGCATTTATCAGCAAGCCTGCCATTCCAAAGAAGAGCGAGATAAAACGCAGCGCGTTGAGGGAGCCCAAATGAAAGCTACGATGCAGGAAACCAATGTACACGAACGTGGAGGGATCGTCCCAAGCATTTGTCTCGTCGTTCTATCGCTCTTGTTGGCAAGCGCATGCGGCGCACAAGGAACTCCAATCAAAGCACAGGCCGCGATCCCGTCGCAAGAGCAGGCGATGAACTCTGAAGCGGCGACGTCGTTGGACAAATTATTGAGGGAGGCGGAGCGCAATAACCCTTCGATTCGAGCGGCGAAACAAGCTTGGCAAGCAGCCACACAAGTCCCTTCGCAAGTGTCCACGCTTCCGGATCCGCAGTTCCAGATTCAGCAGTTCAGTGTCGGCAGTCCGCGCCCGTTCGCGGGTTATACCAACAGCAATTTTGCTTACATCGGTTTGGGCGTCTCGCAAGATTTGCCATATCCAGGAAAATTGCGATTAAAGGGAGAGATCGCGAAGCGCGATGCTGACGTTACTGAACAACAATACGAATCCGTCCGCCGATCTGTTCTCGCCGAAGTTAAGGCCGTCTACTTCCAATTGGCCTATTTTTCGACGACTCTCGGAATTCTCGAAAGCGATGGGGCGCTGCTCAAACAGGTGGAACAGGCTGCGGAGGCCCGCTATCGCGCAGGAATGGGAAATCAACAGGATGTGATTCAGGCACAGCTTGAGCAGACCAAACTGCTTGAAGAAATCACACATCACCATCTGAAAATGGGCACGCTCGAAGCAGAACTTAAGCAGCTTCTCAACCGATCGCAGGATTCGCCCGACATTGAGCCAGCCGAGCCGTCTGAAACACCTCTCGCGCAAACCTACGACGATCTTCTGGCCGCGACGAAAACCCAGAACCCGGACATTGCCGCCGCGCAAAGAATGGTTGAGAAGCAAGGGTTGCAGGTGCACCTGGCGCGCAAGGACTTTTATCCCGATTTCAACATTCAGTACATGTGGCAGCGCACGGATCCCACTCAATACCGTGCCTACTACATGCTGACGTTTGGTGTCCGGGTACCGATATATCTCGGGCGCAGGCAACGCCCGGAACTCGCCGAAGCGGAAGCCAACCGGCTTCGCGCGAGCAATGAGTATGAGGCGCAGTCGCAGCAGGTGGCTTCGGAGCTTCGCGCCCAATACGTGACGGTCCAACAGACAGCCAACCTGCTCAACATTTACCAGCAAGGACTGCGGCCGCAATCGCGCGCCGAATTCCAAGCTGGGTTGGCCGCTTATCAGAACAATCGCGAAGATTTTCAGACGCTTTTGTCGGCGTTTTTGGACGTGCTCCATTTTGATGAGGAGTACTGGCAAAATCTCGCCGGATATGAGACCGCCATCGCGCGGATCGAGCAAATCACCGGACTCTCGTTGCGTGGAGGATCAAACTAATGAAGAACTACCGCGCTGCCTTCTTCACTGCTGTCGCAGTGATCATCGCTCTCATTGGGCTTGTGGCAGGTTTGTGGTGGCATTTGCGCACGATGCGGTCACCAGAAACGGAATCACAGGCGGTCAGCACCTCCGTGGCGGCATCGGCACAGGGTTCACCGTCGCCCGCAGCTGAGCAAACTGAAACGCCCTTGGCGCCGGTCCAAATCTCCGCGCAGCGACTGCAGAGCATTGGAGTCACGACTGGCGAAGTCCAGCGGAAGTTTGTCGAAGACGAGATTCGCACTACCGGAAATGTCGCCGTGGACGAAACCAAGCTTTCATACGTCCAAGTGCGGTTCTCGGGTTACATCCAAAAAGTGTTCGTAGACGCGACCTACCAGTACGTCCGCAAGGATCAGCCTTTGTTCACGATTTACAGTCCCGAGCTCGTCGCCACGGAACGCGAATACCTTGTCGCGGAGCAAAATCAGAAACAAGTGGCAGCAAGCACCATCCCTGGGGTCGCTTCAGGGGCGGCATCGCTGGTCAACGCTGCTGCCGAACGATTGGCGCAATGGGCCATTCCGCAAAGAGAGATCGCCAGACTGCAATCGACCGGTCAAGTACAACAGGAGCTGGAAATCGATTCTCCAGTGTCGGGCTTCGTGACCGAACGGGAAGCGTTGCCTCAAAAATATGCGCAGCCCGACACTCGCCTTTACACCGTCGCCGATCTCTCGACGGTCTGGGTCTTCGCTGAAGTATTTCAGAACGATTTGGGCAGAATTAAGGTGGGAGATCCCGCCGCTCTGACCGTCGATACCTATCCGGGCCGGACGTTCGCCGGCCGCGTCGATTTCATTTACCCGGAGATCGATATGACGACTCGGACTGCAAGAGTACGCCTAGTCTTTCCAAATCCAGACTTGAAGCTCACGCCGGGAATGTTCGTCAATGTGGAGCTCAAGATTCCAATGGGCGAGCACGTAGTGATTCCTGCCACTGGTGTTCTCCAATCCGGTACAAGGGAAATTGTGTTTGTAGATCTCGGCGGCGGAAATTTGGAGCCGCGCTATGTTCAGTTGGGAGCGCGCGTCGGCAGTTACTTCGTCGTTTTGAAGGGCCTGAAAGCGGGCGAGAAAATTGTTACGTCCGCCAACTTTCTGATCGACTCGGAAAGTCAGCTTCAGGCGGCGCTCGGCTCGTTTGTTCCTCCTCCGCCCGGAGCCGGCGAAGCGTCCGCGATGAATACCCCTCAGTCGAACGTGGAACTGACGACCGAGCCGAGTCCGCCGCACAAGGGGAACAACATCTTTCGTGTGAAACTCACCGACAAGAGCGGTTCGCCCATTGCCGGAGCGGAGGTCACAGTGACTTTCTTCATGCCGGCAATGCCCGCCATGGGGATGGCGGCGATGCGCGTCCCTGTAACTCTCAGTGATAAAGGAAACGGCGTCTACGAAGGCTCGGGACAGATTGGAAGCGGCGGCACGTGGCAGGTCACGATTGTCGCAAAGAAGAACGGCCAGGTGGTTGCCAGCAAGCAAATGTCCGTGAGCGCCACGGGGGGCATGTAAATGATCGCGCGGCTGATTCAATGGTGCACGCGAAATCTCTTTCTCGTATTCACGGCGACAGTCCTGCTGGTTGCGGCGGGAGTATGGTCGATGCGGCAGATTCCCCTCGATGCCCTGCCAGACATCTCCGATGTCGAGGTCATTATCTACACGCCATGGGCAGGTGAGCCACCGAACATCATTGAGGATCAGGTTACCTATCCCATTGTGACGACGATGCTAGCAGCCCCTCACGTGAAAGCGGTGCGGGCGCAGACCATGTTCGGGGACTCGTATGTTTTTGTCGTCTTCCAAGACGGTACGGACCTCTATTGGGCACGGTCGCGGGTCCTTGAGTATCTGCAGGAGATCCAAGGTGAGCTACCCGAGGGAGTTCATCCGGTGATCGGCCCAGACGCTACGGGTGCGGGCTGGGTCTATGAATACGTCCTCGTGGATCATACTCACAAATACAGTTTGGCCGACTTGCGGACGTTGCAAGACTGGTATCTGCGCTATCAGCTAGAGTCCGTCCCCGGAGTGGCTGAAGTCGCTACAATCGGCGGTTTCGTTCGGCAGTACCAAGTGAATTTGGACCCAGACAAGCTCCGAGCCTATAACATCCCGCTACGAACGGTGATCGACCGCGTGCGGGACAGCACCAACGAAGTCGGTGGACGACTGCTGGAGTTCGGCGGCGCGGAATACATGGTCCGCGGCCTCGGGTATTTTCACTCGCTGGACGACCTCGCCAGCGTGCCCGTGGCGACGAAGAACGGCACCCCGGTTCTCGTCCGCGACCTAGGCACGGTGACCTTCGGTCCAGACATCCGACGAGGGGTTGCCGATTGGAATGGCGAAGGCGAGACAGTAGCTGGCATTGTTGTCATGCGCTACGGCCTGAATGCGCTTCAGGTGATCAACGGCGTCAAAGCAAAAATCGCCGAAATCAAGCCCTCTCTTCCGCCCGGCATCGAAATTCGTGCCGGTTACGACCGCTCCGGGTTGATTCACGCGTCCATTCACACACTTGAGCGAGACTTGATCGAGGAAGCCGTCGTTGTCAGTTTGGTGATCATCATTTTCCTTTGGCATTTTCGCTCTGCGTTGATTCCGATCCTCACCATTCCTATTGCGGTCGTCGCGTCGTTTATCCCGATGTACTACCTGCACGTGTCGAGCAACATCATGTCGCTTGGTGGATTGGCTCTAGCGATTGGTGTTCTGGTGGACGCTGGCATCGTGATGGTTGAAAACGGCTACCGCCATCTAGCCGAACGACAGGCTCAATCGCCTGCTCTAGGTGATCCTCCATCGGACGCTCCGGGGCCGGATGCCCCAACGCTGAAAGACGACGGCGCCGTTGTTGCGCGGCGCGTGCCGAAGAAAGAGCGTCGGCAAGTATTGCTTTTGGCAGCACAGCAAGTCGGGCCCGCGCTCTTCTTTTCGCTCGTCATAATCGTGGTTTCCTTCCTGCCCGTCTTCATGCTCCAAGCGCAGGAAGGGAGAATGTTCAGCCCGCTGGCATGGACCAAGACTCTGGCCATTGCATTTTCTTCCCTCCTCGCGATTACGTTGGTGCCCGTTCTAATGCCGCTATTCATTCGCGGGCGGCTGCGGTCCGAGTCGAAAAATCCCGTTTCTCGCATCACACAGGCCATCTACCTTCCCGTGTTGCGTCTTTGTCTCCGGTTTCGCAAGACGACGGTAATTATCGCTCTGATCTGTCTTGCCTTGACGATCCCTTTGGCACGGCGGATCGGCAGCCAGTTCATGCCGCCGCTGTTCGAAGGATCGTCGCTCTACATGCCCACCGCTCTGCCGGGCATTTCCATCACGCAGGCTTCGCAATTGCTCCAGGAGCAGGACCGGATCATTCGCACCTTCCCCGAGGTGGAGACTGTCTTTGGAACCGTGGGGCGCTCAGACAGCGCGACCGACAACGCCCCGCTCGATATGTACGACACTACGATCATGCTCAAACCGCGCAGCAAATGGCCCGAGGGGATGACCTACGAAAAACTCATTCAAGAAATGGATGCAAAACTCCAATTTCCTGGCCTTTCAAACACCTGGACCATGCCGGTGGAGAACCGCCTAGATATGGAGTTGACCGGAATCAAGACTCCGGTGGGGTTGAAAATTCAGGGACCAAGCCTCAGAGGAATTCAGCAAGTCGGTGCCGAGGTCAACCAAATCCTGTCTTCGCTGCCGAATGTACGGTCGGTTTTTGCCGAGCGCGTGGCCGAAGGATTCTACGTGAACATTGCAGTGGACCGGCTAACGGCGGCTCGCTATGGGCTTACCGTTTCCGACGTGCAACGCGCGGTCGAGTCGGGTATCGGAGGAGAGGACATTGCGGAGAACATCGAAGGGCGCGATCGCTTCCCGATCAACGTGCGCTATAACCGCGACTTCCGGAGTGACATTCCCGAGCTTGAAAACGTCGTGATAGCGACGCCGACGGGCGCGCAGATTCCGATCAGCGAAGTCGCCAGAATCTACTTTTCCCGCGGACCGGCCATGATCCGAGACGAAGAAGCACAGCTCACCGCATACGTCTTCGTCGATTTGAACACAACAAACTACGGGGGGTTCGTCCAAAGCGCCGATCGGTTGCTCAAAGCGAAGTTGAAGGTTCCGCCTGGCTACACTTATACATGGTCGGGCGAATACGAATTCGAGTTGCGCGCCAAGAAGCGCCTCGAACTGATTCTCCCGATCGTATTCTTCGTGATCTTTCTGCTCCTCTACATGATTTTCCACTCCGTCGCGGAAGCAGCGATGTTGTTTTTCCCGGCTTTCTTTGCCTTGATTGGAGGGCTGCTCCTGCAGTTGTTGCTTGGCTACAATTTCAGCGTCGCGGTTGCTGTCGGCTATATCGACCTGTTCGGCATCGCCGTCGAAACGGCGGTGGTGATGATTGTTTATTTGCACGAGGCCCTCGATTTACGTTTGGGACAGGGTCTCCCCTTAAAGCACGAAGACATCGAGGCGGCGACGATTGATGGCGCCGTCCTGCGTTTACGGCCCAAGCTCATGACGGTCTTCGCGGTCATCGGCAGCCTCGGGCCGCTTCTCTGGGAAACCGGAATCAGCTCGGATGTGATGAAGCCGATTGCTGCGCCCATCGTTGGCGGCATGGTCACTTCGACTATCGCCGTAATGATTCTTGTGCCGATCCTATTCGCCATGCTCAAAGAACGCGCGCTACGCCACGGTACCCTGCGCCCCTCCACCCAGGCTGCGGGCGAATGAGGAGGCAATTTATCTGAATTGCCTCCCCACCTCTGTTTGGGCACCTCGAGAACACGATCAGTTCGGTGAAGGGCTTGCCAGTTCGAGGAAAGACGCAAGTTTCGCCGTCGCCCGAAACTGGGGAATGGGGTCGAGCTCCTTGAATGCGCTTGTGAACGCGTTGGAAAGACTCCAAGTTGTTCGCGGAGCGAATTCCTCAACCTGCGGGTTGAAGTACAGGTCGTGGACGCGTCTGGCGAGATGCTTGGGGACATCCAACTCGCCCTCTACGAAGGCTCGGTAGATCGCCAGTTTCGCTGATTCGTCCGTGATCCTCGTTGCTTTCCAAGCCTCGACCTGTTTCTTCATAGGCTCGAAGTTCCGCTGCATGCGGTCTACTCCGACTGCTAGGACGTCCACGAGGCTCAAGTGCTTGGTGTGTTTTGCCAGCACCGGGGTGAAGTCCCCATGAAACGCCATGTTATCGCACACAAGGACTCGGTATCCCACAGTGAGCCCGAGGCGCATGGACTTGTCGTTGGAGTTTCTGACGCCGACCGCGAAACGACATCCGTTGAAAGTGGTTTCGAGGTCGAGGACACCGAACATTTTCATGCCGTCGCCGGAAACCGCGTATTCCTCCCGCACGACTGAGATCTGGCGGAAGCTCAGGGTTTCGACCAGCGCTCCGACAATCTCGGAATGGGGAAGGGGTTGATGGGTCGTGCTCCCTGGGGGCGTCGGGATCACCTTCAATTCTTCCCGAGTGATCTTCGAGCTCCCGTAGTGAGTCAAGAGTTGAGATTGCTCCATGTTTTGGTTTCTCCTTTCCATGTGATGGACTGACTCGAAAGTCCGCGCAGCGAGGCTATTCGCAAACGCGGACTTTCGAGTTCCTTCGTGGGGCCGCAAGAAACTTCAGCCGGGTGAGAGTTCAGTGCCCAATAGTGGGAAGGCTTGGGGGGGCAAAGAATCCCATTCTGAGGATGGTGCGGGGCCAAAATCAGGGCTAGAAACGCAGAGGCATCAGCACGTAGCGGTAATGCTCGCCATCATCTCCAGAAGGTCGCAACTCAGCGGCACTCTCAGCGTCCTTCACCTGCATGTGAATTGAGGTCGTTCCGGTGACCGCACCGAGAAATTCAAGCAAGTATTCCGCATTGAAGCCGACTTGCATCGCCTCCTGGTCGTAGCGAGTCTCCACAATCTCCTTCGCTTCCCCGTATTCGGGCGAACTTGCCGAGACTTCTAGTTGATTCTTTTCCAAGGACAGCCGCACACCGGGCACGCGCTCATCGGCTAGGAGAGAAACGCGTCGAACAACGGCCTGGAACGCTTCTCGATTCAGTTCGACCATTTTTCCGTTCTCCTTCGGAAGAACTGACTCGTAATTTGGGAACTCACCTGTGAGAAGACGTGAGGCAAGAATACTCGTCCCAGCGCTGAAGAACATGTGTGACTTGTCTTTTGAAATCTCCACGCTTAGCCCCTCGCGATCTTCCTCGGCAAGACGGCGCAGCAATGCCAGCGCCCTCCGCGGAATCAGCAAAGACGATTCCTGCTTCAAGTCGAGGATTTGAACTTTCCGCTCCACCAGTGCCAAGCGGTGCCCATCCGTCGCGACCATCCTCA
>Ga0307372_10004348_pt1 | contig 21972 bp, 15 predicted proteins | sample OX1MG_FD_202533 | JGI IMG/M metagenome (GOLD analysis project Ga0307372, IMG submission 202533) | Soil microbial communities from Risofladan, Vaasa, Finland - OX-1 | ecosystem: Environmental > Terrestrial > Soil > Coastal area > Acid sulfate soil | place: Finland: Risofladan, Vaasa | collected...
TACACCGGAAAGATCGACCTGCAGGAGATGGACGTCTGCGATCTCCAATTTCCTGATGCGGCCTTCGACACCGTGGTCACGGTCTGCACCTTTTGCTCGGTGCCGAAGCCCATCGTCGGCCTTCGCGAGCTTCATCGCGTCCTAAAGCCGGACGGCCAGCTCCTCATGTTCGAGCACGTCCGCAGCGCGATCGGCCCTCTCGGAATATTGATGGACCTCATGACGCCGATCGCCGCCCGCTTCGGTCCGGCCCTCAATCGCGATACCGTCGGCAACGTCGAGAAAGCCGGCTTCCACCTGTATCGTGTTGAAAACGTCTACCTCGATGTGGTCAAAGCGATCGAGGCAAGGAAGGAAAACGATGTTTAGCCGCGTGCTTAATAGTCTTATTGCTGGTGTTCGGCGCGCGGCATCTCAGAGCGAAGACGACAGAAAGACACGGCGATGACGACGGCCACCGCGCAACCGGCACAACACAAAGATCATCGCGTCGGGACGCCGCTCGAGGTGTTGCGTGTTTTCGCCAAGCTGGGCGTCAGTTGCTTCGGCGGACCGATCGCGCATATCGGCTACTTCCGCGAGGAGTTCGTGGTTCGCCGCAAGTGGATCGAGGAGCCGGCTTACGCCGACCTCGTCGCCCTGTGCCAATTCCTGCCCGGCCCGGCCAGTAGCCAGGTCGGCTTCTCCATCGGCCTCATGCGAGCCGGCTATCTCGGCGGCCTCGCCGCCTGGACCGGCTTCACGCTTCCCTCGGCAATCCTTCTCGTCCTGTTCGCCTACGGTGCCGGTGCGTTGGGCGGGCCGATCGGCGCCGGACTCCTCCACGGGCTCAAGCTCGTCGCCGTCGCAATCGTCGCACAGGCCGTTTGGGGCATGGCGCGCACGCTCTGTCCCGACCGCGCGCGCGCTTCGATCGCCACCGTCACGGCCACCATCATTCTTTTCAGCGGTTCCTCGAGCGCGCAGATTGCGGTGATTTTGCTGGGAGGGATCGCCGGATTGTGGCTGTGCCGCAGCGACCAGCCGGTAGCGGCAGGCCATATGGCAATGCCGGTATCGCGCCGCGCCGGCCTGGTTGCCCTCGCCATTTTCTTCCTGCTCCTCGGCGGCCTTCCCGTGTTACGCGGCTTTCTGCCCTCTCAATCGCTGGCGCTATTCGAGGCGTTTTATCGCTCGGGCGCTCTGGTCTTCGGCGGCGGGCACGTGGTGCTGCCGCTGCTGCGCGAGGCTTTCGTTGCGCCCGGCTGGGTCGGCGACAATGCCTTTCTCGCCGGCTATGGCGCGGCTCAGGCGGTCCCGGGGCCGCTCTTCACCTTCTCGGCCTATCTCGGCGCGATCGTGGCGCCGTCGCCGCACGGGATACCGGGAGCCGCCCTCGGCCTCGTCGCCATCTTCCTGCCGGGCATATTGGTGCTGGTCGGCGCGCTGCCTTTTTGGGAAGCCTTTCGGCGCCGCGCGAGCGCTCAGGCGATCATGCGGGGCGTAAACGCGGCGGTCGTCGGCTTGCTCGCCGCGGCGCTTTACAATCCGGTCTGGACGACGTCCGTGATCGCCCCGGGAGATTTTGCCGTGGCGCTCATCGGCTTTGTTCTGCTCACCGCCTGGAAGACGCCCCCGCTGGCGGTGGTCGTCATCAGCGCGCTCGGCGGTATCGCACTGCCCTACATATTCTCATGAGCCGGTCGGGAACGCATCGCCAAGAAAGCTGCCGTATCCACATGGAGGCACGGTCAATCCGCTGCGCCGCACCGCTCTGCGGAGGCTAACGCGATCTGCGTTTCAAGAATGCGGCATCACGATGTCGGCGAGGGACCTCGATCGCTTCGACCTCGCTTGAGACTGGGGCGGATATCTGTTGACGTTTCGCGGCAGTGCGGTTTTCGCTATACCTCGCTTGCAAATCTTGGGGGGCACCGCGTCGGTGAGGGCTGCTCCGAAGGGATAAGGCGTTCGACCTCGTGTCCGTGCGCATATCCATCCGCAGCGTCCGATGTTCCGATGCGCCGCAGCCGAAATAGGAAGGAATCGGGGAATGAAGCGTCTTACCTTGCGTCTCCTTGAGGACCGTATGCCCCCCGGCGGCGATCCGGTTTATCTGCCGGCGATGGCACGCGCGCTCTACGTGGTCGAGGGGGACGCCACGGTGGAGACGGCTTTCGGTTGCACGCATCACGATCAGGGATCGGCCTGGATTGGCGACAGCGCCGTGGCCGTTCTGCCCGGCGGCAACGGGGCGCGCGCGCTGCGGTGGGAGTTGGTTGCGCCGACCGAGGATGACGGCGTCTTGCGCGTCGCTCCGAAATGCAGCTCGGTTGCGGCGAGCTTTGCGACCGTCGATCTCGATCCGGGATTCGGCTGGATGATGCGCTGCGATCGCGTGAGCTTTCCCAAGGGTGGGATCGCTTATACCCATGTCCATCAGGGGCCGGGTATCCGGTACTGTCTGGAGGGAAGCATCCGCATCGAAACCGAGGGGCATGTCAGTTCCTATGCGCCAGGCGAGGCGTGGTTCGAGGCCGGCTCGTCGCCGGTCCTGGCGCCCACATCGCCCGATACGGAGACCAGTTTCGTGCGCTGCCTCATCCTGCCGCGGTCGTGCAAGGGGCGTTCGTCCATCCGCTACGTTCGCGCGGAAGACGCGGCCAAGCCAAAAGTGCAACGCTACCGCGTGCTCGGCGAGCGGTTTATCGAGCTGCCGTCGGTTTGACGGCCTGAGAGGGATGTTCCGATGAACGGCGCTGAAATCCTGGTGCAGACCCTGCTCGGCAATGGGATCGATATCTGCTTTGCGAATCCCGGCACGTCCGAGATGCACTTCGTTGCGGCGCTTGACCGCTGCAAAGGCATGCGCTGCGTGCTCGGCCTGTTCGAAGGAGTCGTCACCGGGGCAGCCGATGGCTATTACCGGATGGCCGAACGGCCGGCATCGACCCTGCTCCATCTTGGTCCCGGCCTCGGCAACGGGCTCGCCAACCTGCATAACGCGAAGAAGGCGCAATCGGGGATCGTCAATATCGTTGGCGAGCACGTCACAACCCACAGCCGCTTCAACACGCCGCTCGCTGCGGATATCGCAGGGATCGCCCGCCCGGTTTCGGCCTGGGTGCGGACCGCGACCGACGCGGCGTCGATCGCGCCTCTTGCCGTTGAGGCGATCGCCGCGGCCTCCGGATTACCGCCGGCCATCGCGACTCTCATCCTTCCAGGAGACGCGGCCTGGGGCGGCGCGGCGTTTGTTGCAGCGAACGTGCTGTCGCGGCAGCCGAAGCCGGTTCCTTCCGATACGATCGAGAGCGCCGCTCGATTGCTCAAATCGGGCGAACCGACTTTGGTCATCCTCGGGGGATCCGCCCTGAAGGGCGCGGCCCTCGATTTCGCCGGCAGAATTGCCGGACGGACGGGGTGCCGTATTGCCACGCAATTCTTCAGCGCACGCATTGAACGGGGTGTCGGACGCGTGGCGCTGGAACGAATTCCCTATGCCGTGGACCTCGCGATCGCGATGCTGAAGCCGTTCCGGCACATGATCACGGTGAATACGAGCGAGCCGCTCGCTTTCTTCGCGTATCCCAATAAGCCGAGTCAGTTGAAGCCCGAAGGATGCGAGGTCTTCGAACTCTGCACCAATGGCCAGGATTGCACGCAAGCACTGTCCGATCTTGCCGCGGCCGTGAATGCCAAACCCAGCGACCGCCTCGTTCAACCGGCGGGCGCGAAAACCCGCCCGACCGGCGCGCTCGACTCAGAGACGGTCGCTCGGGCGCTTCTCGCCACCATTCCCGAAGGGTGCATTCTGGTTGACGAATCCGTCACCACCGGCCGCGAGTCTTTCGTCGTCACCGCCGGCGCCGCGCCGCATGACACGCTGCAAAACATGGGCGGGGCGATCGGTTTCGGAACGCCGGTCTCGGTTGGGGCCGCCATCGCATGCCCCGATCGGCCGGTGCTTTGCGTCGTCGGTGATGGCAGCGCGATGTACACGCTGCAATCGTTGTGGACCCAGGCGCGCGAGAACCTCAACGTCACGACGGTCGTCTTCGCCAATCGGAAATATCAAATTCTGCGCAACGAATTCGGCGCCGTGGGCGCGGGCGTTCCCGGCCCGAATGCCCTCAGCATGCTCGACATCGACAATCCCACGCTGGATTGGGTGGCCCTCGCCAAGGGCATGGGCGTGAGCGGGGCAAGGGTAGAAACCGCGGAAGATCTTTGCCGCGAAATCGAGCGCGGCTTCGCCGGGCCAGGTCCCTATCTGATCGAAGCCCAACTTTGACGTCGTGTACCGCGCTTGCAGCGGCTCGACGGGCGGGCTGCCTCGCAGCTCGACAAGGCGGATTGCCACGTCGCGGCCGGAGCGCCGCATAAGCGCGGCCCTTGAACAAGCCGAACTCGGACTTGCCAAGCAGACGTGATTCGAGTCGGTGGGAATCGCCGAGGTCAGATTTTTCAACTCGAGCAGGGCATTCCCGCTCGGGACGAGTGGGGCGGTTTAAGCCTACTGGCGCGTAAATCATTCTGCTTGCAGTAAGCGGTGAGTTTCTCTGTGCCTGCGCGGGCATGACGTAGACGCCTCTTTTTATGGCGGAGTTGCGAGGGCTATGGCGCCATCCGCGATCGTTGGCAAGATTTCTGGTACTCGTCGAGGGGAACGCCCGGTCTCACCTCAATTACGGGTCACTGCATGATCGGTGGCGCTACGGCGCAGTCGCCAGCAATGCGCCCGAGTCGATCGGTCCCTGCACTTGGCCGAGTTCGTTCAGGACCTTGATCCACGGGTCGAGGTCGCTTCTCTGTAGCTTGGTCTCGAAATGCGGCAGCGCCAAATGCTCGACCACCGGCGCGGGAAGCTTCGTGTATTTGGCCAGAATGTCGCGGGCTTCCTTCGGCTCCTGAACGATGAAGTGCGCCGCCTGGCGGAGGGCCGCTGTCCATTTCGCGATCGTCGGCCGATTCGCCTGCGCCCAGTCGCGGTCGGACATCCACAAGGTGGCGAGCGAGGGGTCGGCGACTTGCAGGAGCACGTTGCCGAGCGACATATTGCCGGCGGCCACCATTCGTCCGGCGAAGGGCTCGGCCGCGATCGCCGCGTCGATGCGTCCGGCCGCCATCTGATCGCCCATGTTCGGGAATGGGACCTCGACGAAGTGGACGCTTTTGACGTCGACCCCATCCTTCTTGAGCCAGTGGAGTGTGGCAACTTGCAGGATCGCGCCGATCGACGGTGCGGCCACCGTCTTGCCCGCGAGGTCCTTCACGCTGCTCAAGCCGGAGTCCTTGCGGACGACCAGAGCGTTCGTCGTCGCTTGCGCGGTCTCGAAATGGTTGGCCGCAATCGCGACCACATTCATCCCGCCTGCCGCCGCCTTGATCAGATCGACGGTCGTCGCGATGCCGATATCGAACTGATTACCGAGTACAGCGGGGATCAGGGCAACGGTCGTCATCGGGGTTATCACGACATCCAGGTGTTGACCCGCAAAGAAGCCCTTGTCCTGCGCGACCCACACGCCGAGCGCCGGTGCGACCGGTACCAACGCGACCCTCACCCGCGTTGCATCCTGCGCGCGCGCCGGTTGCAACGCGCCGACCACTAAAAGGCCCGCGGCCAACACTATCGAAACCATCTTCAGCACGTTAGCCTCCCGTTTCATCGTTCATGCGCACGGACTCCGATCGACGCCACCGCGGACGCGCCCCGCCGTGCGAAGTTACCGGCCGTCTCTATCGAAGAACGGCATAGTCTCTATTCTGTCATCAATATGGTGAGAGTGCCGCGCGCGACACGGCGTCAACTCCATTCGATCCGATAGACGAAGGCATAGCGGCTCATCGCGGCGGCGATCCGGGAGGCAATGCCCTCCCGATCAGCCGGTGCCATGTGAGAGATGGCGATCTCGACGATCTGGCCCTCGGTCGAGTCCGGCCGCATCACGACCTCCGGCGACCGCCCGATTGCTTCTGCGATGACCGTGCGGAATGCGCGTGCAGCGGCATCGGCACGCAGCGCCGCCTTGATCGGCTTGCCGACATCGGTCAGCGGCAGCTTGTCGAGGATAACGATTTCTTTCGGCATCGCGGCACGCTCGGCAAGGCGACCGTCGAGCGTTGCGAGCAAATCGGCCGCCGTCGCGCCCGCGCCGGGGACGAGTTGCACATACACGATCGGCACCTCGCCGGCATAGCCGTCAGGCTTGCCGACCGCCGCCGCATGCAGGACGTCCGGCAGGCACAGCAGCGGCTCTTCGATGAGCGCGGGGTCGATATTGTGTCCGCCGCGAATGATGACGTCCTTCGCGCGGCCGGTGACGAAAACGTAGCCGTCCTCGTCGACCCGGCCGAGATCGCCGGTGATCAGCCAGCCATCGGCGGTGCGAGCACCCGCCTCATGCCCGGGGTCGACATAGCCCGCGGCGAGCCCCGGTCCCTTGATCTGGAGCATACCGATCTCGTGCGGGCCGCAGAGGCGCAGGCGCGAATCGGGCTCGTTGAGGGCGGCGGCGCGGATCTGAGTGTAGGACAGGCGAAGCCCCGAGGCTCCGTCCTTGCGCGGGCCGTCCCGCGGATCGATCGCGATGCTCGCCGTATTCTCGGTCATGCCGTAGGAGTTGAGGACGCGCACGCCGGAGATGCGCTCGAACTCCTGTCGCACGGCGGCGGGCAGCGCGGTCGAGCCCGTGACGAAATTCGGCTTGAGCGACGGCAGATCGATACCCACCGGCGGCGACTTCGCCAGAACGGCGAGCGTCGTCGGCACGCCGGTCAGCCGGGTGACGCGGTAGCGCTCGACGAACCGCCAGTAATTCGCCATGTAGCGCTTGTCGCGCGCGCCCATGATGCTCGGAATAAGGATGCTGGCGCCGCAGGCCAGCGGCGGCAGGTAGCGTCCGACCAAACCGCCGACATGGAACATCGGCGTGTCCTGGATAATGATCTCTCCGCAGGTCAATTGCATCGCGAGCTGCGACGACCAGTGCCGGTACGACATCGCCCCATGCGATAGCTTCACGATCTTCGGCAGGCCCGTCGTCCCGCCGGAATGGACATAGGCGCCGACGTCTTCGCCGCGCCGCGCCTGCCGCGGCTCACGAGCGTCCGGCTGGCGCGCGATCTCGAGCGCGAGATCGCTGTGGGGCAGCACCGTGCCGCCCGGACCGGCAACCGACCAGATCCGCGTCCCCGGCGGCAGATCATCGGCGATCGCGGTCAGCGATTCCCATATCTTGAAACCGGGTGTGGGACCCAGCGCGATAACGGCCGTCGCCTTTGCCTCGGTGAGCAGCCGCCGCACATGCGCGGGTTCGAGCATCCAGTTCAGGGGGAAGACGATGCCCGCGTTCATCGCGCCGAGAATCGCCCAATACTGCGCCGGCACGGCAGGCAGAAGGATCGCCACGACATCCGTCGGTCCGATACTGTGGCAGCGCAGCAGGTTCGCGGTCCGGTCGATGGCTTGCCGCAGGTCGCGGAAGGATACCAGCTCTGCCGGTCGTTCGACGTCACCGTCCGGCACAAAGAATATCGCAGTATCATCGGGCGGATGCGCTGCCAAGCCGAGGGCGACGCGCTGCGAGAAATCGACAATCGTCAGCCGATCATTGAGCGGCGTCCGCTCGATCGCCTCGATATCGGCTACCGATCGAAGCGGCCGCGCGAGCAGGTCAGCGTCGGCCGTTTCCGCGATCACGCGTAATGCGCCGGTCCGAGGCTTCCATTCCCCCGTCATACCGCTCATCCAGCGGTGTTGAACGATACGCCCGGGTCAGCGGCCAATGCCGACGGTCCCGATGATTGGCCGGCGGTCTCGATCCCGCCAGTCGAAGCCACCACCGAGGCGTAGGTTCGCCCCCAGCCACGCGGAGAGGAAAGCGGCGAGCCTTGGGTCGGTTGCGCTGAGCTCCTTGGCGCTCGGCGAGGAATGGATGCGTTGGATGACCTTGCGATGGAGGTCGCCGACAAGCTGGACGGCAAGGGCGGAATCTCGCCGCGCAATGGCGTCGACGATGTCCATCCGCGCCAGGTGCAGCGATCCTGCGACCCGTCGCCACGCGTCTTTGCTTCCCCCGGAGAGCTTGACCGCGAGCCCGATCTTGATCTCCGTGATCGATCGGCACAAAGCGGCAAGCAGCGGGTTGCGCGAGAGTGCGGACAGGGTCGCGTAATAGTGCAGCAGGGCGGCGGCGGCCGACTCCACGTCGATGATCTCGCCGGCTCGCTCTGCCGCTTCCCGCAATACGGCGATGTCCGCTTCGGACGCTCGTTCGACGGCCAGCTTGACCGCGTAAGCGTAGAGCGCCTCCAGCACGCCGAAGACGTCGGCGGCACTCATCTTCTCGAATTGGACAACCGACGCGATCGACATCGCGAGCAGCGCGTCGCCGTGCGCCGTGACGGTGGTCCGGGCGCCGTTGCGGGTGCTGAGGAGCCCCATTGCGCTCAGCACCCGGACGGACTCCCGGATGGTCGGGCCACTCACCTCGTAGTGATTCGCCAGTTCGCGCTCGGAGGGCAATTGGGCGCCGTCCGGCAGCGCGCCGCTCAGAATCTGGGCACGCAGATCCTCCACGATCTGGTCGGCCACCCGGCCGCGATAGAGTTTCGCGGATGGTTGTGTCATCGGCACGGCTCCTCGTCGTCGCCGAGCCCCGCTCGCCGGATCATGGGGGAGCTCGGCAGATTCGCCAGCAGGTGTTTTACGCTTCGACATCCCGGACTCGTCCCTTTACATAAACCTACTTGGTAGGTTACCATCTCAGGCGAGATCGTAGCAAGGTGCCTATCACGAGGGAGAACCGCGATGAAGATCGTGCCATTCGATCCAAGCGCTTTTCACCAGGACCACCCGGCGGGGACGGTGTCCTTCAATTACCTGCTGATGGGCGACGAGCCACAGTCTTCAGAAAATTACCGCTACATCCTCGGTCGTCAGGATGCGGATTTCTATATGCCGCGGCACCGGCACACCTTTGAGCAGGTTCGGCTCCCGATCGTGGGCGACATGAACCTGGGCGAGCAGGGCATCCTGCGCCAGGGCGAGATCGGCTACTTCCCAGAGGGCCTACACTACGGCCCCCAGAACGATCCGCTCGGTGAGGGCAAGCCGGGTGAGCGGTTACAACTGGCGCTGCAGTTCGGCGGCGCGTCTGGCCTGGGATGTCCAGGCCGCGGGCGGGGGCCCGCCGCTCGGCGCGCCGACGGCGAGCGGCGTGAGCGTCGGACGATCAAATTCCCGCGGCCGCGATACAACAATGTGATCATCCTGAACCCCGCGCATTTCAACTGGCTCCCTGTGGCAGGCGTGGCTGGGGTAGAGCGCAAGTACTTCGGTTCGTTCACCGAACGCGCCTTCTGGATCGAGATGATCAAAGTCGATGCGGGGGCGGAGTGGCTTTCCGCCGGCGAGGGCGCCCGGCGCCTGATCGTCGCGCTCTCCGGCACCGCGACAGCGAACGGCATCGAGATCGGTCGGCTGGCCGCGATCGAGGCGGACGCGGGCGAGAAGCTCCATGTCAGGGCCACCGAGGAGATAGTGTTGCACATCGTTGGTCTGACCCCCGTGCCGGAGCTGAGCACCCGGTCGGACGAGTTCGACTTGGTCAATAGCTCCGGCGTCGTCCAGTTCGAGAACCCGATGCAGGCCATCTGACCGATCCCCGCCTGGGATTGGAGCGAAAAGAAAAAGGAAATCATCAAGGACGTCATCGGAAAGCGCCGATCTAGTCTCCGGCGCGCCGGCCGGCTGGCCCGGAATCCGACCGCGTGGCATTCGACAGAAGAATATGACGGCCGTGGAGAACATGGCCGAAATCGAAGCCGAAAGGGAGGACGTCATGCTAGAGCTGCTCGATCGGCAGCAGTCCCTGACCGCCAATCAATGGAAGATTGTCGGTGCGACGACAGTCGCTCAAATGCTCGATTTCTTCGATTTTCTGCTGATCGGTTTCGTGCTGGCCTTCTTTGTACGTAATTGGCATCTGACCTACGGCAAAGCCGGGATGATCTTGTTGGCATCCGGCGTTTCCGCAGTGCCCGGCGGTTATTTATTCGGCTGGCTCGGCGACAAGATCGGCCGCCGCAAGGTGTTCATGATCACGATCCTGATGTTTTCGATCGCGACCGGCTTGATGGCGGTGACGCCCCACGGCGCCTGGATGTACCTGGCGGCGATGCGCCTCATCGTTGGTCTCGGAGTCGCGGGCATGGCGTCGGTTTCCCTGCCGTTATTGCAGGAATTCGTGCCGACCTCGAAGCGCGGCTTCGTCGGCGGGCTGTCGATGAGCCTGATGTCGGCTGCCCCGTTGCTTGGCGCGGTATTGAGTGCCTATCTCGGCAACGTCATCGGCTGGCGCGGATTGTTCGCGGTCGGTCTTTTGCCGGCGCTGCTGGCGCTCGTCATCTTCGCTTGGGTTCCGGAATCGCCGCGCTGGCTGGCCCGCCGCGGACGGATCGATGAGGCACGGCGCTCGCTCGCCTGGGCGCTGCAGGTCGATCCCGCGACGATCAGTCTGCCGGCAGTGTTGCCCGAGGTGGAGCGCACTCGGTGGCTGGATGTATTCAAATATCCGCGCAGCCTCGTCGCCGGCATTCTGACCGGCATCAGCCAGACCGGCGGCATTGGCCTGGCGTTGTGGGGCGTCGTCCTGTTGTCGCTGATCCTCCGGATCACGCCGGCCGAAGCCTCGTTTCTGACGATCTGGATCACGCTCGTCGGCTTTCCCGGCCGCGTCTTCGGCTCTTGGATATCCGAGGCGCTCGGGCGCTGCCGGGGCGGCGCGCTGACCGGAATCGCCGCCGGCGCAATCCTGTTTCTGGCCGGATACCTACACGATGTTTATATCGGCTCGGTCTCGATGTACTTTCTGCTGATCATGCTGCACACCTTCGTCGCCGGCGGCAATTTTGCGATTGTCTTCCCCTACATGTCGGAGATCTGGCCATCGAAATTGCGCGCCAGCGGCTTCGGCGTTGTCTATGGAACCAGCAGCCTCGGCAAGTTCATCGGTCCGGCCGGCCTCGCCTTGATCGCGGGTGCGTCGAATTACGTCACGCCAAAGGCGACATTGGCCGCGTTGGTTCCCGCATTCGCGTATTTCGCCAGTTGGTACATCCTCGCCGTCGTTGCGTTCCTGTTCATCGGCATCGAGACCAAGGGCCGCACGATCGAGGAACTCGACATGGCGCTGGGTAGCTCGGCGGCGGCTTCACGGCCGCGGCTGTCCCTCGCCGCGCGCGGCAAGACGTCATCGTAAGCGCCACGCCGATCTCAAATGTGAGGTACGGTATAGCGTTGGAGTATTCGGCAATCGAGTTGGAGGGAGCAATGACGGAAGCGACATTGGACGAGCGCGCGGATGCCCTCGAGCGCAAGATGAGCGACGAGCTCGACGTGCTGATCTCGAAATCGGCGCTCTTCAATATGGCCGACGGCAAGCTCGGTCCCACCAAAATGGGCCAGGGCATGGCGGCCGGGGCGGGAAAATATTACCTGATGGGCGACGACCCGCGGTTGCCGAAGATGCCCGACCGGCCAACCCTGCTCGATTTTTTCAAATACCGCGCGGCGGGCACCAACCATCTCCTGCAAAGCGCCAATCTCGCGCTGAAGAAAGACATGCCCGAGAAGATCGTTCTCGCGTGCCTGCTGCACGATATCGCCAACGCGCTCTTCATCAAGAGCGACCACGGTTATTGGGGTGCGCAGCTCATCGAGCCCTATGTCGATGAGGAGGTGAGCTGGGCGATCCGCGCCCATCAGGCGCTGCGCTTCTTCCCCGACGACTCCGTCGGCTACGCCTATCCCGAAATGTATGTCAAGAATTTCGGGGCCGACTATGTGCCCGACGCTTACATCGAGCACGACTACCAAGTGGCGCGCGATCACAAATGGTATATGACCGCGCGCATGATCACCGTGCACGATCTCTACGCCTTCGATCCCAATGTGGTCGTGACCTGGGAGCCTTTCGTCGACATCGTCGGCCGGCATTTCCGCCAACCGGAAGAAGGGCTGGGCTTCGACAACAGCCCCTCGGCGCACATGTGGCGCACGATCCGGCGGCCGACCAAATATCTCTGAGCGAGAGCGGCGCGCAGCGGGGTCTCTCGAACAGGGCGCAAGCAGCTTGATCCAAAGGTCTAGTATTCCCCAACCAACGGCGGGGGCCACCAAATGAAACGTCGCCTAGCGCTGCGAACTCGTGGTCGACCTGCCCCCGTACGCGAGACCCTATTTTTTGCTGGTGGCCGAGCCTTCTGTCCGTGGCTGCGCCGGTCACACGCAGAAGCTGCGTGCGCGATCCAAGCCGATTGGCGATCAGCCCAACCACGGCGGTACCGGCGGCAATCATGAGACCGTCGCGGGCGATTTACGAGAGATCGAAGAAGCGATAATATCGAGATATGAAGCTTGCAGATCAAGTCGCAATCGTCACGGGCAGCGGCCGCAATATCGGGGAGCAGATTGCAAAGCTGCTGGCGGCCGAGGGCGCCGGCATCGCCGTCGTCGATATGGATCGGGATCGCGGCGAGCGTGTCGCGGGAGACATCAAGGTCGCGGGCGGCGAAGCGGCGGCGTTCGTCGCCGACGTCTCTAACAGCCGCGATGTTGCAGCTTTGATCAAGGCCGTCGTGACGCGCTTCGGCCATATCGACATCCTCGTCAACAATGTAGCGACCTCGGACAACAAGAGTATCCTCGAGATCACCGAGGAGGAGTGGGACCGGGTGATGGCAGTGACGCTCAAATCCCCCTTCTTGATGGCAAAGCACGTCGCTCAACAGATGATTGCCCAGGGCTCTGGCGGCAAGATCGTCAATATCGGATCGACGTCGGGTTTCCGCGGGCGCAACCGTGCCATCGCCTATTCGACCGCCAAGGGCGGCGTTGCCAACCTGACCCGGTCCATGGCGGTGCAGCTGGCGCCCCACAATATCCGGGTCAATTCGGTTTCCCCCAACAAGACGGGTTCGCCTGTCGGTAAGGCCGAATTCGACCCGACCCGGCCGGTGACCAATCTTCTCAAGCGGTCCGGCCAGCCCATCGAAACGGCGCGAGCGGTTCTGTTCCTGGTCACCGATGAATCCTCGTTTATTGTTGGAGAAAACATCTTCGTGGACGGCGGCGTCATGGCGATGGAGATATCCTGAAGCCTGAACGTCGCGTAGCGCCGACCGTCACGGTCTGCATCGTCCGGGCGATCTGAGTTCCGGCGAAAGACGTCGGCGGGGGCAGCGGAAACCGCCATCCGAGCGAAGAACCTACCAGCGCCAAGGGAGTGTTCGAATCGCCGAAGCAATGCACCGCAAAGTCTTGCCTTCCGTGCCCGATGGTGCGGTTGCGTGATTCTCGAGCAGGAGCCGTCGTGATGGACGCCGTGATGGTGGAGGTCCTACGCAACAAGATCGCGAGCCTGGTCGATGAGATGCATTACCATTTCTATCGTTCCGGCTATTCGACCATCGTGCGCGAGTCGCGCGATTTCAGCTGCGTGGTTCTGGATCGCGAAGGTCGCGTGATCGTCGCCCCGCCGATGCTCTTCCACGCTCCCGTCTACCGGCATCTCATCGGTCGCATCCTCGAGCTCTATGGCGGGGCGATCAAAGACGGCGACGTCTTCGTCTCCAACCATCCTTACGAGGCTGGCCTGCCGCATGTCTCCGATATGGCCTTCGCCGCGCCGGTGTTCGCGGACGGAAGCCTCGCGGCTTTCGTGGGCTCGATCGCGCACAAAGCCGATGTCGGCGGCGCCGTCCCGGGCTCGACCTCGGCCAATGCCACCGAGCTGTTCCAGGAAGGGCTGCTGGTGCCGCCGATCAAAATATGGGAGGCCGGCCGGCCATTGCCGGACATCGAGAGGCTCATCCTCGCCAACAGCCGGCAGCCGGCCCTGGTGCGCGGCGATATGGACGCGCAGGTAGCGGTAACGAAAATGGGCGCAGCACGCATTGCTGAACTCTGCCGTCGGTTCGGCGTTGCCAGCGTGACCGCGGCCTTCGATGCCATCCTTAAAGGCGCCGCCGCTGCGCTGCGCGCGGCACTCGCAAGGCTGCCAGAAGGACGCGCAGCGGCGGAAGGATTGCTCGACAGCGACGGTATCGACGTCGACAAGCCGTTGAAGCTCGCGGTCGCGGCGACGATAAAGGGCGGCTGCGCCACCTTCGATTTCTCTGCAAGCGACCCTCAGGCGCGCGGGCCGGTCAACCTGCGGCCTCCCATGGTCGAGGCCTGCGTCTACTACTCCCTTATCGGCTGCCTCGACCCCGGGCTCCCTTTCAACGATGGCATCCGCGATGTCGTGCGCATGATCTTTGCTCCACGCACGATCACCAACGCCGCGTCGCCGGCGCCGGTCTCCAACTATCAAATGGTCAACCGGCGCCTCGTCGACGTTATTTTGGAGACGCTGGCGGTTTTCAATCCGGCGCGCGCCATCGCCCATAGCGGCTCGTCGAGCGCCCTCGGCATCGCTTGGGCGCGGGGACGGCCGGGACAGCCGGCCATGCAATATGAGCTCATCGGCTCCGGCTCGGCCTACGGCGCCGGCGCGGGACATGACGGGACCTCGGCGACGGCGACGCATATGAGCAACGTCCATATCACCCCGATCGAGATTCTCGAATCCGAGTTCCCTTGTCGCATTGCCCGCTTCGATCTCGTGCCCGATTCCGGTGGTGCCGGGCGCTGGCGCGGGGGCTTGAGCCTGCGCCGCGAATACGAGCTGCTCGAGGATGCCACCGTGATCTGCCGATTCGAGAAGACGCGCTATCCGCCGAAAGGCATGGCCGGCGGCCATGCCGGCGCCCGCAGCCGCTTCGTGATCGGCCTCGGCACGGACGCGGAGCGAGAGCTTCCGGCCTCGGCCCGCCTCGAGATGAAGGCGGGTACGCGCTTCTTGCTGCAAAGCGCCGGCGGCGGCTACGGCGACCCGCACGAGCGCGACCCGTCGCGACTGGCCCGCGACATCGCAGAAGGTTATGTCTCGCGCGAGAGCGCGGCAGATTAGCGGACGACAATGGACGATCTGAGCGCGACGCCTTAGAGCCGGAAAAGCGCGCGTGTGTTGCCGTTGCCGCCAACAACCTCAAGCCGACGCCTGACCCCGGCTTTGCCGGGATTCGCCATTGGCCCACCCTTGCGATAGGCTTGCCGATGTACAACCGGGCGCCGCGGAAACGATAAATGCAAGCAAGCTTGCAGGCTACGCGCATGATAGGAGGACAGGAGAGCGTGAGTGGATCCCATGGCGTCGCTGTTGGGTTCTACGGGGTGAAGAAGCTCTTCACCAAGGAAAGGAGCCGGCTGACGGCGCTCGAAAACGTGACGCTGGAGGCGGAAGAAAATGAGCTGACCTGCATCGTCGGACCGAGCGGTTGCGGCAAGAGCACGTTGCTGAACCTCGTCGCGGGCCTCTCGCCGGTCGACGCAGGGCGGGTGGAATTTCGCGGCCGCCCCGTGACGTCGGTGAATACGGATATCGGCTACATCACCCAGGACAGCAATCTCTTGCCCTGGTTTACGGTTCTCGAAAACATTCAGCTTCCGCTCGATATCCGCAATGTGGGCAAGACGGCGGCGGACCGGCGGTCGCTGGCCCGGAAATGGATCGCGCAGGTGGGCCTCGAGGGCTTCGAGCGCCACTACCCGCACCAGCTCTCCGGAGGCATGCAAAAGCGCGTATCGATCGCGCGAACGCTGGTCTATGACCCGGACGTGATCCTCATGGACGAGCCCTTCGGTCCGCTCGATGCCATCACCAGGATGGTGCTGCATAACCTTCTGCTGAAACTGTGGCAAGAGCGGCAGAAGACCATCATCTTCGTGACCCATGACCTCACGGAGGCGATCACCCTGGGAGACCGCGTGGTCGTCATGACCAAGCGGCCTGGCACCGTGAAGGCCGTGCTATCCGTAGGGATCGAGCGACCTCGCGATGCCTTCAGCCTCAGTGAGACGCCGGAATATGCGGCGATTCATCGCCAGTTCTGGGAATTGATGCGCTCCGAAGTGATCGAGACGGATGAAGGCCCGTGACGAAGCAAGCGGACGACACCTTGCACATTGAGACGGTGCAGCGGCCGGCGCTGTTTCGGATCGCACGCTTGGGCAGCGGCCTCTCGGAGCAGACGATCCTGATCGTCGGCCGCATCATGCTGATCCTTGCGATCCTCGCGTTCTGGCAGCTCGCGGATAATCGCCTGGTTCCCGATTTCGTCATCAGCAATCCGGTGCATGTCGCAGCTCGGCTCGCACACGACCTGCAGCTCGGCACCATCTGGCACGACATCGCGGTGACATCCGAAGAGCTGGTCATGGGATATGCGCTCGGCGCGGTCGTCGGAATCGTGTTTGGGCTGCTCCTCGGCCTCAACAGGATCGCGCGCGGGATTTTCGAGCCCGTGCTCTCCGCCATGAATGCCATCCCGAAGGTGGCTCTGGCGCCGCTCTTTCTCATCGCCATGGGGCTTGGTCCCGGATCCAAGATCGCGATCGCGGCGATGATGGTCGCGCTTCTCATGTTTTATAACACGCTCGGCGGGATGCTCGTCGCGCCGAGGCCGCTCATCGACGTCCTGCGCGTCATCGGAGCGCGCCGCGGCATTATCGTGCGCAAGATTATGCTTCCGTTCCTCAGCACCTACATCATCGCCGGTCTGAAGAGCAGCGTGCCGCTCGCAATCGTCGGGGTCATCGTCGGCGAGTTCATCGGAGCGAGTGCGGGGATCGGATTCTATATCCGCGACGCCACCGACCTGTTCGATTCTGCGGGGTTATTTTCCGGGGTCTGCATTCTGGTCGCAATGACACTGTTGGGGAATTGGCTCGTTCAGCTTTTGGAGCGCCGGCTTCTGCGCTGGCAACGCTGACCTAAGGCTGCCGTTTGCGTCAAGAGCGCGAAATGGTCGGTGGCCCATACCGGAAAAGACTTGCGGCTCGCCTTCGTCGGGTTGACGAACCTGAGCGGAAGGCGGAAATAAGGTAACAAATTAAATGGGAGGAAAAGCAGATATGAACGGCAATGAGAAGATAAAGGGCGATGAGAAGACCGAGGACGTAAGTCGCCGTCGCTTGCAGGGGATCGCAGGCGGCGCGGCCTTTCTGGCCTTGAGCCTCGCGCCGGCGGGTTTCGCTTTGTGGGCGACGCCCGCAGAAGCTTCTGCGACTTTGCCCACGGTGACGATCGGCAAGGCCGTCGACACGATCCCGTTTACGGTCGTGGACGTGGCACTAGCCGAGGGCTACTTCAAACAGAACGGGGTCGATGTCGAGGAAGAGTTGGTCCACGGCAGTTCGGCCGCCAACGCGGCAATGATCGGCGGGAGCCTGCAATTCGCCTGCGAAGCAGCCAATCCGCTTATGCTTGCCCGCTCGCACGGCGTTCCGATCATGTCGGTCGACGCGGTGGACGACGGCGTCGGCTTGCAAGTGCTCGTCTCCACCGAGTGGCTGGCAAAGCATCCGATTTCCGCGGACGCGACGTTCAAGCAAAGGATGGCCGACCTGAACGGCGCTATTCTCGCCGAAGTCGGCACGACCGAGCAGAGTTTTTTCGGGCTCTTGCGGGGCTGGGCCGGACTACCCCCGAGCTCTGGCTACAAGGTCGAAAAGATCGACTCGCTGGCCGCGATCTCTCTCGCCATTCAGAAGGGCATCGTCGACATTTCGATCCAGTCGCCGCCGCATTCCTTTCAGCTTACGCAACAAGGCTACGCCAAGGACTTCGCCGACCGCAGGAACGTCAAACAGTTCAACAACGTCGCCTACGACATTCTGACGACCACTCCTGCCTATGCCCAGGCGCACCCGCAGATCACGACGGATGTCGCGACCTCGATCGCCCAGGCCCTGAACTTCATGCGTAATCACCCGAAGCAGACGCTGGCGCTCGAAGAGAAGCATTTCGCGACGCTCAGCGCGGCGGTTCTGCAGGAGAGCCTGGAGTTCATCCCCTTCGCGAAGGACGGCATGCAGTCCCGGAAAGGTTGGGAGAATGCCGTCGAGCTCGCGCAGCAGACCGGGCTAATCAAGGACGTAAAGAGCACGCCTGAGGGCGTGTACTGGACGAATAAATATATCGACAGATCCAAGCTCGATCGATAAAGCGAATAACACGCCTGCGACGAACGATCATCGCGGCGAGCGTGCGCGGAGGCACGAAGGGACCCAACTCGACGAAGCAGGCCGCGTTTGCGGGGCCTGCGTCAGGAAGCGCATGAGAACGAAAAAGAGATTGCGTTATCGGCTTGGCGTCGATGTGGGAGGAACGCACACCGATCTCGTCTTGCTCGACGTCACCGCGGGTACGATCGCCGTCGAAAAGGTATCGAGCACGCCCAAGAATCCAGCACTCGGCGTCTTGAACGGCATCGCCAACTTCATAAGAAGCGGAATCCCTGCCGACGCGATTGAATTTTTTTCTCACGGCACGACGATCACGACGAATGCGCTCCTTGAGATGCGTGGCGCGAAGGTCGGGCTCCTGATCACGAAAGGCTTCCGCGCCATTCAGGAGGTCCAAAGCCAGGCGCGTGACGGCAATCCATTCGATTATTTCTACGAAAAGCCCGAGCCCGTCGCGCCGCAGAGTATGACACGCGAAATTCCCGGCCGCATCGATTTCGAGGGCAACGAACTCGAGCCGCTGGATGCTGATGCCGTTCGTCGCGCCGTGCGCGAGCTGAAGGCCGTCGGCACGCGGTCGATCGCTGTCTGCTATCTGTTTTCTTATGCCAATCCGACGCATGAGCTGGAAACGCGGCGGATGATCCTCGAGGAATTCGCCGATGCCGACGTCTCGCTTTCTTGCGAGGTGCTTCCGCGCATCCGGGAATGGCCGCGCCTGTCGACGACGCTGCTCAACGCCTATCTTCAGCCCGTACTTGTCCGCTACATCGCGCATTTGGCCAATGGTCTCGACAGTGCCGGCGTCACAACGCAGCAGCGTTTCTTAATGCAGTCGAATGGCGGTGTCATGCCATTCAAGGCGGCGATCGGCAGCAGCAAGACCGTCTACACCTTGTTCTCGGGCCCGGCGGCCGGCGCACAGGCGGGTGCCTATCTTGCCGCCGAGGATGCGCGCAAAGGGCTCGTCACACTCGACATGGGCGGAACGTCCTGCGACATCGCCTTCATCGAAGGCGGCGCGCCGCTCGAAGTAACGGAGGTGACGGTGGCCCGGCGACCGCTCGGCGTGCCCGCGCTCGACATGACGACCATCTCGGCGGGCGGCGGATCGATCGCATGGATCGATCGCGGCGGCTTCCTTTGCGTCGGGCCGCAGAGCGCCGGCGCGGATCCGGGTCCGGTGTGCTACGGTCGTGGTGGCGAGAGCCCGACGGTGACCGACGCCGATCTTGCGCTCGGGCTGCTCAATCCGGATTATTTCCTGGGCGGCGCGCAGAAGCTCGATGCGGCCGCTGCCGCCGCCGCTCTCGAAGCCCGGATCGCAAAGCCGCTCCGCATGACGATGCGCGAGGCTGCCGCCGGAATCCGGCATATCGTCGATATGCGCATGGCCGATGCCGTCAAGGTATTTGCCGCCAAGCGCGGCGTCGCGGTGCAGGAGTTCACGCTGCTGCCGTTCGGCGGCGCGGGCGCGGTGCATGCCGCCGTCATCGCCGCCGAGCTCGGCATCCGGCGCATCCTGGTTCCGCCGCACCCCGGCGCGTTTTCGGCGCTCGGGCTGCTCTGTACCGACATCGTCCATGATTATGTTCGCTCCGAGCTGCGTCCGCTCGACCAGATTCCGCCGGAGCATGCCGAAGCGATTTTCCGCGAGCTCGAATCCCGCGCCGCCGCCGAGCTGATCGACGAAGGTGTTGGCACGGATGCAGCCGCCTATGAGCGCGAGTTCGACATGCGCTATACCGGTCAGGGTTACGAGCTTCGCGTCTCGCTCCGGGGCATCGGACGCGGCAGTCTCGCGAGCGATGGCATGATGAAAGCCCGCGCGCGTTTCGACGAGCAGCATGCCCAGGTTCACGGCCACGCGGCTGAGGATCGTCCGGTCGAGATCGTGAGCTATCGGCTGCGCGTTCGCGTACCCGTGCCGAAATATCGTCCGGCCGCAACAAAAGGCGTAAAGGTCCGTCCCGCGCCGAAATCGGCGATCAAAGGCACGCGCATGGTGAATTTCGATGCGAAAGGCGGAACCGAGACTCCGCTTTACGAACGCGATCGATTGTCGCCCGGTGCGCGCCTCAACGGACCGACGATCGTCGAACAGCTGGACGCGACGACTGTCGTGCCGCGCGGCTGGTCGGCAACCGTGGACGAATTCCAAAATCTCATCCTCGCACGGGAGCCGCTGCGTCATGGCTAAATCCGAGCCGAAATCCAAAGCCGGAGTGCGGGCGATGCCCACGCCTGCGATCAAGATTCGGGACGGGACGCGAGCGACGGCGAAGGCCGCCGCCCCGCGCCGCAAGATCTCGGCCGATCCGGTCGTCGTCCAGGTAATCCGCAACAAGGTGGCAAGTCTGGTCGATGAAATGCATTACCATTTCTATCGCTCGGGCTATTCGACGATCGTCCGCGAATCGCGCGATTTCAGTTGCGTGATCCTCGACAAGGACGGCCGGCTGATCGTGCCCCCGCCGATGTTCTTCCACGCGCCCGTCTATCGGCATTTCGTCGGGCGCGTTCTCGATCTCTATCCGCGCGCGGAAATCCAGGGCGGCGACGTCTTTGTCTCGAACCATCCCTACGAGGCCGGCATGCCGCATGTCTCCGATATGGGCTTCGTCACGCCGATCTTCGTCGACGGCGCGCTCATCGGTTTCAGTGGCTCGATCGCGCACAAGGCGGATATCGGCGGCAGCTCTCCGGGCAGCACCTCTGCCAATGCCACCGAGATGTTTCAGGAAGGGCTGATTTTGCCTCCGGTGAAGATCTGCCATGCCGGCGTCTACGACGACGACCTCGAACGCGTTATTCTCGCGAACAGCCGTCAGCCGGATTTGGTGCGCGGCGATATCCGCGCCCAGATCGCAGCGACGCGGATGGGCGCCGAGCGCATGGCCGATCTCGGAATCCGTTTTGGCGCAAGGGTCGTCAAAGACGCATTCGACGTGATCCTGCGCGGCGCGGCGGCAGAACTTGCCGAAGCGATCCGCAGGCTCCCCGATGGCACCGCCTCGGCGGAAGGCTACATGGACGACGACGGCGTCGAGCTCGACAAGCCCGTCAAGTTCGCGGTTACGATCACGGTAACGAACGGCGAGATCCTTTTCGATTTCTCCAACAGCGGCCCGCAGGCCAGAGGGCCGGTGAACCTGCGTCCCTCGATGGTGGAAGCGTGCGTCTTCTATTCGCTCATCGGCGCGCTCGGCCCCGATCTTCACTTCAACGACGGCGTACGCGACGTCGTCAAGTTCAACTTCGCGCCGCGCACCGTTACCAACGCCGCGCCACCGGCGCCCGTCTCGAGCTACCAGAAGGCAAACCTCCGGCTCGTCGACGTAATCCTCGAGGCGCTGGCCCATTTCAAGCCCGACCGCGCCATCGCGGGCTCGGGCGCGTCGGGATCGCTTCTCATCAATTGGCATCGGGGCGGACGGCCTGGCCATTCAACGCTGCAATACGAGATTTTCGGCTCGGCCTATGGCGGCGGCAGCGGCCATGACGGCACCTCGATGGTGGCAACGCATCTCTCCAATTTGCACATCACGCCGATCGAGGTATTGGAATCGGAATTCCCCTGCCGCGTCACCGCGTTCACCTTCATTCCGGACTCGGGCGGCGCCGGCGAGTTTCGCGGCGGGCTCGCTTTCCGCCGTCGCTATCATTTACTTCAGGATGCCCTGGTGGTGCGCCGGTATGACCGTGCCAAGTTTCCGTCGAAAGGCGTGGCGGGCGGCGCGGACGGACGGGCCAGCCGTTTCGTATTGATCGATGGCGAAGGCAGGGAACGCGCCGCGCCCTCATCCGGTCGCTTCGAGCTCAAGGCCGGCGAAGGATTCTCTCTCGACAAGGCCGGA
>Ga0307372_10004349_pt1 | contig 21971 bp, 18 predicted proteins | sample OX1MG_FD_202533 | JGI IMG/M metagenome (GOLD analysis project Ga0307372, IMG submission 202533) | Soil microbial communities from Risofladan, Vaasa, Finland - OX-1 | ecosystem: Environmental > Terrestrial > Soil > Coastal area > Acid sulfate soil | place: Finland: Risofladan, Vaasa | collected...
CCGCACCTGGGCACAGCCCCCGCCATCCGGATAAGACCCCCAGATAACACCGTCACCGGCGTCGAGGGCGCGAGCCGCCGCGTCGGCTGTCGGCATGCCCTCTCACAGGATTTGCGAAGACTTACGGGAGCACCGCCCGGGCGTCGCGCTGCTGGACATCGAAATGCCCGGGCTTGATGGTCCGGCCGCGGCCGGGGTGGCTCCGCCCACGAGGTCCCGCAGTGCCGGTCGGTCATCCTCACCACGTTCGGGCGGCCCGGATACCTGCGCCGGGCCATGGAAGTGCACATCGCACGGGTGGTGTGGACGCTGTTCGAGCCGCTCCACGCCGTCACCTACTTCGCACCGGAGTCCCGGGCCGCGTACGAGGAGGCGGCCTGCGTAGTTTCTGGCGCGGGTACTTCGCCGGCCGCGCGGCCCCGCTGGGCACGGTCGGGCCGGCTCCGGTGTATGCGGCGTTCTTCGGCTCCGCCCGCCCGATGGTGGCCCGCGCTCTTCCGCAGGCATGGCCGTTCACCAACCCGATCGGGCTACCGGCACCCGGCACGGGTTGAGCCCGCCTGGAACATCGCCGGAGCGTGTCTTCCGGCCCTTCATGTGACGCCACAGGGATGAGGCCGGCAGTGGGGCCCGATCCGCGACACAGCGCCTACTAGCGGCAAATGAGTCATCCTGCCCCGGGGTGACGCCGCTACGGCGTGAAACCGGGCAGGCGCGAGCGGCCCTTTCAAGATCGGCCTAGGCGCAGAGAGGGCTGGGCTCTACACCCGATGCAACGAGTCACCTGCGATTATCTGCGCCGAGCCGGTGGCGGGCAAGGAGCTTTCGGACCAGGGGGAGAGGAACGTGATTATGCGACGCGCGAAGACGCACGTCTGCGCGGGCCACTCACGCCGCTGCTCGACGGCAGAATGGAGATCGTCGATAACGGCCTGATTGACCAGATGATGCAGTTCGTGAACCGTAACATCGGTCACCAGGCGGGCCTTGCCGGTGCACGCCGTGAGGAACACCCAGACTACCCACTGGAGGCCGTACGTGAGGCCGTTGTTAATGCGGTGGCGCACCGCGATCACACCATCGCTGTCGCCGACATAGAAGTCGCGATCTTCAGCAACCGGATCGAGGTCATCTCACCAGGGCGAGGTTGGCGACGGATGGTCGGGCCGGGGCGGGGCGGGCGGCTGCGATGGGGTCGCCGCCCGTTGTAGTGGGCCTGGTACTGGGGGGGCCTGCGGACCGCGGCAGGAAGCTTCGCGGTGCGGCGAGAGTTCGCTGGAACTTTACGTTGGCGGCCAGTGAGGGCCAAGGTAGGGATCGGGATGGTCCTGTGCCCAGCGATCGAGGACCTTTGCGAGTGCAGCGGCTTGCCCGCCACCTGCGGGAAGGTTCTTTTTCAGCACGAACACCAGCACGACGTCGCGTTCGGCGGCGAAGTCAGCGACATTCTCAGTGACCACGGCGCGGTCTTCTGCCCGCGCGGCCGCTGCCACTTGTGCGTCGTCGGCCCCGCGGAGGCCGATCTCCGCGACGTGGACCGCGTTGTAACCGTAGGTGTCGCGCAGGAGCACGGCTGCGGAGACTGGGAACATCTCATCGACCAGAAAGGCCGTCACGCTAGCAGTGCCTCACGCCGCAGCGTCGTCGTGCTGTTTCGTTCAGCCGTGACCCGGTTGCGGTCGATCCGCCCCTGGACTTCGTCTGAGTGCTCAGCCGCGTAGTCGAGAGCGATGCGAATGAGCCGTGGATGCAGATCCGACTCGGCGCTCAGCAGGCTTATTCGCTGCTCCTCGCTGCCGTCCAGTTCCTGGAGGCGCGCGACGATCTCCCAGACGTCCGGGCCAGCGGCGAGTCCGGCGCGCCGATCGTGTGCTGGGCCCCGGAAGATGATCCCTGGGTAGTCGATCTGGTCGATGCCCTCAACAATGAGCTGGTTCAGCAAGGCGGTTGCGGTCATGCCCTCGCGAGCGGCCCGTGACGCCAGCCGACCCTTGGCGGTGTCACTAATGCGAAACGATGTGCTTGATGCCACGGCAACCTCCTTCAGCTTCAAACACAGTGTACCGCAATGTAGCTTGTATGCGCTACAAGCCTCGCTCTGGCGGTCCGCCGCAAGGCATCGGCAGCGCGACCAGTCCGCCCGGGTCGATCGCATGCCCTGATACGGCAGGAAGCTTCCCTCCCAGTGGTGCAGCATCTCCGAGATTGAGACGGTGACTGTGAACCTGCCGGGCTGTGCCGGGCCTGGGATGAGACTCACCTTGGCGGCGGCCAGTTCATGGCGGAAACAAGATCAAAGTGAGTGGCAGATTGAGTGGCAAATGGCTGTCCGCGAGAATCAGGTCGGGCGCCACGGCAGTCACCTTCTGGTGCGGAACTGGGCCCGGATGATGGCGCTGCGCAGCGCGAGCGGCGGGTGGGACGGCCCGGCTAACCAGGCCAGTACCTGCCGCCCCGAACGCTGCAGCCAGGAGCCCTCTGCACGCACCCGGTGAGCCGCGAAAAAAGTGAGGGCATCCAGGAGCGCGGCAGGTCCTTCGGTGCGGGCTGCACTGGCATCGCACCCGCACTCGACCAGCCACTGAGCTATGAGCAACAGAACATGAAGCCCGGCGGCGGCCGCCACCAGGGCAGTCCAGGGTGTGCCGGTGAAGGCCCAGATCGCGCCGGTGAGGGCCCATCCCCAGCCGGATCGGGCTGTGTCGATAACCCTGGATGCGCCATTCGTCCAGCCGGTGAGATGACGTAGCTCGTGTGCCATGCTGGCAGCCGCCACATCAGGGACAGCGGCCACCTGCTCGCCGACTATGAGCAAGAGCCGCCCGGACGGTGCCCAGGTGCCGACCGCCACGCACAGGCGGTCATGCCGGCCGGGGTCGGCGCACCGCGGGACATACAGGTGCACTGAGGCATAGCGGCGGCCCATGGCCGGCAGGTACCGCGCAGCGGCGGCGAGCGTGCCAGCCTTCACCCGCCCAGCCTGCGACCGGCCATGGATGACAGCTGCGGCCACCCACCATGGCTCACCGCCACTGAGTCTTTGCTGGTACCGGAGCAATGACTGCTGTGCCAGCTGGGCGAGGCAGACCCACAGCAACGCCGCGCACGCCCCGCCGACCGCACGGCCGATGCCCGGTTCGACGATCAGCCGCAGCCCCGCGCCGTACGTAGTCATAAGGACCGCAATCTTGAGCCGTGCGAGATGGCGGGCCGCGCTGGCGCGGGTGAGCAGTGGCGCGGTCAGCGTGCTGAGCTCCCGCTCCGCGGCCTCTTCTTCCGTAGTCATTCGCGGCGCCTGGCTCGTCCCGGTCACGGCGTAACCCGCAAGAGTGGTGACGGCGCGCTCGGTTCGCTGCCGTCCTGGGCGTTCGGACCCGGCGGCCCGGCGGTGGCGGTGAGCCATGGCTGGTATTCCTCGGTGAGCAGCCTGGCGAACAGGTCGCTGTTGGCTTCGCGGAGGGCGGCCATGGCGCGGTCGGCGGCCCGCGGCGGGTTCATGCCAGGGGTCCGGAACCGGGCGAACAGTTTTCGGTACGCGGGGGCACACAGGTCAGCCAGCCGGGCGAGTGCCCGCTGCCAGGACTTGCTCCGGATGTCGCTGGCACTCCGGTCCTGAGGCCAGCCTGTTCCTGTGCGTACAGCTCCAGGTACCTGTCTGGGAAGCGGGCACGGAGCCGGGTCCAGGCCCTACTGCGGGCCTGGTGGCGGGTCTGCGTAGCTGGGCGGATCTCCTCGTAAAGCAAGGTGTAATCCGCGTACTGCTCGCGCATCAGTATGCGCAGTGCGCGCTTACGGGTAACGGAACTGCGGTCGCCGCTCTCACTCATGCCCAGCCCTCCCGAGCATCTGTCGCCCAACCCGTCCATGTCGTCGCTGCTTGTGCGAGCACCCGGTCAGTGGCTGGCGGCAGTCACCGCGTACCGCCAGCGGGCGAAGAAGTCCTCCACCGAACCTCCCGCATCAGCACTCGGAGATCAGCGGCAGAGCGATGTAGTGCTCTAGGTGCTCTAGTCAATACTAGCGTTCCGGGGATCAGCAGCGGCCGCGGCCCGCCAAGCGCTCGCTCAGCACTACATCGAGAAAGCCAAGTGAATCGAGCCGAACAGCGACGACGTCACCGACCTGTGCGAAGCTGTACGGCGTCGAGGGCCACCAGCGCGAGGCGCTGATCCGGCCCGCCCGCGAGGGCCGGCGGCGCGGCTGGTGGCGCAAGTACAGCGACGTCTGCCCCGACGAACTGCCCGGCTTCGAGGCACGCCCGCGTAATACATCGATACCGGCTCTGGGTTCCCCACGGCTGGCCCGGTACACGAAATCGCCGGGGAGATCGTTACGGATCCGCATGTGCTGTACGCCGTGATATCGAGGATCTCTTCACCGGGTTCGAGTTGGTTCCTCCTGGGCTGGTCACGACAACCGAGTGGGGCACAGCCCAGCCCACGCCAGCCGGTCAGGGGCTGATCCTCGCCGGCGTTGGCGTGGTGCCCTGATCCAGGGGCGTCAGCTGAGTTCCCTGCTGCACCTGAAGCTGAGCGGTTCCAGCCCATTGCTGGCCGGCACTGACCATGACATGAATGCGTCTTTCCGGCGATGCCTGCCGGAATTCTGGCCAGCAGGTGAACCGCCAGATAAAGCGGAAGCAGCGGAACTATGCCACCGACTGCAGCAGCACAGTGCTCAGTCCATCCACTTCTCCCCGGAAACAGCCGCGCCGATGGCTTTCGTGCTGCTGTCGAGGATTACGGAACTTCGTGCTGGTGGGCCCGGTTGAGGAGACTCACCGCCGGAGTGGCCGGGCAGGAGTGGGGCGAACATCACGGCAACGACCGCCCCGGCGAGGCGGCAGCGGACACGGGGCGCCGGGCGAGCCAGGCCGCGCACCAGGCTTGATCGTCTATGATCATCTGGAGGCTTCGGTCTATCGCTGATCATCGTTCCTCGATGCGTAGTTGAGCTGTGTACAGGAAGTTAATCCAGGTCAGGCATCACATACCGGACAACGCGACCATGGTAGCGTCTACTTAGGTAACTCAGAATTCGATTCACAATGTCTGCTTCATGGCTTGCGAGACACGTCCCTGACCTCGGGAGACCCAGTCGCCGTGGGTTCCAACCGCGGGGTGGCGTGGAATCCGAATCGTCGGGATCCCGGCTGCGCGGCCGTCCCCGACGGGGGCTTGCTTGCGCCGTTGGGACCGCTGCCTGGTTCGCTTGATTCGCGCGTGCGTATCTGTTGCAATGGGCACGCGATGAAGTCGGGGCGCTGGATCGCCGCATTCTCTTAGAATGTGCTTCACAAATACGGGTGCATGCATTGGTGCGGGGCGGTCATGGAATTACGGGTGCTCGGTCCTATTGAACTGCTCGGCGTGGGTCGCCAGCTCGATCTGGGGTCAGTTAAGGTACGCTGCGCGCTCGCGGTATTGGTGTTAAATCTGAGTGCGGTGGTGTCCGCGGACGTACTAATCGACCGGTTGTGGGACGGTGATCCGCCACCGAAAGCGCGGGAAAGCCTGTCGGTTTACATCACCAGGCTGCGGAAGGTGCTGCGGCAGGCTGCGGATGATCGGGTTCGCCTAGTGGCCCGGGCTCACGGTTACCTGCTGGACGCGGATCCTGTCGAGGTGGATGTTCACCTGTTTCGCAGCCTGCGGCGGCAGGCAACCGGGCTCGCGCGCCGCGGTGAGCGTGAGCGTGCCAGGTCGTTGCTTGACGAGGCCGATGCTCTGTGGCGAGGGCAGGCCCTGGCTGGACTGCCCGGTGCGTCGATCGCCCGGGTCCGGCAGAGCCTCGAGGAAGAACGCCGGGCGGCGATGCTGGAACGGATCGAGCTTGACATGGCACTCGGCCGCCACATGGATCTGGTCGGCGAACTCCATCGACTATCGGATCTGTATCCCATGGACGAGGCGATTGCCGCCTGCCTGATGACCGCCCTGTACAGGTCTGGCCGGCAAAGCGATGCGCTGAGCGTTTACCGGAACACCAGGCATCGTCTCATCAGCGAGATGGCGGCAGAACCAGGAGCGGCGCTCTCGGCACTGCACCAGCGGATCCTGCGGCGCGATCCGGATCTCGACGTCACACCCGTCGCACGATCACTCGCAGTATCTTCCACCCGGGACACCCTGCCGCCGGATGCCCGGGATTTCGTGGGACGCGCGGAAGAGATGGACGTGCTCACCGCCTATCAAGGCTCAGCCACTGTGCAAGTGATCACCGGAATGCCCGGTGTCGGCAAGACGGCACTCTCGGTCAGGGCGGCTCGCGTCATGAGCGAGCACTATCCCGATGGTCACGTGTTCCTCAGCTTCTGCACCTACGATCCACGCAATCCGCCGTTGGCCCCGGCCGGCGCGGTGCATCGGTTGCTGCGGATGCTGGACATCCCAGCCGACCGAATTCCGCAGCCTCTCGCTGAGCGCGCCGCGCTGTGGCGGGCCGAACTGGCCCGCCGGCGGCTGATGATTGTCTTCGACGACGTTGCCGATCTAGACCAGATCAGGCCGTTGCTGCCTGCGGCGGGCGCATGCCGGGTACTTGTCACGTCGCGTACCCGCCTTGATGTGCCCGGGGCAACCGCCCCGCTGACCCTCGCCCCGCTGGCTATCGATGATGCGATCGAGTTGTTCACCCGCGTCGCCGGGCCAGCCCGGCTCCGTAACGATGACGAGGTCACCGAGGCTGTCCGGCTCTGTGGGGGCCTGCCGTTGGCGATCCAGCTGACCGCCCGCCGACTGCGGGCGGACCGTCCGGTATCCGCGAGCGACCTGGTTGAGGAACTATCGCAGCCAGCCGTCTGGCTAGCGGGCGCCGACGGGCCGGAGTCGGAGATCCTGGCAGCGTTCGTGCTCTCGTACCGGGCGCTTCCGGCTCGCGTCCGGCAGTTCTTCCGGCGCCTGGGCTTGCACCCCGGCACGGACATTACCGTGTGCGCCGCTGCGGCCCTCGGCGGAGTCTCGCTTCCGGAAACGGAGACCGCACTGGCTGTCCTGCGTGACCGCCATCTCATCGAGGCCGCTGGACCGTGCTTCCGGTTCCATGACCTGATCCGCCGGTACGCGGGTGCCTGCGCTTCGCGCGAGGATCCCGGGCGGGACCGGAGCCGGGCCTTCGACCGGCTTCTTGATTACTACCTGTATAGCGCTGACCGGGCTGACGGGCTGCTCTACCCGCGTTCGCGGCGGCTGCCCGCACCACCGGCCCATGACCCGGCCGTAATGCCAGATCTGGATACTCCTGCGCGTGCCACGGAGTGGATGGAACTGGAATGGCGCAACATCCTGCATGCGGCCCACCGGGCAGCCGAGCACGAACGGAAGAAGCGCAGTGCGGACCTGATCCGCACGCTGGCCGCATTCCTGGAAGCGGCCGGCCACTGGAGCGAGGCCGCCGCTGCCCACGCTCTCGCGCTGCAGGCATGCCGGGATCTGGACGACGCACCGGGAATCGCCCTGGCGTCCGTGGACCTGAGCCTCGTGCTCGGCAGAGTCAGACGCCATCAGGAGGCACTCCGCCATGCCGAACGGGCCGCGGCCATCTACCAGTCTCTCGGCGACCAGAGCGGGCACGCGCGGGCGCTCGACCAGATCGGCACGCTGCACAGGTTCGCGGCACGTTTCAGGGCGGCACTGGCCCACCATCAGGAGGCTGGCGAACTGTTCCAGGCCGCTGGGGACTCCGGCGGGGTGGCCAGCGCCCTGAACCACACCGGGATCGCCTGCTACCACCTCGGCCGCTATGAGGACGCCCAGGAGCACCTGAAAGCCGCGCTGGCGCTGTACCGCCGGGCAGGCGATCGGCGCGGGGAGGCTAAGACGCTCAACAATATGGGCAACATGCAGCTACATCGGGGCCTTCACCGGGACGCGCTGCGGAGCTACCACCGCGCCCTGGAGATCTTCCTGGCGATAGGTGGTGAGCGGAATCAGGCGATACTGTACGAGAACATTGGAAGCATTCAGCAGTACAAAAGGAATTACGATGACGCGCTCGTTTCTTACCGGCGTTCTCTTGCCATTTCCCGCCGGATCGGCAACCTGGCAGGCGAAGCAGGCACGCGCAACGAGATTGGTGCGACCCTCAGCGCCATGGACCGGTATGCGGACGCGCTCGTCCATCATCAGCGGGCGGAGCGCATCGCTCAAGATCTGGGCGATCCCTACGAGCGGGTGATCGCGTTGCGCGGAATAGCCGAGGCGCACCGCGGGCAGGGCCGCCATGACCAGGCTCTCGACCACTACCAGCAGGCTCTGCTGCTCGCCCGGGCGATAGGCGAGCCCTACCAGGAAGGAAAGATCCTCGACGGGATAGCGGAGACCGTGCAGCAGACCGAAGGCCCCGGGCCAGCGCGGATCTACTGGCATCAGGCCCTCGACGTCTACCAGCAGCTGAATGTGCCAGAAGCTGAAACCGTCCGCATTCGGCTGGATCCCCCGCCTCCGGACAGGCGCCGATCGTGAGGCGGGAGCGATGACTGATCCAGTGATGCTGTCGGTGGCGAGCGCGATGGCGAGCAAGGCGGCAGAAGCAGCCGTCGATGGAGGGCGGACCGCGCTGGGGGCGCTCGTGCGGGTCATCCGGAAACGCCTGGCGGGAAACCAGACAGCGGGATCGGCGCTCGATACTGCTATCGCCGCGCCGGAGGATCCAGCCGTGATTGAAGAATTCGCGCAGCTACTCGAGCGGATCGCCGCCGCGGACGCCGGCTTCGCCGAGCAGGTCCGCGGACTGTGGCCACGGGCACAGGCGGAACTGTCGGCCAGCGACGGCGGAGTCGTGAACACCAGCACCGGGACTGTCGGCGGGCACCTCGTCCAGGCCCGGGATCTTGATCTCCAGGGCGGCCTGCATCTCGGTGACGTGCACGGCCCGCTCCACTCCTGACCGCCGGGGCTGCCATCGTGCGTGATCCCCATCCCGCTCATCCACAGCCCCCGCACCAGCATCCGACCTGGCAGGCAAGGAAGACGTCAGGGCACCTGCAATAAAAGTGCTCGAGCCGCCGGAGACGCTCGTGCCGCGGCCCTCCTTCAGGTAGGCCGGCCGGCGCGAGCCCCGGGAGATCTCGATGTCATGCGGAGACTGGATTCAGGGACCGTTCGGCCTGGACGCAGCGAAGGGACGGACGTTCCGTTGCGAGCGGACGGTCCTGGTGGTGGTGCACAGCGTCACGGCGGGAACCAGGCTCGCCGACATCGTCCCGCTGCTGGAGTCAGACCGGCGGGTGCAGGTCACCTACACCGGGGCGTCGTCGGTGTTTTCCGCCGGGGTGAGTGAGTTCCTCGGGAAGCTCGGCGGGGTGTTCATCCCCTGGAAGCAAGCCACTCAGACCCGGTTCGACCTGGCGATCGCCGCCTCCCAGGGCGGCCTCGAGCAGCTGCACGCGCCGGTGCTGCTCGTCCCGCATGGTGTCGGCTTCAGCAAGTACCCGAGTGTCTGGCACGGGCCAGGACCCGCCGCCCGGCGGGAACTACGGGAAACGGACTGCGGGCGGCTGGCCTACCACGGGCGCGTCAGCGCTGCCGGCATCGTGGTCGCTACCTCAGCTCAGCTGGAACGGCTGCGCCGCGGGTGCCCGCAAGCCGCGGCGGTGGCAGTGGTCGCGGGCGACCCGTGCCTGGACCGGCTGGCGGCCAGCCTGCCGCAGCGCAGCGCCTACCGGCAGGCACTGGGCACCGGCAGACGCGCGCTCGTAGCAGTCTCCTCGACCTGGGGACCTGGTTCGCTGCTGGAGCAGTGCCCGGATCTGCTGACCCAGTTAGCCGGTGAGCTGCCGCCCGAGAAGTACCAGCTGGCTGCGGTCACCCATCCGAACGTCTGGTGCTGGCACGGCCGACGGCAGGTCAGCGCCTGGTTCGCCGATTGCGCGCGCCGTGGGCTGATCATCGTGCCGCCCGAGGAGGGGTGGCGGGCAGTGCTCGCGGCCGCCGACGTGCTGGTCGGTGACCACGGGTCGGTGACCTGTTACGGCGCGGCGGCAGGCATCCCGGTCAGCATGGCGGTCTATCCGCCTGACGAAGTGGACCCCCGCTCTCAGGTCGCCTCCTTGGCCAGGATGGCGCCCCGGCTCCGCCCGGACCAGCCCATCGCCCCGCAGCTTGAACAGGTCGTGACTGCCTGGACCCCGCAGTTGCACGCGGCGATCCACGCTCAGGTCACGTCGGCCCCGGGTCAGGCGGCCCGCACCATCCGCGGGCTGATGTACCAGCTGATGAAGCTGGCAGAGCCAGCGACGCCCCCCAAGGTGGAGCCGGTCCCGGCGCCCACGCCCACCGCCTGGCTGGCAGGGGGCGCCCCATGAGCAGCCACGCGGAGTATGTCGTCGTGGCCACGCCAGGCGCCGCCCGGTGCTGGCGCGAGATCGCCGACGTGATCATCTGCGAGGCGTACCCGCAGCTACCAGATGCCGTCTGCCGCCTGCACAGCGTGCTGCGCCGGCATCCCGGATGCGCGGTGGCAGCAGCCGGGCTCGGGCCAGGCGCGTGCGTGGTCGCGGCCCGCTGCGGCAGCGTCGCCACGCTCACCGTCCGCCCGCCGTCCGGAGCGCCGGGCATAGGCGCTATCGCGTGCGCGTCGGTCGCGCACGGCTGGCTCTGCACCGGACAGCCGCTGGCTGCGCTCGACCAGGCCGCGGTGCGGGTGTCCGCAGGCCAGCCTGGTGTGCTGGGGCGCCCTGGTTCAGGGCGGTGTCCTATCTTGCTCGTTGTGGCTGGCCGGCGGACCCGCGTCGGATCGATGAGCGGCATGCCGCAGCCGTATCTGACTGCCCTCTGGAGCACCGAGGTCTTCGTAGAGAGTGATCGCCTCGGCCAGATGTTCACCGGCCCGGGCAGGATCACCCTGCTGCTCGGCGGCGTCGGCCAGGAGGACATGAATGCCTGCCTGCTTGTCCCGAGCACCGAGCCTGGTCATGGCAGTGAGGGCTTCGTTGAGTAATGGAGCTGCTTCGGCGGGACGCTGTGCGCGGAGATAAGCCTCCGCCAGGTTGGTCTTGGTGCGTGCCTCGTTGTACGGGTCGGGCAGCGCGGCGAACAAGCGGCGGGCCTCCTGCAGGGCTTCGACGGCCTCGCCGTAGCGACCAGCGTCCGTGTGCGCTTCGCCGATATGGCGGGTCATCAGGGCGATCCCGCGGGGCCGGCCGAGATCCTGGTGGGTGGCCCGGGCTGAGGTGAAGCAGGGGAGGGCGTCGCCGGGCCGGCCCAGGCCGAGCAGGGTGATCCCCAGGTGCTCCAGCGGGGCGGCTTCGCCGAGGCGGTGCCCCGCCTGGCGGGCGAGCGTGATGGCCTCGGTGAACTGCTGCTGTGCCTCGTCATAACGGCGCAGGCACAGGAAGGCGAAGCCGAGCTGGTCGCGCATCCGCGCCTGGGCGCGCGGGTCGCCGCACGCCTGCGCGGACGCCAGCCCGGTCTGGTGCGAGGCGATCCACTCCGGGAAGTGCCTGCGGTACAAGAACAGCCCCCACAGCGCCTCGCACAACTGCCACGCCTGCTCGTGCAGGCCCGCATCGGGTGCGGCGTGCACGGAGGCGAGCAGGCCGGGCAGCTCAGTCTCCAGCCACGTCAGCGCCTCGGCTGGACTGGCGAAGGCGTCCGGGGACTGGCGTGCCTGCTCGTAGCGGCCACTCAGCTGCCAGCGGCCGGGGATGACCACCAGGTCTGCGGCGACGGCCGACGTCAGATACCACTCGATCGCTCGCCGGGTCACCGCGCCGCGCTCGGTTGCGCTGTCTGCGTCAGCCTGCTCGCGGGCGTGTAAGCGGACCAGGTCGTGGAACCGGAACCGGCCCGTCGCGGTCTCCACCAGGAGGCTGGCATCGGTCAGCATGTCGAGCAGCCGGGTCATCTCCGGCGGATCGGTGGCGGCGGCCGCGGCGGCCAGGTCGGCGGTGAAGTCCGGTCCGGGCAGCAAAGAGAGCAGCCGGTAGGCGCAGGCTGTCCCCGGTGGCAGGGCGCGGTAGGAGATATCGAAGGCGGCGCGCACGGACAGGTCCTCCGTCAGGGACAGGGCAGCGAGCCGGTGCCGCTCACTGGCAAGCTCGTCGGCGATCCGCTGCACCCGCCAGCGCGGGTTGGGGGCCAGGCGTGCCGCGGAGACGCAGATAGCCAGCGGCAGGTACCCGCACATCTGTGCCACGGCGCGCGAAGCCTCCGGCTCGGCGCTGACCCGGCCCGCGCCGACGATGCGGTCAAGCAGTTCAAGCGCACCGGTTTCGTCCAGTGTGCTCAGCTCGGTGAAATGCGCGCCGTCGATCGCCAGGCCACCCAGCCGCCACCGGGTCGTGACGACTACCAGGCTTGGTCCGTCCCCTGGGAGGACGGCGCGGACTTGCGCGGCTGAGGCCGCGTTATCGAGGAGAACGATCAGGGGACGTCCGGTCGTCACCGACCGCCAGAGTGCCGCGGCCTCCTCCGCGCTGAGGGGAACCCGGTCGGGCGGTAAGCCGGCGGAGCGGAGAAAGCGGCCCAGGATGTCGGCCGGCCGGGTCGCCGAGGAGGGCAGATGGCCGCCCAGGTCCGCGTAGAGCTGGCCTGCCGGGAAGCGGTTGCGGACCTCATGCAGCCAGCGCAGCGCCAGGGATGTCTTGCCTATGCCGGCGGCGCCCATGATGACCGCGAGCCTGGCTGGCCGCTTCGGTTCGGTGTCGTCGAGCAACCTGGTCAGAGTGGCCAGCTCTGCTGAGCGGTTGGTGAAGTTCGGCGGGATGGGGGGCAGCTGGCTGGGGACCGGCATGGGGCTTGGGCCGCGATCGTGGAAATGGACGTCTCCGTGGATTGAGCCTGCCTGGACGGCTGAGCCGTGCACAGTGCCGCCGAGCTCGTTACCCCGTGCAGGTCCCGCGCCCTCTTCGGTGGCCGGGCGATCCTCGCCCGTGCCGACCTCGTTCACAACCCGTGCTCCCGCAACTACCCAATAGGTCCTTACTGGACCGTAACCCGCGACCACGTGTTCCGTACAGGCAGAGAACAAGGTCAACTGGGCATCAGGGCGGCGCTGCCGCCACGCCGGGTCGGCCCAGTCCTTGGCGAGGAGCTGGCCGGCGTGGCGGATGCGGGCGATCGCCCAGGCCCGGATGACGCCCGATGAGGGTGTCGGAGGCCAGCGCGTACACGGCGGAGGGCATGATCCAGATGGCCAGGTCCCGCCATCCCGGCGCCGAGGCGAGCGCGTTCATGGCCAGGCTGATCCCGACGCAGGCGACGTTCAGGGTCCGGGCGCGCAGCGCGCGCCTGCCGTGCAGCGCGAGCGTGATGCCCAGCGCGGCGAAGAACAGCGCTCCTATATCGGGGCTGCCCGCTTCCATGGCCGCGAGGTGCCGCAGCCTGGTATCCACGCTGGCGGTGATGCGGATGCCCAGCCGGGCGTTGTAGGTCCTGGTCAATTCATGTCTCCTGGCAGCGTCCCATCCTTCTGTCACAGGGATTAATCTGCTAGCTATCTGTGACAGTTGCCGAGAGGGTTGCCTTGCCTATTTCGGTTAGCAGCTAGTACGCTGTGACGCGAGGAGGGGCAATGCTGGAACGCGACGCGCCGTATGTGCAGATCATCGGGCACTACCGGCAGGAGATCCGGGCCGGGCGGCTGAAGGACGGGGACATGCTCCCGTCCGGCCGGGAGATCGCCGGCGAGTTCGGCGTGTCCCTGGCGACGGCGGCGAAGGTGGCCACCGGCCTGCAGGCGCTTGGCCTGGTGACCCCCCGGCCGGGGGCGGGCACGATGGTGACCGCGCCCCGCCCGCCCGCGGACCGGGCCCGCGGCGGGCCGCTGGTGATCACGCTGGCGGCCCGCAGCCCGGTGCGGCCCGGTGACAAGGCGCGGGTCCTGGAGGCTGGCCTCGTCGCGGCACCGCAGGCGGTGGCCGCGCAGCTGGGCATCGATCCCATGGCGCAGGTCATCCGCCGCCGCCAGGTCACCGTGCGGGACGGGACGCCCGCCGCGCTGCTGACGTCGTGGTTCCCGGCGGCGCTCGGCGAGGCCGTCCCAGACCTGCTCCGCAAGACGCCGCTGGCCGGGGAGGTCAGCGGCTACCAGCCCGTCTGGGGGGAGGACTGGGTGTCAGCCCGGCCGCCCACGTCCGCGGAGGCCCGGGAGTTCGGCATCAAGCGCGGCTCACCGGTCGTGGTGATCCACAGCCGCCGGTTCGCCGCCGGCGACTCCGTCCTGGAGTACGCCGAGCTGATCGCCCGCGCCGACACCCGCGTGCACTACCGCTACGACTACCGCCCGCCGGGCGCCGGGTAGTCCCGCATTTCGTGCGCGGCCGGTCAGCCCTGCCTGGTCGCAACCGGGCCAGTGCCTGCATCAGCTCTATCCGCAGTTGTGCGCGGCGGAGCTGGAACCATTCCGGGGCACCGTCGAAGGCGTCCAATGGGCTGTGGCCGAGCGGGTGCTCTCGACAGGGCTCTTGAGGATCTCAGCGAAGGCGTCCGGGCTGCTCTCGGTGACGGACCGCTTCCCGACGAGCAGCTGGCGTCCCCGCAAGAGCTGGAGGGCGCGGAGGCTGCGGCAGCCCTGGAAGAGTACCGGGAGTGGTCGGCGGCTGGGCGGCCAGGGGCCATCTCGCACGAGCAGGCGCGGAGGCTGCTGCTCGGTGAAGAGGGGTGAGGGTCGAGTGGTCGCCGAGGGCGGTCACGACGGCTTCTCGGTTCCTGGATGACACGGCCGGCATGACGGCGGTGGTGGCAGCTTTAGACGCTCTGGCCGGGGATCCATTTCCTGCGGCGTCCTTGGTGCCGGCTCGCCGGGATCGGCGGCAGGCTTTGATGCCCGTCTTCGGCGTCATGCGCGTGCGCGCTGAGGTCATCGCTGGCGAGGAAGCCTGGCCTGCGGGTGTGCCCGGCATGGCAGTCTTAGCAGATGCAATTCAGCTCTGAAGAGCTTGCGTGGGCGGCCGGTGTCGTCGGCAGGCAGGTGCCGCCCACACCCCAGTATGTGTGGCCGTTGCTCGCGGATACTGTGGGTGCCGAGGTCTGGGTAAAGCACGAGAATCACACACCCACAGGGGCTTTCAAGGTCCGTGGTGGCCTCGTGTATGCCGAGCGGCTGCGCACCGGGCGGCCTGGAGTCAAGGGGATCGTGTCTGCCACTCGCGGCAACCATGGCCAGAGCCTGGCCTTCGCTGGCCGAGCGGCGGGGATCGACGTCACGATCGTTGTCCCCGACGGCAACAGCCCGGACAAGAACGCGGCCATGCGGGGCTTCGGCGCGGAGCTGATCGTGCACGGCCACGACTTTCAGTCCGCGCGTGAGCACGCCAGCGTGCTCGGGGCCCAGCGCGGGCTTGAGACGGTGCCCTCCTACCACCCGGATCTGGTGCTCGGCGTGGCCACGTACGCCCGGGAGTTGTTCGGCGCCGCCGGGGAGCTCGACGCCGTCTACGTGCCGGTGGGGATGGGCTCAGGCATCAGCGGCGTCATCGGCGTGCGAGATCTCCTCGGCCTGCGCACCGAGGTGGTTGGCGTTGTCGCGGAGGAGGCCCCCGCGACGGCGCTTTCGGTGGCGGCCGGCCGGGTTGTTGCCACCAACGCAGCGAACACGTTCATCGACGGGGTCGCATGCCGGGTCCCGGACACGGACGCCATCTCGGTCATCTGCGCCGGCGCGGCCCGCGTGCTGACCATCAGCGAAGACGACGCGGCCGAAGCGATGCGGGTCCTGTTCGCGGCCACTCACAACGTCGCCGAGCCCGCAGGCGCGCTTGCGCTGGCCGGGCTGTTCGCGGAGCGCTCGCGGGCGGCTGGCAAGCGCGTGGCCGTGATCCAGACCGGCGGGAACGCAGACGCCGACCTGCTTCTCCATGTCCTCGCAGGGCACACCCCTACCGTGTGAAGACCTCCCGCTCGCGCTCCGCGACTCGCGGGACTCTTAGGAGAGGCCGGATAGAACAGCCCATCTGAGCCGCCTCCGGAACCCGTACGCTAATTGCCCCGAGGAACACCGAACGGCGGCTCGGGCGTCGAGGGCGCCGGCTTTCCTCTGCCGCAGGACCGGCGCAGTCATTTCCCGGCACGTCCTCGGCCATCTGGCTGGGGGCGTCCGCGGGAGCGTGACCGGGTCGGCGACATGCGATGAAGCCGTGTGCGCCGCTGCAATCTTCTGGTGGAGGTGATCCTTCGCCGGTTGGCCGAGCGGTGGAGGTGCTGCGGGTCGTGCTCCTGCAGAACTACCTCACCGTCGAGGACGAACAGGGACGGGAGGTGATCAAACAGCGGGAGGCACAGGTAGATGGCCTCCCGCCGGGCAGATCCCGGATCACCTCGCCATATGACACCGACGCCCGGTGGGGAGCCAAGCGCGACACCTTCTGGAACGGCTACAAGGTGCACGTCACCGAGACCTGCGACACCAGCGCCGCCGGCGGCGGCAGCGGCGGCGAAGACGAGGGCGGGCCGCCGCCGAATCTGATCGTGAACATGGAGACCACGGACGCGACCGTGCCCGACAGCCAGATGACCGCGCCGGTCCACGCCTGCCTGGCCAGGCGGGGCCTGCTGCCGGCCGAGCACTACGTCGACTCGGGCTACCCGTCGGCGGAGCTGCTGGTGTCCTCGCTGGGCAGCTACGGCATCGCGCTGGTCACCCCGATGCTGGCCGATACCTCGCCGCAGGCCAGGGCAGGCGCCGGATACGACCGCGCTGCCTTCACCATCGCCTTCGATGCCCGGCAGGCCACCTGCCCGCAGGGCCATGCCAGCACCTGCTGGAACCCCGTCACCCAGCGCGGCACCGACACGATCGTGATCACCTTCGCGAAGAGCACCTGCGGGCCATGCCCCGTCCGTGCCCAGTGCACGACTTCGGCGTCCGGCCGCCGCCAGCTCACCGTCTACCCCCGGCAAGTCCACGAAGCCCAGCTCGCCGCCCGGGCCGCCCAGGACACCATCCGTTCGGGCAACTGGACGGTGTTCCCGATCTTCGGTGCTTCACCCAGCGCTGGCGTGCTCCTACGTGCCGCTCCCGATGTCGCCCGCGGCTGCGCGGACGGTGTGCAGCATGGTGGTGATCTCGGCGGCTTGCTGCTGGGTGAGGCCGGGCAGGCCGAACGCTGCCTGGTTCAGGGCGGTTGTCGCGTCCTGGGCCAGGGCGCATCCGTCGGAGGTGATGGTGGCGAGGACGACGCGCCTGTCGTTTGGGGAGAGGTGCCGTTCGACGAGGCCGCGCTGTTCCAGTTTGGTGATGGCGTTGGTCACTGAGGCGGGGTGGACCATGAGGCGCTCGCCCATCTTGCCCATGGGCAGGGATCCGCTGCGGGTGAAGGCGAGCAGCCGGAGCGCCTCGTAGGCGGCGAAGGTCAGGCCGTAGGGCTTGAGCGTGTCCTCGATGCGGCTGAGCAGGAGCTGCTGCACCCGCATGACCGAGGTGACGGCGGCCATGTGGTCGGCGTGCTCTGGCCAGCGGGCGCTCCACTGGCGGTGCGCTTCGGCGATCGGATCGAAAGGATCTGCAACGGGCACGCGGCCCACGGTACGTGACGAAGGCCGGCGCTGCGATGTGCTGGCCACGCGGGACGCCACTTGACGGGGGGCGATACTTACTTTAACGTCCAAATATTGGGCGTCAAAGGAGTTATCCGCGCGCGCTGCGGCCTGGTGGTCCGCTGAATTCCGGGAGGGTTCTGGTGGCAGCTTCGGGGCAGGACGGTCAGCTGCATGTGCCGGCGCATCCGGTCCGGTTCGTGACGGCGGCCGCGTTGTTCGACGGGCATGACGCGGCGATCAACATCATGCGCCGGATCCTGCAGTCGCAGGGCGCCGAGGTGGTGCATCTGGGGCACGACCGTTCCGTCCGGGCCGTGGTCGGCGCGGTGCTGGAGGAGGACGCGCAGGGCGTCGCGGTGAGCTCGTATCAGGGCGGGCATGTCGAGTACTTCGAATACCTGGCGCAGGAGTTGCAGGCGGCCGGGGCCGGGCACGTGCGGATCTTCGGCGGTGGCGGCGGCGTCATCGTCCCGGAAGAGGTCGCGCGGCTGTCAGCGGCCGGAGTGCGGATCTTCTCGCCCGAGGACGGTCAGCGGCTGGGCCTGCCGGGCATGATCAACGAGCTCGTCCGTGAGTGTGACTTCGACCTGGCCGCCGGGCCGCTCCCCGTCGAGGCGGTGCTGGCCGGGGAGCGGCGGGCGCTGGCGCGGGCGATCACCTGCCTGCAGGGCGATGCGCTGCCAGCGGCGGACCAGCGGGCGCTGGCGGCGGCGGCCGGGTCCCGCCGGGTGCCGGTGCTCGGCGTCACGGGCACGGGGGGATCGGGCAAGTCATCGCTCACCGACGAGCTGATCCGCCGGCTGCGCACCGACCAGCAGGACAAGCTGAGGGTAGCGGTGCTGGCCGTGGACCCGACACGGCGCCGGGGCGGCGGCGCGCTGCTGGGGGACCGGATCCGGATGAACGCCCTCGACGGTGACCATGTTTTCTTCCGGTCGCTAGCCACCCGGGGGGCCCGCGAGCTCCCCGACGGCATCGGGGCCATCATCGGGGCGTGCCAAGCTGCGGGCTTTGACCTGGTGATCCTGGAGACCCCGGGCATCGGGCAAGGCGACGCGGCGGTCGCGGGGCTGGCCGATGTCTCGCTGTACGTGATGACGCCCGAATTCGGCGCCGCGTCCCAGCTGGAGAAGATCGACATGCTCGACTTCGCCGATGTGGTCGCGATCAACAAGTTCGAGCGGCGCGGCGCCGCCGACGCGATGCGCGACGTGTCCCGCCAGCTCATCCGCAACCGCGGGGCGTTCGGGGCGCGGCCGGAGGACATGCCGGTGTTCGGCACCAGCGCCGCCACGTTCAACGACGACGGCGTCACCGCCCTGTACCAGCATCTGGCCGGGCTGCTGGCCGCCCGTGGCCTGGCCCTGGACGCTGGGGTGCTGCCGGCAGCCGGCGGCCGGGCGTCCACCAGCGCGGCGCAGATCATCCCGCCGGCCCGGGTCCGCTACCTCGCTGAGGTCGCCGCGACCGTCCGGGACTACCACGCCCAGACCGTCGCGCAGGCCGGAGCGGTGCGGCGGGTGCAGCAGCTCGCGGCGGTGGCCGGGGAGCTAACCGGTGAGGCGGCCGGGGCTGTGGCCGGGCTGCTGGACCGAGCCCGGCAGGACGTAACCGACGCCAGCGCCCGGCTGATCGAGCAGTGGCCGACGGTGGCGGAGGCGTATTCCGGTGATGAGCAGGTAGTACAGATCCGGGACCGGGAGCTGCGCACCCGGCTGACCCGCGAATCGCTGTCGGGGAACCGGATCCCGCGGGTCGCGCTGCCGCGCTATGCGGATCATGGTGAGCTGCTGCGGTTCCTGCGGGAGGAGAACCTGCCCGGCTATTTCCCGTTCACGGCGGGGGTGTTCCCGTTCAAGCGGGAAGGGGAGGACCCGGCCCGCATGTTCGCCGGGGAGGGCGACCCGTTCCGGACCAACCGGCGGTTCAAGCTGCTCGCCGCAGACAGCGAGGCGACCCGGCTGTCCACCGCGTTCGACTCCGTCACCCTGTACGGCCGGGATCCTGGCGAGCGCCCGGACGTCTACGGCAAGGTCGGCACGTCGGGGGTGTCGGTCGCAACGCTGGAGGACATGAAGGCCCTGTACGACGGGTTCGACCTGACCGCGCCCGGCACATCGGTATCGATGACGATCAATGGGCCTGCGCCCACGATCCTCGCGTTCTTCCTGAACACGGCCATCGACCAAGGGCTCGCTGATTTCCGTGACGCGGAGGGCCGCGCCCCATCGGATGAGGAGGCCGCCGGGATCCGGGCCCGGGTTCTCGCCACCGTACGGGGCACAGTCCAGGCCGACATCCTCAAAGAAGACCAGGGCCAGAACACCTGCATCTTCTCGACCGAATTCAGCCTGCGGATGATGGCCGACATCCAGGAGTGGTTCATCGCCGGCAAGGTCCGCAACTTCTACTCGGTGTCGATCTCCGGGTACCACATCGCCGAGGCCGGCGCGAACCCGATCAGCCAGCTCGCCTTTACCCTGGCCAACGGGTTCACCTACGTGGAGTCTTATCTCGCCCGCGGCATGGCTATCGATGATTTCGCGCCCAGCCTGTCGTTCTTCTTCTCCAACGGCATGGACCCGGAATACAGCGTGCTGGGCCGGGTGGCCCGGCGGATCTGGGCCGTGGCCATGCGGGAGAAATACGGCGCCGGCGAGCGATCACAGAAGCTGAAGTACCACGTGCAGACCTCGGGCCGGTCGCTGCACGCCCAGGAGATGAGCTTCAACGACATCCGCACCACCCTGCAGGCGCTGACCGCGATCTACGACAACTGCAACAGCCTGCACACCAACGCCTACGACGAGGCGGTCACCACCCCGACCGAGGAGTCGGTCCGCCGGGCGCTGGCCATCCAGCTCATCATCAACCGCGAGTGGGGCCTGGCCATGAACGAGAACCCGCTGCAGGGCTCCTTCATCATCGACGAGCTCACCGACCTGGTCGAAGAGGCCGTGCTGGCGGAGTTCGACCGGATCAGCGAGCGCGGCGGGGTGCTCGGCGCGATGGAGACCGGCTACCAGCGCGGCCGAATCCAGGACGAATCCATGCTGTACGAGCAGCGCAAACACGACGGCAGCCTGCCGGTCATCGGCGTCAACACCTTCCGCAACCCGCGCGGCGAGGATACGGCGGCCGGCCCGGCCGGGCTCGCCCGGGCCACCGAGGAGGAGAAAAGCTCTCAGCTGACGCGGGTCCGTGAATTCCAGCAGCGGCACCGTGACGCCGCGCACGCCGCCCTGGCCGCACTCAAGGACACCGCCCGGTCCGGCGGCAACGCCTTCGCCGCCTTGATGGACGCCGCCCGCGTGTGCAGCCTGCAGCAGATCACCGAAGCGTTCTTCGAAGTCGGCGGCCAGTACCGCCGCAACGTCTGAAAGGGGCACCATGAGCGACATCACCCGGGTCGCGGTCATCGGCTGCGGCCTCATGGGCTCGGGCATCGCCGAGGTCTGCGCCCGCGCCGGCGCCGACGTCATCGCCTGCGAGATCGACGAGCAGGCGGCCGCCGCGGGACGCGCGCGGATCGAAGCCTCGCTGGACCGCGCGGCCAAGGCTGGCAAGCTCACGGCCGAGGACAGGGACGCCGCGCTGGCGCGGCTCGCCTTCACCACGCAGCTCAGCGACCTCGCCGACCGTGACCTGGTCATCGAGGCGGCCGCCGAGGATCCGGACCTCAAGACCGCGCTGTTCGGGGAGCTGGACCGGGTGGTCAAGTGCCCGGACGCCATCCTGGCGACCAACACCTCCTCCATCCCCATCGTCCGGCTGGCCCGGGCCACCAGCCGGCCGTCCCAGGTTCTCGGCCTGCACTTCTTCAACCCTGCGCCCGTCCAGAAGCTGGTCGAGCTGATCCCCTCGATCCTCACCAGCGCGCAGGCCGCCGACCGGGCCCGGGACTTCGCCACTACCACCCTCGGCAAGACCACCATCACCGCCCCCGACCGGTCCGGGTTTGTGGTCAACGCCCTTCTCGTGCCCTACCTGCTGGCTGCGATCCGCATGCTGGAAGCCGGTCACGCCACCGCCGGTGACATCGACACCGGGATGGTGCTGGGCTGCGCCCACCCCATGGGGCCGCTGCACCTGGCCGACCTCATCGGCCTCGACACCCTCCAGGCGGTCGCCGACTCGCTGCACGAGGAATTCAGGGAGACCCAGTACGCGGCCCCGCCGTTGCTGCGCCGCATGGTCGACGCCGGGCTGACCGGCCGCAAAACCGGCCAGGGCTTCTTTCCCTATCCGGAGCAGCGATGAATAAAGGCTTTCCTGCTTTCGCCCTGTCGGAGGAGCACGAGGCGCTCCGCGAGGCGGTGCGGGCGCTGGCGGATGACAAGATCGCGCCGCGGGCGGCCGAGGTGGACGAGTCCGGGGAGTTTCCCTGGGATGTGCACGAAGCGCTGGCCAAGGCCGACTTCGCGGCGGTGCATATCCCCGGGGCCTACGGTGGCGCGGGCGCCGATGCCATCGCCACCGCGATCGTGATCGAGG
>Ga0307372_10004350_pt1 | contig 21969 bp, 26 predicted proteins | sample OX1MG_FD_202533 | JGI IMG/M metagenome (GOLD analysis project Ga0307372, IMG submission 202533) | Soil microbial communities from Risofladan, Vaasa, Finland - OX-1 | ecosystem: Environmental > Terrestrial > Soil > Coastal area > Acid sulfate soil | place: Finland: Risofladan, Vaasa | collected...
AAAGAGAAGATCGATGGCAGTCCCCAAGCGCAAGACCAGCAAGGCCAAGAGCCGTAGCCGCCAAGCCGCCAACTGGCGACTCGGCCTTCCCGCGCGCAGCGTCTGTCCACAGTGCGCCACGTCGAAATTGCCCCACGTCGTGTGCCCCCAATGTGGTTGGTACAAGGGTCGAGTAGCCGTCGAGGTCAACTGATTTGACGCTGCCCATCGCCGTTGACGCGATGGGTGGCGACTTCGCGCCGGCAGAAGTAGTGGCCGGCGCTCGTCGCGCCCTGGACGAACTGGGACTGAGCGTCACGTTGGTGGGCGTGCCCTCGCTGATGGGCGACCCCCTCGGCCTCGACGTCGTCGCCTGCAGCGAAGTGATCTCGATGGACGAAGACCCCGCGTCCTCGGTGCGAAAGAAGAAGGACTCCTCGCTCGTTCGAAGCGCCGAACTCGTGCGCGACGCGAAGGCTTGCGCCATGGTCTCGGCCGGCAACACCGGTGCCACGATGGCCTCGGCGCTGCTGCGCATGGGGCGACTGCCCGGCGTCATTCGACCCTGCATCGCCACGCCGTTGCCCCACCCCGGTTCGACGCCGGCGATCCTCGTGGACGCGGGCGCGAACGCTGAGTGCACGCCAGAGATGCTCGTGCAGTTCGCCCAACTCGGCACGGCCTTCGCCCAGGCGCACTACGGCATTGCCGAGCCCAAGGTCGGGCTGTTGTCGATCGGCGAAGAACCGACGAAGGGTACGCCGCTCGTGAAGGCGACCCACGAACTCCTGTCCGCGACGCCGGGCATCAACTTTCACGGCAACGTCGAGGGCCGCGACCTCATTCCCAGTCCCGTCGACGTGATCGTCACCGACGGCTTCACGGGCAACGTCGCGTTGAAGACGCTCGAAGGCGCGCTGCGCTTCATCTTCGCCACCCTGCTCGGCGTCATCGACACCAACGACGTCACGCGCGACGCCGGCGCGGCGCTCTTGGAGCACCTGATGCCCATCGCGAGTGAGCTCACCCCCGAGCAACAAGGCGGCGCGATGCTGCTCGGACTCGAGGGAATCTGCGTCATCAGCCACGGCTCGTCCAACGCCACGGCGGTCATGAACGCGATCCGCGTGGCGGGCGAACTCGAGGCCGACGGGGTGGTCGAGAAGATGCGTCTGGCCATCCGGCCTGATAAGAACTGAGAACTCCCACGTCAAGCCCCAAAAATCGCTAGTCTGTGATACGTCAAAGGAGGGGTCATGACCGACGCTGAGGCGCCACTGACTCGGGTCGCCATCGCCACGCTGGTAACCACGCAGTTGGCTGAGATTCTAGAGAAGAACCCGGGCGAGATCAGCGAGGACGCGTCCTTCAGCGACCTCGGCGCTGACTCACTCGCCCTGATTGAACTGGTCGAGGCGCTCGAAGAGCAACTCTCGACCAACGTGGCGGGTTTTCACATCGATGACGAAGACCTCGAGGGACTCACCTCGGTGCGTGACGCCGTGGACTACGTCGCGATCAAGCTGCAGGTCGCCTAGGGGCCTGTGAGCCTCTTGGTCACGCCCATCACCGATCTGGCCGCACGCGTGGGACTCACCCCCACGAGTGCGGCGTTGCTGACGGCGATGACCCACTCGAGTTACGCCGCCGAACACGGCGTCGCGTCCAACGAGCGTCTCGAGTTTCTCGGTGACGCCGTCGTGGACCTCGCGATCGCGGACCTGATCGTGCACGACTACCCCGACCTCGACGAGGGGGGCGGGTCCCTGGTGCGCTCACGGGTCGTGAACGAGGCCTCACTGGCCGACGCCGCGCGCGTCTTGGACCTGGGTGCCGTGGTGCGCGTGGGCAAGGGCGTGCAGAAGGAGAACGGACGCGAGCGCCCCTCCCTGCTCGCCGACGCCTTCGAGGCGCTGGTCGCGGCGATCTATCTCGAGGACGGCTACGAACGAGCTCGAGACTTCGTCCACGACGCGCTGGCTGAGACCGTCTCGCACGCCGCCAAGGAGCCCGGCTCGATCGATCCCAAGACGCGACTTCGCCAGTGGAGCGAGGCCAGCGGACGCGGGACACCGCGCTACGAGCTCAGCGCCGAGGGACCCTCGCACGCGGTGGCCTACCAGGCCGGCGTCTACATCGACGGGGAGCTCTTCGCGCTCGGGCACGGTCCCTCGAAGAAGGCCGCCGAGGCCGACGCGGCGCGGCGGGCCTGGGAGCGGCGCGATGCCTGAACTGCCCGAGGTAGAAACCGTGCGCGCGTCGCTCGCGCGCGACCTGGTGGGCAAGAAGGTGAAGTCGGCCTCGGTCACCAACGGGCGCGTGGTGCGCCGCCACAAGTCCGCGAAGGACTTTCGCGCCGCCCTCGAAGGACACACCATCAAGAGCGTCCAGCGCCTGGGCAAGAACTTGGTGATGGCGTTAGACAACGGCACGCACTTGGTGATTCACCTGGGCATGAGCGGTCAGCTCCTGCGCGCGAAGGGCCCCAAGGACCCCCGACCCAAGCACACCCACGTGGTCTTGACCCTCTCGCCCGCCGGGGAGCTGCGCTACGTCGATCCGCGAACCTTTGGCGAGCTCTACGTCTCGAACCCCCCGGGTGAGGGCGAGGTCGTCGAGATCTCAAAGTTCGCCCGGCTCTCGATTGGCGGCGACGGCATGGCGATACGCCGCGTGGTTCCCGAGCTCGCGCACCTCGGCCTGGATCCGCTCGAGGACCAAATCGGCTGGGACCGACTGGCCGCGGTGTTGCGCTCGCGCACCACACCTTTGAAGGCCGTCCTGACTGATCAGGACATCATCTGCGGGATCGGCAACATCTACTGCGACGAGGTGCTCTTCGCGGCCGGCCTGCGCTTTGACCGGGCCGCGGACTCGTTGTCGACGATCGAGATCCGTCGCCTGCACCGTTCCATCGTCGAGATCTTGAGCGAGGCGATCAAGTACGGGGGTTCAACGCTGGACGACGAGCAGTTCGTCGACCCCGACGGCAAGCCCGGTGGTTACCAGGCCTTCCACCAGGTGTACAACCGCGAGGGTCTGCCCTGCTTCGAGTGCCGCACGCCGATCGTTCGCGAGACCTTTCGCCAGCGCTCCACGTTCTACTGCCCCAAGTGTCAAAGCTAAGAACCTTCGTCGACCCCGCGATTGCTAGCGTCGTTGCGTGTTTCTGAAGCGACTGACCATGAAGGGCTTTAAGTCCTTCGCCGACAACACCGTGCTCGAATTCGAACCCGGCGTGACCGCCGTGGTCGGACCGAACGGTTCGGGCAAGTCCAACGTCGTCGACGCGGTCACCTGGGTCCTCGGAGCGCAAAGCACACGGGCTCTTCGAAGCGCGCGCATGGACGACGTCATCTTCATGGGCACCATGAATCGCGCCGCCCTGGGCCGCGCCGAGGTCGCCTTGACGCTCGACAACTCGTCCAAGCGCCTGCGCATCGACGGCGCCGAGGTGACGATTTCACGCACCTTATTTCGCAACGGTGACTCCGAGTACGCCATCAACGGCACCACGTGCCGACTGCTCGACGTGCAAGAGCTCCTCGGCGACTCGGGCGTCGGTCGCCAGCAGCACATGATCATCGGCCAGGGCCAACTCGACTCCATCCTGAGCTCGAACCCCGAAAATCGCCGGGCCGTGATTGAAGAGGCGGCGGGGGTCTTGAAGCACCGTCGCCGAAAGGAGCGCGCCGAACGGCGTCTCGCGTCGACCCAAGAGAATCTCGAGCGACTCGGCGACCTCGTGCGTGAGGTGCGCCGTCAGATGCGCCCCCTCGAACGTCAGGCCGCTTCCGCGCGCAGCTTCGCCGACGTGGCGAGTGAACTTCGCGCGGCGCGCCACGCGCTCTTCGCCACGCGCCTGTCGACCTTCGACGATCGGCGCCGAGCGCTCGAAGAAGAACTGAACCTCGCCGGCGAGCGCGAACGGGCGCTGCGTCACGAAGTTTTGACCCTCGACGCCCAAGCCACCGCCGCGGCGGCCGAGATGTCCTCGCGGCGCGAAGAGCTCCTCGCCTCTTCGCTGGGAAAGATGCAGGGTCTCGCCGAACGCGCCCGCGGGACCGCCTCGATCATCCAAGAGCGCGCCCGGGCGCTGCGCCAAGCACTCGCGGCTTCGGCTGACGAGAACGTCATCGCCACCCTCGAGGCCGACGCCGCGCGACTTGGTCACGACCTCACGGACCTCGACGCTGGCGAAGTGGCGCTGGCCCCTCGTCGTGTAGCCCTCGAAGAGGCGCGCTTGAACTTCGCGCACCTCGAGAGCGAGTTCACGACCAACTTTGCCGGCGACCCCTCGCTCGATGAGGCTCAGCTGCTCGCCGCGCGCGAGCGCGTGTCGCTCCTCGAGCGCTCGTTAGAGGCGCTGCGTGAGAGCGAGCGCCGCGCCCGAGAGCGCCTGGCTCTGGCGAGCGCCCACGCCGATGGTCTCTCGCGCGACCGGGGCGTCCACGATCAAGACGCGCGCGACGCCGCCGTCGAGCTCGACACCGCCGAGCGCGATCACGCGTTGGCGAGTGAACGCCTCGCCGACCAAGAGCGCGAACGTGACGCCGCCCACGCCGCCTACACCGAGGCGACCGACGTCGCGTCGCGTGCTCAGGCTCGCGCCGAAGCGTTGGCTCGAGCGCTCGAGGAGTTCTCGGGTTCCAACGGACGCAAACTCCTCGGCGGGCTCGACGGGGTGCTCGGCAGTTTCCTCGAACTCATCGAAATCGAACCGGGATGGGAAAAGGCGGTGGAGTCCGCGGCGGGCGCGTCGGTCGCGGCCACGGTCGTCAACGGACGTCGCTCGGTGCGCGCGGCCCTGGCGACCCTTCGTCGCGAAGGCGGCGCGGGACTGATCCTGCCCGTCGCCGAGGGTCACGTCAGCGTGCCCGAGACCCCCGCGGGGACGCGCGCCCTGCGTGAGGTCGTTCGCGCGCGCGCCGACGCGCCTTCGCACGTGGACGCCGTGCTCGACGCGCTCTTCGCACGATGCTTCGTCGTTGAAGACTGGGAGTCGGGCATCGATCTCGCCGAGGCCCATCGCGACCTCGTGCTCGTCACGGCCGAGGGCGATCGCTTCGCCGCTTCGGGTTGGCGCGTGGCGTCGGGGCGGGCCCTGGTCACGAGAGCGACCGTGGACGAGGCCAACGCCAGCGCCCTCGACGCCGTGGACGCGCTCGCTCCCCTCGAAACTCGTCGACGCGACGCCGACGCCGCGCTCGCGCTCGCTCGCGCGACGCTGAGCGACTCGTCGACGCACGTGGCCAGCGTGCGCGCTCGCCTCGAACGCGCCCGCGCGGACGCCAAGCGCCTCGCGCTCGAGAGCGATCAGGCCCGCGAGCGCGTGGAGAACGCCTCACTCGAAGTCGACGAGTTCGACGCGGCCCTTCGTCACGGCGAGGCCGAGCTGATCGGTGCGCGCGAAGAGCTACCCGGCCTCGAAGTCGCGCTGGACGACGCCCGAGGGCGTCTGCGCGAACGCGACCAGGCCCTCGGCGCCCTCGAGGCCGAGCGCCACGCGGTCGACGAGTTGGCCACGGCCCTCTCGCGCAGCGAGGCCGAACTCGCGGAACGTCGTCGACTCATCGAGCAGCGTCAGGGCGAAATCGAATCTCGACTCGTCGGTCGCTCCGGCGAACGCCTCGAGGCCGCCCAGCGCCGTGAGTCACTTGAATTCGACCTCTCGGTCCTCGATCGTCTGGCCGCGCTGGTCCTTCGCGCCGGGGAGGACGTGCGCGTGACCCAAGAGGCGCTGGATTCGACCTATCGCGAGCAACTCGAAGCGACGCGCGCCAGCGGCGAGCGTCTCGAGGAGACTCGCCGGGCGCGTCGCGAGGCCGAGGCCCGCTTGGGCGACCTCTCCGCCGCGGTGCGCGCCAGCGAGATAGAACACGCTGAGCTCGCCGTCAAGGTGACGAATCTTCATGAAGTGATCCTGCGCGATCTCGGCGTCGAGCCGGCGCGGATGGGGCCCGCTCCGAGCGTGGACCTGCCCGAGGGCGTTTCCCTCGAGCAGCGCGTCGGCGAGCTCGAAGCGCGCGTCAGCTCCCTGGGGCCGATCAACCCGCTCGCCCTGGAAGAGCTCGCCGCGCTCGAGGAGCGCTACCGCGACCTCGACGCGCAGGTGAGCGACGTGCGCAACGCGCGCCGCGAGCTCCAAGAGGTGCTGCGCACCCTCGACGACGAGATCATGACCACGTTCATGAATGCCTACGCCGACGTGAACGAGCACTTCTCGTCGTTGATCTCGATGCTCTTTCCCGGCGGCCAGGGAAGGCTCAACCTCTCCGAACCCGACGACCCGCTCAACACCGGCGTGGAGATCGAGGTGCGCCCCATGGGCCGAAACGTCCGTCGCATCTCGCTCTTGAGCGGTGGGGAGCGCTCGATGGCGGCCCTGGCCTTTCTCTTCGCGGTCTTTCGTTCGCGGCCCTCTCCCTTTTACCTGATGGACGAGGTCGAAGCGGCCCTCGACGACGTGAACCTTCAGCGCTTCCTCAGCCTGGTCGACGAGTTCCGCGACGAGGCGCAGCTCTTGATCGTGACGCACCAGAAGCGAACGATGGAGGCCGCCGACGCGCTCTACGGCGTGACCATGGTGCCGGGTGGCTCGTCGAAGGTCGTCAGCCAACGCGTGAATCGTCCCCGGGAGGTCGAGCCGGCGTGATCGTGGTGTGGATCGTCCTGGCCGCGATAGTGGTGCTGGCCGTGGGCGTCGCCGTGGTGCGCCGACGACGCCGTCCGCTCGCGGTGTCCGCGTCGAGGGCGCCGATGCCCGCGGTGCTCGTGCGCGAGGTAAGCGAGCGACCCACGCTGCTCGCCGAGGCTCCGCTCGCGACTCGCCTCGGCTCGTCGCGAGGCGTCTTTGAGCGCGTGCGCGCGCTCGGTGCCGCGAGCTCACTGAGCGACGAGCAGCTCTCGACCGTGGAAGAGGTCTTGTTGCGCAGTGACGTCGGCGTCGCGATGACGGCCGCGGTGCTGACGCGACTCCGCGAAACGGGGGCGCCCGAAGGGGTCGCGAGCGCCGTTCGCGCGATGCTCCTCGAGTCGCTCACGACGGATCGGTCGTTCTCGCTGCGAAGCGACGAAGGACGAGTGGCGGTGTGGCTCTTCGTGGGCGTGAACGGCGTGGGCAAGACCACCTCGATCGCCAAACTGGCCGCGCGCTTCATCGGCGAGGGCCACTCGGTCGTGATGGCCGCCGGCGACACCTTCCGCGCCGCGGCGGCGGATCAACTCCAGGAGTGGGCCGAGCGCACCGGTGCGGACTTGGTGCGCGCGCACGAGGGGGCGGACCCGGGCTCGGTCGTCCACGACGCGCTCGGACGAGCGAAGGCCCGCGGTGCGGACCTGGTGCTGGCCGACACCGCGGGGCGCCGCGCGAATTCGACGAACCTGCTCGATGAACTGGCCAAGGTGCGCCGGGTCGCGGACCGCGAGCCCGGACAGGTCGTCGAGACCTTGATGGTCCTCGACGCGACGACGGGACAAAACGCGCTCAGCCAGGCCAAGGAGTTCCTCGCCGCCGCCCAGGTCACGGGCATCGTCTTGACCAAACTCGACGGCACCGCGCGCGGGGGGATCGTGGTCGCCATCGAGCGCGAACTCTCCATTCCCGTCAAGTTCATCGGGGTGGGCGAAGGCGTCGAAGACCTCATCGTCTTCGAGCCCGAGGCCTTCGTCGATTCACTCTTGAGCGCCTGACGGTAGCCTCAAGGCCATGTTCGACGGGTTAAGCGATCGCCTCGAACGCCTTGGGGCGTCACTTCGATCCAAGGGTCGACTCAGTGACGCCGACCTCGACGCGGCCCTGCTCGACGTGCGAGGCGCCCTGCTCGAAGCGGACGTCGAACTCTCGGTCGTTCGCGCCTTCGTCGACGCGGTGCGCGATCGCCTCGCCGGCGTCGCCCTAAGCCAGAGCCTCACGCCGGGCCAACAGGTCATCAAAGCCGTCCACGAACAACTGGTCGAAGTCCTCGGGGCGGCGCCCTTGAAGGTGACCTACGCCTCGAAGCCCCCGACCGTCGTGTTGCTGGCGGGTCTCCAGGGCGCGGGCAAGACCACCGCGGCCGCGAAGCTGGCCCACTGGTTCAAGCAACAAGGACGCCAGCCCTACCTCGTCGCGGCCGACCTCCAACGTCCGGCGGCCGTCGAGCAGTTGCGCGTACTGGGCGGTCAGATTGGCGTCGACGTCTACAGCGACCCCTCCACGCCCGTCGAGGTCGCGCGCCACGGACTCAAGGAGGCCCAGCGCCTGGGCCGCGACGTGGTGATCATCGACACCGCGGGTCGCCTCGCGGTCGACGAAGCGTTGATGGACGAAGTGCGCGCGATCGCCGACGCCACGTCGCCGCACTACACCTTTCTCGTCATCGACGCCGTGACCGGTCAAGACGCGGTTCTGACCGCGCGGCGTTTCCACGAACGCCTGGAGCTTTCGGGCATCATCGTCACCAAACTCGACTACGACGCGCGCGGGGGAGCGGTGCTCTCGGCGCGCGGGGTCGTGGGCCGCCCGGTCGTCTTCGCGTCCCAGGGTGAAAAGATCGCCGACTTCGATCTCTTCTACCCCGAACGCATGGCGTCGCGCATCCTGGGCATGGGTGACGTGATGAGTCTCATCGAACAGGCCGAGCGCTCCATGGACGCCGAGGTGGTGGCCGAATCGGCCGGGCGCCTGATGAGCGGCACGTTCACGCTGGACGACTTCTTGGCCCAGCTCAGTCAGGTCAAGAAGATGGGTTCTTTGGGCGGGATCATGAAGCTGATGCCCGGGGTCACCAAGGAGATGCGCCAGGCCGCGAGCAACCTCGACGGGGGGGAACTGACCCGCGTCGAGGCGATGATCCACTCGATGACGCCGCGCGAGCGCCGTGACCCGGGGGTCATCGACGGCTCGAGGCGCGTGCGCATCGCCAAGGGAGCGGGCACCAGCGTGCCGGCGGTCAACCAGCTGCTCAAACAGTTCGGCGAGATGAAAAAGATGATGCGCCAGATGAGCGCAGGCTCGCCCCAGCTGCCGGGGGCGCTGGGCAAGATGGCGCCGATGATGGCGCGCTCGAGCGCCGCCTCGAACCTGCCGGCGGGCTTTGAGGCCCTCGAGGCGGGCATGCGCTCGGCCCAGGCGTCGCCGCGACCGGGTTCGACCAAGGGCAAGAAGAAAAAGGGCGGTCGGGTCACCCCGCCCAAACAACGCTAAACTCTGACGCTCGGGTATATCGCCCAGCTGAGAGGTCTTTTACCCCCGGTTCGAGAGGAATAGTTCGTCGTGGCAGTGAAACTTCGTTTGGTGCGCATGGGTAAGAAGAAGCAACCCACCTATCGCGTCGTGGCCGCCGAGAGCCGTCGTGCTCGTTCGGGCGCCTTTTTAGAGATCGTCGGAACGTACCAGCCCCGCGGCCTGTCGGTCGCCGAGCCCGAGACGATCATCAACATCGACAACGACAAGGTCGTCGCCTGGCTCCTCCAAGGCGCCCAGCCGACCGAGCGCGTCGCCAAGATTCTAAAGACGAGTGGGGCCCTGGACGCCTTCGCCGCTTCGAAGTCGGGTGTCGCGGCGGTGCCCGCGGACTCCGCCGCGCCCGCCGCCGCGCCCGTCGACGTCGCGCCCGTGGTGCACGCTGAAATCGAAGACGAGGGTCCCGACGAGTCCTCGGCGAGCGACGCCGAACCCTCGTGAGCGACGTTAACGACGACTACGTCGCCGGCGACGTCAACACCATTGACGACGACGGTATCGACGACGAGGGCATCGACGATTTCGATGGCGGTGACGCCACCGAGCGCGCCCTCAGCGCGACCCACGTGCTCGAGTTCATCGCCCAGTCCCTGGCCGAAGACCCGAGCGCCGTCTCGGTCGAGGTCGCAGAGCGGTCGGGCAAAGTGATCTTGTCGCTCACGGTCGGGCCCAACGACATGGGCCGCGTGATCGGTCGGCGCGGGCGAACCGCCCAGGCGATCCGCGCCCTCGTGGGCGCCGCGGGCGCGCGCGACGGCGTCACGACCTCGGTCGACATCGTCGACTAAGCGTGACGCGCGACTCGCTCGAGGTGGGTCGCATCGTCAAGGCCCACGGTCTCAAGGGTCAGGTGCTGGTCGACCTGTGGAGCGACCGGGTCGAGCGACTCGACGCCGGCGCCTCGCTCGACACCGAGCGCGGGCCACTCGTCGTAATCACCGCCGCCAAGCACCAGGAGCGCTTCCTCGTACGCTTTGATCGCATCGAGACGCGTGAAGACGCCGAGAAGTGGCGCGGCGTCGTGTTGAGCGCCGCGCGGCTCCACGACGAGAGCGTCGTGTGGATCGACCAACTCTTCGGCGCCGAAGTCGTCGACCAGCACGGCGTCGCACGAGGTCGGGTCCGAGAGGTCGAGGCCAATCCGGCCAGCGACCTCTTGGTGCTCGAATCCGGGGCGCTCGTGCCGCTCACCTTCGTGGTGCGCGTCGAAGCCAACGCCCTGGTCGAAGTGAACGTCCCCGAGGGGCTCTTCGAATGACACTGCGAGTGGACGTCCTCACGCTCTTTCCCGAAGCCGTCAACGCCTACGCGACGACCTCGGTGCTCGGACGCGCCCACGAGCGTGACGTGTGGCGTCTGCGCACGATCGACCTGCGTGACGCGACGAACGACGCGCACCGCAGCGTCGACGACACGCCCTTTGGCGGCGGGGCCGGGATGGTCATGCGCGCCGAGCCCATTCTTCGAAGCGTGGAGATGACCCCCGACCTGGCGCGCCCGATTCTGGCGCTGAGCCCGTCGGGGAGGCTCTTCACCCAGACGAGCGCGCAGGCGCTGGCGCACCTCGAGGGCTTCACGCTGCTCTGTGGACGCTACGAGGGCTTCGACCAGCGCGCGATCGACCTGGTGGTCGACGAGGAGATCTCCCTGGGCGACTTCGTTTTGGCCGGAGGCGAGCTCGCGGCGTTGTGCGTCATCGAGGCCGTGGTGCGACTGCTGCCGGGGGCGCTTGGCAACGACGAGTCGGTGCTCGACGAGTCCTTCAGCGAGGGGCTCCTCGAGTACCCCCACTACACCAAGCCCGCCGAGGTGCGCGGGCTGAGCGTGCCCGAAGTGCTGCGCTCGGGGGACCACGAAAAAGTACGCCGCTGGCGCCGAGCACAGGCGCTTCGTCGCACGATTGAACGCCGTCCCGACCTGATGGCGAGGCGCGCGCCACTGAGCCCTGAGGAGGAGGCGCTGCTCGCCGAGTTCCCGGCGGTGGAGGCGCCCGCGAAGAACGGCTAAACTTCTACAGCCCGTGATCCGAAAGGGACGCCACCCATGAATCCGACTGATCTCATCGACCGCGACTCGCTTCGCGACGACGTACCCGCCTTTCGCCCGGGCGACACCTTGAAGGTGCACGTGCGCGTCGTCGAAGGCACGCGCGAGCGCGTCCAGGTCTTCCAGGGCGTCGTCATCCGCCGCCAGGGCTCGGGTCTCCAAGAGACCTTCACCGTTCGAAAGATCAGCTTCGGCGTGGGCGTGGAGCGTACGTTCCCTGTGCACACCCCCACGATCGCCAAGATTGAAGTCGACTCCTACGGTGACGTTCGTCGCGCCAAGCTCTACTACCTGCGCGACCTGCGCGGCAAGGCGGCGAAGATCAAGGAACTGCGCGTCACCGAGCGCGCCTAGACCTTGGGCGACGAAGAGCTTGACGACTTTGAGTCGACGCTAGAACTCGCACTCGTTCACGAGTACAAGGCGGTCGTGGGCACCTTCGACTACGCCGTCGAGACGGATCGGCGCTTCTATCTCGCCAACGACGTCTCGGTCGAGGTACGAACCTCGACGTCCCCGACCCTGCTCGAGGTCACCTTGCACGACGCGTGGGTCTGGGACATGTACCGAAGCGCTCGCTTCGTGCCGTCGGTGCGGATCTTGACCTTTCGCGACGTAAACATCGAGCGTCTGGCCAAGGAGGAGCTGCGTCCCCAGCCATGAGGCTTCGTCGTGTCGTCGTCGACCTCGTTGAGCGCGACGACGTGGCGGCGCATCTCGCGCCCGGGGACTTGCTGGACGTCAACGACGCCGACGCGACCATGGTGCTCGCGTCGCTGCGCGAGCCCCTCGGACTCGGTGTCGGGCTGTGGCTGCGCGTCGATGAACACCACCCCGCCGCTCTGGTCGCGCGAGACGTCGCGACGCTCTCGCGCCTGCGCGCGCTCTCGCGCGTCGTCATCGAAGCGAGCGACGCGCGCTCCCAGGCCGAGGTCGTGCGGGCGCTACTTTCCCCGGACGAGGTCAACTTCGCCAACGAGGTCGCCACGCTTCGCGGCGCCTACAACCGTCCCGCGCCACCGGCCCCCCTCGAGGTCGGCTACTGCGAGGGCGCGCGGGTCACGCTCAATGGCCAGACCCTCGGCGAGGCCTCGCGCGAGACCTTCGCCTGGGGCGAGATCGTGACCTACGCCTAGGTCAGGCCGGCTGCTGGGAGATGCGCTCGGGGCGAATGCGCACCGTGACGCGGATCTCGCCTTCGCGGCGATAGGGGTACGAGTCGAGGTTGAGGTACTTCTTGGCCAGTTGGTCGATGACCTCGTCGGCGCCCTCGGTGGTAAAGCCCACGACCGTGCCGCGCAGGGCGACCACGCTGTAGGCGTCGTCGGGGTCGGTCAGCGAGATCGCCACGCGAGAGTCGCTCGCGAGGTTGCGCGCCTTGGCGCGCCCGAGCGCCGTGTTGATGATGACGTCGTCGCCGTCGAGCAGGCACCACACCGGGGTCACGTTAGGTGAGCCGTCGGCTTCGAGACTGGCCACGTGGGCGAGGACTTTTTTGTCGAAGACCGCGCGCGCGGCGTCGCTGAACGATTCGGCCATGGGAACACCTTTTTTCGGGGGGCGGATGCGCCAACTAGGTTTAGCGTAGTGAACATTGGTGCGCACGTACGCGGGGGCGGCAAGCTCGTTCCCTCACTCGAGGCCGGCGTCGAGATCGGGGCCACCAGCATCCAGGTCTTCGTGCAGAGCCCGCGGATGTGGAAGCCCTCCCAGTACGCGCCCGAGGTGCTCGCCGCGTACCGCGAAGCCCAGGCGCAGCACCCGAGCGTGCGTGAGACGTTTTGCCACGCCACGTACCTGATCAATCTGGCCAGCGCCGACGCCGAACTCTTCCAACGCTCGACCGACTGTCTGACCCACAACCTCTCGGTCGCGCGCGCCATGGCCGCCTCGGGCGTCGTGCTGCACGTGGGTTCGCATAAGGGCGCCGGTTTCGAGGACGTGGTCGGCCAGGTCGCCGAGGGACTGCGACGCGCGCTCGATGACGCGGACCCCGCTCCCGAGGGTTGGCCCGACTGTCCGATACTCATTGAGAACGCGGCCGGAGCGGGCGGCACGGTGGGGCGCAGCCTCGACGAGATCGCTGCGTTGATCGACGCCTGCGGGGGCGACGAGCGCCTCGGACTGTGCATCGACACGCAGCACCTTTGGGCCAGCGGCGTCGACTACTCGAGCGTCGCTGGTACGAAGCGTCTGATTGCCGAGCTCAAGTCGAGCGTGGGGCTCGAGCGGCTTCGCTGCTTGCACTTGAACGACTCCAAGATCGAACTCGGCGGAAACCGTGACCGCCACGCCAACATCGGCGAGGGCACCATCGGGGCTAAGGGGCTGGCCCCGCTGGTCGGGCACCCCGCGATTCGCGAACTGCCGCTGCTACTCGAAGTACCCGGCACCGGCGAGGGTCCGCGCGCCGAAGACGTCAAGGCCGCCCGCCGAGTCGTCAACGCCGGGGTCAAGCTCTACGACGCCGCGTCGAAAGCTACGAAGAGCGCCACGAAGTCCATCCCCGCCAAGAACAAGAAGAAGTAGGAGCCATGAGCGACGTACGCGTTGAGTCCGACACGATGGGCACGATTGAAGTGCCCGCGAACCACTACTGGGGCGCTCAGACCGAGCGCAGCCTGCACCACTTCGCGATCGGCCACGAGACGATGCCGCCCGCGGTGATCCGCGCCTTTGGCGTGTTGAAGTGGGCGTCGGCGCGCGTCAATCACGAACTCGGAAAACTCTCGGCCGAGAAGGCGCAGCTCATCGAGCGCGCCGCGCGCGAGGTCGTCGACGGCGTGCTCGCGGGCGAGTTTCCCCTGCGCATCTGGCAGACCGGCTCGGGCACGCAAACCAACATGAACGTGAACGAAGTGATCTCGAATCGCGCCATCGAGATGGCCGGGGGCGTCATGGGTTCGAAGTCACCGGTGCATCCCAACGACGACGTGAACATGTCCCAGTCGTCGAATGACACGTTTCCCACCGCCATGCACATCGCGGCGGTGAACGAAATCGTCGATCGGCTCATCCCCTCGGTTCGTCGCCTGCGCGACGCTCTCGAGGCCAAGGCGCTCGCCTACGCCCCGATCACGAAGATCGGCCGGACTCACTTGATGGACGCGGTGCCCCTCACGCTCGGCCAAGAGTTCTCGGGCTACGTCGCGCAACTCGACGCCGACCTCGAGCGCCTCGAGATGGTGCTCGGCGGGCTCTACGAACTCGCCGCGGGCGGCACGGCGGTGGGTACGGGGCTCAACACGCACCCCGAATTTGGCGAGCGCGTGGCGAAGGCCATCGCGGAGTTGACCGCCAAGCCCTTCGTCACGGCCCCCAACAAGTTCGCCGCTCTCGCGGCGCACGACGCGTTGGTCTTCGCCCACGGCGCGGTCAAGACCTTGGCCGCGAGTTTGACCAAGATCGCCGACGACCTGCGTTGGTTGGGTTCGGGTCCGCGCTCGGGGCTCGGTGAGTTGAGGTTGCCCGAGAACGAGCCGGGTAGCTCGATCATGCCCGGCAAGGTCAACCCCACCCAGAGCGAAGCCATGATCATGGTGGCCATTCAGGTCTACGGCAACGACGCGGCGATCGGCATCGCGGGCTCGCGCGGCAACTTAGAGCTCAACGTCTGCAAGCCGGTCATCATCCACAACTTCTGCAACTCGATCGATCTCTTGAGCGACGCCTGCGAGCGCTTCCGCGAGTTCTGCGTCGAGGGGCTCGAGCCGGACTACCTCCAGATCGAGCGCCACTTGCAGAACTCCTTGATGCTGGTCACGGCGCTCAACCCGATCATTGGCTACGACAAGTCCGCCCAGGTGGCGAAGAAGGCCCACAAGGAGCGCACCACCCTTCGTGAAGCCGCGCTGTCACTTGGTTTCTTGAGTGCGGAAGAGTTCGACGCCGCGGTCGTGCCCGAAGACATGACCCACCCTTAGGGATCACTTGACCGGCAGGTTCCACAGCGCCATCCAGCGCGAGAGGTCCTTTTCCATGGGCAAGTCGGTGCCGAGAAACGAGCGCACCCGAAGTTCGAGCTCGTTGTTGCGCGTGCTCGGACTCGTTGGCGCGAAGGGGTAGAACGTGCCCTGCTTCAAGAGATAGACCAGGCGCACGGGGCCCTCACCTGGCGGGGTCTTGGGCTGAAACCCAAAGACCGCGCAGAGGAGTCGCGGTCCAAGACCGTGCTCCACCAACGACGTGTTCGCGGCGTGCAGGCGCGTCACCTGGCTCTCGAGGTCGGGGTCGGTCACGACGAGCCAGCGAAAGCCGAGGTCGTCAGTGGTGAGCGTGACGCTGGTGTTGGCGGGATCGAAGTCGAGAAGATTCTTGATGTCTTCGTCGGTTTCGAGCGTGGCGACCCCGCTGCTCGCCGCGAAGCACAGTCCGGCCTGGCCCGAGGTCACGAGGTCGAGCTCGGTGTCAAGGGTGATCGCGGCGTTGGTGATCGCGAAGAGGTTGTCGAGCTTGGGCGCGACCTGTTTGGTGCGTCCAAAGAGCGTGTCGCGCAGCCCCACTAGCCGTTGAGTTCGCGTTCGAGCTTGTTCAGCGCGTCGAGACGCACTTCGAGCGAGGGGTGCGTCGAGAACAGCGTCGCGGCGGTCCCTCCCGCGAGGGCCGGCACGAAGAAGAAGGCGTTCATGGTCTCCGCCTTTCGCAGGTCGGTGCGCGGGATGCGTCCCATGTCGCCCGTGATGTGCACCAGCGCGCTCGCGAGCACGCTGGGCTTGCCGATCAAGATCGCGCCGGAACGGTCGGCCGAGAGTTCGCGGTAGCGCGACAGGGCCATTGTGAGAAGAAACGCGATGACGTAGACCACCATCGACACCAACCACGTGACCATTTCGAGCAAGACGAGGTTCTCGCCGTCCTTCGAGCGGCCACCGCCTGAGAACATGGCGCCCCACATCGCCATGCGGCTGATGAGCCCCGCGAGCATCCCCACTCCCGAGGCGATCGTCATCACCGCGACGTCGCGGTGAGCCACGTGGGAGAGTTCGTGGCTGAGGACCGCCTCGACCTCTTCGTCGCTCAGGCGGCTCATCAGTCCTCTCGTCGTGCAGATCACCGCGGACTTGGGGGTGCGCCCGGTGGCGAAGGCGTTGGGGATGTCCATATCCGAGATGCCGACCCGGGGCTTGGGCATGTTCGCCAACGCGCAGAGCCGATCAACGATCTCGTGCAGCCGGGGCTCTTGCTGGGGCGTGACCTCGTGCGCGTGCATTGAGAACATCGCGATCTTGTCCGAAAAGTAGTACTGCGAGAAGAGCAGGACCGCACCTACGGCGACCACGACCACGGTCGACACGCCGAGCTTCAACATGACGGTGACGAGGATGGCGTAGAGCAGCACCAGCGAAAGCCCGGTGATGAACATACGCACGTTCAAGCCGTGGTCGCTTTCAATCTTCGACTTGGCCACGGCTACTTCCCTTCGCTCGCGGGAAGTTCGCCGTTCGCCGGGGCGTTCGCGACCTGGCTCTTCAGGGCCGCGAGTTGCGCGTCGATGTCCGCACTCGAGCTGGCCTTGTCGAGCTGGGCCTGGATGTCGTCGCTGTGGGTACCCGTCAGGTCCGTCAGGGCACCCGAACTCATCAACTCATCGAGAGCGCCGCTGCGCGCCTGCATCTCGGCGACCTTGTCCTGGGCGCGCTGCATGGCCGCGCCGGCGTCACCCATCGAGGTCGAGATGCCGCTGATGGCTTCTGACACGTGGGCCGACGCCTCGGCGGCGGTGTAGGTCGCCTTGATCGTCTCTTTCTTCGTGCGAAATGCCTCGACTTCGGTCTGCAGGCGCGTCGCGGTGTCTTCGAGTTTTTGCTGCTGCTCGGTCACTTGAGCGTGTTGGGCTTCGAGGTCCTTCAGCTGGGAGACCAGCGCCTCACGGCGGGTCAGGGCCTCGCGGGCCAGGGGCTCGTTGCCCTGGGCGAGCGCGGCCTTGGCTTGATCGGCCAACTTGTCGCCCTGGGCCTTGATCTGTTCGGCCTGGATCTCGACGCGCTTGCGCGCGGTGGCGACGTCGGCGACGGCTCGTTTGACCTTGGTCAGGTTCTCGAGTTGTTGCTCGTACGAGAGATCGAGGGTCTCCCGGGGATCTTCGGCCTTGTTGAGGGCGGTGTTCGCCTTGGCCTGGAAGAGGGTGGAGATTCGCTTCATGACACCCACGAGGGCCTCCTTCATGTTGTGACCAGACTAGGGCGCACCGGGGAGCACCGCACAAGCGAGGGCCATCATTTTAGCAAGGATTTACCTAATCGCGGGGGAGATTTCGGTCCTGATCGCGGGCCTGGTCGCCGAGTTGAATCCGGAACGCTTCGAGCCGCTCGGCGAGAAGCGAGTCGTGGGTCGCGAGAATTCGTATCGCCAGTAACGCCGCGTTGCCCGCGCCGTTTATCGCCATCGTCGCGACGGGGACCCCGCGGGGCATCTGGACGATGGAGAGCAGCGAGTCGAGGCCGTCGAGACGCGCGAGCGCGACCGGTACGCCGATCACCGGCAGGGTCGTCACGGACGCCAGCATGCCGGGCAAGTGAGCGGCGCCACCGGCCCCCGCGATGAGTACCTCAAGGCCCCGCTGGCGTGCGCTCTTGGCGTAGGCGAGCATGTCCTCGGGCGTGCGGTGCGCGCTCAATACGTGCACTTCGAAGGCGACGTCGAACTCCTCGAGCAACGTCGCGGCGCCCGTCATGACCTCGTGGTCAGAGGCGCTGCCCATCACGACGCCCACGCGCGCGTTCTCCATCACGTCTCCTTTGACGCCGCGGCGAAGGCCTGGGCGCTTTCCCATGCTCTCACGTGGGCCCTCGAGGGGTCGTTATCGAGGGCGGTGACGTGTCCGAGCTTGCGACCCTCGCGCCAGGCCTTGCCGTAGTCGTGGACGAAGACGTCAGGCACCGCTCTGGCGTCCTCGAGCGAGCCCGGCGTCGCGGTGCCCACGACGTTGACCATGACCGCTGCGAGTGACGTGGGGTTCACCGGACCGAGCTGTTGGCCACTCACGGCGAGCAGGTGCTGGGCGAACTGGCTGGTGGCCGCGCCTTCGATGGTCCAGTGACCCGTGTTGTGGGGGCGCAGGGCGAGTTCGTTGATGATGAGACCCCGATCGGACAAAAAGAATTCCACCGCCAACATTCCAACGTGGCGCACCAAGTTCGCGACCTCCATCGTCAGATCGGCCGCCTCGCTCAAGACCTCGGGGCTGAGTCCGCTCGGGTAGCGCACTTCGACGCACATCGCGTCGGCCTGCACCGACTCGACGACGGGATAGAGGGCGAGTTCCCCGGTCACGCCTCGCGAGACCTGTTGGGCGTACTCGCCGAGCAACGTGAGGCGCTCTTCTACGAGCACGGCACCGTTCTTGCTCAAGTCGTCAATGACGCTTCTCGACGCTTCGAGGGAGTCAGGAAAGTACACGCCCCTTCCGTCGTAGCCGCCGCGAGGCGATTTGACGACGGGTCCGTGAGGCAGCGTTTCCAAAAAGGTCTCGAGGAGCGGATCGGCAGCGTTCTCCACCACGACGAATCGCGGAACGGGGAGGCCGGCACGGGCCAGCATTCGGCGTTGGTGGATCTTGTCGACGGCGAAGCGAAGTGCCCGGGCGTTCGGGCGAAGGACGATGCCATCGGCCTCGAGGCGTTCGAGAATCTCGAGATCAACCAGTTCGTGATCAAAGGTGATGACGTCAACGCCATCGGCCAGAGCTCGCAGAGCGGCTTCGTCTCGTGAGGCGCCCACCAACGTGCGCTCACACGTCGCCACCGCCGCTTCATCGAGGTCATTGGCCAGCACGGTGATTGTCACGCCACTCTCGTGGGCCACTTCACCCATCATGCGCGCCAGCTGACCCGCTCCCACCACACCGACGCGGGTGCGCGGCGTCATGGGCGAGGAAATTGACACGCCAGGAACGCTAGCGGTCGTGAACGTCGACGTGAGGGCGTCCTTTGATCTTCGCGCCGCGAGAGGCACCTTGGCCGCGCTCTCGAAGGGACTCCCAACGTCGAATTCTGCGCGAGGCGTGACGAGGTCGACTTTGGCGAACGTCGTTCGAACTTCGCCGAGATGCCCGCCACGCGACGTTTCCAGTAGGTTGGTAGGGCACAAAGGAGCCCCGTTGTTAGTCGTTGCCAGCCTCATGTCGATTGGTCTGTTTCTCATTTTTTGCTCGATTGGTATTCCACGCGTCGTCTTTAGCCCGCACGCGTCAAGCCAGGCCGACCGTCATGAAGTGACCAAGCGCCGATTTCAACTGCAGGGACTGATAGAGATCGTCGGTGGCATCGTCTTCATCGTGAGCCTGAAGGCGACGGGAGCTTCGGTGCTGGCCATCTTGAATGAAGTGGCGGCCGTCGTCCTTTTGGTGGTCGCCGCACTCACGGCGTGGCGACTGAGGCGAAATGGTCTGGCCCGGAACACTTTCGCCCCCTGGGCCGGGCTGGCGCTGCTGTGTCTTCTTGAGCTGGTCTTTCGTCTCTCGGCCTGAGCCCTAAAAGGGCACCTTGGTGTGCTTGAACTCGTTCAGGTCGCCCTGGGAGGTGATCAGGGAAATGAGCGAGGTGACGAGTGCCACGGACGCGCTGGCGTCTTGGCTGGGACCCTTCATATAACGCACGAAGGTCGCGTCCTCCCCGACGACGATCGTGGGAACGCCGAAGGCCTCGTATCGCTCAAAGTCCTTGAAGTACTGGCCGATGACTTCGTGTGGTCGCCGCGACGCGACGTCTTGGCGGACGCGTTCGAGGTCCACCGCGCAGTTCTCGAGCGCCGATTCGATGTCGCGCCAGGCTTTGAGCGTCAGGCCCGCTTCGTGGCGCGCTCGAAAGAGCGCCTCGTGGGCGTCGAGGAATCGGTCGCTTTGTTGGTCGCGGATCGACACGCTGACGGCGAGCGCCAAGTGATCAGCATCCTTCGACGGATCGTCCCATACGTCGCTGGCTCCGGGTTCGCGGTATCCCTGACTCATGGTCCAGGGGGCGAACTCGACCGCAAAGTTGGCGCCCGCGCGCAGCGCGGTGATGACGTGCAGGTGGAGGTTTTTCGCGAAAGGGCAACGATAGTCGTAGGAGATTTTGAAGGACGCCACCACTTCAGTCTAAGGATTAGCGCACAACGACCGGCACGCCATTGGCGCGACAACGCTCCTTGTAGGCGCAAAATCGACAGGCCTGCCTCGAGGGGGTGGCAGGAAAGTCACCGTCGTCGTAGTAGCGCGTGATTCGCTCCCACGCGTGGCGCGCTGACTCGACGCGCGCCTTGACCACGGCGTCCGTCACGCGTCGCTCGAGAACAGCGCCCTTGGCGACGTAGAGCAAGCGGATCGTTTCGGGTCGCTCGCCGAGATGTGATTCGCAGAGCGCGGCGTAGAGTTCGGTGTTCGCGAAGGTCTGAGCGTCCCAGCGACGATCGGGAACCGAGCCGGTCTTGTAGTCGACGATGGCGAGCGAGCCGTCTTCGTCGCGGTCAAGTCGGTCCAGAATGCCGAGCAGGGGTGTTTCGTCGATCGTGACGTTGAGGCGAAGCTCCGCTCCCTCGCTTCGAACGCTTCGCGGGTCCTCCATGCGGAAGTACGTTTCGACGATGTCGTCGCTTTCGCTTCGAAGTTGCTCCAGAAGTTCTTCGTCCATTGACAGATCGGCGCGCACCTCGTCGGTGAGCACCTCCTCCTCGGCGCCCTCGGTGAAACGGCGTGCGGCGTCGAGCGTGCGCTCGTTGGCGTCGAGATGGAAGAGTTGCTCGAGGATGTGATGGACGAATCGTCCTTTGGTGCTGGCGTAGCTCGCAGGTTGGGGAATGCGCTCAACGGACGCGTGCTGGTATCGGCGCGGACAGGCCTGAAAATCGTTCAGACGCGATGGTGAAAGAGCGCCGGGGAGTGGTTGTTCGAAGGCCATGGCTGAACGATAGGCGAGTGCTGTAACACGTTGGTTGCTGCGGTGTCGGCCAGACTAGAGACGTGGAGAAGATCAGCCGAGTGTCACGGGCCGTCGTCGTGCGCAGTGCGTGCTGGCAGGGGGTACGCCGTGGTGACTTCGTGGCGGTCAATGCAGAGCGAGAGCGTCGCGGCCAATGGGAGTTCGTAGCGTTCGCGCGAAATGAGAACACGGGAGAAGAGTGGGTGGAGGTGCGCGGGGGTCGAGTCGGTGAATCCAAGGGCCGCGCTTTTCGACCCGAGCTGATTTTTCCCGTGAACGCACGACGAGGCTCTCGATTCATCGGGCTTTCGTTGCGAGATGCCCCGCAATTCGCACTGGAATAGTGCAAATTGATGCATTGAAGAAATCTCCCGCGTGACCGGTGACGTTGAACGATCCCTTTGTTCGTAGCGCTCGTCTTTGTCACCGTGACATTAAGGCCTCAATATTACGAGCGGGTGACAATCGTGACGTCGAAGGCTCTTTCGAAGACGACTCACAGTCGCAGCGCAGGGAATTCTCAAAATGACTCGTCAGGATGGAGTCCGTTGTTCATTTGAATAACGAGAGAGAGGTACATCATCATGACGAAGAAGACGACAAAAGTTGCCCGCGTCGCGACATCGACTGCATTAGGCCTCGCGCTCGCCATCGGCGGCACCAGCGTTGCCTTTGCTCACGGCGCGAAGGATCACGGACGATCCAATGGATTTGGCCACGCCATCGAAGGCACCATTTCAGGTTTGACGGTATCGACGCCGGGGTCCTTGACCTTGACGTTGCGTGACGGAACGTCGGTGACCTACACGACGACCGCCGCGA
>Ga0307372_10004351_pt1 | contig 21966 bp, 17 predicted proteins | sample OX1MG_FD_202533 | JGI IMG/M metagenome (GOLD analysis project Ga0307372, IMG submission 202533) | Soil microbial communities from Risofladan, Vaasa, Finland - OX-1 | ecosystem: Environmental > Terrestrial > Soil > Coastal area > Acid sulfate soil | place: Finland: Risofladan, Vaasa | collected...
AGAAGACGGTGTCGGTGCCCGACACCAAGGTGGAGCGCCTGGCGCTGAGCGCCGACGAGCAGACCGTCGTCGCCCGCGCCGGCGTGACCGGCACGGCATGGGTCGAGATCTGGCTGCCCGCCCTGCTGCACGGCCGCGAGGACTCCATCGTGCGCGTCGCACCGACCACGCACTCGGGCCAGGTGCTGGGCCTCATCGTGGCGGTGCGGCCGCCCAACAGCGACCAGTTCACCGCCGACGACGACACCATGCTCACCGAGCTGGCCCGCCAGGTGGGCCTGGCCCTGCACAACGTGGAGCTCGACTCGGCGCTGCAGGCGTCGCTCGACGAGGTGCGCCGCCAGGCTGACGAGCTCCAGGCCTCCCGGGCCCGGATCGTGGCGGCGTCGGACGCCGCCCGGCGCCAGATCGAGCGCAACCTCCACGACGGCGCCCAGCAGCACCTGGTGGCCCTGGCCGTGAACGTGCGCCTGGCCCGCCAGCTGGCCCAGAGCGACCCCGAGGCCTCCGCCCAGATCCTCGACCAGCTGGGCGAGGGGCTCCAGGAGGCCGTGCAGGAGCTGCGGGCCCTGGCGCACGGCATCTACCCGCCGCTGCTGATCGACCGCGGCATCTCCGAGGCCCTTCGCTCCGCCGCGGGGCGCGCCGCACTGCCGACCGAGGTGGAGGCGGCGGGCCTGCGCCGCTTTACGCCCGACGAGGAGGCGGCGGTCTACTTCTGCTGCATGGAGGCCCTGCAGAACGCCGGCAAGCACGCCGGCGAGTCGGCGAGTGCCACCGTGCGCGTGTGGGAGGACGGCGGGGACCTGTTGTTCGAGGTGCGCGACACGGGCGCGGGCTTCGACGCCAAAGGCAACCTGGCCAAGGGGGCCGGGTTCGTGAACATGAGCGACCGGGTGGGAGCCATCGGCGGGTCGGTGACCGTCACGAGCGCGCCGGGCCAGGGGACGACGGTGGCCGGGCGGATCCCGGTGGGCGCCCCCGAGCCCACCCCCGAGGCTGCGCCCGCGGCCCCGGCTGCCAGCCACTGAACCACCGCCAGCCACTGAACCACCGCCGGCCAGCGGCCGCCGCCTGGCGACACGGCCGGTGACGGCGTCAGGCCGTGGGCGAGGCGGACTCCCCGTCGGCCCAGGCGGACGTGAGCACGTCCGGCCCGAACTGCTCCTTGTGGACATAGGCCACCGCCCCGCAGGTGCGGGCGTCGGCGGGGAGGTCGTCGGCGTCGTAGGTCGACAACAGGACCACCCGCACTTCGGGGTGGGCGGTCGTGATGCGGCGGGTCGCCTCGATCCCGCTGATGCCGTCCATGTTGATGTCCATGAGGACGAGCTGGGGGGCGAGCTCGGCCACCTTGTCGACGGCCTCCTCGCCCGACTTGGCCTCCCCCACGACGGTGAAGCCGCGCGTGGCACCCACCACCGACCGCGCTGCCAGGCGGAAAGGCATCTGGTCGTCGACGATCAGTACCGAGATCCCCTGGTCGGCCACGCTCATATCCTGGCAGCCCCCGGCGTCGTGGCCCAGGCTGACAGCACGACGCGCCCCGGTGGTGGCAGCACCCCCTCCCGCGCACCCCGCGCCCCGGTGGGCCCCGCACCCGCCCCGCACCCGCCCCGCACCCGCCCCGGGCCGCTGCGCGCCCGGGCCGCTGCGCGCCCGGGCCCGGCGGCGGCCGGCCCGCCGCGACCGGGGTCAGTCCTGGGCGGACAGGAAGAGCAGGACGGCCTTCACCCGGCGGTGCACGTCGGGCTCCTCGGAGAGGGCCAGCTTGGAGAAGATCGAGTTGATGTGCTTCTCGACGGCGCGCTCGGAGAGCACCAGCGACGCCGCCACGGCGGCGTTGTTCTTCCCCTGGGCCATCTCCGAGAGGATCTCCTTCTCGCGCGCCGTCAGGCGGTGCAGGGGCGAATCGTCGGGCCGGGCCCGCGCCGCCACCAGCGAGTCCACCACGACCGGGTCGATCACCGAACCGCCGCCGGCCACCTCGCGGATGGCCCCGGCCAGCTGGCCGATGTCGGAGACCCGCTCCTTCAGCAGGTAGGCGCGGCCCTTGGACCCCCCGTCGAGGAACGACAGCGCGTAGGCGGGCTCGGAGTACTGGCTGAGCACCACCACGCCCATGTGGGGATGGTGCTCGCGCAACACCGAGGCCGCCCGGATGCCCTCGTCGGTGCCCGTGGGCGGCATGCGGATGTCGGTGACGACCACGTCGGGGAGCTCGGCCTCGGTCGTGGCGAGCAGGGAGTCGTAGTCCTCGCACACCCCCACCACCTCGAGGTCGGGCTCGGAGTCGACGAGCTTGCGCACGCCCTCGCGCACGAGGTAGTTGTCCTCCGCCAGCACCACCCGGACCGCCATGGCGCAAGACACTAGGCCAGGCCCGAAAAGCCGAGGTGGGCACGGCCCTCAGGGGGCCGGCGCCTCCGGCAGGTCCACGACCATCCCCTCGACGGCGCCGTCCACCCGGACGGGGCCGTCGGCGAAGGACTTCACCAGCACATCGATGTCGTCGTCGGTGCGCGGGGGGTCGTGGTGGAAGAGCAGGAGGCGCCGGGCCCCGCCGCGCGCCGCCAGGCGCGCCGCGTAGCCGGCCGAGGCGTGGCCGAAGCTCGCCCGGGTGGCCAGCTCCTCGTCGAGGTACTGGGCGTCGTGCAGGACGAGGTCGCAGCCTGCCACGAGGGCGAGGGCGGCCTCGTGGTACTCGCCGAGGCCGTCGGGCCCGGGGCCGAGGGCTGTCGGGCAGTGGTCCGACAGGTACGCCAGCGACGACGAGCCGTCCGAGATCCGGTAGCCGAAGGTGCGCCCACCCTTGTGGGGGATCTCGAGCGCCCGCACCGTGAAGCCCTCGATGTCGTGCGTGCCGGGCTCGAGCCCACAGAAGCGCCAGCTGCCGCGCAGCTCCGCCGGCGTGATGGGGAACGTGGGGGGGGACATGAAGCGCCGCAGCACCGTCTCGGAGTCACCCTGGGCGGGCAGGTACACGTCGCAGCGGGCGTCGGGCCGGTCGGCGGCGGCGAAGAACGGCAGCCCCTGGGTGTGGTCCCAGTGGAGATGGCCGAACACGATGGCGCCCGCGAAGGGCTCGCCCCCGAGCAGCGGCGTCAGGCGGCGGATGCCGGTGCCGGCGTCGAGCACGAGGCTCGGGCGCTCGCCGTCGTGGGCCAGGGCCACGCACGACGTGTGGCCGCCGTAGCGGACGAAGTCGGGGCCGGGTGCGGGCGTGGACCCCCGGGCCCCGCAGATCGTCACCCGCACGGCCGGCCGCCCGCTCCCGGGGCGCGCGCCCGCCTCGTGCCCCGTGTCATGGCGTGATTTGGCCACGGCCGCCGGGCCCGGTCAAGGGTGGACCCTGGTGTGCCGCCGGGGATACTGGCCACACCCGGCGGCGGCCGGGGTGCTGGCACCCGATGCCCCACACCGGCTGCCTTCATTGGACGCCGGTCCCCGATCGACCACACTGACCCGGGGAGGTGGTGGTGGTGGGGGCGTTCAGACTGGTGTTCCGTGCCGAGCTGCGCCGGCGGTGGCGGTCGTGGCTCGCCCTGGCGGTGCTGATCGCCGTGGTCGGTGGCTTCGTGATGGCGGCGGCCGTCGCCGGGCGGCGAACGGCATCGGCGTTCCCGCGCTTCGTCGCCGCCTACGGTTTCGACAGCGCCGTCTACGCCTACCAGCCGGTCCCGAAGATCGCCGCTCTCCCCGAGGTCACCTCGGCCCGCCTGGTGCGCGGGCCGGACAACGGGCAACCGACGTGTGCGTGCTCGGGCCAGATCGACTCGGTGACCTTCGGTGTCCTCGTTCCCCCCGCCGGGAAGCCCATCTTCAAGCTCGTGGCGGGACGGCTGCCGAACCCGTCGGCCCCCGACGAGGTGATCGCCGCCTACCCGCTGCAGCAGGTGGGCGTGCACATCGGGACGGTCATCCACGTACCGTTGTACGCGGCCTCGCAGCTCGACGCGTACAACAACGCCACCGGCGCGCTGCCGACCCCCGCAGGCCCGGCGATGGCGTTCCGGGTCGTCGGGTTCGAGGCCTCGGAATTCGATTTCCCATCGGGCAGCACGCCGTCCTACGACATCTCCACGAGCGCGGCGTTCGCTCGCACGGTCCTGCCCCGGACCGCGTACGGCGACGTGTACTTCGTCCGGCTGCGCCACGGCGCCGCCGACCTGCCGCGCTTCGACCACGACGTGAGCGCGCTGGGTGCCCAGGCCAGCAACCAGGACGCCGCCTTGGCGTCGATCGAGGCGTCGATCCATCCCCAGGCCGTCGGGTGGTGGATCCTCGCCGCCTTGGCCGCCCTCGTCGGCGTGGCCATCATCGGCCAGGCCCTGTTCCGCCAGAGCATCGTGGAGGCCCAGGACTACCCCACCTTGGCGGTGCTCGGTCTCGAGCGCCGGGAGCTCGTCCTGCTCGGCCTGGCCCGGAACGCCGTGGTGGCGCTGTCCGGCGCCGTCGGGGCCGCGGCGGTGGCGGTGGCCATGTCCCCGATCGCCCCCCTCGGTGAAGCCCGGACGGCCGAGCCGTCGACCGGCGTCACCGTCGACCACCTCGTCGTGGGCCTGGGGGCGCTCGCCGTCGTGGTCGCGGTGGTGGCGCTCGGCACCTGGCCCGCGAGCCGGGCCGCGGGGACCCTGCGGCCCCGCGCCCGGGACGCGGCGTCACGCCCGTCGACCGTGGTCACCCGTCTGGCCGCCGCCGGCGCGCCGCCGAGCGCGGTCGTGGGCGTCCGCAACGCCCTCGAGCGGCGCAGCGGCGGGACGACCGTCCCCGTCGGCTCGGCCCTCCTCGGCACCGTCCTGGCTGTCGTCGCGCTGATCGGGACGGGGGTGTTCGGCGCCAGCCTGTCGCACCTCACGGCCACGCCGCGGCTCTACGGCGACGATTACCAGCTCAACTTCACCAACCCCAACGGGGGCCCGCCCGACCCTGCCCTGCTCCACAGCCTGGAGCACGACCCGGCCGTGACGGCGATCACCGAGGGCTTCGCCGTCGAGGTCGCCGTGGGCAAGGTGTCGGTGGGGGCGGTGCTCGGGACCCCCGTGCGGGGGCCGCTCCTGCTCACGTCGGTCCGTGGGCACGCACCGCGGGGCGACGGCCAGATCGGCCTCGGTGCCACCACGATGCGACAGGCCGGGGCCCATCTCGGGTCCGTGGTGCCCGTCACGGTGTCGACACCCTCAGGAGCCCGGCGCACGGTGCCGTTCCGGGTGGTGTCGCAGAACTCCTTCCCGGTGCTCGGCGGGGCTGTGAGCCTCGGGACCGGTGCCGCCGTCACCCTGGCGGCGTACGAGGATGCCGCGTGCCCGCCGGGCCCCGGGCGCGCCGGGTGCGTACAGGCCTTCGTCTCCCAGCCGATCGGTGGCGGGATCCTGGCGAGCGTCGTCCCCGGTCCGCGGGGTCAGGCGGCCGTGCACCACTACTTCAGCGCCTACCGGGCCATCACCGCGCTCCCGATCGTCCCGACGTCGCTCGTGAACTTCGGGGAGGCGGTGAACTTCCCCCTGATCTTCGGGATCATGCTGGCCGTGTCGGGGGCCGCCACGTTGATCCACCTCCTGGTGGTGAGCGTGGCGCGCCGGCGCCAGGAGATCGGGCTCCTCAAGGCGTTGGGGTTCGTGAACAGCCAGGTCGCATCGTCGGTCATCTGGCAGGCCACGACCATGGCGCTCATCGGCATCGTGATCGGCGTGCCCGTGGGCATCGTGATCGGCCAGGAGGTGTGGCGGGCGTTCGCCGACAACCTCGGCGTCGTCCCCGTACCCGTCGCGCAGGCGTGGCTCCTCGTCGCCCTCGCGGTGGGCGTGATGGTAGTTGCCAACGTGCTGGCCATCGCGCCCGCGCTGGTGGCGACACGTTCGCAGCCCCGCCAGCTCCTGCGGGCGCAGTGACCGGCGTGGGCGCCCACCCGACCACGGCGGCCGGTCGGTTCGCGCCGGGGCGGTTATGGCGGCGACCTGGGCGGTGACCGCCGCGCCCTACTGCCGCAACGCCGCCGCGACGTCCTGCGGCGACGGCATGGCGGCGATCTCCTCGGCGACCTGCCGGGCACGCGTCGCGTAGGAGGCGTCGCCGAGCACGGTGCGCAGGTGCGACCGCACGGCGTCCGCGGTCACCTCGCCCGGAAGCAGGCGGCGCGCCACGCCGGCCTCGGCGATGAGCTCGGCCACCGTGAAGTTGTCGGCGCTCTGCGGCAGCGCCACCGACGGGAGCCCGTGTGCCAGGAGCCCGAACATGGTGCCCGCGCCGGCGTGGTGGACCACCGCCGCGCAGTGCGGTAGCACGGCGGCCTGGGGCACGAATTGCTCCACGCGGGCATTGCCTGGAACCGGCCCCAGCGCCGCCGGGTCGTTGTCGCGCCCGATGGTGGCCAGGACGTTGACGGGCTCGTCCGCCAGGGCGTCGAGCACGAGGCGGAAGAGGTCGACGGCGTTGTTCGAGAAGGTCCCGAGGGTGACGTAGACGAGAGGCCGGCCAGGGTCGTCCCACGACACGGGCAGCGCCGGCGGATCGGGCAGCGGCAACGGCGACGGGCGCAGGGGCCGGGCCCGCTCCAGGCCGTCGGCCCCGTGGTCGAGCGACGTCGGGCAGATCGTCAGGGTCGTGCCGGCGTGGACGCCCGCCCAGGGCGCCGCGTCCATGCCGAGCTCGCGCCACATCGGCGAGACGGCGTCGGCCGCAAGGTCGAGGACACCGCGGTCCATGAGCGCGCCGATGGCGTGCATCACGCCGCGCGCCCCGGTGGCCGCCGCCGCCAAGGGGGCGGCGAAGGCGTAGGGGTCGAAGACGACGAGGTCGGGCTCCACCTCCCGGCACAGCGCCAGCAGGTCGTCGAGGACCAGGGCCGTGCCGACCTCGCCGAAGAGCCGGGGGACGAAGTAGGCCTCGATGCGCGCCGGCGCCAGCCCGTCGCCCGGGATCCCGCGGGTCCTGGCCCGGAGCGCCGCGAACCACTCGTCGAACGACGGGCCGGTGGCGCGGAAGGCCAGCCCGTGGCCGGCTACCGCCGGTGCCGCGTCGGGGCCGCTGGCCACGACGACGTCGTCACCCTGGGCCGCGAAGGCCTCGGCGAGCGGCAGCAGGGGCAGGATGTGTCCTGCCTGGGGCACACAGTTGACGACGATCCGCACCTCGCCTCCCGGGTGGGCGATCCGGGGGGGCAGGGTACCGCACTCCCCGCCGGGGGGCCGAGCCTCGCGTCGACGCGCCAGGATGCCGATGAGCGTGGTGCTGGCACCAGCGCGAGACACGGGCTGACGCCCTTGGACACCCCACCGGATCGGGCCACACTTCGATGCGGACGGGTCAGATCGACAGGCGGAGGTCGACCGGGACGTGGGTGGACCAGGGCTCGCCGGCGGATCATCGTGAGCGGAGGGCTCCCCCGCTTCGCCTGGTACCGGTTCCGGACCACCATCCGCGTCCGCGGGGGCGGGTATCTGACCCTCGTCGTCTTGGTCGGACTGGTGGGCGGGATCGCCATGGGGGCTGTGGCCGCGGCGCGCCGGACGCAGTCGTCGTTCCCCGCCTACCTGGCCAGCACCGATCCCTCCGACCTGGTCGACACGACGGCGAAGCTCGACCCGGTCTCGGGCGTCCCCAACTACGACCCGGTGGCGGTGCGCGCCCTCACCCGCCTCCCCCACGTCCGGCGCGTCGAGACCCTCGTGGGGTTCAACAACGTCCTCACCCTCGGGCCCGACGGCAACCCCGGCGGCGGCATCGGTGCGCACGGAGGGCCCCAGGCACTGCTCTACGGGAGCCTGGACGGCGAGTACTCCACTCAGGACCGCGTCTCGGTCGTCGCCGGCCGCATGGCCGACCCGCGACGGCCCGGCGAGGTCGTGATGACCGCCGCCGCAGCCGAGGAGTTCGGCCTGCACCTCGGTGCGACGGCGAGCCTGGGCTTCTACACCAATGCGCAGGCGGACGATCCCGCCTACGGCACGGCGCGCCTCGAGCCGGTGCGCCGCATCGACGTCACGCTCGTGGGCATCGTGTCGTCGAACGACGCCGTGGTCCGCGACGACACCGACAGTGCGACCACGTTCATCCTCTTCACGCCGGCGCTGGCGCGGCCTCTCGCCGTGTGTTGCGGGGCGTTCGCCGTGAGCGGGCTCCAGCTCGACGGCAGCAGCCGGGCGGTGAGCACGGTCGAGGGCGAGATCGCCCGGGCGATGCCGGGCATCCCGCCGAACTTCTACGTCACCTCGGCCACCGAGGCCAAGGCGGAGCGCGCCATCAGGCCCGAATCCCTCGCCCTGGGGGTGTTCGGCGGGATCGCCGCGGTGGCGGCCCTGCTGCTCGCCGGACTCGTGATCGGCCGCCAGCTGCGCGCCGGGGCCGACCAGGCTCGCACGATACAGGCGCTCGGCGCCGGCCCGGCCATGACCACGGCCGACGCGCTCTTCGGGATCGTCGTCGCCGTGATCCTGGGCGCCCTGTCGGCCGCCGCCGTGGCCGTCGGCTTGTCGCCCCTCGCTCCTGTCGGCGCGGCGCGGCCGGTCGACCCCACGCCGGGGGTGGCGGTCGACTGGACGGTGCTGGGTGCCGGGGTGGCCGTGCTCGTGGTCGGTCTCGCTGCGGTCGCCGTCGCGCTCGCGTACCGCCAGGCACCGCACCGGCTGGCCGGCCGGCCGCAGCGTGCGGCGGCGGCGAGATCCGCGCTGGCCAGGGCGGCGACGGCTTCGGGACTCCCGGCGCCGGCGGTGACGGGGATCGGCTTCGCCCTGGAGCCCGGGGGTGGTGCCGGCGCCGTCCCGGTGCGCGCCGCCATCGTGGGCGCCGTCCTGGCCATGACCGTGGTCGTCACGACCGTCGTCTTCGGCGCCAGCCTCGACACGCTCGTGGCACGCCCGGCGCTGTACGGATGGAACTGGGACGAGGCGCTCAACTCGTACTTCGGCGGTAATGCCGGCATCCCCGCGCCGCAGGCCAGGGCACTTCTCGATGCCGACCGGTTCGTGGCCGGGTGGACGGGCGTGTTCTACGGGACCGCCCAGATCGACGGGCGGACGGTGCCCGTCCTGGGGGCTCGCCCCGGCGCGGCCGTGGCTCCCCCCGTGCTGTCGGGAACGACCCTGCGCGCACCCGATCAGATCGTGCTCGGGGCCACCACGATGGCCGACCTGCGCGAGAAGTTGGGCGAGTGGGTCCGGGTGAGCCTGGCGGGTGGGGTCACGGCTCGGCTCCGCGTCGTGGGGACGGCCACGCTGCCCACCATCGGCTCCAGCGGCAAGCTGCACACCACCATGGGGACCGGGGCGATGCTGTCGTCGGCGATCGTCGAAGGCCAGACAGGCAACGGGAGCGATCCCAACGTGATCTTCGTCAGGTTCCGCTCCGGCGCGGACCCCACAGCGGCGCTGCGCTCACTGCGGCGGGTGGCCGCCAGCCTGAGCGCACAGGCGAACGGTCCGGTGTCCGTGCTGCCCGTGCAGCGTCCCGCCGAAATCGTCAACTACCGCTCCATGGGCACCACGCCCGCCTATCTCGGTGCCGGGCTGGCCGGCGGTGCGGTGATCGCCCTCGGGTTGACCTTGGTGGCGACCGTCCGGCGCCGACGACGCGACCTGGCCCTGTTGAAGACGCTGGGGTTCACGCCGCGACAGCTGGCGGCCGCCGTGGCCTGGCAGTCGAGTGTGGCCGTCGCCATCGGCACCGTCGTGGGGGTACCGCTCGGGATCGTGCTCGGTCGGGTCCTGTGGGACGTCTTCGCGCACCAGATCGACGTCGTGCCGGCACCGAGCATTCCCGGTCTCTCGGTCGCGCTCATCGCGCTGGCCGCGCTGGTGCTCGCCAACCTCGTCGCCGCCGTCCCCGGGCGCATCGCCGCCCGGACGTCGACGTCCCTGCTCCTGCGGGCGGAGTGACGCGCGCCCGCGCCGGCCGCACCCGGTCGTCGGCGCTCACCCGGTTGTCGGCGCTCACTCGGTCGTCGGCGCTCACCCAGTCGTCGGCGCCCACTCGGTCGTCGGCGCCCACCCGGTCGTCGGCGCCCACTCAGTCGTTGGCGCTGACTTCGGAGAGCAGGTCGGCGAACTTCGTGCGGGCGGCCGCACGCCGGGTGGGCACGTGCTCGGTGGGCACCTCGGCGGGCGTGTAACGCTTGAGCACCTGGCGGGCCACGGTCACCTTGTGCACCTCGTCGGGGCCGTCGTAGATGCGCGCCGCGCGCGCCGCGCGGTACATGTGCTCGAGCGGCATGTCGGTGGAGAACCCGAGCGACCCGTAGGCCTGGATGGCGCGGTCGATGACGTTGTAGAGCACGCCCGCCCCGTAGTACTTGATCATGGCGATCTCGACGCGCGCCGCCGGCGCGCCGTCACGGTCCATCTTCCAGGCCGCCTGCAGCGTCATGAGGCGGGCCGCGGCCATCTCGGCCATGGAGTCGGCCACCCAGCTCTGGACCATCTGCTTGTCGGCGAGCAGCGACCCGTGCAGATAGCGCGACACGGCCCGCTCGCACAGCATGTCGAAGGCGCGCTGGGACTGGCCGAGCCAGCGCATGCAGTGGTGGATGCGCCCCGGCCCGAGCCGCATCTGGGCCAGGCGGAACCCCTCGCCCTCGTTGCCGACGAGGTTCCCGGCCGGCACCCGGACGTCGCGGTAGACGATCTCGGAGTGGCCGCCGAACTTGCCGAAGTGCGGGAAGGGGTGCTCCATGGTGGAGACGTCGCGCACGATGTCGACGCCGGGCGTGTCGGCCGGCACGACGATCATCGAGCAGCCGACGTAGGGGTGCACGTCGGGGTTGGTGACGCACATCACGATGAGGAAGTCGGCGATCGACCCGTTCGACGTGAACCACTTGTGCCCGTTGATCACCCACTCGTCGCCGTCGCGCACGGCCGTGGTGGCGATGAGGGTGGGGTCGGCGCCCGCCCCCGGCTCGGTCATGGAGAAGGCGCTGCGCCGGGTGCCGTCGAGCAGGGGCTCGAGCCACTGGGCGCGCTGGTCCTCACGCCCCGACGCCTCGATCCCGACGGCCAGCAGCTCGGCGTTGCCGGAGTCGGGCGCGTTGTTGCCGAAGACGAAGGGGGCGATGAAGCAGCGGCCCAGCACTTCGTGGAGCAGGCCCAGGCGGACCTGGCCGAAGCCCATGCCCCCGAGCTCGGGCGGCATGTGCGCGGCCCACAGGCCCTGGCGCTTGACCTCCTCCTGGAGGGGGCGCACCGCCCGGGCGAGGTCGTCGCTCTCGAGGTCGAGGGTCTCGAGGGGCACGATCTCCTCGTCGACGAAGGCGCGTGCCCAGGCCAGCTTGGCCTCGTAGTCGGGTTCGGTCTCGAAGTCCCACGCCACGTTCCTGCCTCCTGTTCCGAGCCTCGTGGGCCGCCCGCTACCGTGTGCCGGTGCCTGCCGACGTGACCGCTCCCCCAACGCGTAGCACCGTCTCCCTCAGAGCGCCCGTCGAGCGCTGCCCGGTGCTCCTCCCCGAGCCCCCGAGCGCGTCCGGGGCCCGGGCCCGCATCGCCGCCGCCGGGGTGGCGCTGCTCGACGAGCACCGGCTCCTCGAGACCGAGGAGCTGGTGAGCCTGGCGGTGGTGCCCGACGAGTCGGTGATGGCACTGGCGTCGTTGGCGCACGAGGTGCGGCTGGCCTGGTGCGGCCCCACCGTGGAGGTGGAGGGGATCCTCTCCGCCAAGACCGGGGGCTGCCCCGAGGACTGCCACTTCTGCGCCCAGTCGTCGCGCTTCGACACGCCGGTGAAGGCCACCCCGTTCCTCGACACCGACGAGGTCCTCCGGGCCGCGGCGGAGACCGCCGAGCTCGGGGCCACCGAGTTCTGCATCGTGCTGGCGGTGCGCGGCCCCGACGAGCGCACCCTCACCCGCATCCTCGAGCTCGTCCCCCTGGTACGCGAGCGCACCGGGCTCAACGTGGCTGTGTCGGCCGGCATCCTCACCGACGACCAGGCGCGGCGCCTGGCGGTGGGGGGCGTGCACCGGTACAACCACAACCTCGAAACGGCCCGGTCCTACTTCCCGCAGGTCGTCACCACCCACGGATGGGACGAGCGCGCCGAGACCTGCCGGCTGGTGCGCGCCCACGGCATGGAGTTGTGCTGCGGGGCGCTCGTGGGCATGGGCGAGTCCGACGCCCAGCGTGTCGAGCTGCTGCTCCAGCTGCGCGCCCTCGACCCCACCGAGGTACCCGTCAACTTCCTCAACCCCCGGCCCGGCACCCCGCTCGGCGACCGGCCCGTGGTGGGCGCCTGGGAGGCCATCCGCTGGATCGCCCTGTTCCGCCTGGCGCTCCCGGGCGTCATCCTGCGCTACGCCGGCGGACGCGAGGTGACGCTGCGGGACCTGCAGGCCATGGGCATGACCGCCGGCATCAACGCGCTCATCGTGGGCAACTACCTCACCACGCTGGGTCGCTCCCCCGCCGAGGACATGCGCATGCTCGAGGACCTGCGCATGCCGCTCGGGGCGCTCACCGCCGCGCTGTAGCGCCGGGCGCCGGGCGCCGGGCGGCGGAGGCGGCGGTGGCGGAGGCGGCGGCGGCGGCGGTCAGTTGGGGCGCCACCCCGTGTGGGTCGCCCAGGCCTCGGCCCGCCCCATGATCGCGGCGATCACCGGCGACTTCGCCTCGGCGTAGTAGTTGACGTCGCGCCAGTGCCGGGCGGCCAGGCGGCGCTTGGTGTCTTCGTACAGGCGGCGGTCGTCGGCGTCGAGGCGCAGCCAGTCCCGGAACAGCACGTGGCGCCGCTCGTCGTCGGACCCCGCCGCCCACACGTGCACGTGCACGTCGCGCCCCGCCGTGCGGAACATGCGGTGGCCGGGCTCGCGCACCCGCAACAGGTAGCCGGCCCGCTCCAGGTCGGGCGCGAACGCGACCTCGTCGTCGGGGTCCTCCACCGTCACCTGGATGTCGACGATGGGCTTGGCGGCGAGCCCGGGGACCGCCGTCGACCCCACGTGGTCGATCCGCCGGGCGCGCCCGCCGAGGGCCCTGGCGATCGCGGCCCGCTGGCGCTCGAAGACGGCGGGCCATGTCGGGTCGGGATCGGCCAGGACCACGGGTCGCTCCTCGCGCCCGCCGACGAGGACGGCGTCGAGGTACGCGTCGAAGCCGGGGGCACCCGGCACGCCGCCCCGCATGTCGCCCGGCATGTCGCCCGGCCCACCGGTCCGGTCCGTCACGGGGCCATCATTCCGTACCGCCTCTATCCTCGGGGCCGGGCGGGGACGGGCTCCGGCCGGCGAGGAGGCGGGACATGGCGCGGGTGCTCATCACGGGATGCTCCAGCGGGTTCGGGCGGGCCACGGCCGTCGAGCTGAAGAAGCGCGGCTACCAGGTGGTGGCCACGGCCCGGCGCCCCGAGACCCTCGCCGACCTCGACGTGGACCAGCGCCTGGCCCTCGACGTCACCGACGACGCCTCGGTGACCGCCGCCGTGGCGGCCGCCGGGGAACTCGACGTGCTCGTGAACAACGCCGGCATCGGCATCGGCGGCCCGGTCGAGCTCGTCCCCCTCGCCGAGGTGCGGCGTCTGTTCGACACGAACTTCTTCGGCGCGCTGCGCATGATGCAGGCGGTCCTCCCCGGGATGCGGGCGCGGGGCACGGGGACCATCGTCAACCTGTCGTCGGTGTCGGGGCGCGTGGCCGCCCCGCTGTCGGGGTTCTACGCCGCGTCCAAGTACGCGCTCGAAGCGGTGTCAGAGGCGCTGCACGTCGAGGCCGGGCACTTCGGCATCAACGTCGTCGTCATCGAGCCCGGCTACTTCAAGACCAACATCGGCGAGTCGCACCGCGACTTCGGGGTGGACGCGCCCCCCTACGACGAGCTCGAGGCGGCCACGAGGAAGATCGAGGAGCGCCTCGGTCGGGGTGAGGCGCCCGGCCCCGAGGTGGTGGCGGCCGCCATCGCCGACGCCGTCGAGGCGCCGGGCGTCCCGTGGAGGGTGCCGGTGGGGACCGATGCCGAGATGGTGCTCGGGGCGCGCGCCGCCCTGGACGACGCCGCCTTCGAGAAGGCCATGCGCGAGGTGCTCGGCCTCGACTGGTGAGCCCTGCGCCCTGCGCCCGGCGGTCGCTCGGGGCGCGACTACCTCCGGTCGCTCACGGAGATCGAAGCCCGCCGGTGGGCGCCGCCAGCACGACGCCCTCCCAAGGCCCGAGCCGGACGGGCGACGGCGCGTCCGACCCGTCGCGGGCCCGGTCGGTGCCGATCAGGACGTGGTGCGCGCCGGGGAGGTCGAGCGCCGCCGGGAGGTCCCCGAGGTTGAGCGCCACGACCGTCGACTCGCCGCGCCGCCATGCCCACACCCCGTCGGGCGCCGCCATCTCGCGGTAGTCGCCGCCGTGGAGGTCCGGTGACCCCCGGCGCAGCGCGATGACGTCGCGCACGAACCACAGCACCGACGCCGGGTCGGCGCGCTGGGCGGCGACGTTGCACGCCGCCGGGTCGGTCATGGGCAGCCACGGCGTCGGCCCCGGCGCGCTGAAGCCGCCGTTGGGCCCGCCGTCCCACGGCATGGGCGTGCGCTGCGGGTCGCGGCCCGCGTAGTGGGGCCAGAACCGCAGGCCCACCGGGTCGAGGAGCTGCTCCTCGGAGAGCTCGCCGTCGGTGAGCCCGATCTCGTCGCCCTGGAAGAGCACCGGGGTTCCCCGCAGGGTGAGGAGCATCAGCAGCGCCAGGCGCGTCCGGGCGGGATCGCCCCCGGCCCACCGGGTGGCCAGGCGCGACACGTCGTGGTTCGAGCCTGTCCACACCGGCCACGCCCCCGGCGGGAGCAGGGCCTCGGTGCGCGCCACGATGCCCGACAGCGCGGCCGACTCGAAGGGCGCCTCGATGAACGGGAAGTTGAAGCCGAGGTGCAGCTCGTCGTCCCCCGCGCCGTAGTAGGAGCAGAGCGTCTCGAGCTCCTCGACGTTGGTCTCCCCGAGGAGCAGGCGCGGCTCGTCGTAGCCGGCGGACACCCGCCGCCACCGCCGCAGCACGTCGTGGACCTCGGGCCGGTTGCTGTTGTACTCGGTGCGCTGCCCGAACATCTGCATGATCCACGGGTCGTCCTCGGTGGCGGGCGGGTTGTCGCGCAACTGGGCGTCCTTGACGACCATGGTGCAGACGTCGATGCGGAACCCCGCCACGCCCCGGTCCCACCAGAAGCGCAGGATGTCGTCGAAGGCGGCGCGCACGCCGTCGTTCCACCAGTTGAGGTCGGGCTGCTCGGGGAGGAAGTTGTGGAGGTAGTACTGCCCCGAGGCGTCGTCGAACGTCCATGCCGGGCCACCGAAGGTGCTCACCCAGTTGTTGGGGGGCGAGCCGTCGGGCGCGGGGTCCGCCCACACGTACCAGTCGCGCCGCGGGCCCCGGAACGACGAGCGCGACTCGACGAACCAGGGGTGGTGGTCGCTCGTGTGGTTGGGCACCAGGTCGAGCAGCACGCGGATCCCGGACTCGGCGGCCCGGGCGATGACCCGGTCGAGGTCGGCCAGGCTGCCGAACACCGGGTGCACGTCGCAGTAGTCGGCCACGTCGTAGCCCCAGTCGGCGTTGGGCGACGGGCCCACCGGGCTCAGCCAGACGGCGTCGACACCCAGCCAAGCCAGGTGCTCCAGCCGCTCGAGGAGCCCGGCCAGGTCGCCGACGCCGTCGCCGTCGGCGTCGGCGAACGACCGGAGGTAGACCTGGTAGAGGACGGCGGAGCGCCACCACTCGCCCCCGCCGGGCCCACCCGGGCCCTGTGCCGCGCCCCGTGGCGTGTCTGCGTGTGCGCCTGGCGCTCCTGGCAACCGATCCTCCGTGCGCCCGCCCTATCCGGTGAGCGGGCCGGCGGGCGCGCCGGGCAGCTCGGTGGCCCGCCAGCAGTACCAGGCGGCCACCGAACGATAGGGCCGGAAGGCGTCGCCGAGGGGCTGCAGCTCACGCGGCGAGGGCATGGGCACGCCCCAGGCCTGGCCGTAGCCCTTGCGGACCCCCAGGTCCCCGGTGGGCCACACGTCGAGCCGCCGCAGCTGGAACAGCAGGAACATCTCCGCCGTCCAGCGCCCGATGCCCCGCACCGTCGACAGGCGCTCGATCACCTCCTCGTCGTCCTCGCGGGCGATGCCGCGCGGGTCGAGGACGACGGTCCCGTCGACCACCTTGGCGGCCAGGTCCCGCAGCGAGGCCGCCTTGTTGCCCGACAGCCCGGCCGTCCGCATGGTGTCGGGCGACAGCGCCAGCACGGCCTCCGGACTGACGTCGGCGTCGAGCGCCGCCACCAGGCGGCCGTGGATGGCCGACGCCGCCGCCCCGGCCAGTTGCTGGTACACGATCGACTGCACCAGGGCGGCGAAGTGGGTGGCGTCGCGCGTGCCGAGGCGGGGCAAGCCGAACGACTCGGCCAGCCCGGCCACGACGGGGTCACGGGCGGCGAGCTCGCGTGCCGCCGCCGTGAAGGTCCGGGGGCGGCGCGGCCGCGACGCGTCGGCGGGGTCGCTGCGCATCCGGTGGTCGAACCTCCCGGGCCCCGTGGCTATTCCCGGAGCCGGGGCCGCCGCTAGCGTCGGCGCCGTGGAGGCGACCGGAGGACAGGCGGGCGGGGACCGGTACTGCACCGGCTGCGGCCGGCCCCGGCCGGACTGCCCGGGGTGCGGGCGCCGGCTCGACCCACCCCGGTTCTGCGACCGCTGCGGGCGGCGCATGGCGGTGGTGGTCACGCCGGCGGGGTTCACGGCGCGGTGCCGGGACCACGGCGTGGCGACGGCGGCCCCCGTGGGAGACTGAGCCCGTGGACCGGATCGGCGTCGTGGACACCATGTTCGCCCGGTACGACATGGGCACCGAGGCCGTCGACGAGCTGAAGCAGTGCCCCGGCCACGGGGAGCGCTTCGAGGTCGTCAGGCGCACCGTCCCGGGCTTCAAGGACCTCGGCGTCGAGTGCAAGAAGCTCGTCGAGGAGGAGGGCTGCGCCATCGTCGTGGCCCTGGGCATGCCCGGCAAGGCCGCCGTCGACCAGGTGTGCGCGCACGAGGCGTCGCAGGGGATCATGCTCGCCCAGCTGCTCACCAACACCCACGTGCTCGAGGTCTTCGTCCACGAGAACGAGGAGGAGGACCCCGAGCGCCTCGCCGCGGTGTGCGTGGACCGGGCGCGCAAGCACGCCCGCAACGCGTACTGGATGGTGTACGAGCCCGAGCAGCTCACCCGTCGTGCCGGCCGGGGCGTGCGCCAGGGCTACGGGGACGCCGGGCCCATCGTGCCGCCGCGCTCCTGACCCGCCCGCCGCGGGCCGGTCGAGGGGGAGGGCTCCCGACCGGGGCCCGGGGTCCGGCTCCGGTGGTCGAAGATCCGGCGGTCCCGGAATCAGCCCAGCCCCATCCCGAGGTCCTCGTGCCGCGACCGCGCCCGGTCGCGGTGACGTCCTGGCGCCGGCAGCTCCATGCCCCGTCGTGCCAGCAGGCGGCCGAGCTCGGCGTGCTCGGCCCGGTCGTCGCGGCCGGGAGCGACGCCGAGCGCCGGGGCCGTCTGTTCCACGACGCGGCCGCCGACCACGTGTCGCCGCTCCCCCACCCCGCGCCCCTCGGCCCGCGCCGCGTGGGCGGCCGTGGTCGGGAGCGACCCGAGCAGGCGGTCGGCGGCGGCCTCCACCTCGACCGCGGGCGCGCCGGCCGGGAGCGACCCGCACCACGCCCGCACGACGTCGCGCCGCGTGGCCGTCGGGCTGCGCCGGCCGAGCGCCTCCACCACGTCGGCGGCGGCGGTGGGTGACGCCAAGGCGTGGCCGCCGGCATCGGGACCGGTGACAACGCGCCGCGGCACGCGGTCGAGCACCGCCTCGAGCCGCCCCGGGCTCAGGCCCGCCGCCCGCGCCCGGCGCTCCCACGACGGCCGGAGGTCGTCGGCCGACACATGGGGGTCGCGCGCCGGGCGGGTGGCATGGGCGGCGACGGCGCGGGCCCGGCCCCCGCCGAGGCCGCGCTCCGACAGGTGCCGGGCGATCTCCACGGCGCGCTGCGAGAACGCCAGCCGCGCCTCGGCGCCGATCCCGGCGACGTCCGCCCGCCCGGCGCGCAACGGCTCCCACGTCACGCCGAGCCGCCGGCTCAGCTCGTGGCGGAGCTGCGCGTGGTAGAGCGCGCCGGCGGCGGCGGCGTGCGCGTACAGGCCGCGCCCGTCGAGCGCCGTGAACGACCCCTCGGGACCGCGGCCGAGGTTGGCCATGACCACGTGGCTGTGCAGGTGGGGATCGAGGGCACGGCTGACGCGGTGCACGAACCCGGCGCTCGCCACGGCGGCGGCCGCCACCGGGACGGGGACGCCGCCGTCGCCCCGGCGCACGGCGACGGCGCGCTGTTCCACGTAGCCGAGGGCCGCGGTGACAGCGGCGTCGTGGGCGGCGCGCACTTCGGCGCCGACGACCGGCCCACCCAGCGCGTGCAGGAGGCTGACGGACTTGGGCGCACAGAAGCTGAGGTCGAACCCGGCCACGGAGACCCGGTCGTGCCACCGGCCGAGTCTCTCGCCCGTGCCGGGGTGGTCGCCGCGCAGCACCGCCCCGAGCGCGTCGGCCTCCACGACGCCGCCCAGGCCGAGCGTCGCCGACCCGGTCCCGAGCCACTCGCCGGGCGCCTCGATACCCGTCCCGCCCGGGCCGGTGGCGACCTCCAGGTAGTAGGCGTGCCTGCCCGCCCGGACCTTGGCCACCCGCAGCACAGACCCTCCAGGGGCTGCGCCCGGCACGGCACCGGCGGGCCCGGTGGGGAGGGTGTCGGTCGCGCTTCACCGACGACCTCGCCGCCATCCTTGCCCGGGAGGGTCGGTCGGCTCGGTCCGCACGACGACAGCACTCGGTACGACCGGATGCCGGGACCCCGCGTGACGACGGTGACGACGGGCGACAGGCCGGACAGGCCGCGTGCGCCCCGCGCCCGGCGGGATGGGCCGGATCGACGGCTAGGGCCGGGGCGTTCGGTAGCGCGACAGCAGCTGGCGCGCCGCCTGGCGCCCCGCCTGGGCGAGCTCGGGCGGGTCGAGCACCTCGGCGTGCGGCCCGAGGCGCAGCAGCAACCGGCCGAACCACACGGTGCTCGCCACGGCCAACGTGACGCGGGTGCGCCCGTCGCGCAGCGGCTCGGTCCCGAAGGTCGGGAGGGCCTCGATGATCCACGCCGCCTCGTCGTCCACCGCCAGGTGCGCCACCGTCGCCTCGGGCCCGGGCACGAAGGCCTCGGCACCCGGCCCGGCCCGGCCGTCGCCCTCGCCGTCGCGGTGGGCGTCACCGGGCCGACCGGTGGCGGCACCTGCCGTCGCGGTGGCGGCGGGGGCGCCGTGGCAGGCGGGCTCGCCGGTGAGGCGCGCCGAGGACACGCGGTCGACGCGAAAGCGCCGCATGCTCTCGGCGTTGTGGCAGTACCCGTCGAGGTACCACCGGCCCTCGATCGACACCACGTCTACCGGGTCGACGACGCGCCGCGACTCCCGGTCGCTCGACGCCGAGTAGTAGCGCAGCTCGAGCTGGCGCCCGCGCTCGGCGGCGTCCCGGACGATGGCGAGGTGCGCGGGCTCACGCAGGTCGATGCGCAGCAGGGTCCGGCCCCCGAGCACGGCGTCGAGCTTCGCCGCCGCCCGCCGCAGGGCACCGTCGGGATCGGCGCCCGGCACCGCCGCGATGGCGCGGGCCGACGCCGCCAGGGCGAACCCCTCGGCGGCGGTGAGCTTCCGGGGCCGGGCCAGCTCGGCGCCGAGGTCGGCCACGACCTCCTGGTCGTCGACGATGATCTCCATGAGCTGGTCGGGGCTGTAGGGGGGCAGGCCGCAGCACGCCGCCAGCTCCAGGTCGGCGATGAGCTCGTCGGGATCGAGACCGAAACGCTCCGACAACTCCGACACCGGCGCCCGCCCCACCCGGGCCAGCCAGGTGAGCACGGCCAGCAGCCGAAGCAGCCGCGACCCGGCGTCGGCGCGCGTGGCCATCACGACCCCCCCGCGCCGTCGGGGCCGGACAGCGCCTGGAGCCACGCCACCATGTCGGCGCGCACCTCCTCGGGGCCCAGGATCTCGGCGTGGTCCCCGAGCTCGAGCACCCAGGAGCGCAGGGCGTCGGTGTTCGTCACCTCGATGTGCACCACGACGGCCCCGTCGTCGTCCCGGCGCGCCAGGGCGCCCGCCCCCAGCTCGTCGAGCACGAGGTCGGCGAGGGTGGCGTCCACGCGCACGGCGACGGTGACGGGGGCACCCTCACCGATGCGCCACGGCACGTCGGGGATGGCGGCGTCGGGGTCGAATCCCTCGGGCAGCGACGCCGAGCCCGGCTCCCCCGCGACCACGGCGCCGTCCATGCGGTCGACACGGAACGTGCGGGGCGCGCCCCGGTCGAGGTCGTGGCCCACCAGGTACCACCACCCGCCGAGGAAGTGCAGCAGCGCGGGGTCGACCCGGCGCTGCTCGCCGCGGTAGTCGAAGCGCACCGTGGCACGCGTCCGCAACGCGTCGTGGAGCACCGGGAGCGCGGGGAGGGCGGGGAGCTCGGCCACCGGCCGCGCCCCGGCGGAGGCCGGCAGGCCCAGGCGCCACAGCGCGTCCCGACCACTAGGATCGCCGAGGTGGACCCCGGCGACCGCGAGGTTCAGGGCCGCTTGCTCGTCCGGCGCCAGGTCGAGGTCGGGCAGGTAGTAGTCCTCGGGCCGGATGACGTACCCGACCTGCTCGGGCCCTTCGATGGGCATGGCCGTGACCTCGATGCCGCCGTCGCGCAGCGTCCGCTTGTCGCGCTCGAAGGCCTGCCGGCGCGCCTCGCCCTCCTGCGCGGGATACCCCGGGACCTCCGACGCGATCTCGCGCAGGGACTTGGGCCGCTGGTCGCGCAGCAGCACGAGCACGAGGTCGGTCAGCCGCTCCAGCCGGTCCACCATGGGCCCTGAGCGTAGGCGGCCCGGTCCCCGCCACCGGCGGGCCGCTCCGGCACACACGCGGCGGGGGCCGTGACCGCCGCGCCGGGGGCCCTCGCCCTGCACCGCCACGCGGCCGGCGCGGGGCCCTGGACCTTCCATCTCCACCCGGTGGCCTGGCTCGCCATCGCCGCCCTGGTGCTCGCCTACGCGCTGGCGGCGCGGCGCGTGGCCCGCCGCGCCGGGCCCGCCGCCCTCCCCGCACGTCGCCAACGCCTGCTCCTGGCGGGCGCGGTGGCGGCGCTCGTGCTCGCCCTGACGTGGCCGCTCGCCGACCTCGCCGCCCACTGGTCGCTCACGGCCCTCGTCGTCCAGCGCCTCCTGCTCACCCTGGCGGTGGCGCCGCTCCTGCTCCAGGCCACCCCCGTGCCCGTCCTGGCCGCCCTCACCCGGCCCGCCCCCCTCGACGCCTGCCTGGCCGTCCTGACGCGCCCGGTGGTGGCGGTCGTGGCCTTCAGCGCGGTGGCCGTCGGCACGCTGCTCACCCCGGCCGTCGCCGCCCAGGCATCCTCGCCGTGGTGGCGCGGCGCCATCGCGGCGACGCTCGTGCTGGGCGGGGCCGTCCTGTGGGGGCCGGCGCTGCGCCGCGTCCCGGGCGCGCACCGCACGCTGCCCGTCGCGCTGGCCGCCTACCTCTTCGTGCAATCGGTGGTGCCCACCTTCCCGGCGATCGTCTACGTGTTCGCCCGGCACCCCCTGTACCCGGCGTTCGCCGGCGCCCACCGTGCCATCGGTCTGTCGCCACTCGTCGACCAGCAGCTGGCGGGCGTGGTGGCCAAGGTGGCGACGCTCCCGGTCCTGTGGAGCGCGGCCTGGGCGGCGCTCGCCCGGGCACAGCGCGTCGAGGCCGCCGCCGGGGACGACGAGCCCCTCACGTGGGCGGAGGTGGAGCGCCAGCTCGAACGCGCCGGGCGCGCCGAGCGCCGCGGGCGCCCCGGGCTGTACCGGCGCCTGAAGTACGGGGCCCACGCGCCGGCGGCGTCGGCCCTGCCGGCCGGCACCGACATCCCCCACAGCCGCGCCGACGGACCGGGGCCACCCGGGCCCTGACCCGGCGCGCCCGGGGCGTCAGGGCGCCGCCCGT
>Ga0307372_10004352_pt1 | contig 21962 bp, 30 predicted proteins | sample OX1MG_FD_202533 | JGI IMG/M metagenome (GOLD analysis project Ga0307372, IMG submission 202533) | Soil microbial communities from Risofladan, Vaasa, Finland - OX-1 | ecosystem: Environmental > Terrestrial > Soil > Coastal area > Acid sulfate soil | place: Finland: Risofladan, Vaasa | collected...
CTCCTCGCCAACCAGCCGCGCCAGAAGGGGGGGGTCCTCTTCGTCAACTCCGCCGACAAGGGGGCCCGCTTCATCCAGACCTGCAACGCCTTCAACGTGCCCCTGCTCTTCCTCGCCGACGTTCCTGGATTCATGATCGGCACCGCGGTCGAGCGCCAGGGGATCATCCGCCACGGGGCGAAGATGATCAGCGCCGTCTCTGAGGCCACGGTCCCCAAGATCTCGGTGATCGTGCGAAAGGCCTACGGAGCCGGCCTCTATGCGATGGCCGGGCCGGCCTTCGAACCGGACTGCTGCATCGCCCTGCCCGGCGCGTCGATCGCGGTGATGGGCCCGCAGGCGGCGGTGAACGCCGTTTTCTACAACCAGATTCAGGCGATCGAAGACGAAGCCGAGCGGGAGGCCTTCGTCTCCGCCAAGCGCGAGGAGTACGCGGAGGACATCGATCTGCTCCACCTGGCCTCCGAGCTGGTCGTCGATGCCGTGGTTGAGCCCGGCGACCTGCGCGCCGAGCTGATCCGTCGCTTCGCCCACGCCGCCGGCAAGGACCGCGCTTTCGCTGAGCGCCGCAACCCGGTGACGCCGGCTTAGCGCCTCAGTCGAGCGAGTTCGCGAACTCGACGAACCAATCGAGGGCGGCGGGGTTGGCCAATGAGTCGCGACTGGCCACCTGAGCTGGGTCGGCGCCCATCAGGACGCGCTTCACCGGGACCTCCAGCGCCTTGCCGCTCAGCGTGCGCGGCACCTCGGCGATCACAAAGACCTCGTCGGGTACGTGGCGGGGAGAGCACTGCTCCCGGATGCGGTGGGCGATCTCCCGGCGCAGTGCGTCTTCCAGCTCGGTCCCCTCGCGCAGGACGACGAAGAGCGGCATCCAGCCCTCGGTCCCCGGCCGGGGTATGTCGACGACGAGGGCGTCGATGACCTTCTCGACTCCCAGCACGGCGCGGTAGATCTCGCTCGTCCCCATGCGAACTCCGGAGCGGTTGATGGTCGAGTCCGAGCGCCCATAGATGATCGCCGTGCCACGCGAGGTGATCTCGATCCAGTCACCGTGGCGCCAGACGCCGGGATAGTGCTCGAAGTAGCTGGCGCGGTAGCGGCTGCCGTCCGCATCTCCCCAGAAGAAGACCGGCATCGAGGGCATCGGCTCGGTCACGATCAGCTCGCCCACCGCGTCGATCACCGAGTTGCCCACCTCGTCCCAGGCCTCGACCGCGGCGCCAAGGGCGCGCGCCTGCAGCTCGCCGCGGTATACGGGGAGCAGCGGCACCCCGCCGACGAAGGCGGTGCAGAGGTCGGTGCCTCCGCTGGTGGAGAAGAGCCAGGTGCCGGCGCCGAGATGTTGGTAGATCCAGTCAAAGCCCTCCGGGGCGAGGGGAGAGCCGGTGGAGCCGACCGCCCCGAGGCGGCCGAGATCGCGTCCCGCGCCGGGCTCGACCCCCGCCTTCATGCAGGCGGAGATGTAGGAGGCGCTGGTGCCGAACATGGTGATCCCGGCTCGCTCGGCGAGGTCCCAGAGCACGCCCATATCGGGGTGGCCGGGGCTGCCGTCATAAAGGACGATCGCCGCCCGGGTGAGAAGACCGGAGACGAGGAAGTTCCACATCATCCAGCCGGTCGTCGTGAACCAGAAGAGGCGGTCGCCACGGTGGGCGTCGACGTGGAGATGGAGCTTCTTTAGGTGCTCGAGCAGGATGCCGCCATGGCCCTGGACTATCGCCTTCGGCAGTCCGGTGGTGCCCGAGGAATAGAGGACCCAGAGTGGGTGGTCGAAGGGCACGCGCTCGAAGGCCAGCTCGGAGCCCTCGCCCGCAGCCAGCAGCTCCTCCCAGCGCATCGCATCGGTGAGGGATGAGAGGTCGGGATCTGGATCGAGATAGGGGAGGACGACGGTGCCCCGTAGGCTCGGCATCTCCTGCTGCAGGTGCGCGATCGTAGCCCGGCGGTCGAAGTCCCTGCCCCCGTAGCGGTAGCCGTCGACCGCGATCAGTATCGCGGGCTCGATCTGGGCGAAGCGGTCGACGACGCTGGCCGGGCCAAAGTCGGGCGAGCAGCTCGACCAGGTCGCTCCGATGCTGGCGGTGGCGAGAAATGCGACGATCGCCTCCGGGATGTTGGGCAGGTAGGCGACGACGCGCTCGCCGCGCTCCACCCCCAAGCCGCGCAACCCCGCCGCCACGGCCGCGACCTGCGCCCGCAGCTCTCCCCAGCTCAGCTCCGATAGCTGACGCAGCTCGGAGGCGTGCAGGATCGCGACCTCCGAGGGGTCCTTGCCGGCGAAGATGTGCTCGGCGTAGTTGAGCTGCGCTCCGGCGAACCACTCGGCTCCCGGCATGGCGCGACTGCCCAGCACCCGGTCATAGCCGCCGTCGGCCTGAACCGCAAAGAAATCCCAGATCGATCCCCAGAACCCCTCGAGGTCGTCGACCGACCATCGCCAGAGCTCCTCGTACCCCTCGAATCGAAGCCCCCGCTCGCTCTCCAGCCAGCGCATGTACTCCGTCATTCGCGCTCGCTCGATCAGCTCGGCCGAAGGCTCCCAGAGCAGCTCGCCTCTCCCGCTGTCCGCCGGCCCGGGGCTCACTCGTCGCTTATACCCGATGTGCGGCTGGCGGCGGGTCTATCGTTCGCCCGGCGCCGGAGTGGCGGAATTGGCATACGCGATCGATTCAAAATCGATTGCCCTTGCGGGCTTGTGGGTTCGAGTCCCACCTCCGGCATCGAGTTCGAAGAAGGTGGCCGCGATCAGGCGGGGAGCGGGGGGCTGTCGCCCGGTGTCGCCCCTGCCCCGTAGTCCTCACCCGAGCCGATCGGGCGTTCCTCCTCGACGCTCCACCCCTGGCTGAAGCCGTAAAAGACAGCTGCGATCAGAACGAGCTGGAGCAGGGCAAGGATCACGACCAGCACCCCGATCAGCGAGGCCGGGAGCAGGGCGTTGGCGAATCCGGCCTTTTCGCGGGCAAACCAGCTGTTGGCGCCGACGGCGCAGAGGATGGCGAGGATCATCGAGAGCGCCGCGGCCAGGGGAAGGATGCCGCGGCTCCAGCGGGCGACCCGGTAGGCGAAGAATGCGTAGAGCAGCGCGTAGATCAGGGAGATCACCCCCATGCCGGAGCCTCCGCTGAGCACGGAGAACCCGGCGATCGTCACCAGGGCGGCGACCGCCGCCGTCGCCACCAGCAGAAGGACGATCACGAACTTGGCTGTGACCGACTCGGGTTTCTCCCTATTCGGCCGCCACAATTCATAGCCAGGCCTGATCTCTCCGATCGCCACCAAGCGATCATAGAATCTAGGAGCGACGATGCGTCATTGGTCGCGTATTAAGCCCCCGCGGGGGCGGTTTTGAGCGGGCGTGGCGGAATTGGTATACGCGCCAGGTTTAGGTCCTGGTGGGCTTCGGCCCGTGGGGGTTCAAGTCCCTCCGCCCGCACCTTAGAAAGCCCCCGTAAATCGGGGGTTTTCTAAGGCTCACTGGCTGGGTCCGGAACGCGCCGAAATTGCCCCGTGCGCCAGTCTGTGCGCCAGTCAGCAGGTCCAGGAGTGGCTCGGCCACGCAGACCCGAGCTTCACGCTGCGGACCTACGTGCACCTGACGGACGCCGGGTAGGTGATGCTGACTTCCTCGATTCGATTCTCGCCTCGGAATCGGAGAATCGCCGCCCGGTGCCTGCACTGGTCCCTGCGCCGCGGCCGAGTGACCCTCCGCTTACGATGCCGACCTAGATGGCCTCGCCGCCCGCCCACCTAGAGCCCAGGGTCCTCCGCTGGGCCCGGGAGTCGTTCGGCCTCTCTGTCGAGGAGGCTGCGGTAAGGGTCAACACCACGCAAGAGCGGCTCGAAGGCGCCGAGCGGGGGGAGAGGAACCTCACGATGCGCCAGGTGGAGCGTGCCGCTCGGGTCTACGAGCGGCCGCTGGCCGCACTATTTGCTCCCGAGCCACCCGAGGAGGAGCCCCAGGAGGCGCAGTTCCGGCGCCTCCCCGGAGCGCCTGAGCCGCCGTGGCCATCGGAGATGATCGGCCTCTCCCGTCGAGTTCGAGAGCGCCAAGAGGCCGCTGCCGACCTCCTCGACCTGCTCGACGAAGAGCCGGTCTGGCCGGAGGTGAACGAGACGCTCAACGCCCCGCCGGAAGCGGCGGCCGAGATGATCCGCGGGCGACTCGGAATCAGCCTTGCCGAACAGGCGAGCTGGCGGGACCGAAGCGGGTACGCGCCGCTGCGCCATTGGGTCGACGCCGTCGAGGACCTCGGGGTGCTCGTCATGCACGACGGGTCCCTTCCGGTCGAGGTAATGCGCGGCTTCGCCTCTCTTCATCCGATCGTTCCCGCGATCGTCGTCAATACTCAGGACGACCCGCGGGCCCGGGTATACACCCTGATCCACGAGCTCGGTCACCTCTACCAGGCAGAGCGATTCGATGTGGCGAACCTTGAGCCGTGGCTGGAGCAGTTCGCTGGCGACGTGCTGATGCCTCTAGACGCGCTTGCCGAGGAGGTCGAGCGCATCGCAATAGCCGATGGCCTCCGCCGTTTCGACGAGATCGCGCTCCGGTTCGGGGTGACACCGCGAGCGGCGGTCGTTCGCGCTGCCCAGGAGGAGTTGATCGCGCAGGAGGAAGCCGATGAGATCCTCGGCCGGATCTCGGCGAGAGGTCCACGGCAGCGGGGTGGGGGAGGGGACTACTACTGGACCAAGATCTCCCGCCTCAGCCCTGCGTACACGCGCCTCGTCTTCTCGGCGCTCGAGACCCAAGCCGTGACCTATGCTGCTGCCTCCAGCTTGCTCGGGGTGAAAGTTGGCAATTTCGAACGGATGCGGGGCTACCTCGACCGCCGGGCGGAGATGGGCTGATGTTTGTCTTCGACACCAGCGCCTATCTGAATGGCTGGCACGATCACTTGCCACCAGCGACGTTCTCAAGCGTCTGGGACTTCATCGCCGCCGAGATGGCGGCTGGCCGGATCATCACCCCGCGAGAGGTCTTCACCGAGCTGGAGCGTAAGGATGATGAGGTGACACAGTGGGCGCGGGAACGTCGCGATCAGTTCGTCGAGCCGAGCGAGGACGTTCAGCGCCTGGCCGGTCAGATTTACGCGTTGTTCCCGAACCCCGGCGTCCGCGACGACGCGGATCCGTTCGTCATCGCCGAGACGCAGGTGCGTGGGTTTGTGGTTGTCACGTACGAGGGGCGGTCGTTCGATGGAGTGCCGCATCGGCGCTGGGACAAAACGATGCCCGGGATCTGCAGACACCTGAACGTCGGCTGTGCGACGCTCCCGGAGGCGCTGACCGGCCTGGGGGGCTCCTTCTGAGCCAGCCGCATCGCGGCGCCTCTGGGTGGCAAGGGAAGGTCCGGAGATAGCCGCAAACCCGAGCCCGCCTCAGAGCTCGATTCTGCCGGGATCGCAGGAGGAACTCCAAAGATCCACAATCAGCCGCAACGCTGCCGGCACTCTTCTAAGCCTGAGCAACCCTGAGTTGGCAGTTGACGGCTGCGCTGGAGACCGGCGAAGATGTCTTATGGGCGCAGTTGTTTACCGGCTCCGAACTCTCGGCTGGCGGACAGCGCTATTCGGAATTGTGTCCTCAGTCGCGCTCTTAGGGGGATGCGTTTCAAGAGCTGCGAGCGCGGAACAGCCCGAACCTCAGGTCATCTGTATTTCACTGGGCAATTCGATCGAATCCATCGAACATCCAAGCGGGTCCTACGGGACGCGTCCAAGCTCCTGCAACTTCCATCAGCGTGGGCACTCTGCGGCCTACGCCTACATGGTTCAGATGCGGCAAATCCATTGGCTGCACTGGGGCGCCAGGGTGGCTGTTGGCAAAGGGAAGTCCCTGGCGAATATGGTGGGTCCTACGCCGACCAAGGTCCTGCTGGGTGACCCAGAAACGGCCTGTGGTCACCGGGTCTTCACACGCGCCGTGTTCTACTTCCCGAAGCTGTCGGTCCGCGGACAGGGAGGGGGATTGACGCTGGACAACGCGCTGACTCCACGTCGCTGAACGCCCAGTTCCTCTCCTGGAGTGCCGGGCGGACGCACTTTGTGGGATCGGCGCCTCGCCGCGAGAATCTCACCGTGTTCCGATGACCGGATATTTCGCGGAACCGACCTGCAAAATGCGCCATACGTTCGGCACCTCGCCGTCGAATAGCATCGCGGCTTCGTCATGATCCTTCCGCTCGCACTTTCGACCCAGGGCTGGACAGCGCTTGCCGCAGTTGGGGGTGCTTTGGTCGGTTCAATGGCGGGCGGCCTCGTGGACTGGGGAATGGAGAAGTCGCGCGGGAGGACGCTAGCCGAGGCGGGAGCTCGCCTCGTGAAAGCCGATTTGGAGCTCGCAGACAGCCACCTCGAAGACCTGGAAAAGGGAGGGGAAAACTGGATCCGCTACGAGTTTCAGACCGAAAATTGGCGACAGTACAGAGAGGCGCTCGCGATGAAGCTCAGCGCCAAGGACTTTGAGGCGGTTGCCCAAGCAGCTTTGGACACGATGGTCCTCGCTACCCACCACACAGGGGCTGAACCTCCCCCGAAGGCAGTTGGGGCCGTCGTCGTTCCACAGCGCGAACACCTCGCCGCAGGCATCGCTGTCCTGTCTCGGGTCTAACCCGACGAAGGATCTGCAGGTCGGTAGATTCGACAGCGCCAGTGCCTAATCGTCCGAAAAGAGAACCCGTCCGCTCAACGGGTCTAGCTCCATACAGACAAACTGATCATCGGGGAGCGCGTTTGGGTTGTCCCTTTTCCAACTCCAGTTCGCTGGATTGTTGAAGGCAGCCGCAGCCCCAGCCTTTATCCGATCCTCGTCCAGGGGGTGATTATTGGCGGCATCGATCTGGTGCTCCAAATCGAGATCAGACTCCATAACCTCCGTCATGATGTCCTGTTCTTCCTCGATGGCCGACTGATTGCCCTGGAGTTCGACCAGACGGATATTCACGAAAACGAACAGCCCGTGCCGAGGGGGATCGCCTGCCTCGGCGATATATGCGACCTGCTGATACTCGGGCTCTGAATGCCACGGACCGACTTCGATCCCATCCAGTGACGCTTGTGGCTCTGCAACGGTCTCGACAGTAGGCGCCTCTCCAAAATACGCGTGGAACGCGGTGACCATTTCGTCTACGGGCAAAGAAAACAGATTTGCGAGTCCGTCCGCGCTCTTGCGCCACGCGCCCCATTCGCGCCGAAGTGCGTTCGCTGTTCCAGGCGACGGCAACGGCTCGTGGTGAACAGCCCGGCGGAATAGGTCACTGAAGGCGTGGCCTTGTTCGATGTACTTCGGCAAGAGAGCGATGGCACGTTCGTTTTTTGCCTCGTCCCAACCTTCCGCAATGGGATCATCCCGCTCAAGCTTCCCCTGGGCGACTTCCAACCTGTCGATGAGTTCGAGGGTATAGCGACCTTGCGAACTTAGGTTTCGGTCCAACAGCCGCACCTTTCGCCCGCATCCGCAAAAGCACTCTGCCATCCCTGGGACCCTCTAATCCGCGCCTAGAAAGGCAGCCAGCGGGTGCATGGGGAATGCCATTAGGTCAGACCCTACGTCTACGGAGTTCGGGAGGTCAAGCCCGGCCAGGACGGATCACGAACCCCGCCCTTCGCGGAGTTCGGCAAGTGCCTTCCGTTCCCACTCGACAGCCTGCGTTCCGAAGCGTCGGCGCCGGTTCGCCTCCCTCCTCTCGACCAGGCGAGCGAAGTAGACGCGCCGGATGCGAAAGTTCTCGGATCGAGCAGGCCAGTGCCGCCGAGGCGGGCTCATTCCTCGGAAGGCGCATCGCGGGAGGCCCCGTCGTCGTGGTCAGCGAGGAAGGCGACCAAACGCTCGCGCCAAAGCTGCGAGGGATGCCGTCTGAGCGGGTCCGCGTGCTGAACCGCGATTCGGCCTGGCCTAAGCCGATCGCGATCTCGACCCACCCATGCTCGGCGTTCGGCTGTTGCATTGCGCAGCCGTTAGCAGGACTAAAACCTGCTCTATGGCCGGAGCTCGCCCTGGCGCTCGAGCTCATCGAGGAGCTCGCCAGGCCGCACATTCAAGCCCCGCGCGACGCGCAGAATCGTCGTCAACCGTGGCTCACGTGCCCCTCGCTCAAGCCGCCCCACTGCTGTCGAGTGAACGTCGGCCTCTCGAGCGAGCTCGTCCTGGCTGATGCCGCGCTCGGTCCGCAGCTCTCGCAGCCGTTCGCCAAATGCCTCGCTTGCGCGTTGCGGATCGTCCTCTAGTCGGGCCATCCTAGGATGCTCGACGTTGCCTGCCGATCGGTCCAGAGCGATTTGGTCGAGAGCGAGTTGGTCTAGTAGCCTGCGCCCCGCCCCTGCAATTGACCCCTCGGGAGTAGGAGGACTGAATGGGCGTAATGAACCTGAGGGCGATCTGCCCGAAATGCGGCGGCAAGATCCACACGCAACCCAAGGGCCTCGGGCACCTGACGTGGGCGCGTAGCTGGTTCCTGGTGCAAACTGGAACGACGTGCCAGCACTGCGGGGTTGCGCTGAGCGGTCGGGTGAAAGCAGGCAACAAGGCCGAGCTTGCCTCCGAAGCAGAACGACGCGCAAACAAGAAGGCGGCCCGACGCCAGGAGCGATCGACGAGCCAAGCTGAGCGTGCGCTGACATCGGGCACCACAGCGGCGCCACGGACCCCGGCAGGTTGGTTCCCCGATCCGAGTGGATCGGGCCAGGAGCTCTATTGGGACGGCGCCACCTGGATGCCCCGCCCGTGTCCGGGCTGCGGTGAATCCGTATCTATCGGCGTGCTCGACTGCCCCCACTGCAGCTTTGACTTCCGCGCCATCGGCGCGCAGAGCCGCCAACAGATCAAAGCCGGCTGGTATCCCGACTCACGGGCGGCCGGAGGAGAGCGCTTTTGGGACGGGCTCGCTTGGACAGAGCAGACCCGCCCTTCGGGAGTCGGGCCGGTCGCGTCCTCTCTTGATCACGCAGTTAACAACAAGGCCGCAACGCCCACGAAAGGCAGCGGTAGGACCGGCCGTCGGACGCCTAATCGGCTACCCAACCGGGCCGTTGTCGTCCTAGTGGTCGTCGGCGCGATGGTGGGCATAGCGATCTTCGGAAACCATTCCCACAAATCGTCCTCAACAGCCTCGGGCGGCAGCCACCTCAGCCAGCACCACCATGCATGCGGCGCTTTGCGGACAGACTGTCGGCCGCTCTCTGCTCATGAATCTCCAGCCTGCAGAACTGACCGTGAAGAGTTGAAGACGAGTGAGGCAGGCGTGTCGAGCTGGAGCAGGCGCGAACAACAAACGTACGTCGCCGAAGACAAAGAAATGATCAGCGAAGAATGCGGAGCCGCAGGCCGCAAGCGCTACGCCAAGGTCCAGAGCGAATCACCGCGAGAAACTCAATGCAAGGTCGCCCAGATGCTGCTCAGCGAAGCGGAAGCGGACGACATCCCGTCCTACATTCGCGAAGGGAAGGAGATGGTCAGCGCCTCTTGCGGGTGAATGAGACGCCGCCGTCCACCGCTCGTTCCAGACAAGCGGGCGCAGAAGGTGATCGACAAGATCCTGGAGCTACGTCTCGACGGACAAACCCCTCCAGCAGGCGGCCGATCGGCTCAATGAGGAGGACAAAAAAGGGCTCGGGGTGGAAACTGGCACGTAACTAGCGTCAAGCATGTGATTGCTCGCCAAAATCCGGCATTCTGATCCGGCCATAGAAGTCCCCAATAATACCCCTTTACAAATACCTGCCAAAGCGAATAGGCTGACGGAATGTCCAGTCGAACGACATCTCTAATTATCGGCGCCCTTGCGGTCGCTTTCGTCGCTCTCGCCGTGTATACGATTGCGAAGACCAACGAACTCAACTCCCACATCAAGACACTTGACAGCAAGGCAACCGATCTCGAATCCACCGCAAGCCATCTAGAATCCTCCGCTACCGCCCTACAGCAAAAGACCGTGGCTAGCCTTTCAGCCGCAAGTGGCAAACAACAGAAGACATTGGCAAGCCTGTCGGCGGAATTTAAGAAACTGCAAACTTGTGTTCCTGAATTAGAGACCCAGGTTAATGGCATCAGTCTTGGCGAAAGCAGAACCTCATATTTTATAGAAAATAACTCCAACGTTTCGACTTACTGTCAGTCAGTCCTATATCACACTGAAAAAGGCGGCTGATTCCCCTTAATGCCCAGTCTCGAAATCCAAAAGAGCTACGTCGGCGATCTACGAGAAGGTGTCAAACGGGCTTGCTGGAACTCGCTCGAGGGTCGAACGGCAAGGTTAGAGTTCGAGCGAGGCCGCTCAGTTCGTCTTGCGGATGGCTGAAGAAGGGGTGAGTGCCAAGCAGGCTCGCGGGATAGCCGCTTCTGCGCTTGTATTGGAAGCGCACGGCTGGAACCACAAAAACGCTGTTGGGGCGGGCGAGGAAGACGCAGAAGCCCTCGAAACAGGGCATTAGGTAAACCTCCACCTTCTTCTGCGCGAAGCCGCAGATCCGGCTCAGGGTGACGGGGGTGACGCTACGCGAGCCCCAGCGACAGCGACGGTCAGCGCGCTAGGCCGTGCTGATGAGTTCCGACGCCATCACCTCAGCATAGGTCCGCGCGATGTCGAAAAGCCCATGGCAGAACGCGTCACGTGGCGGCAGGTCGCCCTTGTCGCGTCGCTCGACACGTTCCCCCCGCGCTTCTGTAGCGACGTCTACGGCACCGGCTGCTGCCACGCTTAGCATCGTCACGGCACGGCCGACCACTCCGTCGGCGGTCCCGAGCTTGTCGAGGTTCTTGAGAACGATGTCCAGCTTTTCGTCGATCAGCTTCGCCGGAGGCGCGTCGCGCTGCGGCGAAGGGTGAAACCGGCCCAGTGCCCGGAGCGCCTCGGCGCTGACCGCAGCGAACTGGGCGATTCGCCTCCCGCGGTCCTCGGTCGGGTCTTCGACATGCACCTCGGTTCTCAGCACTGCGGTCCCGAGCTGCTCGGCGACGCGGGCGATCCACTCGACCGGGCTCAGCTCTCCCGCCGAAGGTGGCGCCGACCGAAATGACGCCTGACCCCGCTCAAGTTTCATTCTTCTTTCTGCCGCGCGTCATCGTCGAGGAGATGCAGCGCGAGTTCGGCTGGTAGGCCGCCGCGGCTCTGGCCGACCCGACCTTTACCGTGGCGGGACAGTGAGCCAGCTTCGCGTACAGATCAACCCGCAGCGGGAAGGTCGCTATCTAGGCCCCGGGCAAATCGTCGCGGCCGAGTCCGTCGAAGCCGCAATCCAGCCGCTCGACGCGCTTCCCGGTGATGCGCTTTGGGCCGAGTTCGACGGTATCTCCGGTCGGGCCGTCTACGTGGTCGAGAACACCGACCGCGGCGTCGTCGCTAAGCCGAGCTGAGGCATCCCAACACCGGCTTCTCGTTCCTCCTGTTCGCCTCCTGAATCCTCGATAACCTCGGCCTCATCATCGGCGAGCGGCGCCAGCTCGCGGGCCTGGCGCTCGTTGGGCGGGGTGTCAACCGTGGTTGACAAAACCCCGGCAATCTCGGCAGCCTCGATGGTGCGATGCGCGCATGAGCGCGCTCACTTCCCTAGGTAGATCCCCGTGTCGTCATGGATAGGCCAGATGTCCTCTTCCGCCGGCCGGTGGAGGGGCCCCCGAACCTCCCGTAGGGCGGCGACGACCTCCTGTGTGTGCGGCTCCCCTTCACCCACCCACCTGAGCACGCGGCCCGGGTTGGAGGCGAGATGTACTTCACCCTCTGTGTACAGCCGCTCTTTCGGCTCCCGCGGGCGCTTGGCTTCGAGCCAGCTAAGAACGTCCGCGCATCTCGGGCTCTCGACTCTCCAGTACTCACCCATACGGCCCCCTTTGCTCGTCGTTTGGCCGGATCGACCCGAAACGCGGCATGGAAGTCCCCCTTCGCTATGTCGGATTCGTCACATAATCCCGATTTGCAGGACATTTGCGGCTCCAGGTGGGGGTAAACCCGCGTGATAGACCGTAGGTTATGGCCCAGCAAATCACCCGCCCGAGCCGCACGGTTCTGATCGCTGCTCGGGTTCCCTGCGAGCTCGCCGCCGAGTTTGCCGCCCTCACGCAGAGGGAGGGCACGAACGTCTCGCGGGAGTTGCGGGAGCTGGTCGAGAAGCGACTCGCCGCCAAGCGTGGAAAAGCCCGGTCCGCGCCGGGCTCTCCCTTAGCTCGGGGTGTAGGAGACCCCGCGCATTTTGGAGCCTAGCGCGACAACCGGAGCCGGCGGCACGTTGACCGTTGACCAGTTCGTTAACGAACTCAAGGCCAAGCTCGACGCCGTCGAGGTCGGCGAGGACGGCCAGGAGATCCCGGCCAGCACCTCCATGCCGCTCTCCGACCTGGACGCCGACCTCGCCCGCCTGCTCGACGGAGATCCCGGTTCGCCGCCCTCGCCGCCCCCTGACGCCGAAGTGCAGGGCGGTTCCGGCGACTCCGAACCGGCGCCCGCTCTTCCGTGGCGCTGGTCAGAGGACCTCGTCTCGACGACGCCTGACGCCGTCGAGTGGGTCTGGGAGGACTATCTCGCACCAGGCACCAAGGCGATATTCGCCGGGCTGCCGAAGGGCGGCAAGACAACGGCCGTCGTCGCCCTGATCGAGGCCAGTGCCGCCGAGGCGGGCTCATTCCTCGGAAGGCGCATCGCGGGAGGCTCCGTCGTCGTGGTCAGCGAGGAAGGCGACCAAACGCTCGCGCCAAAGCTGCGAGGGATGCCGTCTGAGCGGGTCCGCGTGCTGAACCGCGATTCGGCCTGGCCTAAGCCGGACTGGCCGGAGCTGATCGCTGCCGCGACTGAGGAGGCGAAGCGGATAGGGGCGCGACTGCTCGTGATCGACTCGCTGGCGTTCTGGGCCGGCTTCGAGGCCGAGAAGGAGAAAGACCCCGGCGCTGCACAGGAGATCATGGACGCGCTCGACCAAGCCTGTCGAGTGGGCCTCGCGGTCCTACTTATCCACCATCAGCGCAAGGCGCCCGGCGAGAATGGAACCGGCGTGCGCGGCTCAGGCGCCCTCGCTGGAGCTGTCGACGTGGTCATCGAGTACGAGCGGCTAGGCGACGGCGCACCGCGCAGTCAGAGGCGCCTCGTGGCGCTTTCTCGCTGGCCCCAGACTCCCGATGTACTCGTCGTCGACTACCGCCGAGAGGAGGGCTCCTGGCGCGTTGTGGGAGAGGCCGAGGGTCGGGCTGGCTCGGAATCGCTCGGAGTCCGTGAGCGCCTGCTCCAAGCTGTCAGCTCGGACCCCGTGACTGAGGCGCACCTGGTCGAGGCAACTGGCATCGACAAGCGCAAGCTCGGCGGCCCGCTTCGCGAACTTGTCGAAGAGGATCTGATCAACCGCGAGGGGGCGGGTAAACGAGGTGATCCATTCACCTACTCGGAAGGTGTCCCGGAAAGCTGTACAGAAGGTGTCCCGCCTCGGACACAAACACCGGTTTCAGTTTCTGTCCCTCCCGTAAGGGAGACAGAAACGAAACCGAGTGTCAGGGAGAAAGGTGTCTCCGGCACGGGACACAAACCGGTCGACGACTGCCGTCTGGCAACGGCCGAGGAGGAAGCCGGCCTCGAGCGCATCGCGGAGAAGCTGGGGGTAGCGGCGTGAGCGTTACCGGCTGTGCCTTTTCCGGGGTCGGCGACACGTTCGCGGCCGGGACCGGCCCAACCGCGCGCTGCCATCGGCCCACTTCGACGCGCCCATGCAGGCGCAGTCGCCCATGCGGCACAGGGAGGCGCGGACGTGAGTAACGACACGACCGCAGATGCCCTGCTCGCTGTCGTTACCGAGCGCGTGGCCGACAAGATCGCAGACCGCGTAGCTGACCATCTGGCCGCCTGCGAGCCGCCGACACTGCCAACACCGGGACCCCTGGCGGTCGGGATCACCGACGCCGCGGAGCTGCTCGGAGTCAGCGCCGATCACTTCCGGCGCCATGTGCTGGGCGAGCTGCGGATCGTCCGCTCTGGGCGCTTGCGGCTGGTGCCTGTAAGCGAGTTGGAAGCGTGGCTGGATCGTTCCGCTAGCCGAGTCCTGGCTGGCGCACGACTGGCGCATGACGAAAAGAGCCCGCATTCCAGAGCGGTTTCCGGTGGCGCGCAAGGTAGCTCACCTGGGGCACAGGGACGGATGGCGGCCTGATGGTTGCTCTTTGCGGCGCGAAGACCCGCGCCGGTCACCCGTGTCGCCACCCGGCAGGGCTGCGGACCGATCACCCGGGCTTCGCCCACTGCTGGATGCATCTCGGCCGCACCCCGTCCGGCCGAGCGTTCGCCGCCAAGGAGGCCGCCAAGGCCGAAGCGGCGCGCCTGGGCGTCGAGGCACCGCTCGACGCAGGCGAAGGGCTGGAGTTGGCGATCCGCTTGGTCGGCGGCGAGGTGGCCTTCCTGAGGGAACAGATCAGGAGGCTGACCGCGGAGCTCGAGGACGACGATCCGCGACAGCGCGCCGTTGCCGTTCACCCCCTGGCCTCGGCACTGAGCGGCGCCGTCGATCGTTTGGCGAAGATCAGCAAGCTGGGGGTCGACGCGGGCCTCAATGAGCGCCGTCTCGCACTCGACTCGATGGTCTTGGAGCGCATCGCTGGCGCGCTGAGAGCCGCGCTCGCCGAGGTCGACCTGAGCGATCGCCAGAAAGAGGGCCTGCGTGTGGCCCTGACGCGGCATTTGGCGGGCCTGAATGACCTCACGCCGAGGGAGCTGGCCGCATGACCGAAGGCCTCGGAGATGCTCTGGTCGACCGTCTCTGGCCCGGTGGTGGGGTACCCCGCGATTTCTCGTCGCAGGGAGAAGCGAGCGCGGCGGCTACGGATCCCGGGCGCTGGATTTTCGAAAATTTCGGTGAGCAGCCCTGGTCCGCGCAGCGCCGCATCTGCGAGGCCGTCGTCAATTATCGGCGGGTCGCGGTGGCGAGCTGCAACGGCCTCGGCAAGAGCTGGATCGCGAGCCGCCTCATGGCCTGGTGGGTCATGCAGCGGCCGCCCGGTCAACGGCTCGCGCTTGCGACGGCCCCCACCGGCTCGCAGTTGCGTTCGATCCTCTGGGCAGAGTTGAGAGAGGCGCACCGACGCGGCGGGCTGCCTGGTGAAGTAGGTGCGACCGAGTGGCGGATCGGCGATGTCGCGGTCGCGATTGCTCGAAAGTCGAGCGATTTCAATGACCCGGACCGGGCGATGGCCGCGTTCCAGGGCCTCCACCGACCGGGCGGCGTCCTGGTCGTCCTCGACGAGGCATCCGGTATCCCCGACTGGCTCTGGGATGCCGCTGGCAGCCTGACGACGGGCGCGTCGTCGCGCACTTTGGCGGTTGGGAACCCGCTCCGCGCATCCGGCAGATTCGCCCAGGTCTGCGCACCCGGCTCCGGCTGGCATTCGTTCGCGGTCGACGCCTACAGTACGCCGCGGTTCAGTGGCGAGGCGGTCTCTCCGGGCCTGCTAGAGGCGCTTCCCTCGCAGGAGTGGATCGACGAGCTGGCGAGCACCTACGGCGAAGAGTCCGCGACCTTCATGAGCCGCGTGCTCGCGCAATTCCCGGCACAGGATGACGACGGGTTGATTAGCGCGGAGTGGATTCGCGGTGCCCAGGAGACCGAGCTCTATCCCGGTGACGGCGCGCCGGTCGTCCTCGGCGTCGACGTTGGGGGCGGCGGCGGCGGCGACTCAACCGTCATCGTCCGGTCTGACGGGCTCGTCGCTCGAACGGTCTTTGAGAGCAAGACCGCCGACACGATGGCCACGGCCGGCGAGGTAATACGGGTGCTCGCCGACGATCGAGATGGCGCCCTCGCGGTGGTGGACGCGACCGGATTGGGAAGCGGCGTGTATGACAGATTGCGGGAGCAAGGCGCCAACGTCCTCGCCTTCAACGCCGCCGAAAAAGCTCGACGCCCGGAGCGCTTCAAGAATCGGCGCGCGGAGGCGTTCTGGGAGCTGCGGGAGAAGCTGCGCGAGGGGCTCATCGACCTCGACCCCGACGACGAAGCCCTAGCCGGCGAGCTGCTCGGTATCCGCTGGAGCACCGACTCGGCCGGACGCACCGTGATCGAGTCAAAGAGCGACGCTCGGAGCCGCGGCGTGAGTTCGCCCGATCACGCCGATGCCTTGGCGATGGCGGTCGCCGCGGGGTCGCGAGCTGCAGTGCCCATAGTGGCGTTCGGACCCGGGCTCACCTACACCGGGGACCTGCTCAACATGTCGCGAGACGCCTGGTGAAATCCCAACCTTGAAACAACACCACACCACGAAAGAGAGGTACAGCATGACCACAGAGCAAACAATAAAGCGCGACCAGACCATCAATGCCGCGGTTAAGGCCGGCAAGTTCTCGACGAAGCGAACCGGCTACTGGCGCGACCAATGGGACAAGAACCCGGCGGGCACCGAGCGGGCGATCGCGTTGATGGCGGGAGGTCTCACAGACCCGCCCGTCCACGTGCCGACGGAAAACGACATCGTGCGGCTTTTTTCCGGTCAGCGCGTGGACCTCAGAGAGCCCGATCCGCCCGAGGCCACTGCTTTCGTGCGCGAGGTCCTCGGCATTAAGGGGGTTTCGTGACCTCGCTCGCGCCGGGATGGGACCGAACTGGCTGGCTGCCTAAACTCACAATCATCGCGTGGGGCCGGCTTGAGAAGCTGCGAAAGGAACACGAGGCGGCAGTGAAGGCCCACGACTCCGCACCCGATGATCCCGGCAAATTGGAGGCGCTCGTCGATGTGATCGAGCGAGCCTGCCGGGAGTTGGACCAAGGTTGGTCCGAGGTCGAGGCGCTCTGCGCTGAGGAGCACGTGACCACACGCGGCCCCGAGGCCGAGGGTGATCAACGTGCACTGCGCGTGCTGCTCAGAAACTTGCACGCGCGCGTCCTCGATGGGAGCCACATCCTGCCGGGCGCGGTGTATGAGGCCCGGCGTGCGCGGGACAAGCTCGCGGCGCCGGTGTGACGATGATTACGGCCCGCCAGGAGCTCGCGGTCATCCTCGTGCTAAGCGCGGGCGAGGCGCTGGGCCGCGACGAGGTCAGGGCCGGGCCGGCCGGTGAAGAAGGGCGGGAGTTCATCACTGCCCTGGCGGATATTGAGGTCGGCGTGATTGAGCGCGAGTGGTTGGCGCTCGAGCGGTGGCTCGCCTACATGGCCGGAGCGAAGGTAGAGGACGAGTTCGAGCGGGCCCGCCTGATCGAGGACTTCCTGACGCTCGGCTGGCACCTTCGGCCGCCGGAGGGTGGCCCCTGATGCCCCGAGAGCTGGCTGCCAAGGGGGTGCCGATGAAGCACCGTCGACGCGAGCCGATGCGTGTTACAGGCCGGATCGGCTTCTACGGCTGTGACGGCGGCGGCGGCCGACTGGTGCGGTGCGCGCTGGTCGGTGACTCAAACCGGCCGCCTCGCTCCGCGATGGTCGAGTGCCCGAACTGCGCCAACAGGCACCTGGTCGAGTTGACGTGGCGCCAGCTTCGCGAGGCCGACGAGGGCCGCGAGGCCGAGCTGCTCATAGAGGCGATCGAATGAGCGACGAGCGACGGTGCGAGTGGTGCGACGAAAGCCTCGCCGGTCGCCGCGCCGATGCCGAGGTCTGCGGCCCCGAGTGCCGGCGCGAACGGAGCCGTGTCCGGCGTCTCTTGGCCGGAAAAGGGGATGGGCCCTACCGAAGCCCTCGCCAGTACCTCGATCGGCTTCGTAGGCGTGCAAAACCCGCGAGCGGACAGAGCCAGCCGCGAGCGGACAGAGCCAGGGTTGATGCCGGCCCCGCCAGCCCCTATCCTGTCGGTAACAAAGCGGCCCCCGGCGGCGTTGTCGCGCCAACCGAGGGCCTGACCAAAGGAGAGTGCACTCCCATGGCTGACCGAAACCCTATGCGCGACCGTGCCGCGTTTGACCCTCACGGCGCGAAAACCGCGTGGCTGAGCAAAGAAGTTCGCCTGCTGCTTGCCCTGAACGGGGAGGCGGCCTAATGGCGACCGGAATCAGACGGCGCCACTCGGTCAATTGCCCAGCTCTCGACGGCGGTCGCTGTCGATGCAAAGCGGGGTTCGAGGCCTCGGTCTTCCTGGCCCGTGAGGGCCGCAAGGTCCGGAAGACCTTTGAGAAGGAGGGCGAAGCCAAGGCCTGGCGCGCCGAAGCCACCACGGCGGCGGCGGCCGGCAAACTGCGATCCGCTCCGCGGCTGAGCGTGAACGATGCGGCATGGCTGTGGCTCGAGGGTGCTCATAAAGGCGCGGTGCGCGATCGTTCCGGCAGCGTCTACAAGCCCGGGACGCTGCGCGAGTACGAGCGGTCGCTGCGCCTGCGAGTGCTGCCGGAATTCGGCAGCGTTCGTCTGGGCGAGCTGCGCCGGGCTGACCTCCAAGGCTTTGCCGACCGGCTGCTCGCCTCTGGCCTATCGGCAAGCAGCGTGAGCAACACACTCAACCCCCTGCAGGCGATCTTCCGCCATGCGGTGCGACGTGAGCTGGTCCCGGTCAATCCGGCTCACGATCTGGAGCTCCCTGCGGCCAACGGGCGCCGGGACCGGATCGCTTCGGCAATTGAGGCCACGGAGTTGCTCGACGGGCTCCCGAGCCGTGACCGGGCGCTCTGGGCGACCGCGTTCTATGCCGGCCTGCGCCGTGGTGAGCTCCAAGCACTGCGCTGGGATGACGTTGACCTCGGCCGATCTGAGATTCGGGTATCGCGCTCCTGGGACCAGGAGGCGGGGCCGGTCGCGCCGAAGTCGAAGGCCGGCATTCGCACCGTGCCAATCCTGGCCGTTTTACGCGACTACCTGGACGCTCTGAAGATCGCCACAGAGCGGGGGGGAGCCGACCTCGTCTTTGGCCGCTCTGCCGACGTTCCCTTTGCGCCCAAGAGCGTAAAGGAGCGCGCCGAGCGAGCCTGGAAGGCGATCACCAAACGCGAGCGCGAAAAGGCGGAGCAGGAGAACCGAGAGGCGGCGCTGCTCGCGCCGATCACGCTCCACGAGTGCCGACACACTTTCGCCAGCCTGCTCATCGATGCCCAGGTCAACGCGAAGGCGATTCAGACCTTCCTCGGCCATGCCACGATCCAGATGACATTCGACCGCTACGGCCACCTGATGCCGGGCTCACGCGAGCAGGCCCGCGACCTGGTCGACGCCTATCTCGAGGCCGCCGAGCGCGAGACTCGGGCCGAGGCCGCAGTTCTGCCGGTATTTAACGGGCCAGCCGGGCGAGAGGGGCGGGCTGCGACACACCTTCGGTGAAGGCGCTCTTCGGATGGCCAGTTGTGGCCTTACCGTGTCCCTGAACGGCGAGAAGCTTGCGCTCGATTCGAGCGAGTGTGAGCGCCTCCTCACCGGAGAGGCGCTGCTCTTTCTCGGGGGGCGGATGCTCGACGGTGGGCTTCTCAGGCATTGCTGTCTCCCTCCGGATCAAAAGCGTCAAGCTGTTTCGCAAGCTCAGAATCCGTGGTCGATACGAAGTTATCGTAAATCTTGCCGAGGTCCTCGAGTTCCTTCGCCGTGAGGCGCTTGATCCCCTCGCGGCTGATGACTGCCACGTCGGTCTCATGGCCGACCCCAGGGGCGACCTCGGCGCGGACCTTCGAGGCGTAGACCCGAAAAAGGGTTTGCCCGTAGCTCGCGTCCGATCCGTGCCCGAATCCGGCCATCGACTGTAGAACGTGGACGGCGCCGGTTCCGATCGCTGCCCACCCGATCGGACCGTGGTCCTGGTTGCCACCGCCGGGGTCGGCATTGGTGTGGATATGGCCACCCGTGTCATCTACCCCGGCAAGCAGAAGTTCGACGCCAAGCGCCCACTCTCCGAGCGCATTGTCGAGCAGCATCACAACCTGCGGGTTTAGCTGAGCGTGCATTTTGTAGAAGGTTTCGAAGTTCAGGCCCCTACTAACAAGCACCCCCTGCTCCGCGCGGCGCAGTCGGGCAGCCGCGTAGCGCCGACCGAGATCTTCGGCGAGGTCGGAGATCACGATTTCTTCGTCACTCATGTCGGCTGCCGCCTCGTTGACAAGCCGCATTCCGTCGTTGGTGTTCCCTGCCACCATGACCAACGCTTGGTCGCAAAGCTTGACGATCTTCGAGCCCGGGTGCTCGAACTCCATGAAGCCGCCGGACGTGACCAAATGATCCGCCGCGACTACCACTCTCGGATCTTCTCCCTCGCCACAGAGCGCGGCGACGCAGACCGTCATCGCGCAGCACGATACTCCCGTGCGCCAGTCGTGCGCCAGTCGCCAGCGCCGCCGAGCGTTTTCCTGCGCTTGGGCGAAGGTCGACCAGGGCGCAATCCCGCATTCCCAAGCGCTGGGGGACGCAGGGAGCCGCTGGAGCGTAGCTACGCTCGCGGTTTAGGTCCTGGTGGGCTTCGGCCCGTGGGGGTTCAAGTCCCTCCGCCCGCATATAAACGGAAATAGGCACTACAGAGCCAAATAACGGCGTGGGGGAGGTGCAAGGTCGGGCGATAGCGGGGTGAGCCGTCGTCTCCTCCTCGTCTTATTCCCTTGGACGTTGTCCCTGTTCGACCGCGGAGAAGAGAGCGAGCAGATGGCCTTCCGTGGCGAGACCTTAGAGTCGCAGCCGATGACGGATAATCGCTTCGCCAGGAAGCTCACAGACCTCGACTCCGAGGAGCGTCAGCTAGTCGGACCAGCGGCCTCTGCGGCGCGCCGAACCTTCGCCGGTTTTGCGGAGAAGCCGGGCTCCGAATACCACCAGGCACCGGGCCTCACACCCGAGAAGACGTGGAAGGCGATTGCCACGGAGCTTGGCCGAGTCTCGGCCTTGACGACCCTTGAGGGCAACCGCGACCGACCCTTGGAGGCGGCGGACATCGAGCTGATCCACCGCGGCATCTTCGAGCCAGTGTTCGGAGAGAAGACGCTCGGCTTTCGCTCCCGCAAAGGCGATGAGGTCACCTTCCCGATAGTTGTCGGCAGTCGTGAGGAGCCACGGCGTATCGAGAGGCGCGGATCGGGAGGTAAGCAGGTGCTCCCAAACCTAGGCAGGGCGCTTAAAGGCTTCGAGCGAGAACTCGAAGCCTTAGATTCTCGCCGTGCTCCCGACAAACCGAACGTGAGCGATGCCGCCTTGCCTGCCGTCAAGCTCTACGCGAAGGTGATCGGCACCCATCCGTTCTTCGACGGCAACGGACGAACCGCATGGGCAGTGTTCAGCTATGCGCTCCAGCGGTGCGGTCTGGTAGAGGTGGCTGGCCCTCCGACCCCCGCCACCAGATGGGCTCTCGGTCGGGCTCTGAGAGACGGCGGATCGCAAAGCTATGATCCCCTTACCGCCATAGTGGCCGAGACGATTAAGGGCTCCAGCCTGGAAACCGATACCTAAATCCCCTATCCTGCAAGAGCAATGAATCTGCAATTCGCCGACTACGACGGGCCGACAGGCCTCTACGTTGCCACCGGAACAAAGCTCCTTCCACTGTCGGAGCCTGCTGGCGCGACCGCGTTTGTTGGCGCCGGGATGCAGTCGGGGACTATCGACCCCGAGCAGTCCGCGCAGATTCAGAGCGCGGTTGAGAGCGCCATGCACTCAGCAGCTTCACCTCTTGCTGGCTGATCGCAGGCAGCGCCCAAGCAAAGGACAAAGGAGCCTTTACGCGCGCCCCAAGCGGCTGCGGTCTCCGACGGGCGTTAAAGGTCGCAGCGATCCTCTCGCTCCGTAATACTGGAATCGCAGGCTCAGCGGATACCCCTACGACATAGCTCCGTAGCCACCCGCGGCACTCAGGGGATGCCCTCCAAAAGTTTTGCCGGAGGGATGCCCAGCGCGTTCGCCAGCTTCACGTCGTCGCGAGCATCGGGTCCCGCGTCGTCACGCTTCAGCATCCCCTGGCGCCTGAAGCTTCGCTAGCTCTGAAGCGACGCGCGCGAGCGCGCGAATCTGGCGCTCGCCGAGCTCGGGTTCTCGCGATGCGTCGGCGAGAATGACGAGGTGCATCGGGCGTCCGTCTTGACCACCTGCAGGTAGTGCCGACGCGGCGCTAAG
>Ga0307372_10004354_pt1 | contig 21959 bp, 21 predicted proteins | sample OX1MG_FD_202533 | JGI IMG/M metagenome (GOLD analysis project Ga0307372, IMG submission 202533) | Soil microbial communities from Risofladan, Vaasa, Finland - OX-1 | ecosystem: Environmental > Terrestrial > Soil > Coastal area > Acid sulfate soil | place: Finland: Risofladan, Vaasa | collected...
GGCGCTGGCGACGCTCGTGCTGCCGCTGCTCGTGCTGGCCGTCCCGGTGCTCGACACGTCGTTTGTCGTGGCGAAGCGGCTGAAGAGCGGCCAGCCGATCTACGTCGCGGATGCCCGGCACCTGCACCACCGCTTCATGCGTCTCGGCTACTCGCAGCGGCGCGCCGTGGTGTATCTGTGGACCTGGTGTGCCACCCTCGCGTTTGCCGCCCTTGCGACTCGCTTCGCACCGCCGCACCACCACGGCCGCTGGAGCCCGACGAACGTGACGATCGACGTCTTCGCCGGCGTCACCGCGATCGCGTTCTCGCTCTACGTCGTGTACGTGCTCGAGATCGTGAAGCTCGCAAGCCGGCGCCCGCGCCGCCGCGACGAGACCCGCACCGCCGCCTGACCGGCCGGCGCGCGCATGGACGCTCGCGCAGTCAACGATTGCTGAACCTGGTTTTCGCCGCAGGCGAAATCAGGCTCACGTCTTGGACCTTCGCCGACGCGCTTCAGACACGATCCTGGTTCCGGCTGCGCCGGCAACCAGGATCGATCATCCCTCGGGGGCGATCCATCCCTGGACACGACTTCGGAGCGAGGCGGCCGTCGTCACAAATTCCACCTTGTCCCCGCTCGGGCAGGGGAAAACCGCTGTCACAAGCCCTGGTATGCTCCCGGCCGGTGCAGCCCCCGCGATCGACGTTCTCCCTCGCCGGGGCCGGCAGCGTGCTGATCGGATTCACCGCAGCGTGTGTCGTTGCGGGCACGCTCGTCGGCTGGGCGGTGGGGCACCTCGGTTACGGCCTCGCATTCGGTTCTGTCGTCGGCATCCCCGTCGGCGTCGCCGTCACCGTGATCCGCTACCGCAACATCTGACCGATGCCCACTTCCTGGACCGAGCCGCGCACGGCGCCGCCGACGCTCTTGCCTGCCATTGCCGGGGCGATTGTGATCGTCGTCGCGCTCCCGCTCTTCCTCGTCGCCGGTTGGCGGGTCTCCGGCTGGGCGATCGGCGCCGTTCTCTGGTTCGGCTCCGAGGCGTTCGGGACGGTTCTCTCACGCCTGCGCACGCGAACCGGTAACCTCGCCGCCGCAGGCGTGGTCGCTTTTGGAATGCTCTTTCGCGCGATTGGCGTGATGGTGGTTGTCTTCGCCGTCGCAGTGTCCGACAAATGGCTCGGGCTGGCGGCTGCGTTGGTGTATGCGGCGGGCTACTCCGCCGCCCTCGGCCTGCAGCTCGTCGCCTACTACACGGGCCCGAAAGCGGGTGCCGCCGCATGAGGCGTGCGCTCGTCGCCCTCGGCACGATCGCGCTGCTGGCGCCGGCCAATGCCTTCGCGCGCGGCTCGTTCGACCCGACCAAGGAGTTCGTGCAGCACGAGTGGGTGCCGATCCACCTCGGCCCGCTCAACCTGTCGATCACGAAGGCCGTCGCCTACCTGATCCTGGGCAGCCTTCTGACGATGCTCTTCGGCTGGGTCTTCATGCGCACCAGGATCGGCCAGAAGGCCGGCCGCAAGGAGACGCTCGGCGAGATGATCTACGAGATCGCCCAGACCCAGGTCGCCGAGCAGGGACTGCCCGCCAAGGCAATCGGCCTCTGGTTCCCGTACGTCGCGACGCTGATGCTGTTCATCTTCGTGATCAACCTCATCAGCTTCATCCCGCTGCCGCTGACCGGCGAGACCTGGCACGGCATCCCCACGTGGGGGATCTACGCGGCGACGAGCTCGATCTCCGTGACGCTCGCACTCGCCCTGCTGACGTTCGTGTTCACGCATGTCGAGGGGATCCGCTGGAACGGCCCGGTGCGCTACTTCCGAAGCTGGATCCCGGAAGCGCCGAAGCCGTTGCTGGCACTGATCGTGCCGCTCGAGATCCTCGGGCAGTTCATGCGGCTGATCTCACTGTCTGTCCGCTTGTTCGCCAACATGCTGGCGGGCCACATCCTGATCCTCACGTTCATCGGCCTCATCTTCATCCTGCAGTCGCTCGTGCTCGCCGTGGTCGTCATTCCCGTCGCGGCGATGTTCTACGTCTTCGAAGTCGTGATCGTCGTCGGCATCCAGGCGTTCATCTTCGCTGCACTGTCCGCCATCTACATCGGCTCGGCCATCGAGCCGGAGCACTAGGAGGAAACGAATGATCGGCACCATCCTTGCCGCCACGACCGGCGACGTGACGAAGGCCGGAAAGGCCATCGGTCTCGCGCTCGGCGTCGGCCTCGGCGCTCTCGGCGCCGGCGTCGGCATCGGCAACATCTTCGGTTCGATGATCCAGTCGGTGGCCCGCCAGCCCGAGTTGCGCGGCGAGCTGCAGGGGATCCAGTGGCTCGGCTTCGCCCTCACCGAAGCGGTCGTGTTCTACGGCCTGCTCGGCTCGATCCTCGCCTACGTCCTGGTCTAATTCGATGCTCGCGTCGAACCCGCTGATCCAAGTCACGCCCGGACTGATGATCTGGACGATCGTCTGCTTCCTCGCGACCTTCATCTTCTTGAAGAAGCTCGCGTTCGGGCGCATCCAGGCGATGATCGACGAGCGGCGCGACCGCATCTCTCAGGCGATCGACGAGGCCGACCACGCTCGCGAGGAGGCCCGCGCCCTGCTCGACGAGCACCGCAAGCTGATCGGCCAGGCGAAGGCCGAGTCGGAGGAGATCCTCACCGAGGCACGGCGCATCGCCGAGTCGCAGCGCGAGCGTGTCCGCGAGGAGACCGAGGAGGACCGCCAGCGGCGTCTCGAGGAGACGCGGCGCCAGATCGAGCAGGCGACCCACCAGGCCCTCGGCCAGATCCGCGAAGAGATCGCGAAGCTGAGTCTGCTCGCGGCCGAGAAGATCACACGGCGCTCGCTGACGAGCGCAGACCAGCAACGGTTGATCGACGAGGCGCTCGCCGAGATCGACTTCTCCGAACTCGAAGGGAGCCGGTCGTAGCGATCGCGCACCGCATCTACGCCCGCGCCGTCTTCGAGGCCGCGCAGGCGAGTGGCTCGCTGGACGCTGTGTACGCGCAGCTCGACGAGCTGCGCGACGCGTTCGCCGCGGCGCCCGACCTCGAAGCGCTGCTCGAGAACCCCGAGGTCGACTCGCGGGTGAAAGGCGACGTGCTGGTGCGGCTCGCCGAGGGAAGTGACGAGGTCGTCGTCAACTTCCTGCGGCTCGTCGCAGAGAAGGGGCGTGCGGGCGAGGTCGGCGAGATCGTCGCCGAGCTCGCTGTGCTCGTCGCTGCCGAGAACCGCGTCCTCGACGTGGAGCTGACGACCGCGCACGAGCTCTCGGACGACGAGTTCGGGCGCATTCTCGGACGGATCGAATCCGCGTCGGGCCGCAAGGTTCAGGCGGAGCGCAAGGTGGACCCAGACCTGATCGGGGGAATCGTCCTCCAGGCCGGATCGATGAGGCTCGACGCGAGCGTGCGCGGCCGGCTCGAACGACTTCGCAACGACCTGACGCACGCAAGGAGTCAGTAACCAGATGAAGCTTCGCCCCGAAATCGACGTGACTTTGCAACTGAACTCAAGGAGCCCGCTTTGAAGCTTCGTCCAGAAGAGATCACCTCCATCCTCAGAGAGCGGATCGAGAACTTCGACTCCGAGTCGAACCTCGCCGAGGTCGGCACCGTGCTGCAGGTCGGTGACGGCATCGCCCGCATCCACGGCCTGGAGAACTGCCTCGCCCTCGAGCTGCTCGAGCTCGAGCATGGCGTCGTCGGCCTCGCGTTCAACCTCGAGGAGGACAACGTCGGCACCGCGCTCTTTGGCGAGTGGGACAAGGTCAAGGAGGGCGAGCCGGTGCGCCGCACCGGGAAGGTTGCCTCCGTGCGCGTCGGCGAGGCCCTGCTCGGCCGGGTCGTCGACCCGCTCGGGAACCCGATCGACGGCCTCGGCCCGATCGAGACGTCAGAGACCCGCCCCGTCGAGTGGAAGGCGCCGGGCGTGATCCAGCGCCAGCCCGTGAAGGAGCCGCTCCAGACCGGCATCAAGGCGATCGACTCGATGACGAACGTCGGCCGCGGCCAGCGCGAGCTGATCATCGGGGACCGCTCGACCGGCAAGACCGCGATCGCGATCGACACGATCCTGAACCAGCACGACCAGAACGTGAAGTGCTTCTACGTCGCGATCGGCCAGAAGGCTTCGACGGTCGCCCAGGTCGTCGAGCGGCTGCGCGAGGCCGGGGCGATGGAGTACACCACCGTCGTCGTCGCGGGCGCGGCCGAGGCCGCGCCGATCAAGTGGATGGCGCCCTTCGCCGGTTGCGCGATGGCCGAGTACTTCCTCTACAAGGGCGAGCACGCCCTGATCATCTACGACGACCTCACCAAGCAGGCCGACGCATACCGGCAGCTCTCGTTGCTCCTGCGCCGCCCGCCGGGACGCGAGGCGTTCCCGGGCGACGTCTTCTACTTGCACTCGCGCCTGCTCGAGCGCGCTTGCAAGCTGAGCGATGAGCTCGGCGGCGGGTCTCTCACCGCGCTGCCGATCATCGAGACGCAGGCGGGCGACATCGCCGCCTACATCCCGACCAACGTGATCTCGATCACCGACGGCCAGATCTTCCTCCAGTCCGACCTCTTCTTCTCGGGCGTCCGCCCGGCGGTCAACGTCGGAACCTCCGTGTCGCGTGTCGGCACGTCGGCGCAGACCAAGGCGATGAAGAAGGTGGCGGGGCGTCTGCGGCTCGACCTGGCGCAGTACCGCGAGCTCGAGGCGTTCGCCCAGTTCGGCTCGGAGCTCGACCAGGCGACGCAGTCGGCCCTGAACCGCGGCGAGAAGATGGTCGCAACGCTCAACCAGCCGCAGTACCAGCCGTGGCCGGTCGAGGAGCAGGTCGGAGCGCTCTACGCCGGCGTCAACGGTCTCCTGGACGACATCCCGACCGTGGACATACCGCGCTTCCAGGAGGAGCTGCGCGAGCACCTGCGCGCAAACGGCGAGATCTACAAGCGAATCCGCGAGGAAGGCGACCTGTCCGACGAGACCTCCGAGCAGCTCAGCAGCGAGATCGGCAAGCTGAAGAGCCGCTTCGCGACCACCGAGGAGCACGTCGCCTAGTGGCCTCGACGCAGGACCTGAAGCGGCGTGTCCGCTCAGTCACGAACACCCGCAAGGTGACGAAGGCGATGGAGCTCGTCGCTTCGGCGCGGCTGCGCCGGTCGCAGCTGCGCATCGAGGCGATGCGGCCCTACGCGGACCGCATGCTCGAGCTGATGTCCGGCGTCTCGCAGGCGGCCGGCACGGTCCGGCTGCCGCTCCTTGCACAGCGCGAAACGGTGCAGCGGGTTGCGATCGTTCCGATGACGGCCGACCGTGGCCTCGCCGGTGGTTTCAACGCCCAGGTGATCCGCCGGGCGCTCACGCTCCAGCGCGAGGCGCTCGCGGGCGGCCAGGAGGTGATCTGGTTCAGCACCGGCCGCAAGGCTGCGTCAACGCTTCGATTCCGCCGCCTGAACGTCGCGCAGTCCTGGACGGGCTTCAGCGAGCGGCCCGCCTACAGCGACGCGCAAGCCCTGGCTCATGCCGTCAGCCAGGCCTACGTCGACGGCCGGGTCGACAGGGTGCTCGTGGTCTACAACGCCTTCGTCTCCGCTCTCACGCAGAAGGTGACGGTGCGCGAGCTGCTGCCGATCTCCCAGAACCTGCTCGACAGTGCGGTCGTCGCGGAGGAGGACGTGCCCGGGCACACGCCGGACTTCATCTACGAGCCCGAGCCGGAGGAGATCCTTGCCCGGCTCCTGCCCGTGTACGTGGAGACAGAGCTGTATCGCGCACTGCTCGAGTCGGCGGCGTCGGAGCAGGGTGCGCGGATGACCGCGATGCGAAACGCCTCGAAAGCCGCCGGTGAGCTGATCGACAGCCTGACCCTGGCAATGAACCGCGCCCGCCAGGCCGAGATCACGCAGGAGATCCTCGAGGTCGTTGCGGGCGCCGACGCGCTCTCCGGCTAACCATTTCGCCTTCCGGGCGTCTAGCGGTGCGATGGCGAACCTCTCTCTTGCGCTTCGGGTAGTGTTCCGCCGCTCGTGAGCACCGGCACCGAGAAGCCCGATCTCCCCGGCGAGCACGCCGTGGGCAGCGACGTCGCCGTGGAGGGGACGGTCGGTGGCCAGGCGGTCAAGGCCCGCGGTTACGGGGAGCTCGTCTGGATCCGCTTCAAGCGCGACCGGCTCGCCGTCGCGAGCATCGGCTTCATCGTCGCGCTCTTGCTCGTCGCGTTCGTCGGGGCGCCGATCGCCCAGCACTTCATCGGCCACGGGCCGAACGACATCTTCGCGAACGGCGTCGACCAGAGGTCACTGACGCCGGTTGGGCCCTGGACGACGATCAACACGGCGCCGTACCCGGGCGCGAGTTGTTCTGCCGGTGGCTGCGTGAACGGGCGCTACCCGACCACCCTGCTGATTCTCGGCGCGGACGGCGGCCTCGGCCGCGACCTGTTCCTGCGCCTCCTCTACGGTGCGCAGACCTCGCTCGAGGTGGCATTGCTCGCAACGATCGGCTCGGTCGCGCTCGGCGTCCTGATGGGGTTGCTCGCCGGCTACTTTCGCGGGTGGGTCGACACGGTCGTCTCGCGCCTGATCGAGATCGTGATGGTGTTCCCGGCGCTGCTCTTCATCATCGCGGTGCGGACGGTCTTCGGCTCGCAGCTGAACGCGATCACGTTCGGCTTCCTTGCGCACGGTGTCTTCACCCTGGCCCTGATCTTCTCGATCTTCGGGTGGTTCTACCCGGCCCGCATCATCCGCGGCGTTTCCATGTCGCTGCGCGAGAAGGAATTCGTGGAGGCAGCCCGCATGACGGGGGCGGGCGACTTCCGGATCATGCGCTCGCACCTGATGCCTCACCTGGTTGCGCCGATCATCGTCTACTCGACGCTGATCGTGGCCTCGAACATCATCGGCGAGGCCGGTCTCTCGTTCCTCGGTCTCGGGATCGAGGCGCCGACGGCGAGCTGGGGCACGCTGCTCGCGGCTGCCCCCCAGTACTACCTGACCCAGCCCTGGCTGATGGTCTGGCCCGGCCTTGCCATCCTGCTCACGACCCTCGCCTTCAACCTGCTCGGCGACGGTCTTCGGGATGCATTCGATCCTCGCGCTCGCTTCTAGAAAGAGGGGGAACGAGTCCGAGGAACTCCGAGTCACACGCCTAACTATCCGCAGGTAGCTGCGTCATAGGTCGCAAGGTCGTGTTTTCCCTGTAACACACTGTTAGCATGCGGCGCCGCCCGTCAGGGGCGAGCGGTTCCGAGAGAGAAAGAGGAAGGAGTCATATGCGCAGGAAGCACACGCTCTCCCTGTTCATGCTCGTGATGGGAGTCGCTCTGCTCGTTGCGGCGACCACCGTGGGGGCCGCCAGCTCGGCGACTCACAAGGTGAACACCACGGGTGTGAACAAGGGCGGCACGCTGAAGGTGAACGAGAACAGTGCGGACTTCGACTTCGTCGATCCGCAGCTCGCCTACCGCACCGACGACTGGGACATGCTCTTCTCGACTGCGATGCAGCTCGTGAGCTTCCCGGAGAAGTCGGGTCCCGCAGGTAGCCAGCTCTACCCGCAGGCTGCCACGGCGTTCCCGACCGTGTCCGCCGATGGGAAGACGTACACGTTCCACATCCGGCCGGGGCTGAAGTTCAGCGACGGGTCGCCGGTGACGGCGGCTTCGTTCCAGCGGTCGTGGGAGCGGATCCTCAGCCCGAAGATGGGCTCGCCGCTCGGCGTCAACCTCGACCTGCAGAACGTGGTCGTCGGTGCCGATGCGTTCCTGAACGGGAAGGCCTCCACCATCTCGGGCATCTCCGCGAAGGGGCTCACGCTCACCTTCCACCTGACCAAGCCGAATGCGACGTTCGTCTCGATCCTGAGCATGCAGTGGTTCACGGCTGTGAAGTCGAACATGCCCTACTCGAGCACAGGTCTGAACGTCTATCCGGCCGCCGGCCCGTACTACATCGCAAGCCGTGACCCGGGCCGCTCGACGGTGCTGAAGCGCAACCCGTACTACAACGGCAATCGTCCGGCGAACCCGGATCAGATCGTCTTTACCCCGAACGTCGACCCGGACCAGTCGCTGCTCCAGGTCAAGGCCGGGCAGTCCGACTTCGACCTCGGCGGCATCCCGCCGACGGCTGCATCGAACCTCGCGACCACGTACGGGATCAACAAGGGCCGCTTCTTCGTCGGTCCGACCTCGTGCGTGCTCTACATGGCCATGAACAACGCACGGCCTCCGTTCGACAACGTCGCCCTCCGCAAGGCTGTCAACTGGGCGATCGACCGGCCGGCTCAGGTCCGCCTCCTCGGCGCGTACGCCGGCAAGCGGACTGACCAGATCCTGGTTCCTGGGATCCCCGGTTACAAGCCGTTCAACGTGTACGCGATCAAGGGTGCCGACGTCACGAAGGCCAAGGCAGTCGGTGGCAGCGCCATCGCCTCCGCGCCGACGCTGAACGTCGTGCACACGACGAGCTCGTACTCGACGCAGCGCGCCCAGGTGGCCGAGTACAACCTGAAGCAGGTCGGGTTCAAGATCAACGACGTCCCGACGCCCGCGACGAACTACTACCAGGTGATCCAGACCAAGGGCACCACGTACAACTTCGTCACGAACGGCGGCTGGTGCGCCGACTACTTCGACCCGTTCGACTATCTGAACGTGCTGTTCGACGGCAGCAAGATCCAGGCCGCGAACAACAACAACTACTCGTACTTCGACAACGCGTCCTTCAACAGCAGCCTCAATGCTGCTTCAGCGTTGTCCGGCGCAGCTCGTGCCAGCGCGTACGCGAAGCTGGACCAGGAGCTGATGGTGAAGTACGCACCGGTCGTGCCGTACCTCATCTCGACCAACCGGTACTTCGTTTCTGCACGTGTGAAGAACTGGATCTACAGCTCGTACTTCGGTGCGCCGTACCTGAACGCTCTGGCGGTCGGCTAGCCGTAACGCACGTTGCCGGTAGAGAGTCTGGAGAGGCGCCCCCCGGGCGCCTCTCCAGACGTCACCGGCGCTTCCGCCCCAACCCCCCGAGAGACAGATGACGCATTTCCTCATCCGCCGGATCTTCTGGGCCATCTTCCTGTTCTTCGTGGCCACGATCATCACGTATCTGATCTTTTGGGTGATTCCTGCGAATCCGGCCGCGCTCGCCGCAGGCAAGTCCGCGACCCCCGCCGACATCGCGCGGGTGAGCCACTTCCTCCACCTCGACGAGCCGATCTGGAAGCAGTACCTCCGCTTCGTCTGGAACCTCCTCGGTCACGGCTCGCTCGGCCGGTCGTACGTGAATCGCCAGACCATCGACTCGAGCATCGCCAAGGACGCGCCTGTCACGGCCTCGCTCGTCTTCGGCGGAGCCGTCTGCTGGCTCTCGCTCTCCATCCCGGTCGGCATCCTCTCGGCGCTGCGCCCGCGGTCGATCATGGACCGCATCTCGATGATCTTCGTGCTCATCGGCATCTCCGCACACCCGGTGTGGATCGGCCTGATCCTCTCCTACGTCGTCGGTTACCGCCTCGGGCTGACGCCGATCGCCGGGTACTGCAACTTCTTCACGGGCACGGCCGGCGCGCAATGCGAGGGCCCCGTGCAATGGGCCTACCACCTGATCTTGCCGTGGATCACGTTCATGATCCTGTTCGCGGCGCTGTACGTGCGCTTGATCCGGGCGAACGTGATGGAGACGATGTCCGAGGACTACGTGCGCACGGCTCGCGCCAAGGGCGCATCCGAGCGCCGCGTGATGATCCAGCACGTTCTGCGCAACAGCATGCTGCCGGTCGTCACGATCCTCGGCATGGATCTCGGCCTCGCGCTCGGTGGTGCGATCTTCACCGAGAGCATCTTCAACTTGCCGGGGCTCGGCCACGAGCTGATCAACGCCTACAACACCGCCGACTTGCCGATGATCACGGGCATCGTCGTCTTCGCCACGGTCGCCGTGATCGTCTTCAACTTCATCGTCGATGTGACGTATGGATTCCTCGACCCACGGATCCGGCCCAGCTGATGCCTGCGCTAGAGGTCAAGGATCTCAACACGTCGTTTCGCACCGACGACGGCATCGTCCAGGCGGTCTCCGGCGTCAGCTTCTCGCTCGACGAGGGGCACACGCTCGGCGTCGTCGGCGAGTCGGGGTCGGGGAAGAGCGTCACGTTTCTCACCGTGATGGGCCTCGTCGACCCGCGGCAGGCGCAGGTTTCGGGCTCGGTGCAGCTGCACGGCGAGCAGATGCTCGGCGCGAGCCGGGCCCGCTTGCAGCAGATTCGCGGCGCCACGATCGGGATGATCTTCCAGGATCCGATGACCTCGCTCAACCCGGTGAAGACGATCGGCTGGCAGCTCGAGGAGGCGGTGCTGATCCACCAGGACGTGACGCGCAAGGACGCGCGGCGCCAGGCGATCGAGATCCTGAAAGAGGTCGAGATCCCCCGGGCCGACCAGCGCGTCGACGACTATCCGCACCAGTTCTCGGGCGGGATGCGCCAGCGTGTGATGATCGCGATGGCGCTGATCAACGGTCCTGAGATCCTGATCGCTGACGAGCCGACGACCGCGCTCGACGTCACCACCCAGGCTCAGATCCTGCGCTTGATGAAGCGCCTTCAGGACCAGCACAAGATGGCGATCGTGATGATCACACACGATCTCGGCGTCGTCGCGGAGCTCGCCGACGACGTGCTCGTCATGTACGGCGGGAAGGTCGTCGAAGAGGCGAAGGTCGACGATCTCTTCGCGAAGCCGGAGATGCCGTACACATGGGGCCTGCTCGGTTCGCTGCCTCGCCTCAACTCCGCGGGCGAGCGTCTCGACCAGATTCCGGGGCAGCCGCCTTCGCTGCTCAATCCCCCTTCCGGTTGCGCGTTCCATCCTCGGTGCGAATACGTCATGAGCCGCTGTCGCACCGAGATGCCGGACCTGCGGTCGTCCGCTCAGGGAGCTGACCACCGGTTCCGCTGCTTCCTCGAAGACGAGGAGCGCACACGTATCTGGCAGGGCAAACGCGCCGCCCTCGTGAGCGAGGATGCGGCATGACGAGCCGTAGGCTCGACGGAGGCGACCAGAGAGCGGAGGCGCCGGCTTGGCCGGCGGCGGAGCGGGCATGACGAGCCGTAGGCTCGACGGAGGCGACCAGAGAGCGGAGGCGCCGGCTTGGCCGGCGACGGAGCGGGTATGACCGAGCTCCTGGCGGTCGAGGGACTCGAAAAGCACTTCCCGGTCATGCGCGGGCTCGTCTTCCAGCACGAGGTCGGCTCGGTGAAGGCCGTCGACGGGGTCAACTTCACGCTGAACGCCGGCGAGACGCTCGGCGTCGTCGGCGAGTCGGGCTGCGGCAAGTCGACGATGGCCCGCTGCATCGCCCGGCTGCTCGAGCCGACCGCAGGGAAAGTGATCTTCCAGGGGCAGGACATCACGCACCTGAGCCGCAGCGACATGCGGCCGATCCGCCGCGACATGATGATGGTCTTCCAGGACCCGTACGCCTCGCTGAACCCGCGGATGCGCGTCGGCGGGATCGTCGGCGAGCCACTCGAGGTGCACGGCGTCGGCGACCAGTCCGGGCGCAAGCGCCGCGTCCAGGAGCTACTCGAGATCGTCGGTCTGAGCCCCGAGCATTACAATCGCTTCCCGCACGAATTCTCGGGCGGGCAGCGGCAGCGGATCGGGATCGCCCGCGCGCTCGCGATCAACCCGAAGTTGATCATCTGCGACGAACCGGTGTCGGCGCTCGACGTCTCGGTGCAGGCGCAGATCTTGAACCTGCTCAAGGACCTGCAGCAGGACTTCGGGCTCACCTACATCTTCATCGCGCACGATCTCAACGTCGTCAGGCACATCTCCGACCGGGTGATGGTGATGTACCTCGGCCAGGCTGTCGAGATCGCCTCGCGCGACGCGCTCTACCGCGAGCCGAAGCATCCGTACACCGGAGCGCTCCTGTCGGCGGTGCCGATCGCCGATCCGGGCGCCGGCCGGTCGAGGAAGCAGGTCGTGCTCGAGGGCGACGTGCCGAGCCCGCTGAACCCCCCGAGCGCCTGCCGGTTCCATCCACGCTGCCCGCGCTCCCGCGAGGGCGTGTGTGACGTCGACACGCCGCTGCTCGAGACGGTGGGCGGCGACGCCGCGCATCTGTCCGCGTGCCACTTCCCGCTCGAGCACTGGCCGATGTCGGACGACGAGATGCGGCACGCAGGCGCCCGCGTCGGCGCCGCCGACTAGAGGGTCTCGAGCGCGAGCCGTGCTGCGCCGGGCCGCCCGCCGCATTGCGTTGATCTGCGCTGCGATTGTGGTTGCCACTGTGGCCGTTTCGGTGCTGCTCGGACTTGCCGCCGGCGGCAGTCTTCAGCGTGCGGTTGCCGTCGGCTTCTACGTCGCCGGCGCGGTGTTGCTCGTCGGCTGCTTCGTGGTCGGCGCCCGCGGCCCGCTCCGGGGCGTCTCGCGGAGTGGTGAGACGGTCCCGCTCCTCGCAGCTCGCGGCGTGCGCCGAGCGACGAGCGACGAGCGCCTGGAGGCCTCGCGGGTCGCGATCCTGCTGTTCTTCCTTGGGTTGTTGCAGATCGTCCTCGGCGGCCTCGTCGACCCCACGCACCGCATGTTTTGAGGACTTCACTGATTCTTCACTAACTGAAGCGGCTGCGTCGCGTCGTAGCAGGTGTGACACGTGTTCAGTGTGAACGGTCCCGCAAGGGAATCTCACTCCAGCTCGACGGCATGCTCTCCACGTTCGAGGTGGCGCTGCTCGACCGGCATCTGCGCCGCTGTTCGGAGTGCCGTGCTTTTGCTATCGGCGCGGTCCGGCAGACGGAGCTCCTGCGCAGCGCTGAACTCGAGCAGCCGCTCCGGCCGGTTGTGGTCTCGGGCCGGCCGAGCCGTGCGCACCGGCGCGTCGGGGGCGCGCTCAGCGCCGCGCTCGTTGCCGCGGCCGCGGCGTTCATGCTCGTGCTGCCGGGAACCCAGCAGCAGGGGACCGGTCAGGCTCAGGACGTCGGCGTCGGCGCGCCGGTGCTCGTCGTCTTCGCAGCGAGGCCGACGCTGGCCGTGAAGATCGATGTGCCGCGGGTGCGGATTCAGCCGGCGTCGATCGCCGACGGGCCGGTGCACGGCGCCTTCAGCGTGCCTGTCGTCTAGCCGGCTAGTGGACGGCCATCGGGACCGGCGGGCGCCAGTGCGGCTGCCAGTAGTTCACGAGCCAGGGGGCGTTCTTGCTCGCCCGCTTGAGGCCGAGGTAGAAGAGGAGATGCGGGCGCGTCTCGGTGTGCGGCCTCGCGACGAGATCGACCTCGAGTAGCGCCGAGGTCGCGTACGAGTAGTCCACCGTGAACGCGGCTGTCTGGGCGTTCTGCGCTTCGTAGGTGATCACCGGGATGTTGCCGGTGTCCCACTGCCTGCGCGTCAGAGCGCCCTTCAGGTCGGCATGGACAAGCGTGTAGGCCACGTCAAGGTTCTTCCGGGCGACGGCCGTCTCGATGAACCGGCGCGCCAGGCCGATCTGCTCCTTGGTCACCGGCACCGTCTTCTCCGGGTGGTAGAGCGTGGCCGGCTTGTTCGAGATCGTGTCGGGGAACGAGTTTCCGGTGCCCCTCATCAGCACGAGCGAAACGAACGCCGCGATTCCAGCCAGCAGGACGCCGCCGCTGAGCCACAGGAGGCGCCGCTGGTTCCGCGGCGATGCGAGCAGCCCGGAAACGCGGCTGGCGGCGGGTTGACGGGAGGCTTGAGCCATACGACCTGAGACCACGGTAGCAACGAAAAAGTTAGCGCTCGTCGCGTCCCGCGTGGTACGAGGAGGGAAGAGGTGGCAACTCGGTGCCACCGCGGGCCCGCACCAGCCGGCGCCACCGCCACGCGCGCAGCAGGGCGGCCGCGCCGAGCACGAGGGGCACGAGCAGGATGAGGGCGAAGAGACCGGCGACGGGCACGAGCCAGATGTGGCTGAGAGCCGCCTTGCTCGGCGGCGTCGGCGAGGCCGGGGGAGGCGCGAAGTCGGCCGGTCCGACCACGTGGGTCGTGCTGGCGGTCTGGTTCATGACAGCGATCGTGTAGAGCCGGTTCACGAGCCAGCGCCCGCCGCCGCTTCTGATCATCTCGCCCGAGAACACGTAGATCGGGAGCTTCGTCGCGGGTCTCGGATGGAGGAGCAGGTTGAAGATCACGTAACGGGGGCCGACGTCGATGGTCTGCCAGCGGTGGAACGTCGTCTCGCGCGGCAGGTAGGAGGGAACGGGGGAGGAGCCGGCGCGCCACTCGGCGAGCGTCGAACCGGCCTTGAGCTCCGGCCCGGCGAGCGTCCACGCGGCGGCGGGGTCATGCCGCTCCATCGCGGCCGGGATGAAGCGGTCGAGCGTCGCGTTGATCGCGCGACGGTCGGCGGCCGTGATGCGGCCCTTGGGTGCGTTCACCGCCAGGTTTGCCGGGCCCTCGCCCGTCACGGGCCCCGAGCTCAGACTCCCGCGATTCGGAGCCAGCACGGCGACGGCGGCGACGGTGCAGGCGATGCCGGCCGCGATCCCCAGCGTGATGAGACGCCGCCGGGATCTCGGCGATGCCGGGATCCGGCTCATTGGCGGCGAGGCTAGCAGGTGGGTTCCCCGAGCTATTGTGCGAGTTGTGACGTTCGGACTCAGGGTGCTCGTGGCCTGCGTACTCGCAAGCCTGCTCGCGTCGTCCTCGCTCGCCTCGCCGCCCTACGCCGGCCGGGATGTCGCGTTCGTGACTCTCTTCGGCCACGGCACGGTGCGGAGCGTTCCGCGCGGCATCCGGTGCCCGGGCTCGTGCCGGGCGGTCTTCGCGCGGGGCACTCATCTGCAGCTCTATGCGACGCCGACGAAGGGGTGGAGGTTCGTGGGGTTCGACAGCAAGTGGTGCGGGGGGATTCAACAGAGCTGCGCATTCGACCTGGTCAGCCCGCACGACTGCGTCGGGGGCGCCTGCCCGCTCGGCGCCTTCGGTGTGCGCGTGACGTTCGTGCGCGCCGGTTCGCCGGCCTGATCGGAGGTGGTGGACCATGTTGCCGAGCGCAGTGACCTCGCACGTCTGAGCCCTCGACCACGCCGAACGTGTGTCGGCTGCCTTGAAGCGGGCGGAGCTCCAGTGGGGGCGCGGTTCGAAGCCGCGTTCCGCTAGGCTCCCGCTGCCTCGCCGCGTGGCGCGCGCCTTGCGCATGCTGCGGCGAGAAAACCCCGCACCTTCACCCGTCCAGGAGCTCTAGAGACGTGTCGACGAACGGAAACAACACGGGCAAGCTGCTCGAAATCAAGGGCGTCGTGGTCGACGCCGTGTTCCCCGGCAAGCTGCCCACGATCTATTCGGCTCTTCGCATCCCGCGGCCCGACGGATCGTCTCTGATCGCAGAGGTCCAGCAGCACCTTGGTGACAATCGCGTGCGCGCGGTGGCCATGGATGCCACGGACGGCATCGCCCGCGGCACCGACGTCTTCGACACGGGTGCGCCCATCTCGGTCCCGGTCGGCGAGGTCACCCTCGGTCGCGTGTGGAACGTCCTCGGCGAGCCCGTGGACGACAAGGAAGCGCCGAAGGACGCGGAGCGGTGGTCGATCCATCGCGATCCGCCCGCTTTCGCCGACCTGACGCCGAAGGTCGAGATCTTCGAGACCGGCATCAAGGTGATCGACCTGATTGCGCCGTACGTGCGCGGAGGCAAGATCGGCCTCTTCGGCGGCGCCGGCGTCGGCAAGACGGTGCTGATCCAGGAGCTGATCCACAACATCGCGCGCCAGCACGCCGGTGTGTCTGTGTTCTCCGGGGTCGGCGAGCGCACGCGCGAGGGCAACGACTTGCTGCTCGAGATGGAGGAGTCGGGCGTGCTCGACAAGGTCGCCCTCTGCTACGGGCAGATGAACGAGCCGCCGGGAGCGCGCCTGCGCGTCGGTCTGTCCGGCCTGACGATGGCCGAGTACTTCCGCGACCAGGGCCAGGACGTGCTGCTCTTCATCGACAACATCTTCCGTTTCGTCCAGGCGGGCTCCGAGGTCTCGGCGCTGCTCGGCCGCATGCCGAGCGCGGTCGGCTATCAGCCGACGCTCGCCACCGAGATGGGGCAGCTGCAGGAGCGCATCACCTCGACGACCAAGGGCGCGGTCACCTCGGTACAGGCCATCTACGTGCCCGCCGACGACTTGACCGACCCTGCCCCAGCCCAGACCTTCGCGCACCTCGACGCAACCACGACGCTCTCGCGGGCGATTGTGGAGCAGGGGATCTATCCCGCGGTCGATCCGCTCGACTCGACCTCGCGGGCGTTGCAGCCCGGCATCGTCTCGGACGAGCACTACCGCACTGCCACGGCAGTGCAGGAGGTGCTGCAGCGCTACAAGGACTTGCAGGACATCATCGCCATCCTCGGCATCGAGGAGCTCTCGGACGAAGACCGCTTGACCGTGTCGCGCGCGCGCAAGATCCAGCGCTTCCTGTCACAGCCCAACTTCGTCGCGGAGCAGTTCACGGGCACCCCCGGGCAGTACGTGAAGCTCGAGGACACGATCCGCGGCTTCCAGGAGATCCTCGCGGGTCAGCACGACGAGCTGCCCGAGCAGGCGTTCTACATGGTCGGCCCGATCGAGGGCGCGGTCGAGCGGGCGAAGCACATGGCCGGCGCAGTCGTTTAGGCGATGGCTGAGCGGAAGCCCTTCTCGGTCTCGCTGGTCACTCCCGACGGGCCCGCCTACGAGGGTGACGCGGAGATGGTGATCGTGCCCGGCGCCGCCGGCGAGATCGGCGTGCTCGCACGGCACGCCCCGCTGATCGCGACGCTGAAGGCAGGCTCGACTCGCGTTCATGTCGCCGAGGGCGAGGTGCTCGAGTTCGCGACCGGCCCCGGCTTCTTCCAGGTGCTTCAGGACCGGGCGATCGCGCTTGTCGACGACGCTGTCGAGGCGGCGGCGATCGACGACGCCCGCGCCTTGAAACAGCTCGAGGAGGCCCAGGCGGAGCTCGAGGCGATCGAGCGCGGCGATTCGACCGCCGACCGCTGGCAGGTCGAGCAGCGCCTCCGCCACGCTCAGAACCAGCTCGCAGTCTCGGGCCGCTCGTAAAGCGGTGGCGACGACCCGGAGTCGCCGAATCGGAACCATCGAGCGTCGCTAGGATCTACCTGCCACCCGGAGAACTTTGACAAGCAGCTTGGCGACCGGGTCACCAAACGCCTAAAGAGCTCTATGACCGATCGCAACGTCGCCCATGAGATCAGACGCCTCGCCGAGGAGCGGATCCTCGTGCTCGACGGCGCGTGGGGTGTGCTGTTGCAGAACCGCGGGCTGACGGAGGCCGACTTCCGCGGCGAGCGGTTCGCGGGCCACTCGCGTGACCTGCTGAACGACCCCGACCTGCTGAACATCACCCGGCCCGAGATCGTCCGCTCGGTGCACGACGCGTACTTCGCGGCCGGTGCGGACATCACGACGACGAACACCTTCACCGCCACGTCGATCGGCCAGGCCGACTACGGCCTCGAGGACGCCGTGTACGAGTTGAACGTGGCAGGGGCGAGGATCGCGCGCGAGGCTGCAGGCCCCGACCGCTTCGTGGCGGGCTCGGTCGGCCCGCTCAACGTCACGCTGTCGCTCAGCCCGCGGGTCGACGACCCCGGCTATCGCACCCACACCTTCGATCAGGTGGTCGAGACCTACGCCGAGCAGATCCGTGGCCTCGCGGCGGGGGGAGTCGACCTGCTGCTGATCGAAACGATCTTCGACACCCTGAACGCCAAGGCCGCCCTCGTCGCTGCGCGCGAAGCGGCGCCGCAGTTGCCGCTCTGGATCAGCGTGACCATCGTCGACCTCTCGGGTCGCACCTTGAGCGGCCAGACGATCGACGCGTTCTGGACCTCCGTCGAGCACGCGAGCCCGCTGATCGTTGGAGTCAACTGCGCGCTCGGCGCGCGTGAGATGCGCCCCTACGTGGCCGAGCTCTCGCGAATTGCCACCTGCCTCACCTCTGCGCACCCGAACGCCGGCCTGCCGAATGCGTTCGGCGGCTACGACGAGACGCCCGACGTCACCTCGGCGCTGCTGCACGAGTTCGCCCGCGACGGATTCCTGAACATCGCCGGCTCGTGCTGCGGATCGACGCCCGAGCACACGAAGGCGATTGCCGAGGCCGTTCGCGGGCTCGAGCCGCGCCTCGTTCCGCAGGCGCGGCGGGCGCCCAGGTTCAGCGGGCTCGAGCCGTTCGAGATCGGTGAGGACACCGGGTTCGTGCTGATCGGCGAGCGCACCAACGTGACCGGCTCCGCGCGCTTCCGCCGCCTGATCGAGGGGGGCGACTACAACGCCGCCGTCGCGGTCGCGGTCGAGCAGGTGCGCGGCGGCGCCAACCTGATCGACGTGAACATGGACGCCGACTTGCTCGAGGGGGAGCAGGCGATGCGCACGTTCCTGAACGTGATCGCAACCGAGCCGGAGGTGGCGCGGCTGCCGGTGATGATCGACAGCTCGAAGTGGTCGGTGATCGAGGCGGGGCTTCAGTGCCTCCAGGGCAAGGGAATCGTCAACTCGATCTCGCTCAAGGAGGGGGAGGAGGAGTTCCTGCGGCACGCGCGGCGCATACGCGACTACGGCGCGGGCGTCGTGGTGATGGCGTTCGACGAACAGGGGCAGGCGACCGAGGTCGAGCAGCGCGTGGCGATCTGCGGCCGGGCGTACGACCTGCTGATCGGAGAGGTCGGGTTCCGGCCCGAGGACATCGTCTTCGATCCGAACGTGCTCGCCGTTGCGACCGGGATCGAGGAGCACAACGACTACGCGCGCGCCTTCATCGAGTGTCTGCCGCTGATCAAGGAGCGCTGCCCGGGCTCGCGTACCTCGGGCGGCATCTCCAACTTGAGTTTCGCGTTCCGCGGCAACGACGTGGTGCGCGAGGCGATGCACGCAGCGTTCCTGTACCACGCGATTCGCGCAGGTCTCGACATGGGCATCGTCAACGCCGGCCAGCTCGCCGTGTACGAGGACATCGAGCCGGAGCTGAAGGAGTGCGTCGAGGACGTCCTCTTCAACCGGCGCCCCGACGCGACCGAGCGGCTCGTCGAGCTTGCAGGCCGGGTGCGCGGCGAGGGGGCGAAGCGCGAGCTCGACCTGACCTGGCGCGAAGCGCCGGTCGGCAAACGGCTCGAGCACGCCCTCGTGCACGGGATCGTCGACTACGTCGAAGACGACACCGAGGAGGCGCGCCAGAGTGCCGCGCGGCCGCTCGACGTGATCGAGGGGCCGCTGATGGACGGGATGCGCGTCGTCGGCGACCTCTTCGGCTCCGGCCGGATGTTCCTGCCACAGGTCGTCAAGTCGGCGCGCGTGATGAAACGGGCGGTCGCCTACCTGCAGCCCTACATGGAGGACGCGAAGGACGGCTCGCACGGCTCGCAGGGCAAGGTGCTGCTCGCCACGGTGAAGGGCGACGTGCACGACATCGGCAAGAACATCGTCGGGGTCGTGCTCGGCTGCAACGACTACGAGGTGATCGACCTGGGCGTGATGGTGCCGCCCGAGAAGATCCTCGCGACGGCCGAGGCCGAGCAGGTCGATATCGTCGGCTTGTCGGGCTTGATCACGCCGTCGCTCGACCAGATGGTCGACGTCGCCCGCGAGATGCACAGGCGCCGGCTCGAGTTGCCGCTGATGATCGGCGGCGCCACCACCTCACGCCAGCACACGGCGGTGAAGATCGCGCCGGAGTACGAGAACGAGACAGTGCACGTGCTCGACGCGAGTCGCGTTGTCGACGTCGTCGCGCAACTGCTCGATCCCAAACGGCGGGTCCAGCTCGACACGGAGAACCGCGAGTTGCAGGAGCGCCTCCGCGTGCAGTACGCCGAGAAGGTGCGCAAGCCCTTGCTCGCGCTTTCGCGGGCGCGGGAGAATCGGCTCCAGGCGCCGTTCGTCGACCTGCCCACACCACCGTTCCTCGGCCCGCGCCTGGTTTCGCCGCCGCTTGCGGAGCTGGTGCCGTTCATCGACTGGCAGTTCTTCTTCCACGCCTGGGATCTGAAGGGCAAGTTTCCCGCGATCCTCGACAATCCGGCGGCCCGGGAGTTGTACGACGACGCCCAGGCGCTGTTGCGCGAGATCCTGCAAGGGGCGTCTCTACGCCCGGCCGGCATCTACGGCTACTGGCAGGCGCACGCCGAGGGCGACGACGTCGTGGTCGGCAGCGAGCGCTTCTGCTTCCTGCGCCAGCAGGCCGATCACGGTGACGAGCGGCCCAACCGCAGCCTTGCCGACTACGTTGCCCCTCGGGACGACCACCTGGGGGCCTTCGCCGTGGCGATCCACGGGGCGGACGAGCTCGCGGAGCGGTACGAGGCCGGCCACGACGATTACTCGGCGATCGCGGTGAAGGCGCTCGCCGACCGGCTTGCCGAGGCGTTCGCGGAGTTCCTGCACCGGCGCGCGCGCCGCGAGTGGTACGCGCCCGACGAGCACCTCTCCGATGAGGATCTGCTGAAGGAGAATTTCCGTGGCATCAGGCCTGCATTCGGCTACCCGGCGTGCCCCGACCACACGGAGAAGGGAGCCCTGTTTCGCCTCCTCGCCGCGGAGCGGGCCGGAATCGAGCTGACCGAGAGCTTCGCCATGACCCCGGCCGCGGCGGTCAGCGGCGTCTATTTCCACCATCCACAGTCGAAGTACTTCGCGGTCGGCCGGATCGGCCGCGACCAGCTCGAGGACTACGCAGTCCGGAAGGGCATGCCCGTCGCCGAGGCCGAGCGGTGGCTGGGACCGAACCTCGCCTAGCAAGCTCGGCCGCTCGGCTATCCTGACCGGCGCAGGCGCCCGACGGGCGCCGCTCACATTTCATGCGGACGACACTGAAGAGAGGCGTCGGCAGGGGGGCCGGCACGAACGGCAACGGCAAGGCCGTCTTCCCTCCCGGGACGATCGGCACGGTCACGCGCTATCGCCAGCCGCCGCCACCGCAGCGCACCGGCCTCGGGCTCGTCCGGCGCATCCTCGTCGGCACCCTCGTCATCGTGTCGTCCCTCGTCTTCGCGGTTGCCGGCGGCGCCTATCTCTACTTCCACGAGTCAGTCGCAAGTGTCCGTGCGCACACTCCGGACGTGGTGCGCGCCGCCCGCACACTCGACATCCCCGTGGCGAACAAGGCGGCGATCGCGCTCGTGATCGGCTACGACCACCGTGCGGGCCTCGCGGGCGCCGGGCCGTCGCGCTCCGACACGCTGATGCTCATTCGCGCCGACCCGCAGACGAAGTCGATCGAGCTGCTGTCGTTCCCGCGCGACCTCAGCGTCCCGATCTACTGCGGTTCGTCGGCGTCGGACACCGTCGGGCACGTTGTCGCGACCGACCGGATCAATGCTGCCTATGCGATCTGCGGCTCGAAGGGAACGGTTCTCACGGTCAAGCACCTGACGTCGCTCCCGATCAACTACCTGATCACGGTGAACTTCCACGGTTTCAAGCAGGTCGTCGACAAGCTCGGCGGCGTCTGGATGGACGTCGACCGCCGGTACTACAACCCGCCGGGAACCGGCTACGCGACCATCAACCTGCAGCCGGGCTATCAGCGGCTGGGTGGAGGCTCCGCCCTCGACTTCGTTCGTTTCCGGCACACCGACTCCGACCTCTACCGGGTGGCGCGCCAGCAGGAGTTCGTGCGCGCGCTCAAGGAGCAGATTTCGAAGAACTTCTCCTTCACGAGCCTGCCGAGCCTCGTCAACACGATCACCCAGAACATCGAGGTCGGTGAAGGCGGACACGCGCTCCAGGGCAACGAGGTGATCTCGTACGCGCTCTTCGCTCAGTCCCTGCCGCCGGGGCACCTCTTCCAGGACAAGATCGCGAACGTGCAATGCGCGAACGAATGCACCGTTTCGAGCGCCGATCTCCAGGCGGCGATCGACCAGTTCCAGAATCCCGACGTCACCTCGTCGAAGGCCGCGAACGCCGCCGCGCTCGGCACGAAGCTGAAGCAGACGACGCCGCCGCCGTCGGCGGTCACCGTGACG
>Ga0307372_10004355_pt1 | contig 21956 bp, 18 predicted proteins | sample OX1MG_FD_202533 | JGI IMG/M metagenome (GOLD analysis project Ga0307372, IMG submission 202533) | Soil microbial communities from Risofladan, Vaasa, Finland - OX-1 | ecosystem: Environmental > Terrestrial > Soil > Coastal area > Acid sulfate soil | place: Finland: Risofladan, Vaasa | collected...
GCCTGCTGCTGCCGCTCGTCGGCGCGGGCCTCCTCGCTCGCCTCGCCGTCGCGCTCGGCCGACAGCTCTCCGTGACTCGCCGCGCGCCTCGCAACCGCTCCCATGCGGCGGTTGACTAAGCTCCCAGCGCCATGTCACGGGGTTCCTTCGGCCGCACGGTCGCGCGCGCCGCAGCGAGCGGCGGGAGCAAGAGCTACCGGGCGCGCCCGCCGACGGCCTGGTACCTGGTGATGGTCGTGATCTGCATCGCGGGCATCTCCCTGATCGTGTACAGCCGCAACGAGCGGGTCCACCCGGTCACGATCACGACGGCGCCGACGGCGAGCGACCACTGGTACGCCGCATACGCCGTGGACATCTGCGGGACGGTGCAGGCGGACCTTCCCGAGAACTCGAACCTGTCAAAGGTCGGGATCCGCACCTTCGGTGACGGGATCATCGACATCAACCCCGGCGCGGTGTCGAACAAGTCCGCCTTCACCGGCACGAACGCCACGCTGGGCAACTTCGCGAGCAACTACCCCGGGCTCACGCTCACCGCAACGAGCATCAAGCTCCCGGGCGCCAAGCAGAAGACGTGGTCGAACGGCGACAGCTGCCCCTCGGCCAAGGGGAGCGCGCCCGGCAAGGGCCAGCTTCAGGTGGAGGTCTGGTCCTCACCCACCGCTAAGGGCTCGCTCTACACGGGTGACCCGACCGCGCTCAGGCTGCGCAACGGCCAGATGGTCACGGTGGCCTTCGTCCCCGTGGGCGCGACCATCCCCGTCCCGGCATCCCGCTCGACGCTTCTCCAAGATGTCGGGTCCGCCGGGACCTCCTCCACCGCGGCCGGCTCCTCCTCGACCTCGTCCACCGCGGCCGGCTCCTCCTCGACCTCCAGCTCAAGCTCGTCGTCGAGCACCACGGCCACCACGTCGGGCTCGTCCACGACGACCACGTGAGGCCGGCGCCGATGGTCGGAGGGCTGCGCTAGGTGGACGCGCTAGTCCTCGTCGGGGGCGAGGGGACGCGACTGCGGCCGCTGACGTACTCGGTCCCCAAGCCGATGCTTCCGATCGTCGAGCGCCCGATGATCGCACGGGTCATCGAGTGGCTCGCCCTGCACGGTGTGACCCGTGCGGTCTTCTCGCTCGGCTACCAGTCGGACATCTTCGTCCAGGCGTTTCCTGCCGGACGCTGGGCCGGCGTCGAGCTGCACTACGTCGTCGAGCCCGAGCCCCTCGACACCGCCGGCGCGATCCTGTTCGGCGCGGTGCAGGCGGGCCTCGACGACGAGACCCTGATCGTCGTCAACGGCGACGTGCTGACCGACCTCGACGTGGCCTCGCTCGTGGCGTTCCACTTCGGTCACGGTGGCGAGGCGACGATCGCGCTGACCCCCGTGGAGGACCCGTCCGCCTACGGCGTCGTGCCGGTCGACGACCGCGGCCGGGTCCTCGCCTTCATCGAGAAGCCGCCCCGTGACGAGGCGCCGACCAACCTGATCAACGCCGGGACCTACGTGCTCGAGCCCGCCGCGCTGCGACGCATCGCGTCCGGCCGGCGCGTCTCGATCGAGCGCGAGGTCTTCCCCGCGCTCGTCGGCGACGGTGCCCTGTTCGCGATGGCCTCCGACGCCTACTGGCTCGACACCGGCACGCCCGAGCGCTACCTGCAGGCCCAGCTCGACGTGTTGCGCGGCCTGCGCCCGCTCGTGCTCTTGCCGGAGTGCCTCGAGCTCCTGCCCGGCGTGCACGTCGCGCCGAGCGCGGTGCTCGAAGGACAGGCTGGCGGGAACGCCTTCGTCGGCGACAGCGCCGTCGTCGCCAGGGGCGGGCGCGTCGAGGACACCGTCGTCGGCGCCTCCGCCCGCGTCGAGGCGGGCGCCGTCGTGACGGGCTCGGTGCTCCTGCCAGGTGCGGTCGTCTGCGAGGGGGCACGGGTGGAGGGCTCCCTCGTCGGGCCGCGCGCCCTCATTGGCGCAGGGGCCGTGCTCGCCGAGCTGTGTGTCGTCGGCGCCGACGCGGTCGTCGCCGACGGCTGCGTCCTCGGCAGCGCGCGGCTGCCGGTCTGAGGCGGGACCGGATGCGGGCACTCGTCACCGGCGGCGCAGGGTTCATCGGCTCGACGCTCGTCGACCGGCTGCTCGCGGAGGGTCACGCGGTCGACGTGGTCGACGACCTGTCGACCGGTTCGCTCGCCAATCTCGCCCAGGCACGCGCGGCCGGCGGCGAGTTCAGCTTCCACCAGCTCGACGTGCGCGAGCCCGAGCTGGTCGACCTCGTCGCCCGGCGCCGGCCGGAGGTGGTGTTCCACCTCGCGGCGCAGGCGAGCGTGCCGGTGTCCATCCAGCGGCCCGTGCTCGACGCCGACATCAACGTGATCGGCAGTCTCCGGGTGCTCGAAGGGGCGCGTGCCGCGGGGACGCGCAAGATCGTGTACGCCGCGAGCGGCGGCTCGCTCTACGGCAACGCGGACCCGTCGGACCTGCCGCTCGTCGAGAGCCATCCCCACCACCCGCTCTCGCCCTACGGGGTCTCGAAGAAGGTCGTCGTCGACTACCTGAGCGCGTATCGCGAACTGTACGGGCTGGAGTTCACGGCGATGGCCCTCGCCAACGTCTACGGCCCCCGGCAGGACGCGAGCGGCGAGGGCGGCGTCGTGGCAGTCTTCGCCGCCAACCTCGCCGCCGGCAGGTCGTCCACGATCCACGGCGACGGCGAGCAGACGCGCGATTTCGTCTTCGTCGACGACGTGGTGGACGCCTTCTCGCGCGGCGCCGACCGGGGGAGCGGGCTGCTGATCAACGTCTCGACGGGCGTCGAGACCTCGGTGAACCAGCTCTACGGCGCGATGGCGGCGGCGGCGGGTGCCGACCCCGGCGTGCAGCACTCTTCGGCTCGTGAGGGCGACGTCCGGCGCAGCGCGCTCGATCCTGGCCGCGCCGCCATCCACCTAGGGTGGAGGTCGTGGACCTCCATCGCCGACGGCGCCGCGGCGGTGATCTCGGCGGCGCAGGCGCGCCGGCCCGAGGACGAAGCGGCGCGCTGAGTCGCGTGCGCCGGGCGGCGCCGTGATCGCCGTCCTCGCCGGCGGGGTCGGTGCGGCTCGTCTGCTCCAGGGGCTGGTGCAGGTGGTCGACGAGGAGGAGCTGGCCGTCGTCGTCAACACGGGTGACGACGCCGACATCCACGGCCTCCACATCAGCCCGGACCTCGACACGATCACGTACTCGCTCGCCGGGGCGTCGAACCCCGAGACCGGGTGGGGACTCGCCGGGGAGACCTGGGCGGCGATGGACGCCCTCGAGCGCTACGGCGGGCCGACCTGGTTCCGCCTCGGCGACCGCGACCTCGCCACGCACCTGCACCGCACCGGGCGGCTCGCCGCCGGTGCAACCTTGTCGGAGGTGTCGGCCGAGATCGCCTCGTCATGGGACCTGCGCCTCGCGCTGCTGCCGATGAGCGACGACGCCGTACGCACGCGCCTACGCCTCGTGTCCGGTGAGGAGGTGGAGTTCCAGGAGTACTTCGTGAAGCTGCGCCACGCTGTCGCGGTGAGCGCGGTCCGCTTCGCGGGAGCCGACCGGGCGCGACCGGCGCCGGGCGTCCTCGAGGCCCTGTCGGCGGCCGATGCAGTCCTCGTCGCGCCCTCGAACCCGGTCGTCTCGATCGGCCCGATCCTCGCGGTCCCTGGCATCGCGGAGCTGCTGGAGTCGCGGCGCGCCTCGGTGGTGGCGATCTCGCCCATCGTCGCCGGAGCGGCCCTCAAGGGACCGGCCGACCGGCTGCTCGTCGAGCTCGGCGGGGAGTCCTCGGCGGCCGGGGTGGCCCGGGTGCTCACCGCGATCGCCGGCACGCTCGTCGTCGACGAGGCCGACACGGCGCTCGCCGGTGAGGTGGAGCGGGCGGGCATGCGCTGCGTGGTCGCACCGACGGTGATGCGCACGCCGGAGGTCGCGGCGGAGCTCTCTCGGGTCGCCCTCGCGGCGGCGGGTGCCGGAGCCGACGGCGGCCGTGTTGTCTCCTGAGGCGGGCCTCGCGGTCCTGCCCGTTCAGGGGCTGCCGGAGATCCGGCCGGGAGACCATCTCGGGGACATGATCGCCGCGCACGCGGGGCTGTGTGACGGTGACGTCGTCGTCGTCACCCAGAAGGTCGTCTCGAAGTCGGAGGGGCGGATCGTCGCCGTCGACAGCGACGACGCGGCGGCCAAGCGCCGCCTCGCAGAGTCCGAGTCGGTCCGGGTCCTCCGTCGCCGTGGCGACCTCGTGGTCACCGAGACGCCGCACGGGTTCGTCTGCGCCAACTCCGGCGTGGACCTCTCCAACGTCGAGGACGGCTACGCCGTGCTCTTGCCGGTCGACCCCGACCGCTCTGCCCGGCGGATCCGGGACGTGATCAGGGCGCGTGCCGGCGTGGAGGTCGGCGTGATCATCTCGGACACCTTCGGGCGCGCCTGGCGGCGGGGCCTGACCGACGTCGCGATCGGCTGTGCCGGCATCGCGGCGGTCGTCGACCTGCGGGGCTCCCTTGACGCCGGAGGACGGGAGCTGCAGGTGACCGAGGTGTGCGTGGCCGATGAGGTCGCCGGGGCGGCCGAGCTCGTCATGGGAAAGGCGTCCGGGGTACCGGTCGCCGTTGTGCGCGGCGTCCCGGCCGCGTGGCTGCGGGAGTCCTCGGTGCGCGACGAGATCGTGCGGCCCCACGCCGAGGACCTCTTCAGGTGAGCGAGCCAGCTCCACCCGCTGCCTCCCCGCCCCCCGATCCGCTCGCGGCCGGGGTGCTCCTCGTCGTCGAGCAGCTCCGCAGGCAGGTGCCGGGGGGGATCGGCACCTACGCCAACGGCCTGCTCCACGGCCTGGCCGAGCTTTCCGGGCGCGATCGGCCGATGCTGCGCCTCCACGCGAGCCGTGAGGTCGGCCGGCGAGACCCGCTCGAGGCGTACGGCCTGCCGGTGCACGCGTCGCCGCTGCCGTCGCCGCTGCTCGTGCGGGCGTGGGACCTCGGCCTGGCACGCATCGGCAAGGGCGCTGCGCTCGTCCACTCGGTGTCGCTCGCCACCCCCGCCAGCGCCCCCCCGCTCGTCGTGACCGTCCACGACGTCGCCTGGCGCTCCGTCCCCGAGGCGTACCCACGCCGCGGCCAGCGATGGCACGAGGCGGCGCTACGGCGCACGGCGAAGCGCGCCGACGCGGTGGTCGTGCCGTCGCGCCAGGTCGCCGAGGAGCTCGCCGATGCCGGCGTCGGGCTGGGCGAGGAGCGGGTGACCGTGATCGAAGAGGGCGCCGACCACCTGCCGCGTCCCGATCTCGACGCGGCGGGCCTCGTTCTCGGGCGCCTCGGCGTGACGGGCGAGTTCCTGCTCAGCGTCGGCACGCTCGAGCCGCGGAAGAATCTCCGCCGGCTCTTCGCCGCCTACGGTGCGGCGCGGCCGCGCCTGGCTGAGCCGTGGCCGCTGGTGGTCGTCGGGCCGCCGGGCTGGGGGGAGTCGTCGGGGCGCCCCCCCGAGGGCGTCGTCTTCGCCGGGCGTCTCGGCGACGCCGCCCTGGCCGGCCTCTACGCGCTGGCGCGCGGTCTCGCCTACGTGCCGCTCAAGGAGGGTTTCGGGCTGCCGGTCGTCGAGGCGATGCGACTCGGGACTCCGGTCGTGGCGAGCCCGGTCCCGAGCGCCGCCGGCGCCGCGCTCGAGGTCGATCCCTACGACGTCGACTCGATCGCCGACGGCCTCGTGGCCGTGGCGGGCGACGAGACGCTGCGCCGCCGCCTCAGCGAGGATGGTCAGGCCCGGGCGGCCGTGCTCACCTGGCGGGCAACGGCGGCCGCCCACGTCGCGCTGTGGCGGCGCGTCGCCGCCAGCCGGGGGTGACCGCCGCCGGCTCCCCGCGCGGGGCGCCCGGCGGATCCGTTCACGTCGCGCTCGACGTCTCGGCGGTTCCCCCCTCGCCGGTCGGCGCGGGGTGGTACACGGTCGAGCTCGCTCGGGCGCTCGCCGTGCGCGGCGACGTCGAGCTCACGCTCGTGTCCCGCCGGGGTGACCTGGCGCGCTGGCGGGCGCTCGCCGGCGGTGCCCGGGTGCTCGCCGCCGCGCCGGACAGCCGCCCGGCACGGCTCGTCTGGGGCGAGCTCGGCCTCGGGCTCGAGCTACGGCGCCTCCACCCGCCAGTCGAGCTCGTCCACGGTCCTCACTACACGATGCCCGCCGGCAGCGGGCTTCCCGCGGTCGTCACCGTCCACGACCTCACCTTCCGCGACCACCCGGAGTGGCACGAGCGCTCCAAGGTCCTCGTCTTCCGCCGGGCGCTGCGGATCGCCGCCCGCCGGGCGGCGGCGATCGTCTGCGTCAGCCGCTCGAGCGCCGACCGCCTGCGGGAGCACTACACGCCGCGCGGGCCAGTGCACGTGGTGCCCCACGGGGTCGACCACCGGCGCTTCACCCCCGCCGAGCCGGCGCCCGGCGCCGACGAGGCGGCCCTCGACCGGCTCGGGCTGCGACGGCCCTATGTCCTGCACGTCGGGACGATCGAGCCGCGAAAGGACGTGCCGGGCCTCGTGGCGGCGTTCGACCGGCTCGCGACGGCACGGCCGGAGCTCTCGCTCGTCCTCGCCGGCAAGGACGGCTGGGGGGTATCGGCGGTCGACTCGGCCCTCGGCGCCGCCCGCCACCGAGCGCGCGTCCGGCGGCTCGGCTATGTCGCAGGGGAGGACGTGCCGGCGCTGCTGCGCGCCGCCGCCGCCGTCGCCTACCCCTCGCTCGAGGAGGGCTTCGGCCTCCCGGCCCTCGAGGCGCTCGCCTGCGGCGCCCCGCTCGTGACCACCGAGGCCAGCGCGATGGCCGAGGTGGCCGGGGGAGCGGCGCTCTTGGTGGCGCCCGGCGACCGGGACGCCCTCACCGGCGCCCTCGAGGAGCTCCTCGTGGGCGGGCCGGCCGTCGAGGAGCGCCGCGCGCTCGGGATCGAGGTCGCCTCCCGTTACACCTGGGAGGCGTCGGCCGCCGCGCACGTGCTCGCCTACCGCCAGGCTGCGGGTGGCTAGCCTACGGCCGTGCGCGCCTTCCTGACCGGGGCATCGGGCTTCGTCGGCGGCTGGTTGGCCCGCCACCTGCGGGAACAGGGCGACGACGTGGCCGGCCTCGAGCCGGGCCGCGACATCGGCGACGCCGGCGCGCTGCGGGGCGACCTGCAGGCGGCGGCCCCCGACGTCGTGTACCACCTCGCCGGCCTCGCCCACGTCGGGCTCTCCTGGGACGAGCCGGGCGAGACGTTCCGGGTGAACGCCCTCGGGACGCTGAACCTCGTGGAGGCGGCGCTGGCCTGTGCCCGGCCGCCGCGCATCATGCTCATCAGCTCGGCAGAGGTCTACGGGCGCGGCGACGGGACGCCGCTCGCCGAGGATGCCCCGCTCCGGCCCGTCTCGCCGTACGCGTCGAGCAAGGTCGCCGCAGAGTTCGTCGGGCTCCAGGCCTTCCTCGGCAACGGCCTCGAGGTGGTGCGGGCCCGGCCCTTCAACCACGTCGGCCCTGGCCAGGCGGACAGCTTCGTCGTCTCGGCCCTGGCTCGGCGCATCGCGGAGGCCGAGCGCGCCGGCGGGGGAGAGGTGCGGATCGGCAACCTCACCGCCGCTCGGGACTTCACCGACGTGCGCGACGTCGTGAGCGCCTATCGGCTGCTGGCGACCGCGGGGGTGCCGGGGGAGGTGTACAACGTCTGCTCAGGCTCGGCGATCACCACCGAAGAGCTGTTCAGGCGCATGGTCGCGATGGCCAAGGTGCCGATCGAGCCGGTTCAGGACCCGTCGCTGTTCCGCCCCGTGGACGTGCCGGTGCTGCTCGGCGACGGCACGCGCCTCACCGCCCTGACCGGCTGGCGCCCGGAGATCCCGCTCGACTCGACCCTCCTCGACACGCTCGACTACTGGCGAGAACGCTCCGGCGCGGACTGAGCGGCGGAGCCCTGCGGCCCCTGGTGCTGCGTCGCGCCCTTGGGTGTCAGCGCCGACGCTCGGCGGGGCGAAGGGGCACGCCGAGCAGCGAGCACACGGCGCGCAGCGGCTCGGCGAGGGGCTCCGGCAGCACGTTGGCGACCGTCGAGGCGAGTGAGGAGGCGAGCGGGCCGAGCGGGTCGGCGGCGCCCTTGGACCGCTGGTGGGAGCGGGCGCGCTGGAGTCCGAGGACGCCAGCGCCGACGAGGAGGTAGAGGGCCTCCTGGGCGCCCTGCTCGAGCTCGTGCCGTAGGTCCCGCATCGCCGACGACGCTACCAACCAGAGCGGCGCGCGCGGCCGCGCCGTCGGCAGGAGCTGGCGTGCCCGGCTACTGTTTGACCCCTGATGCCGGAGGACCAAGCGCCACCGGTCGTCGTGGTCGTGGTGGCGTCCGACCCCGGCCCGTGGTTTGAGGCGTGCCTGGGAGGGCTCGCCGATCAGGATTACCCGAACCTCTCCACCCTCGTTGTCGACGCGGCGAGCGCCACCTCGCTGGCGCCGCGTGTGGCCGCGGTGGCGCCCGGCGCCTACCTGCGCCGGATCGGGGAGCGCCGCGGCTACGGGCCGAGCGCCAACGTCGTGATGGAGACGGTCGAGGGCGCCGCCCTCTACGTGTTCTGCCACGACGACGTGGTGCTGGCACCCGACGCGATCCGCAGGATGGTGGAGGAGGCGTTCCGCTCCAACGCCGGGGTGGTCGCCCCGAAGCTGCTCGACTACGAGGAGCCCGAGCGGCTGCTCCAGCTCGGCCTCGGCGTCGACCGCTTCGGCGCACCGGTGCGCCGCGTCGAGCGCGGCGAGTTCGACCAGGCCCAGCACGACGCGGTGCGGGAGGTGTTCGCCGCGCCGGGCGGCTGCACGCTCGTGCGTGCCGACCTGTTCGCGACGATCGGCGGCTTCGACCCGGAGATCACCCTCTTCGGCGAGGACATCGACCTGAGCTGGCGGGCGCGACTCGCCGGCGCGCGGGTGGTGGTCGCCCCGGCCGCGCACGTCCGCCACCTGGAGGCGACCGCCAGCCGCCAGCGCCCCTGCCCCGAGGCGCGCTCGTTGCAGTGGCGCCATGAACTGCGCGCCGTCCTGAAGAACTACGGGGCTTGGCGCCGGGCGCTCGCCGTCGGTCAGCTCGTCGTGCTCAGCGTCGCCGAGGTCCTGTACTTCCTCGCCATCGGCAAGCGTTGGCGCGCCCGGCAGGTGCTCGACGCCTGGCGCTGGAACCTCTCGCGCGAACGCGACCTGAAGGGGGCGCGCGCGGCGGTCGTCGCCACCAGGCGCCTGCCCGACCGGCTCGTCTGCCGGCTCTTCAGCCACCGCACGTTCCGCGTGTGGCGCTTCGTCCGACCTGCGCTCGAGGACGCCGCCGTCCGCTGGAGCCGTTCGCGCCACGAGCTCGCCGGCGCGCTCTCGAGCGCCGGGAGGCGCCGGCATGAGCGCCGTCCACGCGCCGTGGTCGTCGCCGCGCTCGTCACCACTCTGGTCATCCTCGTCGGGTCGCGCTCGATCCTCTCGGGTCACCTGCCGCTCGTCGGCCAGCTCCTCCCGATCCCGACCCCCGATCACCTCCTCGCCCGCTATCTCGGCGGGTGGAAGGACGCCGGGCTCCAGCGGCCGGGGCCGGTGTCGCCGGCCTTCGCCATCCTCGGGATCGCAGGGTTCCTCCTGTTCGGGGCGACGGGGCTGCTCCTGACCGTCGAGCTCGCGCTCGCCGTCGTGCTCGGCGCGGTCGGGATCGCCCGGCTCGTCCGCCCGCTCGGGCCGCCCGGGACGGGCCTCGTGGCGGCGGTGGCGTACCTGTTCCTGCCGCTCGCGTGGAACGACGTAGCGCGCGGCGACCTGCAGGGGCTGATCGCCTATGCCGGCATGCCCTGGGTGCTCGGCCGTCTGGCGCGCGCGGGCGGCCTCGTTCCCTTTGCCCCGGCGGGAGGCCCGGCGCCCCTCCGCTCGCGACGCGGCGCCGAGGAGTGCCTGGCGCTCGGGGTCCTCCTCGCCGTGCTCGGCGCGTTCGTCCCGATGATCGTCCTGCTCACGTTGGCGTGCGCGGTCGCGCTGGCGCTCGGCGGAGTGGTCGCCGGGAGCGCGAGGGACGGCCTGCGCGTGCTCGGTGTCGCGGCCAGCGCCACCGCCGTCGCCTTCGTCCTCTGCTTCCCGTGGTCGCTCACCTTCGTTCAGTCCGGTGCACGCTGGAGCGTGCTGAGCGGCGCGGCGGGCAACCCGGCGCGCGCCCCCAGCCTCGCCACGCTGCTGCGCTTCGGCCTCGGCCCGACCGGACGGGGCGTCCTCGGCTGGGCGTTGCTCGCCGCCGCGGCGCTCGTGCTGCTCGTCGGTCGGAACGAACGCCTGGCCTGGGGCATCCGGTGGTGGGTGTGCGGTCTCGCGCTCGCTGCGTTGCCGTTCGCCGCGAGCGAGGGCTGGCTCGGCGCGGGCGGCGGCGCGCTTCGGGTCCTGCTCGCGCCCTCGGCGGCCTGCATCGCCGCGTGCGTCGGCCTCGGCGCCAGCGCGGTGGCGGCGGACCTGCGCGATGCCGGTTTCGGGTGGCGCCAGCTCGCCGGCGTCGCCTGCGGCGCCTGCGCCGTCGCTGGCCTCCTGCCCGTGCTCGGCGCCAGCCTCGGAGGCCGCTGGGGTCTGCCGGCCACCGGCTACGACGTCGTCCTGCCGTGGACCGCGTCGGCCTCGAGCCCGGCCGACGCCACGGCGACGAGGGTGCTGTGGCTCGGCGATCCCACCGCGCTGCCGATGCCGGCCTGGCAGATCGTCCCCGGTCTCGCGGCCGGAGTGTCCTCGGAGGGTCTGCCCGACGCGACGCGGCTGTGGCCGAGCGCCAACCCCGGCGTCGGCGCCGCGATCGTCCACGACGTCGAGTCGGCGGAGTCGGGGCTCACCGTGCGCCTCGGCCACCTCCTCGCGCCGGCCGGCATCCGCTACGTGGTCGTGCCGACCGCGCTCGCGCCGCAGCTCCCGGGCACCCAGACGGCACCGGCGGCGCCGCCCCCCCAGGTCCTCCTCGACGGCCTGACCGCGCAGTCGGACCTCCACCAGCTCCCCTCAGAGGGGGGAGCGTTGATCTTCGAGAACGCGGCCTGGTCGGCCGCCGGCGTGCCGGCGGCCCCCGGAGGGGGCGGGACCCCGGGGTGGCTGCGCGAGCTCGGGGTCGCGGCGGCGCTCCTGGCCTGGGCCGGCGCCCTCAGCGCGCTCATGCTGCGTGAGGGCCGCCGGAACCGGCGGCGGGCCAGCCACCGCTCGCCGGCACGCGTGCCCTCACCGGCAGCACCCGTCGACCTGGCCGGGGGCCCGCCCGGGCGCGTCGAGCCGGCGATCCCGGCGGGAGCGACGTGAGCCGCCAGGCGGGCCCGCCCGCTGGCCCCCGGCGCCTCCCCGCGATCGCCCTCGTCGCGCTGGTCCTCGCGCTCGCGGGGGTCGCCAACGCGACGCTGCATCATCACCAGTCGGCCGACCGTCTGGCATCGGTCCAGGACCAGTCGGTGGCCCGCGTGTCCTCCAAGGTGACCTCGGCCGCCTGGTACTGCGCCGGCCCGCTGCCCGTCGGCACGCGCAACGAGGCTTCGTCGCTCGCGGTGGCCAACGCGGGGCCGAAGCAGGTGTCGGGCGAGCTCGTCGTCGCGACGAACGACGGACGCAACACGGTCACGCCCTTCTCGATCGGCCGCTACTCGCAGGGCGTCTACGGCCTGATGCGTTCGGGCCGTGCGGCGTTCGCCGCCGCGACGGTCCTCGTGAACGGGGCGGGCGTTGGCGTCGAGGAGCTCGTCCACGGCCCGACCGGTCCGGTGTCGTCGCCCTGCGTGAGCCATGCTTCGATGGTCGGCTACGTGGCCGCGGGCAGCACCGAGAACGCGAGCAACCTCGCCCTCGCCCTCTACGACCCGGGAGCGACGCCCGCGGTCGTCAACGTCTCGTTCGCGACCGGCGCCGGGCGGGTCGCGCCGCCGACATTCCAGGGAATCTCCCTCAGCGCGGGCCAGCTGCAGGTGGTGGACGTCGGGCACTACCTGCCGGCTCGCCCCGTTGTGGCGACGACGGTCAGCGCGACGGGCGGCAAGGTGGTGGCCGGGGCGCTGCTCGTCGCCGCCAACGCCAAGTCCGTCGAGTCGACGCTCCTCGACGCCGTCACCGCTCCCCGCTCGGCCTGGTCCTTCTCGGCCGCCCCGGCGGGTGGCGCGGTCCGCCAGCTCTTCTCGGTGCTCGATCCCGGCAAGGTCGCCGCGAGGATCGTGCTCCACCTCGCCACGTCGAGCGGCTCGTCGGCGCTGGCGGAGACCGTCCCCGCGGGCGGCATCGTGCACCTCGCGCCGAGCCCCGAGGTGTCACCCGTGGCGATGCGCTACGCCACCGTGACGTCGGCCGACGGGGTCGGCGTCGTCGTCGCGCGAGAGGCGCTGCTGGTCGGTCGCGTCGTCCCGTCCGCGCCGAAGGCGGTCAAGCGCACCGAGACGGTCCGCGTCCTGGTGCACGGCCGCGTCGTGACGCGGCGCCAGGTGGTCACCGTCACGTCCCGCTCGACGGCGCCGGCGTTTGTCGGCTTGCCGCAGCTCGAGCCGGGCTACGCGGCCACCTCGGCGGTCGCCGAGCCGGGCACGACATGGCTCATCGCCGGCGGCGAGTCGGACCGCCACGCGAGCGAGCTGCTGACGGTCGCCGATCCCGGCGACCGTCCGGCACGCATCGTCGTCCACCTGCTCGCGTCGTCCGGCAAGGCCCCGACGCGGCGCACGCCGGTCGCGCAGCTGTCGGGGCTCACGGTCCCCGCGCACGGCGAGGTGACCTTCTCGCTCGCGGCGCTGCCGGCGCTGAAGGGCGAGCTGCCGCTCGAGGTCAGCGCGACATCGCCGGTGCTCGCCGCCGGGGAGCTCTACGCACGGGGCTCCACGTCGGCGCTCGGGTTCTCGAGCCCGGCGGCCATCCCCGTCCGCTGAGCGGCGGGGACCGGCCGTCGGCGCGTTCCCCCTATGCCAGCGGCTCGCGGGGAGCGCTCGGATGCTCGAGCGGCCCCGGCATCCCCATCGGTGCCGTGGGGGGCAGCGCCCCGGCCGCGCCGTTCACCGACTCGGCGCCCGCCCCGGCCGTCGCCGGCAGCGTCGTCGGCGACGAGCTGAAGATGCTGCCGGCGAAGTGCGGGATGGCGGGCTCCTCGCCGTGGACCGGGCGACCGTAGGCCTCGTCCACGAGGTGGGCGACCTCGCGGCCGTCGATCGTCTCGCGCTCGAGCACGGCCTTCGCCACTGCGATCAGGCCGCTCCGGTGCTCCTCGAGGATCTTTCGCGCCCGCGCCTCCTGGTCGCGAAGGATCTGGGAGACCTCCTCGTCGACGACCCGGCTCATGTCCTCGGAGTAGTCGCGTGAGTGCATGAGGTCCTCGCCGAGGAACACCATGCCCTGAGCGCCCCAGGCCATCGGGCCGACGCGGTCGGACATCCCCCACTCCCGCACCATCTTGCGGGCGAGCTCGGTGTTGCGCTGCAGGTCGTCGCTCGCGCCGGTCGACAGGTCGCCGTAGACGAGCAGCTCGGCGACGCGCCCGCCCATCCGCACGACGAGCGAGTCCTCGATGTACTCGCGCTTGTAGATGTGGCGTTCCTCGAGGGGCAGCTGCTGGGTCACGCCGAGCGCCATGCCGGTCGGGATGATGCTCACCTTCAGCAGCGGGTCGGCGTGGGGGAGCACGTAGGCGAGCACGGCGTGGCCCGACTCGTGGTAGGCGACGCGCTCGCGCTCGGCGTCGGAGAGCACCAAGCTCTCGCGCTGCTGGCCCATGAGGACCCGGTCGCGCGCCGCGTCGAAGTCCTTCATCTCGACGAGCTGGCTCCCGCGCCGCACGGCGTGGAGGGCTGCCTCGTTGACGAGGTTGGCGAGGTCCGCTCCGCTCATGCCGGGCGTGCCGCGGGCGACGACCTGCAGGTCGACGTCCGGGCCGATCCGCTTGTCGCGGCAGTGCACCTCGAGGATCGGGCGGCGCTCCTCGAGATCGGGGAGGGGGACGACGATCTGTCGATCGAAGCGGCCCGGGCGCAAAAGCGCCGGGTCGAGGATGTCCGGCCGGTTCGTCGCCGCCATCATCACGACGCCCTCTGAGGGGTCGAAGCCGTCCATCTCGGACAGCATCTGGTTGAGCGTCTGCTCGCGCTCGTCGTGGCCGCCGCCGAGACCGGCACCGCGCTTTCGGCCGATCGAGTCGATCTCGTCCACGAAGATGATCGCGGGGGCCTGCTTGCGGGCGGTCTGGAACAGGTCCCGGACGCGGCTCGCGCCGACGCCGACGAACATCTCCATGAAGTCCGAGCCCGAGACCGACAGGAACGGCACGCCGGCCTCGCCGGCGACGGCGCGGGCGAGCAGGGTCTTGCCCGTGCCCGGCGGTCCCACCAAGAGGACGCCCTTCGGGATGCGCGCCCCGATCTCGCGGAAGCGGCCAGGCGACTTCAAGAAGTCGACGACCTCGCTGATCTCCTGCTTCACGCCCGTGTAGCCGGCGACGTCATTGAACGTCGTTCGGGGGCGCTCCGTGGAGTAGACTTTGGCGCGCGAGCGGCCGATCGACATGATCCCGGACATCTGCCCCTGGGCCCGGCGCTGCAGCCAGATGATGAACCCGATGAACAGCAGCAGCGGCAGCGCGTAGTACAGGACGCTCGGCAACCAGCTCGAGGTGGGCGTCGAGAACTTGAGCTGCGCGCCGGACGACTTGATCGAGTTGATCTCCGTCTGGGTCACCGAGAGGGGACCGTTGGTCGAGTAGCTCGTCCCGTCGCCGAGCGTGCCGGTGATCGTGCCGGTCGAGTTGTCGATCGAGGCCGTCTTCACCTGGTGCTGCGTCAGCGCCTGCTGGAACTGCGGGTAGTAGCTCAGCGACTTCGCGGAGGTGCGATTGATGAGCGACGAGCCGAACAGCAGCAGGACGACGACGACGACGAGCGCCGCCACCCCCCAGCGCCACATCGAGTCGTTGCCGGACGGTGCGCCCGGTCCCTGGCGGCCCTGGCTGTTGCGTGGGTCTTGCGGTTGACGGCTCATAACTGCACCATCGTATGCCGAGGGCCGCGCGCTCCGGTCGGCGGTGGGAAAAGAACCGCCGCGTCGCCGAATTGACCGCAGGGGCGAGGGCGGCGACGCTCGGTGCATGAGGTCGGCGCCACCGGCGCCCGGCGGGCCCGAACGGGGGGCGCCCCCGGGCCCAGCGAACCCCTTCGGGCTGACGGAAGCCCTGGTAGGTCTGCTGGCAGGTCTCGTGCTCGCCACGCTGGCGGTGGCCATCTTCGGTGCGCTGAGCCACCATCGGGCCCACCCGAGCACCTTCGGCTCCGACGTCGCCAGCCTGATCGGGCTGTGGACCGGGCTCGCCGGCTCGGCGGTGCTCGCGAGCCGCTCGCACGCCGCACGGCGCTGGCGCGAGGACGGCTCGCCACACGGACCGCTCTGGCGGCGCGTCGTCGAGGACTACGGGCTGCGGCTCCGGCCGTGGCCCGACGTGCCCCTCGGCGTCGCGGCCGGCCTGGCTTCGCAGTACCTGCTCGTCCCGCTGCTCACCCTGCCGTTGCTCCCGTTCGTCCCGGACCTGTTCACTCGACTCGGCCAGCCGGCGAAGCAGCTGGTCGCGCACGACAGCACCAGCGGCCTCGTCGTGCTCGGACTGCTCGTCTGCGTCGGCAGCCCGCTCGTCGAGGAGCTCTTCTTCCGGGGCCTGCTGCTGCGGGGGCTCGCGGGTCGGCTGGCGCCGGCGCCGCCGAAGCGGGTGGCCGTGCTGTGCGTCATCGTGACGGCGGTCGTGTTCGGCCTCGTGCACTTCGAGGCGCTGCAGCTGATCGGTCTCGTCGGCTTCGGCGTCGTCCTTGCGAGCCTCGCCTGGCGGACGCGCCGGCTCGGACCGGGACTCGTCGCCCACATCACCTTCAACGCCGTCACCTACGTCGCGCTCGCCCTGTCGCGCTGAGTAGGCTCGGCCCCCGCATGGGGACGGGCTCGCTGGGATCCATATTCAAGGCCTACGACGTGCGCGGCGTCGTCCCAGACGAGCTCGACTTCCGCCGCGCCTACGCAATCGGCGCGGCCTTCGCTCGCTTCGCCGCCGAGCGCGACGGCGCCGAGCGGCTGCTCGTGGCGCGGGACATGCGCGAGTCCGGCGAGGAGCTCGCCCGGGCGGTCATGGCCGGCGCCGCCTCGAGCGGGATCGGCGTGGTCGACCTCGGGCTCACCTCCACCGACCTCATGTACTTCGCCTCGGGCCACCTGAACGCGCCGGGGGCGATGCTCACCGCGTCGCACAACCCCCCGCAGTACAACGGGATGAAGTTCTGCCTCTCCGGCGCGCGCCCGATCGGACAGGACACCGGGCTCGCCGACATCCGCCGGCTCGCCGAGGAGGCGCTCGAGGGCGCGCCCGAGGCCGGTGCCGTCCACGGGCCGCTCGACGTCGAGCACCTCGACCTGCTCGGGCGCTTCGCCGAGCATGTGCACAGCTTCGTCGACATCTCAGCGCTCGCGCCCCTGCGCGTCGTCGCGGACACCGCGAACGGCATGGGCGGCCTCGTCGCGCCGGCGGTCTTCGCCGGGCTGCCGGTCTCGCTCGAGGTCCTCTACGGCGAGCTCGACGGGACCTTCCCGAACCACCCCGCCGACCCGATCCAGGCGGAGAACCTCGTCGACTTGCGCGCCCTCATCCTCGAGCGGGGCGCCGACATCGGGCTGGCGTTCGACGGCGACGCCGACCGGGTCTTCCTGGTCGACGAGCGTGGCGAGCCGCTGTCGGGCTCGACGACGACGGCGATCGTGGCGAAGGCGATGCTCGAGAAGCACCCAGGCTCGACCATCCTGTACAACTGCATCTGTTCGAAGACGGTGCCCGAGGTGGTGCGCGAGAACGGCGGGATCCCGATCCGCACACGCGTCGGGCACTCCTTCATCAAGTCGGTGATGGCCGACACCGGCGCCGTCTTCGGGGGCGAGCACTCCGGCCACTACTACTTCCGTGACAATTTCCGGGCCGACTCGGGCATCATCGCCGCCCTCGTCGTGCTCGAGGTCCTCTCCCGGGCCGGCCAGCCGCTCTCGGAGCTGCGCAAGCCCTTCGAGCGCTACACCGACTCCGGGGAGATCAACACCCGGGTCGACGACCCGAAGGCCGTGGTCGAACGGGTCATCGAGACCTACCGCTCGCAAGGCGCGGAGATCGACTTCCTGGACGGGCTGACGGCGGAGTTCGCCAGCTGGTGGTTCAACCTGCGCCCGTCGAACACCGAGCCGCTGCTCAGGCTGAACGTGGAGGCTCCCGACGCCGCGCAGTGCGCGGCGCGCGTGGAGGAGGTGCTCGCGCTCGTGCGCGGCGCCGACGGCACCGAGAGGGGGTCCTGACCGTGGCACTCGACGCGTTCTTGCTGGAGATCCTCGTCTGCCCAGAGGACAAAGGACCGCTCTGGTACTTCGAGGACGAGGCCTCGCTCTACAACCCCCGCCTGAGGCGCCGCTACGCCATCCGCGACGGCATCCCGGTGCTGCTGGTCGACGAAGCCGAGACGGTCGACGAGGAGGAGTACGCCCGCCTCGAGGCGAGGTCGGCGGAGGCCGTGACGACGGGGACGGGCGGGGCCGCCACCCCCGCGGACGCCCCGTCGCAGGGGCCGGACCCGGCGCTCGCGCCGGAGACGACCGAGCCGTGAGCGGCGGCGCTCCACGCGCCGCCGAGGGCACCGTCGACTCCGGGGGCATCCGCCGGACGACGAGCGCGGCACCCGAGCGGCTCGCGGCCGCCTTCGCCGCCGCCTCCGACGCCGCGAGCGAGGCGGGTGCGCGCCTGGCCGCGCGCCCGATCGAGGCCGTGGTCGTGCTCGGAGAGGGCGAGGCGTCCCTCGCCGCGTCGGCCTTCGTCGCGCTCTCGGCGCCGCTCGCCGGCGTGCCCGTGTTGACCGCCGGCGCGGGGGAGCTACCTGGGTTCACCGGTCCCGGGACGCTCGTGCTCGCCTGCCCTGCGGGATCCGGCGACCCCGAGACGCTCGGCGCGGCGGAGTCGGCGCTCGGGAGGGGGGCGCGTCTCGCCGTCGTGTCCGGCGCCGGCGCGCTGGACGCGCTCGGTGCCGGCGAGGGCATTCCCGTCGTGGCGGCCGGCGGTCCCGGCGGGCCCGGAGCCGAGCGCGCTGCGGGCTTCCTCGAACTGCTCGCCACCCTGCTTGCGCTGGCCGGCGAGCTCGGCGTGGTGCCGGGCACCAGCGAGATGGTCGCCGCAGCGATCGCGCAGCTCGAGCGCCGGCGCGAGTCGCTGGCGGTGCCCGGCGGTCTCGACACCGAGCTGGCGCGCCGCATCGGGCGGACCATCCCCCTCGTGCACGGGGCGTCGGGCATCGGCTGGGTGGCGGCGCGCCGGTGGAAGTCGCTGGTGAACGCCTGGGCCAAGGCGCCGGCGTTCGCCGCGAGCCAGCCCGCGGCCTCCTACGACGAGGTGTGCGGGTTCGGCCAGAACGGCGACGTGACCCGGCAGATCCTCACGCTCGTGGTACTGCGCAGCGGCCACGAGCCGGCACGCTCCGGGACCCGATTCGCCGCCTTCGCCGAGCTGACCCGCGAGGCGTTGGCCGGGATCGTCGAGCTTCGCGCCGAGGGTCACGGCCCGCTCGCGCAGCTGCTCGACCTGACGCTCGTCGGCGAGCTCGTCGCCCTCCGCCTCGCCGCGCACGAGGAGATCGACCCGGGCCCGACCCCGGCGGCGGACGAGGTCGCGGCGCGCGTCGCGACCGCCTCCGGGGCGGGGAGTGCGCCCCGCTGAGCGGCGCCTACACTCGAGGTCGGACGGGCCGCGGGCGGGTCTGTGGTTGCAAGTCGATGCCAGCCGCAGGCGAAACGACCCACGTAAGGCAACCTGTGGTTGCTGAGCACGGTGCGGCTTAGACGTAAGACCCGCCTGCCCGGACGCCGGACGTCGGCACCGGGTGGAGAAGGGACGAAGCGTGCCTGAGTGGGCGGTGCCGGGTCGGCCTCGGTCGGTCGCCACCGCCCGGGCCGCCACTTCCTCGGCGGGCGAGTGTGGGGTCGAAGACCAGGTCAGCCGCCCCGGTCCGTCCACCGATCCCACGGGGCGCCACGCGGCGCTCGTCGGGCCGACCGCCACGGGCAAGACCGCTGTTGCCGTTGCCGTCGCCCGCGCGCTCGGCGACGTCGAGCTCGTCTCCGTCGACGCGATGGCCGTCTACCGCGGCCTCGACGTCGGCACGGCCAAGCCGACCGGGGCGCAGCGCGCCGGCGTGGCGTGGCACCTCGTGGACCTGGTCGAGCCCGAGGAGGAGTTCTCGGTGGCCGACTTCCAGGCGGCGGCCGAGGAGGCGCTACAGGGGATCGAGGCGCGTGGCAACCGGGCGCTGCTCGTGGGCGGCACCGGGCTGTACCTGCGCGCCGTCATCGACCGACTCGCCTTCCCGCCGCGCTTCCCCGAGCTCGCGGCGGAGCTCGAGTCCGAGGCCGACGCGCCGCGCGGTGTGGAGCGCCTGCACGGCCGCCTGGCGGAGCTCGACCCGGTGGCGGCGGGCCGGATGGAGCCGACGAACCGGCGCCGGGTGGTCCGGGCGCTCGAGGTGACGCTCGGGAGCGGGCGAGCCTTTAGCGTGTCGGGCCCCGGCCTCGCCGAGTACCCCCCGACGCCGTTCATCCTGGTCGGCCTGATGCTCGCCCGCGACGAGCTGGCACGGCGCATCGAGGCGCGCCTCGATGCGCAGCTTGCGGCGGGGTTCCTCGAGGAGACCCGGGCGCTCGCGGCGCGTCCGGACGGGCTCTCGCGCACGGCCGCCCAGGCTCTCGGCTACCGCGAGGTGCTGGCGCATCTCTCCGGCGCGTGCACCCTCGAGGACGCCCGCGAGCGGATCCTCCGCAGGACGAGGACGTTCGCCAAGCGCCAGGAGTCCTGGTTCCGGAGGGACCCCCGCGTGCAGTGGCTCGACGCCGGACGGGACGACCTCGTCGAGGCCGTCCTCCATCTCCTCGACCCTGGCGTCGGGGAGCGGGTGGGCCGCGTGGGAGACTGAGTCCGTGGCGACGGTTGCGCTCGCGAAGTACCACGGGCTCGGCAACGACTTCCTCGTCCTGTTCGATGCCGAGCGGTCCCTGCCGTTCACGGCCGAGCTCGCCGTTGCGCTCTGCGAGCGACACCGGGGCGTCGGCGCCGACGGCCTCTTGCGGATCTCGTCGGGCCGGCACGGTGCGTCGTTCGCGATGGAGCTGCGCAACGCTGACGGCGGCGTGGCCGAGACGAGCGGGAACGGGCTTCGCTGCGCGGTGCTCGCCGCCGTCCACGCCGGCCTCGTGCCCGCCGGCGAGGTTCTCGTCGAGACGTTCGCCGGGACGGCGCGCGCCGCCATCGGGGCCGGTGCGGGCGGCGTGGTGCCGGTCGAAGCCGAGGTGCGCGTGGAGATGGGAGTGGCGCGCGTCGGAGACGAGGTGGCCTCCCCGCTCGACGGAGTGCGGGCTCGCCTCGTCGACGTCGGCAATCCCCACCTCGTCCTCGTCGGCGACTCGCTCGCCGACGTCGACCTGGCGACCAGCGGGCCGGTGCTCGAGGCGTCGCGGCCGGGCGGGGTGAACGTCGAGTTCGTGGTGGCGGGCCCGGCGCGCGACAGCCTCGAGCTCGTCGTGTGGGAGCGCGGTGCCGGGCTCACCGAGGCCTGCGGGAGCGGCAGCTGCGCGGCTGCGGCCGTGGCGCGCGCCGTTGGCATCGTCGGGGACCGGGTGGTCGTGCGGAATCCCGGCGGCACCCTCGTCGTGGAGCTCACCGGTGCCGAAGTGCTCCAACCGTCGGTGGCACTGCGTGGCCCGGCGCGGCGTGTCGCCCGGGTGCTCGTCGAGCTCGACGATCTCCTCGAATCGGCCGAGGTCGGCGCGTGACCCTGATCGAGCGCCAGTTCCGGGAGCGCATCGTGGTCGTCGGGGTCGTCGCGTGGCCGCGCACCCTCGACGAGGTCGAAGCGAGCCTCGACGAGCTGAGCCTCCTGATCGACACCGCCGGTGCCGACGAAGTGGCACGCGTCGTGCAGTCGCGTGACTCGCCTGACCCTGCGACGTACATCGGGCGGGGCAAGGCCGAGGAGCTGCACCGGCTCTGCCTGCAGTTCGACGCCGACACCGTGGTGTTCGACGAGGAGCTAAGCCCGGCCCAGCAGCGGAACCTGGAGAAGCTGCTCGGGCGGACCGCGATCGACCGCACCGCGGTGATCCTCGACATCTTCGCCCAGAACGCCCGGACCGAAGAGGGCCGCGCCCAGGTCGAGCTAGCGCTGCTGCGGTACCGGCTGCCGCGGCTTCGCGGCCGCGGGACGAGCCTGTCCCAGCAGGCCGGCGGCATCGGCACGCGCGGTCCGGGCGAGACCCAGCTCGAGGTCGACCGACGGCGCATCATGCGCAGGATCTCCAAGCTGGAGGTCGAGCTTCGCGAGCTCGAGTCGACCCGCGCGACCCAGCGCCGCTCCCGCCGGCGCGGGGCGCTGCGGGCGGTGTCGCTCGTCGGTTACACGAACGCGGGGAAGTCGACGCTCTTGAACCGGCTGACCGCCGCCGATGTGCTCGTGGAGGGCCGGCTCTTCGCGACCCTCGACCCGCGCACGCGCCGCCTCGAGCTGCCCGGCGGCGAGACGGTGCTCTGCTCGGACACGGTCGGCTTCGTCCGCAAGCTCCCGCACCAGCTGGTGGAGGCGTTCCATTCGACGCTCGAGGTCGTCGCCGACGCCGATCTGCTCGTCCACGTCGTCGACGCCTCCGCGCACGACCCGGAGGCCCAGATGGCGGCGGTGCGCACCGTGCTCGTCGAGATCGAGGCGGACCGCGTCCCTGAGCTGTACTGCTTCAACAAGGCCGACCTGGCGCCCGACGCCGCCAAACGCCTCCTCGTGACACACCCCGGGTCGGTCGCCTGCTCGGGGCTGACCGGGCAGGGGACCGCGGACCTGCTCTCGCTGCTCGCAGAGCGACTGCGCGAGCACGACACGACCGTCGAGCTCGCCGTCCCCTACGACCGCGG
>Ga0307372_10004357_pt1 | contig 21940 bp, 23 predicted proteins | sample OX1MG_FD_202533 | JGI IMG/M metagenome (GOLD analysis project Ga0307372, IMG submission 202533) | Soil microbial communities from Risofladan, Vaasa, Finland - OX-1 | ecosystem: Environmental > Terrestrial > Soil > Coastal area > Acid sulfate soil | place: Finland: Risofladan, Vaasa | collected...
GGCCTCGGCCCCCGCCGCCAGGGCCCCCAGGTCCCCGCCGGCGCAGAATCCCCGCCCGGCCCCGGTGAAGATGACGCTGCGCACCGCAGGATCGGCTGCCGCCTCGTCAAGAGCGGCGAGGACGTCCAGCGCCATGGCCCCGTCGAAGGCGTTCAGCCGTTCCGGCCGGTTCAGGGTGAGGGTTCCCACGCCGCCGTCCACCGCGTACAGGACCGAGGATGGCACGTCGGACCTCCGATCTCGCTCGCCGCCGGTGCGGCCGCCGACCGCACTGTAGGGCAGGGGACCCAGGCCCCAGCCTCTACCGACCACCCGGCCCCTACCGACCACCCAGCCTCGTCCCGCCGGCCCGCGTCCGTAGACTTGGCCGGTGACCAACGAAACCGACGGGTACTCGACCATTCAGCTCTCCGTCCACGAGGGCATCGCGCGGCTGCAGCTCAACCGGCCCGAATCGGCCAACACGGTGAACGCGAGGTTGGCCCGGGAGCTCTTCGACGCGGCGACCGCGCTCCGATGGGACCCGACGGTCCGAGTGGTGCTCCTCACCTCCGCGGGCAAGGTGTTCTGCGGCGGCGGCGACATCGCCGAGTTCGCCGAGCAAGGCGACCGGCTGCCCCAGCACGTGGCCCGCGTGACGCACGATCTTCACGGGGCCATTCAGGCGTTCTCGACGATGGACGCCCCCCTCGTCATCGCCGTGGGGGGGTCGGCCGGGGGAGCGGGGTTGAGCCTGGTCAGTGCGGGCGACCTGGTCCTGGCCGGTGCCCGCGCCAAGTTCACCATGGCCTACACCCGCGTCGGCCTGACCCCTGACGGGAGCTCCTCGTTCTACCTGGCCAGGGTCGTCGGTCTGCGCCGGGCGATGGACCTCGTCCTGACCAACCGGGTCCTCACCGCTACCGAGGCCGAGGCCTGGGGGCTGGTCAACCGGGTGGTCGCCGACGAGGAGCTGGCCGAGGCGGCCGAGGAGCTCGCCCGGGGGATCGCCTCCGGCCCGACCGCTGCCTACGGGGCAGCCAAGCGGCTCCTCCTGAGAGGCGCCACCTCGGACCTGGCCGATGCCATGGCCCGCGAGTCCGAGGAGATCAGCCGAGTCTCGAGAACCCCCGACGCGATCGAGGCGGTGTCGGCGTTCCTCGAGAAGCGCGAGGCCCGCTTCGTCCGGCCCTGACGGGTCAGGCCTCGTAGGAGGGGTACGACCCGTAGGAGGGGAGGGTGGCCCCGATCTCGCGCCACTGGGCCATCGGAAGGGTCGTCCTGTCCTCGCCCAGGACCTGAATGCACACGTGATCGGCGCCGGCGTCGAGGTGCTCGCGGACCCGGGCACCGATCGCCGAGAGGTCCCCCCAGGCGACGACCCCGTCGACGAGGCGGTTGCTGCCACCCTCCGCGAAGTCCGCCTCCTCGTAGCCCAGGCGGCGAAGGTTGTTCACGTAGTTCGGCAACCCGAGATAGATCCCGAGGTGGGCGCGGGCGATGGACCGTGCCACCTCGGCGTCGGTCTCGATCACCACCTTCAGCTCGGGCGCCAGGAGGGGCCCCTTGCCGAGCAGCTGCCGGGCGAGGGCGGTGTGGTCGGAGTTGACCAGGTACGGATGCGCACCGGCCGTGCGGGCGGCCGCCACCGCCAGCATCTTCGGTCCCAGCGCGGCGAGCGCCCGCTCGTTGGCCGGCACGGCAGGGCTGGCCGCGTCGAGTCGGTCGAGATACCGCTCCATGACCGCCAGGGGGTGCTCGTAGCGTTGCTCGCCGCGGGAGTCGACCAGCCGGGCGTGGCTCACGCCGAGCCCGAGGAGGAAGCGACCCGGATGCCGCGCCGTCAACCGGCCGTGGGCCTGCGCCACCTCTTGGGCGTCGTGCATCCAGACGTTCAGGATCCCGGTGGCCACGACCAGGCGCTGCGTCGCGTCGAGCGTCCGCTCCACGGTCTCCATGATCGGCCCACCGGCCCCTCCGGGAATCCAGACCGCTCCGAAGCCCAGTTCGTCCAGCTCCGCCGCGGCGGCGCGGGCAGCGCCCTCCTCCGCGGAGCGGAGCTCGCCGCTCCAGATCCCGACCGGCCCGATGTTCACGAGGCCCGATGGTACCGGCGACGGGGCCACGTTGACGGCCCGCCCGGCACTGGCCACTATTCGTCGGTGACCGACGAACAGGCAATCCGCTTCACCCCGGGCGCCGGCGAGACGGTGCTTCCTCCGCTCGCGCCCGAACGGGCCGCGGCCCTGGCCGCCGCGGACGGCGAGGCGCCGGCGGACCGGAGGGTGGCCCTGGCCGCCGTCGCGGCCCGGTGGCCCGACTGCCTGCAGGCGTGGGCGTCCCTCGCCGAGGTCGCCGACGACGAGGTGGCCCGCTACGCCTACGCCCGGGTCGGCTACCACCGTGGCCTCGACGCCCTTCGGGCGAGCGGCTGGCGCGGCTCGGGGTACGTCCGGTGGCGCCACCTCGAGAACCGGGGCTTCCTGCGATCGCTCGCGGCGCTCCGCCGGGCGGCGGGCGCGATCGGCGAGACGGCGGAGGAGGAGCGCTGCGCCACCTTTCTCCGCCAGCTCGACCCCGACTGGCCGGGCGCCCGGGGCGCCGCCGGGGGACCGGGCGCCTGACGCCGGCCCGCTGGCCCCGCTCGCCCTTCCCGGGCGAGGATGGGCGCCATGCCCTGGCCCCCTGACCGCAACGGCACCTGGGTGCTCGACCTCGACGGCGTGGTCTGGCTGGCCGGGGAGGCCATCGACGGCGTCCCCCACGCCCTCGCTGCCCTGCGCCGGGCGGGCATTGCCACCTTGTTCGTCACCAACAATTCCTCCCCGACGGTGGCGGAGCTGGTCGACCGCCTGCAGCGGGCGGGCATCGCCGCGGGGCCCGAGGACGTGGTGAGCTCGGCCCAGGCCGTGGCCACCATGGTCGAGAAGGGCTCGACGGTGCTGGCGCTCGCCGACGAAGGGGTGTCCGAGGCCCTCGGCCCGAGGGACGTGACCCTCGTCGACGAGGGCCCGGCCGATGTCGTGGTGGTGGGCTGGACCCACCGGTTCGACTTCGACCGGCTCGCCGCCGCGGCAACCGCGGTGCGAGGGGGGGCGCGCCTGATCGGGACCAACGAGGACCCGACCCACCCGACCCCGAACGGTCTGATGCCCGGGGCCGGCTCACTGCTCGTCGCCGTGGCCGCCGCCGCAGGCGTCGAGCCCGTCGTCGCGGGCAAGCCCCACCGGCCCATGGCCGGCCTCGTCGCCGGTCGACGCTCCGACGTGAGGGTGGTCGTCGGGGACAGGCCGTCGACGGACGGGGTCTTCGCCGACCGGCTGAGCGTGCCGTTCGCGCTCGTCCTCTCGGGCGTCACCGAAGCCGGCGGCCCGCCGCCGGAACCGCGGCCCGACGTCATCGCGGCGGATCTGGCCGAGCTCGTCGATCGGTTCCTCTGCTCGCCGGACGCGATCGACGAGCGATAGGGCGCGGTTACGCTGGGACCCGTGGCCGAGAGCCCCGATTTCCGGAAGTACCTCGAGGCGGCGCTCGTGCTCGGCCAGGTGACCAGGGCGCGGGCCGAGGAGATGCTCCACGAGATGGCCGGCGCCGGCGAGCTCCAGCGGGAGCAGATCGAGCAGTGGATGGACGAGCTGGTCGATCGTGGTCACCAGGCGGCCACCGGCCTGCTCGCCCTGGTGCGCAACCAGGTCGACACCCTCCTGGGCACCAAGGGAGCGGTCTCGCTGGAGGACCTGGTGCGCCAGGCCGGCGATCTGCTCACCCGTGCCGCCGACTCGGCGCGCTCCTCGGCCGGCGGCACCGGAGCGCAGCCGGCGGGCGGGCGGCCGGCGGGCGGCCCGACGGAGGCGGTGGCCGAGTCCCCGGAGGAGCAGGATCGGGCGACGCCGGTCCGGCCGGTCGAGCCGCCGACGGGAACGGACAGCTGAGCGGGGGACCTCGCCGGCGGCTCGACCACGAGCTCGTGCGGCGTGGCCTGATGCCGAGCCGCCGGCAGGCGCAGGCTGCCGTTGACGAAGGGCGCGTCCTCGTCGGCGGAGCGTTCGCCGACAAGCCGGCCCGGCTGGTGGCCGCCGGCGAAGCGGTCCTTTTGACGGGCCCGCCCCCGCGCTTCGTCAGCCGGGGCGGCGAGAAGCTCGACGCAGCGCTCGACCGGTTCGGCGTGGAGGTGGCCGGTCGGCACGCCCTCGACGCGGGCGCGTCCACCGGCGGGTTCACGGACTGCCTGCTCCAGCGGGCCGCCGCCTCGGTGCTCGCCATCGACGTGGGCCACGGCCAGATCGACGCGCGCCTGCGCTCGGATCCCCGGGTCGCCGTGCACGAGCGGACCAACATCCGGACCCTGCGGGCCGGCTCCCTGCACGGGGCCGCCGGGGCCTTCCGGCCGGTACGGGTGGTGACCGCGGATCTTTCGTTCATCTCCCTCGTCCCGGTCGTCCCGGTACTGGCGGGTCCGTTGCTCGAGCCCGGGGGCGAGCTGGTGCTGCTGGTGAAGCCGCAATTCGAGGCGGGGAAGGCCGAGGTGACGCGGGGCAAGGGCGTCGTTCGGGATCCCGAGATCTGGTCCCGGGCCATCCTCGGGGTCGCTTCCGTGCTCCAGTCCGTGGGAACCGGCATCATGGGGGTCATGCCCTCCCCGTTGACCGGTGCCGCCGGCAACACCGAGTTCTTCGTGCATGCCGTGTCCGGCGCGCCACCGGCCCCGACCACGGTGCTGCGCGCCCAGGTGGAGGCGGCGGTGGGAGAAGCCCACGCCCGCTCTCCCCGGAGCTGAGGGCCCGAGCCGGTGGCAACCGTCGCGATCCTCGTCCACCCGACCCGGGCCGACGCCCGGGAGCTGGCCACCGCCACGGTCGAGTGGCTCGGCGACCAGGGGCACGGCGCGCGCCTCTTGCTCCTGGGCAAGCCCAACAGCGTGGTGGAGGACGGCGTCGAGCTCGATCTGGCGGACGTGAACCTCCAAGGCGTGGACCTGGCGGCCAGCCTCGGCGGCGACGGCACCTTCCTCCGGCTGGCCCCGCTCGCCACGGCGGCCGGCGTCCCGGTGATCGGGGTCAACTTCGGCCGTCTCGGCTACCTGCTCGAGCTGCAACCCGCCCAGTTGCGCGAGGCGATCGGGCGCGCCCTGGCCGGCGACGTCACCATGCTCGAACGGTCCGCCCTCACGGTCTCGGTCGCAGCAGGGGAGCTCGACGCGGCCGAGCAGGGCCGATCGTGGTTCGCCCTGAACGAGATCGTGCTCGAGAAGACGGTCTTCGGGCACACCGTCCGGCTGGCCACCGCGATCGACGGGGAGCCGTTCCTGACGTACTCCGCCGACGGCCTCCTCATCGCCACGCCCACCGGCTCGACGGCCTACAACCTCTCGGCCGGGGGGCCCGTCCTCGCTCCGGCGCTGCGCGCCATGGTCATGACCCCGGTGGCGCCCCACCTCACCTTGGACCGGAGCCTGGTGCTCCATCCCGACCAGTCGGTCACGGTGACGATCATGGACGGGCCGCCCGCCGTTCTGGTGGTCGACGGGAAGGAGGCGGCCCGGCTCGACCCAGGGAGCGAGCTGACCTGCCGGGTGGACCCGAGGCCGGTGCGGATCGTCTCGCTCGGTGGTCGGGGTTTCGCCGAGGTGCTCGCCTCCACCCTGGCCAGGGACGCGCGGTCCTGATCGGGGACGCGACGTGCTGAGGGACCTCCGGGTGCGCAACCTCGGGGTCATCGAGGACCTGACCCTGAGCCTCGGTCCGGGCATGACCGCGCTGACCGGCGAGACCGGGGCGGGCAAGACGCTCCTGGTGGAGGCCCTGCAGCTCGTGCTCGGCGGGCGGGCCGCTGCGGGATTGGTCCGGGCGGGCGCCACCGAGGCGGTGGTGGAGGCGCGGTTCGAGCTGCCCGAGACCGGGTCGGGTCCGGGAGGCGAAGTCGTCCTGAGCCGATCGGTCCCCGCCTCGGGCCGCTCGCGCGCCTGGGTGGACGGGAGGATGGCGCCGGTCGGCGCACTGGCCGAGCACGCGGCCCGGCTGGTCGACATTCACGGCCAGCACGAGCACCAGTCGCTCCTCCACCCGGCCGCACAGCAACACGCGCTCGACGCGTTCGCCGAGGTGGACCTGTCGGCGATGACCGTGGCGCGGCGCCGGCTCCGCCTGCTCGACGAGCGGCTCGACGCCCTGGGCGGTGACGCCCGCCAGCGCGCCCGGGAGGTCGACCTGGTGCGGCACCAGCTCACCGAAATTGAGCATGCCGTGCTGAGGGGCCCGGACGAGGACGAGCAGCTCGAGGCCGAGGAGGAACGGCTCGCCGGGATGCAGGCCCACCGGCAGGCGGCTGCCGCCGCGTTGACGTGGCTGGCCGGTCGCGAGGACGGGGTCACGGCGAACGGTGACGGCCCCGGCGCCCACGACGCCCTCGGGCGGGCGGCCGATCAGCTTGCCGGGCGGGCCCCCTTCGCCGAATGGGAGGGCCGGCTGCGCGCCACGCTGACCGAGGTCTCGGACGTGGCCAGCGACCTGCGCGGCGTGGTCGAGGGGTGGGAGGACGACCCGGTCCGCCTCCACGAGGTACAGGCGCGCCGCCGCCTGCTGCACGACCTGCGCCACAAGTACGGGCCCACGCTCGCCGACGTGGTCGCCTCCGGCGAGCGAGCGGCACAGCAGTTGAACGAGCTCCTCGCCGCGGCGGAGGAGGCGGACCTGCTCGCCGCGTCGCGGGCGAGCGCCGAGGCCGACCTCCGCGCGGCCGAGTCCGCGGTTCGTGAGGCCAGGTCGGCAGCTGCCCCGGCCCTCGCCGGCGCCGTCGGTCGGCGATTGGCCGAGCTCGCGATGGCCGGCGCCCGCCTCGAGATCGCGGTGGGGGACCACGGAGCCGGCGAGCCCGTGCAGTTCCTCCTCGGCGCCAATCCGGGCGAGCCGCTCCAACCGCTGCAGCGGGTGGCATCGGGTGGCGAGCTGGCCCGCACCATGCTGGCCCTCCGCCTGGTCGCGTCGGGTGGTCCGGCGACCATGGTGTTCGACGAGGTGGACGCCGGGGTGGGCGGCCGGGCCGCGCTGGCCCTCGCCGGTGCCCTGCGCGAGGCGTCGGCGGGCCGCCAGGTGCTGGTGGTCACCCACCTGGCGCAGGTGGCGGCCTTCGCCGACCACCAGGTGGCGGTGCACAAGCTGGCCCGGGGAGCTCGCACGTCCACGGGGTCGGAGAGGCTCGGTCCCGAGGAACGGGTCGTCGAGATCTCGCGGATGCTCTCGGGGCATCCCGACAGCGCCACCGCCCGGGCCCACGCGGTCGAGCTGCTCGCCCTGGGCCGATCGGGAGGGCAGTCCGCCACCGGTGACGGCCGGGTCGTCTAGCGTAGGGGGGTGCCACACCGATATGGCCTCCGAGCTCGAACCGGCGTGACCAGGGCGGCGGCGGCATGAGCAAGTTCGTCTTCGTCACCGGCGGGGTGTCGAGCTCCCTGGGCAAGGGCCTGACCGCCTCGTCGCTGGGCCGCCTCCTCAAGTGCCGTGGCCTGCGGGTCACGATGTGCAAGCTCGACCCGTACATCAACGTCGACCCGGGCACCATGAACCCCGGAGAGCACGGCGAGGTGTTCGTGACCGAGGACGGCGGCGAGACCGACCTCGACCTCGGGCACTACGAGCGGTTCATCGACGAGAACCTCCATCGGGGCTCCAACACCACCACCGGGTCCATCTACTCATCCGTCATCGCCAAGGAGCGCCGCGGCGACTACCTGGGCAAGACCGTGCAGGTCATCCCCCACGTCACCGACGAGATCAAGGAGCGGATCCGCCGCCTCGAGGACGACGACGTCGACGTGGTCATCGTCGAGATCGGCGGGACGGTCGGCGACATCGAGATCGTCCCCTTCGTCGAGGCCATCCGGCAGTTCCGCAGGGACGTGGGCCGCGAGAACGTCTGCTACGTCCACCTCACGCTCGTGCCCTACCTGGTCCCCTCCGGAGAGCAGAAGACCAAACCAACCCAGCACTCTGTCACCGAGCTGCGGAGCCGCGGCATCCAGCCCGACGTCATCGTGTGCCGGAGCGACCAGCCCATCTCCGACGCGCTCAAGCGCAAGATCTCGCTGCTCTGCGACGTGCCGATCGAGGCGGTGATCTCGGCCGTGGACGCCCGGAGCATCTACGAGATCCCCCTCGTCCTGCGCGAGCAGGGGCTCGACGGGTTCGTCTGCCGGACGCTGGGCATCCCCGGGGCCGACCAGGACGTCGACCTGAGCGAGTGGGAGTCGCTCGTGCACCGGGTGGAGTCCGTTGAGCGTCCCGTCCGCATCGGGATCATCGGCAAGTACGTGAAGCTTCCCGACGCCTACCTGTCGGTGGTGGAGTCCCTCCGCCACGCCGGCTTCCATCACGGCGCCAAGATCACCTTCGATTGGATCGACGCCGAGCAGGTGACGGACCTGCTCGAGACGGGCCGGGTCCGCGAGCTCGACGGCATCGTCATCCCCGGCGGCTTCGGCGAGAGGGGGGTGGAGGGGATGATCGCCGCCGCCGGCCACGCCCGGCACCACGACATCCCGTGCCTGGGGCTGTGCCTCGGGCTGCAGGTGATGGTGATCGACGTGGCCCGCAACCTGGGCGGCCTCGAGGGCGCCAACTCCCGCGAGTTCGACTCCCTGACCCCGCATCCGGTCATCGACCTGATGGAGGAGCAGGTGACCGTGACCGAGAAGGGTGGCACCATGCGCCTCGGCGCCTACGTGGCCAAGCTGCTCCCCGGGTCCAAGGTCGCCGAGGCCTACGGGACGGACTCGGTGACCGAGCGCCACCGCCACCGCTACGAGGTGAACTCGCGCTACCGGGCGCGGCTCGAGGCGGCCGGCCTCGTCTGCTCGGGCATCTCGCCGGACAACCGGTTGGTGGAATTCGTGGAGCTGGCCGGCCACCCGTACTGGCTGGGGACCCAGGCGCACCCGGAGTTCAAGAGCCGGCCCGATCGTCCCCACCCGCTCTTCCGCGAGCTCGTCGCCGCCGCACTCGAACGGGCGGAGGGGCGGGAGCCCCGGCTCATCGGCCTCACCGACCTCGACCCGGTCCACTGACGGACGACCGCACCCTGCCGATGCACCCCGAGGCCGGCCGGGCCGCGGGGGCCCGTGCGGCCGAGCCGTCCGCCGACCCGGCGGGCGGCTTCCGCCAGGTCGGCGAGGAGGAGATCTTCGGTGGATGGCTCTTCCGGGTGGCCCGCACGCACCTCGTCGATCCCGACGGCGAGGCCTTCGATCGAGACGTCGTCCGCCATCCCGGCGCGGTGGCGGTGGTGCCGGTGGCCGACGACGGCACCGTCACCCTCGTCCGGCAGTTCCGTCCGGCGCTCGGTCGGTCGGTGCTCGAGATCCCGGCCGGGACGTGCGACGTCGACGGGGAGCCGCTCGAGGAGACGGCGCGGCGCGAGCTGGCCGAGGAGGCCGGGTTGGACGCCTCCGGGCTCCGACGGCTCGCCGCCGTCCACAACTCCCCGGGGTACACCGACCAGCTCACCACCATCTTCCTGGCCACCGGCCTCTCGCCGTGCCCGACGGACCGGTCCGGGGTGGAGGAACGCTTCATGTCCACCGAGACGTTCGACCTGGGTGATCTCCCCACGCTGGTGGACGACGGCACCCTGGTCGACGAGACCACCGTGCTCGGCCTGTGGCTGGCCCGGCACGCGCTCGGCCCGGGTACGGCCTGACGTCGCGGGCCGCGGGACACGAGGCAGCCACCCACGATGACCGCGACGCCGCTGACCCGGGGCTCCGAGGAGTACCTCTCGTGGCTCGAGGTCGAGCGCGGTCGCTCCCGCCTGACGATCACCTCCTACCGGCGGGATCTCGGCCAGTACGAATCGACCCTCGCCACGGCGGGGCTCGAGCCCGCGGCTGCCGCTCCCGAGCAGGTGGAGGGCTATCTCGCACATCTCCGGACGTCGGGCCGGAGCCCGGCGTCGGTGGCCCGCGCCACCTCGGTCGTGCGGGGTCTCCACCGCTTCCTGCTCGACGAGGGACTGGCGGCCGCGGACCCGACCACCGACCTCACCGTGGGCCGGGTGCCGCTCCGGCTCCCCAAGGCCCTGTCCGAGGAGGAGGTGTCGGCGCTGCTCGGGGCCGTCGTGGGGGACGGCGCTGCCGAGCGGCGCGACCGGGCGCTGATGGAGGTGCTCTACGGCACGGGGGCCCGCATCTCCGAGGTGGTGGGGCTCGACCAGGCCGACCTGTCGGCCGGAGACGGCCTCGTCCGGCTGTACGGGAAGGGCTCCAAGGAACGCCTCGTCCCGTTGGGCCGGTATGCGGCCGCGGCCCTCGACGGGTGGCTCTCGCCCCTGGGGCGGGGGAGCGTCGAGCCCCGCCAGTGGCGCCGGCGGGGCGACGCAGAGGCCGTGTTCCTCAACCTGCGGGGGAGCCGGCTCTCCCGCCAGGGAGCGTATGCGGTGGTGAAGCGGTACGCAGTGGCGGTGCACCTGGGCGACCGGGTCAGCCCTCACGTCCTGCGGCACTCCTGCGCCACCCACATGCTGGCCCGGGGAGCCGACATCCGGGTGGTGCAGGAGCTGCTCGGGCACGTCTCCATCGCCACCACCCAGCTGTACACGAAGGTCTCGCCCGAGCACCTACGAGCGGCCTACGAGGCCGCCCATCCCCGTAGCTCCCGGGACCCGGGCCGGGCGGTGCCCGCAACGTACGAGGGGCCGTGAGGCTCTAGGCTTGTCCCTATGGCGAGCGATGCCCCGACCACCGACGCGAACGCCGTCGACTACCGAGACCTCCTCGAGACCGAACGGGCCGTGCTCCTGCGCCAGCTCGCGGAACTGGGGTTCGGTGATGCGGGGGGTCTCACCTACGATGCCAATTTCGCCGATTCGAGCCAGGTGACGGCCGAACGAGGTGAAGCCGAGACCCTCGCGGGTGAGCTTCGGGAGGCGCTCAACGAGGTGGAGGCAGCCATCGCCCGCCTGGCCGTCGGGGCGTACGGTCATTGTGAGCGGTGCGGGCAGCCCATCTCGCCGCCGAGGTTGGAGGCCATGCCGACGGCCCGCCTCTGCATCGCCTGCGCCTCTCGGCAGTAGGCCCGTGACGGATCCGGCCCCGCCTTGGCCGCCCCCGCGGGGCTCGTCGGGGCCTGCGGGGCAGCACGGAGGTTTCGGCCCCTACGGACCCGGCGGGGTCCCCGGTCAGCACGGACCCGGCGGGGTCCCCGGTCAGCACGGACCCGGCGGGGTCCCCGGTCAGCACGGACCCGGCGGGGTCCCCGGTCAGCACGGACCCGGCGGGGTCCCCGGTCAGCACGGACCCGGCGGGGTCCCCGGTCCAGGCTCCCGAAGCGGGCGAGGTCCCATTCGTCTGCCGTTCCGCAGCCCGAACCCGAAGAGGGTGCTGTGGACCGCCGGAATCGTGGCGGTCATCGCCCTCCTGCTCGGAGCTCACCGGATCAGCAGCAACGACGTCATCCTCCTCTGCGTCATCATCCCCTCCATCATCCTGCACGAGGTGTCCCACGGATGGATGGCGAACCTCTGCGGCGACGACACCGCCAAACGGGCAGGCCGTCTCACCCTCAACCCGGTGGCCCACGTGGACCCGATCGGGACGCTGATCCTGCCGGCGCTCATGGTGGTGAGCACCGGCTTCCTCTTCGGCTGGGCCAAGCCGGTTCCGGTCGACGTCCGGCGCCTGCGGAGCCCACGCAACCAGGGCCTGCTGGTCGCGCTGGCGGGGCCGGCGACGAACCTCGTGCTGGTGGCGGTGGCGGCCGGCGTCTTCCGGCTCGCCTTCCACGATGCGACGACCGTCTCCCTCGGTCTGCGGATCGTCTTCTACCTCGGTTTCGCCAACCTGATCCTGGCCATCTACAACATGATCCCGGTGCCGCCACTGGACGGTTCGGCGCTGCTGGAGCGAGCGTTGCCGGCCGACTGGTGGCCCCGGTACCTGCAGATCCGCCAGTACATGCTGCCGGGCCTGGTGGTGGTGATGGTGCTGGGCATCTACATCCACGTGGGCGGGACCAGCCTGGTCAGCCACCTCTCCCAGGTGGTCTACAACTGGTGGCTCGCCCTCATCGGCCTGGGCTGAGCAGGCCGATCGCATCGGCGGCGCGGCGGTAGGTCACCGACGCCACCGCGTGCGCCCGCTCGGACCCGGACGCCAGCACCGCGCTGACCGCGCCGGGGTCCCGCACCAGCTCCGCCCGCCGCTCCCGCAGCGGGCGGAGCAGCTCGTTCAGCGCGCCGGCGACATCGCGCTTCAGGTCCCCGTAGCGCGTGTAACCCGTGGCCACGTCCTCGGGCCGGCGACCGGTGGCCGCGGCCAGCAGCTCGAGCAGGTTGGAGACGCCGGGCTTGGCCTCACGGTCGTAGCGGACGTCGGGGTCGGCGTCGGTCACCGCCCGCTTCACCTTGCGCTCGATCTCGGCCGGCTCGTCGAACATCCCGACCGTCCCGAGCGGGGAGTCGACGGACTTGGACATCTTGCGCTCGGGATGCTGCAGGTCCATCACTCGTGCCCCGACCGTCGGGATGGCCCCCTCCGGGACCGTGAACACGGGCCCGTACCGGCTGTTGAACCGGTTGGCCAGCACCCTGGCCAGCTCAAGATGCTGGCGCTGGTCCTCGCCGACCGGGACCTGATCGGCGTCGTACAGGAGGATGTCGGCGGCCATCAGGACCGGGTAGGTGAAGAGCCCCGCCCGCACCCCCTCCTGCCCTGCACCCTTGTCCTTGAACTGGGTCATCCTCCGCAGCTCACCCATGGTGGCCGTGCACTCGAGCAGCCAGGACAGGCGCGGGTGCTCGGGCACGTGGCTCTGCACGAAGATCGTGCACGCCGCCGGGTCGAGGCCCGAGGCCAGGAGCGCGATCGCCGCGTCGAGCGTGCGCGCCCGCAGGACGTGGGGGTCGAGGTCGCCGGTCAGCGCGTGCAGGTCCACCAGGCAATAGAAGGAATCGTGCTCGTGGGCGCGCTGGAGCTCCACCCAGTTTCGCAGGGCGCCCAGGTAGTTGCCCAAGTGGAAGTCGCCGGAGGGCTGCACGCCCGAGAGCACCCTGACCATGGGCGGACACTGTACGCCGGGCTCGGCCGGCGGCCGGAGACACTGTACGCCGGGCTCGGCCGGCGGCCGGAGACACTCTCGGGGCCTTCGGGGAGGGTGCGCGTCGCGGCCTCCGCCGTTCGGTAGGGTCGGGAGGTGGGCTACCTCGTCTCCACGCCCGTGTTCGAAGGTCCGATGGAGTTGCTCCACCGCCTCGTCACCGACCACAAGATGGACATCCTCGACGTCCCGTTGGCCCCGGTCGTCGACGGGTTCGTCGCCCACCTGGCAGCGCACCGCGAGGAGCTCACGCTCGACATGGTGTCCGAGTTCCTGCTGGTGGCGGCGATCCTGGTGGAGCTGAAATCGCAGCGGCTGCTTCCGGGGCCCGACGAGGTCGACGAAGACGAGGAGCTCGTGGGCTTCGAGGAGCGCGACCTCCTCCTCGCCCGGTTGCTCGAGTGCCGCGCCTATGCCGCACTGGCGGACGTGCTGTTGACCATGGCCGAGGCGGCGGCCCTCTCCGTCCCGCGCGAAGCCGGGCTTGACGAGGGGTTCGTCGTGCACGCTCCCGACCTGCTCGCCGGGGTCACCCCCGAGCTGCTCTCGCAGGCCTACCTGAGGGGTACGGCCGAGCGCCCCGAGCCGCAGGTGGACCTCTCCCATGTCACGGTCGACAGCGTGACCGTTTCCGAGACGGTGCGGACGCTGGCGGACGTGCTCCCACGGACCGGGGGGACGAGCTTCCGGGAGCTGACCAGGGACCTCGCCACCCGCATCGAGGTCATCGTCCACTTCCTGGCGGTGCTCGAACTGTGCAAGCTGGGCAAGGTGTCCCTCGGGCAGGGGGAGACCTTCGGCGACCTGCGGATCGCCTGGCTCCACGACGAGCGCCATCTGGCCGGCGTCGGGGTCGCCCTTGCCCTGGTCGACGACTATGACGGTTGAGGAGCTCCACCGGGCCATCGAGGCCGTGATCCTGGTCGCCGTCGAGCCGGTTCCCGCCGGGCTCCTGGCCGAGTTGCTCGAGGAGCCGGTGGACCGGGTGGAGGCGGCCTGCAACGAGCTGGCGTCCGGGTACCTGGCCCAGGGCCGCGGGTTCACGCTGTCCCGGATCGGCGGCGGGTTCCGCTACCAGACCCATCCCGAGATGGCCCCCTACGTCGAGCGATTCGCCAACCGGGAGGTCTCCCACCGGCTCTCCACGGCGGCGCTCGAGACCCTGGCCATCGTCGCCTACCGCCAACCGGTCTCGCGGGCCCAGATCTCCAACCTCCGGGGCGTCAACGTCGACGGCGTCGTGCGGCTTCTGGAGCAGCGCGGCTACATCGAGGCCGTCGGTCGGGCCGAAGGGCCCGGCCAGCCGGTCCTGTACGGCACGACGGACCTCTTCCTCGAGCGCCTGGGACTCGACCGGGTCGACCAGCTCCCCCCGGTGGAGGACTTCCTGCCCGGCCCCGAGGTCGTCGGCGAGCTCGAGGTCGCGCTCCGCCCGTCGTCGAGCACCGACGTCGACTGATCCTCCGACCGCCCCCGTGGACGGCGAGCGGCTTCAAAAGGTGCTCTCGCGGGCCGGGATGGGCAGCCGGCGGGTCTGCGACGACCTCATAGCCGGCGGCCGGGTGACCGTCGACGGGGCCGCCGCCGTGCTCGGTCAGCGGGTGGACGTGGCGACGGCCCACGTCGCCGTGGACGGCGTCCCCGTCCCCGTGGCCGAAGGCCTCGTCCACTATCTGTTGAACAAGCCTGCAGGCGTGGTGACGACGGCTTCGGACCCGCAGGGTCGGCCCACCGTGGTCTCCCTCGTCCCGCGGTCCCCGAGGGTCTTTCCGGTCGGCCGCCTCGACCAGCAGACCGAGGGTCTCCTGATCCTCACCAACGACGGGGACCTGGCCCAGCTCCTCACCCACCCCTCCCACGGCGTGCCGAAGGAGTACCTGGTGGAGGTGGAGGGAACCCCCCCGCCCGGGGCCCTGCGCACCCTACGCGAGGGGGTGGAGCTCCACGACGGCCGCACGGCGCCGGCCCGGGTGGGCACGGTGGCGCCGGGCGTCCTGCGCATCACCATCCACGAGGGCCGGAACCGCCAGGTGCGCCGGATGTGCGAGGCCGTGGGCCACCCGGTCCGGCGGCTGGTCCGGACCCGGATCGGACCCTTGACCGACCCCTCGCTCGAGCCCGGCCAGTGGCGCTCGCTGTCCCGCTCCGAGGTCAGGGCCCTGGCCTCCTCGGTGCGGCAGTGACCGGAGACCATGCCGGCTCTTCCCGGGCCTCTTCGAACGGGCGCCCGGAACCGGGGAGGGACACCCGTCCCGACCCCGGGCTCGCGGGGCGCGGGGCGGCGGTAGCATCTCGGCCGATGTCCGGAGCCCCCACCGTCCGAGGTCTGCGCGGCGCCACCACGGTCGACGCCGACACGGTCGAGCAGGTGACCGAGCGCACCCAGGAGCTCATGCGCCGGCTGATGGAGCGCAACGGGCTGGTGGAGGACGACATCATCAGCATCCTGTTCACCGCGACGGCCGACGTGGTGTCGATGTTCCCGGCCACCGCCGCCCGGGGGATCGGCTTCGGCGCCGTGCCGCTGCTCTGCGCTGCCGAGATCGCCGTCGCCGACGCCACGCCGCGGTGCATCCGGGTGCTCCTGCACATCCACACGACGCGGGACCGCTCCGACATCCACCACGTCTATCTCCACGGCGCCCAAGGGCTCCGCGATGACCTCCCGAGCTGAAGGGGCGGCGGACCAGCGCCACACCGCCGGAGCGGGCGGTCCGGTCGAGGCCGGGCTCAGGCGGCGCCGGGCCCAGGTGGTCGGCACCGGCCTGATCGGGGGCTCGCTCGGCCTGGCGCTGCGCCGGCGCGGCTGGCACGTCACCGGGAGCGACCTCAACACGGACCGGGCCGCGCAGGCCCTTGCCGAGGGGGTGATCGACGAGCTCGGCGACGACCCGGACGCCGAGGTGGTCTTCGTCGCGATACCGGCCGCATCGGTGGCCCTCGTGGCGAGGGAGCTCCTCACCGACCCCTCGCGGAACCCCGACGCCGTGGTCACCGACGTCAGCGGGGTGAAGGCGACGGTGGTCGAGACGGTCGATCACGCGCGTTTCGTCGGCGGGCATCCCATGGCCGGATCCGAGCAGATCGGCCTGGCCGGGGCCGACCCCGATCTCTTCGTGGGAGCGACCTGGGTGCTCACCCCGACCGCCCATACGGACCTCGGCGCGTACTCGCGCCTGCAGGCGGTGGTGAGCGAGCTCGGCGCCGAGATCGTCGCCCTCACGCCGGCCGACCACGACCGGCTGGTGGCCGTGGTCTCCCACGTCCCCCACCTGGTGGCCGCCACGCTCATGAACGCCGCCGCGGCCGGGGCCGAGCACGATGCCGCCCTGCTGCGCCTGGCCGCGGGCGGCTTCCGCGACATGACCAGGGTGGCCGCGGGCCATCCGGGCATCTGGCCCGACATCTGTGCCGACAATGCCGCCGCGATCGTGTCGACCCTCGACCAGCTGATGGCCGACCTGCAGGTCATGCGCACCCGGGTGGCCGATGGCGACCGCCGGGGCCTGCTCGAGGCGCTGAGCCGCGCCAGCGCGGCGCGGCGCTCCCTGCCGGCCCGTGCGGCGAGGCCCGACGACCTGGCCGAGCTGCGCATGCCGGTACCCGACCGTGAGGGCGTCCTCGCCGAGATCACCAGCTTGGCGGGCGACCTCGGCATCAACATTTACGACGTCGAGATCGCCCACTCGAGCGAGGGGGCCTACGGTGTCCTCGTGCTGGTCGTCGAGGCGCGCCAAGCGGCCGAGCTCCACGACGCGGTGACCGCTCTGGGTTACCGATGCACCACCCAGGAGCTGGCGTGAGGGGGGACGCCGTTCGGATCGGTGGCGGCCGGCCGCTCGTCGGCACCATCCGGACACCCGGCGACAAGTCGATCTCACACCGGGCCCTGCTGCTGGCGGCCCTGGCCGAAGGGACGTCGGTCATCCGGGGGCTCTCCGACGGCGACGACGTGCACCACACCCTCCTCGCGCTGGAGGCGCTCGGCACCGCGGTGGATCGGCCCCGTCCCGGCGTCGTCCGGGTGGAGGGGGGCCGCGGCCGCCTGCACCCTCCTGCCGCCCCCCTCGACCTGGGCAACTCGGGCACCGCCATGCGGCTGCTCGCCGGGGTGGTGGCCGGGCTCCCCTTCGCGGCCGAGCTCATCGGCGACGAGTCGCTCTCCTCCCGGCCGATGGACCGGATCGCCGAGCCCTTGCGGGCGATGGGGGCCCGGGTGCAGGGCCGGGGCGCTCGTTGCCTGCCCCCCTTGACCGTGCGGGGCGGGGGCCTCCACGGCATCGACTGGACACCCTCGGTCCCGAGCGCGCAGGTGAAGTCGTGCATCCTGCTTGCCGGCCTGTCCGCGAACGGCGAGACGGTGGTACGGGAATCGGTGTCCACCCGGTCCCACACCGAGGAGATGCTCCGGCAAGCGGGTGCGGACCTTTCGGTGGAGCCGTGGGGGACCGGGCGGGTGGTCAGGGTCCGCCCCTCCGTGCTGAAGCCGCTCCACCTCGACGTTCCCGGTGATCCCTCCCAGGCGGCCTTCTGGGTGGTGGCAGGCTGCGTGGTGCCGGGCAGCTCCCTCGTCGTGAAGGGCGTGTACGCGGGGGCGGAGCGGATCGGCTTCGTCGGGGTCCTGCAGCGGATGGGCGCGGAGGTGACCCTTCGGCCCGATGCCGACGGCGCCGCCGACGTGTCGTCGCGCTTCGGACCGTCGCTCCGGGCCACCGTGGTCGAAGCGGCCGAGATCCCCTCGCTCGACGAGGTGCCCGCCCTCGTGGTGGCCGCGGCCGCCGCCGAGGGCACGACCACCTTCCGCGACATGGCCGAGCTCCGGGTGAAGGAGAGCGACCGGTTGGCTGCGGTTGTGGCGCTGGCCGACGCCTTCGGCGCCCGGGCCGAGGCGGTGGGCGACGAGCTGCGGGTCCATGGCGTCGGGCCGGGACGCCGCCTCGCCCCCGGGCGGTTCGACAGTCGCGGTGACCACCGGATGGCCATGGCCGCGGCGATCGCCGCCCTGGCGGCCGGCGAGGCCGGGCACGGGGGTGCCGGCGGGGAGGGGAGCGAGCTGTCCGGCTTCGACGTGGTGGGCACGAGCTATCCGGGCTTCCTCGCCGACCTCCGGGCCCTGGGGGGCTCCGCGACGGCCCCCGGCGGGGCGATGCGGATCGTGGCGATCGACGGACCGGCCGGATCGGGCAAGTCGACGGTGTCGAAGGCCCTGGCCGAGCGGCTCGGGATGTCCCTGCTCGACACCGGCGCCATGTACCGCTCGGTGGCCTGGGCGGTCCTCGATCGGGGGATCGACCCGGCCGACGGGCCGGCCGTCGCCGAGCTGGCCCGTGCCGCCCGGATAGAGGTGGGGGGGGACGGCACCCGCATCGACGGGACGGACGTCACCGCGGCCATCCGCTCTCCGGAGGTGAGCCGGGCCGTCTCGGTGGTCGCCGCCAATCCCGAGGTCCGCCGCCATCTCGTGGAGCGCCAACGCGAATGGGCATCGGAGCACCACGGGGGGGTGGTGGAGGGGCGCGACATCGGTTCCGTGGTCTTCCCCGACGCCGACCTCAAGGTCTACCTGACCGCGTCTCCCGAGGAGCGGGCCCGGAGGCGGGACGACGAGTCCGCCGAGGGGATCGCCCGGCGGGACCGCATCGACTCGACCCGTGCGACGTCGCCGTTGTCGGTCGCCTCCGGGGCCCGCGTCCTCGACACGACCGGCCGGACGGTGGAGGACGTGGTGGAGGAGGTGCAATCGTGGCTGTGACGCCCGGCCCCGTCGGGGAGGGACCGGCGAAGGCGCCCCCACCCCGACGGCATGCGCCCTTCGTGCTCGACACCCGCTGGACCCTCGGCTACCGGTTCGCCCGTCGCACCGTGGAGCTGCTGGTCCGCCTCTGGTTCCGCCCGAGGATCGTCGGGAGGGACAACGTCCCCGACGCCGGCCCGGTGGTGCTGGCCCCGGTGCACCGCTCCTTCGCCGACTTCGTCTTCACCGCCGTCCTCACCGATCGGAAGCTCTTCTTCATGGCGAAGGACAGCCTCTGGGACTCGCGGCTGCTGACGAGGATCCTGCCGGCCGTCGGCGTGTTCCCGGTGCACCGCGAGGCGGCCGACCGCGAAGCGATGGCCCGCGCCCGAGAAGTCCTGGGACAGGGGCAGGTGCTGGTGATGTTCCCCGAGGGCACCCGGCAACAGGGCCCGGAGGTGCAGCCGCTGCTCGACGGCGTCGCCTTCCTGGCCGCCCGCTCCGGTGCGCCGATGGTCCCGATCGGTATCGGCGGGTCCGACCGCTCGATGCCGAAGGGGTCCAAGGTCCCAAGGCCGATCCGCATCGACCTGGTCGTCGGCGAGCCCGTCCCGCCCCCCGCCCGGGGCGAGGGCGGCCGGGTGGCCAGGAGCAAGGTCAGGGAGACCACCGCGGCGCTCCACCAGGCCATTCAGACCGTTTACGACCAGGCGCGCGCCTCGGCCGGATGACACCCACCCGATGGCACCGATCCGCCGTCGCCCGGTGGTGGTGAGGCGACCGGCCGCTCAGCGCTCGCGGAGCCAGGTGCTGAGGAGGACCTGGGCGTAGCGGAAGCCGTAGCGCCAGTTCGCCCCCTTCTTCGACCGCCCCGAGGCCCGCTCGTGCCACACGGTGGGCCGTTCGGTGACCCGCCATCCCCTCCGGACCGCCGTCGTCAGCAGCTCGGCCGTCTGGTACTGGTCCTGGACGAGCCGGCCCGTGACGTCGGCGAGCATCGAAGCCCGCAGCGCCCGGAACCCGTTGGAGGTGTCCGTCAGGCGGGTGCCGTTCAGGAGGTTCATCAGCCACGCGAAGAACTTCACCCCGGCCCTCCGGTACCAGTCCGTGGTGTTGTCCACCCCGAGCCGCCGCGACGCCACGACGAAGTCCGCGGCGTCGTCGACGAGCGGTCGGAGCATGACCGGGATCTCGGACGGGTCGTTCTGCCCGTCGGCGTCGAGGGTCACCACGTACTGGGCACCGCCGCTCAGGCAGAGGTCGTAGCCGACTCTGAGGGCCATGCCGTGGCCCAGGTTGACCGGCAGCACGAACGTGATCGCCCCCGCCGCGATCGCCTCGTCACCGGTCGCGTCGGCGCCGCCGTCCACGACGACCAGCGGCGTCACCGCCAGGCCGCACGCCTCGGCGGGCACGGCCGCGAGGACGTCCCCGATGTTGCCCTCCTCCTCGTAGGCGCACACGAGCGCCACGACCGGGGTGAGCTTCAGGTCGTGGTGGCGAAGGAGGAAGTCCCGGTGCCCCTGGTCCACCGCCAGGCGCTGCAGCTCCTTCACCCGCTGGTCCTGCCTGTCGTCGCCGACCCGGGCCGTCACGGTGCCAGCACGCGCAACACGTCGGCGGCCGAGATGTCGCGATCCTCACCGACGGGATCGCTCGGCCGGTCGCCGCACGGCGCCGCGCTCATCAGGCACAGGGCCGTCGAGAGGGCCCGCAACAGCTCGCGAAGCTCCGGTGGCGGCGGGAAGTACTCGTCCTCGCTGGTGACGTGAACCGCCTCGACGCCCTCCCTCGGCTCGAGGAGGTCGACGATCTCGGCGACGAGCTTCTCGGGGGCGGACGCACCTGCCGTGATCCCCACCGTTCCCGACAGATCGTCGGGCACCTCCGATGCGTGGTCCACCCGGACGACCCTCGGGCATCCAGAGGCCGTCGCCACCTTCTCGAGCGCCACCGTGTTGGAGGAATTGGCCGAGCCGACGACGATCACCGAGTCCGCCCGGTGGGCGATGGCCTTCAGCGCCGCCTGACGGTTGGTGGTGGCGAAGCACAGATCGCTCCGGCCGGGCATCCAGAGGTCGGGGAACCGGCGAAGGGCCGACTCCTGCAGCCCCTGCCACTCGTCGTGGCTGAGCGTGGTCTGGGCCAACAGTGCCACCGGCGCCCCCGGCCCCCTCGGGAAGTCGAGGGCCTCGAGGTCCGATTCGTCCTCCACCAGGTAGACCGCGTCGGGCGCCACCGCCATCGTGCCGACGGCCTCCTCGTGCCCGGCATGCCCGATGTAGAGCACCGTGTACCCCTTGCGGGTGCGGACCTTCATCTCGTGGTGGACCTTGGTCACGAGCGGGCACACGGCGTCGATGACCACACCACCGCGCGAACGGGCCTGCTCCACGACCTCGGGCGCCGTGCCGTGGGCGCTGAGCATGATCGGGGATCCCTCGGGCACCTCGGCCACGTCGTCGACGAAGATCACGCCCCGGGCCCGGAACTGGTCGACCACGTGCTGGTTGTGGACGATCTCGTGGTAGCAGTAGACCGGCGGTTCGAAGATGGCCACCATCCATGCGAGGGCCTTGATCGCCTTCTCCACGCCGGCACAGAAGCCCCGCGGCTCGGCCAGCAGGACGCGCTCTACAGCCACGACGCCACAATACCGGGGTGGGGCCGGGCACATTCCCGCAGGTCCGGCGTGAAGCGGGGCCGGTGCCGTGCAGGAGCGAGCCTCGAGGCCAGGTAGCCTGAGGGGCATGTCGTCGCCAACGGTGACCTCCGTCGCCATGGCGTCGCCAGCCTCCCGAGCAGGGCTCGAGGTGGGGGACGAGCTGGTCTCGCTCAACGGCCGCACTCCCCGCGACGTGATCGAGTTCCATCAGCTGACCGACGGCGAGGAGGTGGACATCCTGGTCCGGCGCCGGGGGCGGCAGCTGTCGAGGATGCTCCGCGTGGCCAAGCAGGCCGGTGAGCCCCTCGGGATCGAGATCTCCTCGGCAGTGTTCGATCGGATCCGGACCTGCGACAACCATTGCGCCTTCTGCTTCATCCACCAACTGCCCAAGGGCATGCGCAAGAGCCTGTACCTCAAGGACGACGACTACCGGCTCTCCTTTCTGTACGGGAACTTCACCACGCTCACCCGGTTCAC
>Ga0307372_10004358_pt1 | contig 21931 bp, 20 predicted proteins | sample OX1MG_FD_202533 | JGI IMG/M metagenome (GOLD analysis project Ga0307372, IMG submission 202533) | Soil microbial communities from Risofladan, Vaasa, Finland - OX-1 | ecosystem: Environmental > Terrestrial > Soil > Coastal area > Acid sulfate soil | place: Finland: Risofladan, Vaasa | collected...
GCTTGCCGGGTGCGCGTCGGGCCGGCGCCTGACATAGTTGAACCCTGGGCATCCTGCTCTCATTCACCCGGCTGTTGGAGGTGGACTAATGGCGGCGATCAGCAAGGCGGACGCGGTGTGGGAAGGCGACCTGATGAGCGGGTCGGGACGGGTCAAGGTGGCGAGTGGGGCTTTCGGCGAGTTCCCGGTGTCCTGGGCGAGCAGGGCGGAGAGCCAGCACGGCAAGACCAGCCCCGAGGAGCTGATCGCGGCGGCCCACGCGGCGTGCTACAGCATGGCTTTCTCCAACGGGCTCAGCAAGGCCGGCCACAAGGTCGAGCGGCTCAACACCAGCGCGGAGGTCGAGTTCGTGCCCGGCACGGGGATCACCACGATCACGCTGACCGTCCTGGGCATCGTCGACAACATCGACAACGCCGAGTTCCAGAAGCAGGCCGAGGCCGCAAAGGAAGGGTGCCCGGTCTCGAAGGCCCTGCACGGCAACGTCGACATCAAGCTCAAGGCGCACCTGGAGCACTAGCGCCAAGCGGCGGCCTTACACTCGCGAGCGCCATGGGAGACCTGTGGCGGCGGGTCGGTTGGAGCCGGCTGCTGGTCACGGCGGCCTGTCTCGTGGCCTGGCGTGCCCTCGCCACCGTCCAGGTGGCTGCGGTCCCCCCCCAGCTGTTCCAGGTGCAGCCCAGGGCCTACAGCCTTGTGGCCCTCGGGCTGGGGCCGTACATCGTCGCCATGATCGTCGTGACCCTCGCGCGGGTCGCATCGAAACGCCTGCGGGCGATGTGGTCCGCCGAAGAGGGCCGTCGGCGGCTCTCACGCTGGACCCGAGCCCTCGCCGCCGCGCTGGCGATGGCGCAGGCATATGGCTTCACGGTCCTGCTGCAGACGGCGTCGCTGGTGCCTCCCCTCGATTGGTTCTCGCGCCTCGTGCTCGTCCTGCAGCTCACCGCGGGGACGATGGTCCTTGTTTTCCTGGGCGACCTGATCGACGAGGCGGGACTCGGCTTCGGCAACGGCGCCCTGCTCATCTATGCCCTGGGCCCGGTCGTCACCCAGACGCAGCGGCTCCGGACCCTGGTTACCGCCGCCTCGGCATACGGAGACCTCTCCGCGTACCGTCCGGTACTGGTATGGGTCGGAGCGTCGATCGTGCTCGTGCTGGCGTCCGTCGCGGTGCTGCGCGCCTTCCGGTCGGTCGCCCTCGTCGAGGGCAGGCACGGCACGCGCTCGCTGCCGCTCGCACTGCCGGTCGTCATGTCGGGGGTGCTGCGCCCCCCGATCTTCGCCTCGGCAGTGCTGTCGCTTCCGACTCCCATCTCCAACTATGTGGCCGAGTCCCAGCCGGCGTTCCACAGCTGGATGCTGCAGAGCTGGACCCCGTACGGGGCCAACCCGGGGTGGGACCTGTTTTACATCGGCGTCGCGGTCAGCCTGGTCATCTTTTTCGCGTATCTCGCCGCGGCCGCCGACTTCGACGCCGGCCTCATCGCGATCAGGTTGAAGCAGCGCCGGGCATGGATCGAAGGGTTGCCTCGGGATGGAGATGCGACGGTCTACCTGCAGGCCCGGTCCCGGCGGCTCACGTTCGCCGGCGGGAGCTTCCTCGCGCTGGCCACGGTCGTCGTCCCCGTCCCGGTTTACTTCGTCACGCGAGCCCTGGGCGGGGTGATCCTGCTGAGCGGCACTGACGTGCTGTTGATGACCGCGGTCGCGCTGGCCATCGCATCCGGGATCGAGAGCCCCGCCGCAGTCGTTGGCCGAAGCGACCTGTCGCCTGCGCCGGCTGTGATCTAGGCGCCGCTCAGCGTTTGGCTATGCCGGCCAGGCCCGGGAAGTCGACCACGCCCTGGAGGCGGAGGTCGCGAAGCTGCGCCGTCAGCCATTTTCGCGGGTCCTTGATCGGCTTCCCGCCGTCGAGGCAATCCCAGCACCGGCCGTTCACGTCGCGCGCCACGAGCATGAGGCAGCGAGGCTGGGTCGACCTCTGCCATGCCTTGAGCGCAGGCTGAAGCTGGACCCGGCGTGGGGCCGACTTCTCGGGCATGGACATCTCGCCCGCGTACAGGTCGTCCGCGGCCTGCACGATGATGCCCCCGGCCGCCAGCGTCCCGCCCAGGTTCTCGATCTCGACCTCCATGGGCTGTCCGGGCGACGGCGGGCCTAGAAAAGCGAGGTGGGGGACGGGCCGGGTCGAGGCCTCCCAGCGGTTGTCCGCCAGCCTGATCGCCCGCCGCGAGGCCCGGTCGGCGCGGGTGGCGAAGACCGCCGCCCATAGGGCGAGCCCGGCGGTGACCGCAGACAGGCCGACCACGATCTGGGCTGAGCTCATGATTTGACTCGATTGACGCTGGCCTCGTCCTTATCTGGCGCGGTCAACCAATTCACCGCTGGAGTTGCTCGCAAGCCTGCGAAACGGCGGCGCGTATCCTTGGGCTCGAGATGGAAAAAGCCACTTTCGCGGGCGGATGCTTCTGGGGCGTCGAGAACCTTTTCAACCAGATGCCGGGTGTGATCGAGGCCGTTTCGGGATACGAAGGCGGCACGCGTGATAACCCGACTTACGAGCAGGTTTGCTCGGGGCGCACCGGCCACGCCGAGGCGGTCGAGGTGAGCTACGACCCCGCCAAGATCACCTACGAAGAGCTTCTGAACGCGTTCTGGAACATGCACGACCCGACCACCTTGAACCGGCAGGGTCCGGACCACGGCCACCAGTACCGCTCCGCGGTCTTCTTTAACAACCCTGATCAGGAGGCTGCGGCACGCCGGTCCAAAGAATCGGCCCAGCGGTACTTCGACCGTCCGATCGTGACCGAGATCGTCCCGGCCTCGACGTTCTGGCCGGCCGAGGAATACCACCAGCGCTACTTCGAAAAGCACCCGGGCCACCATGGGTGCCACTTCATCCGAGGTTGGGTGCCGGCCGGCTCCGGGGAGGCGGAGGGCGCTAAGCCGATCTAATCAGGGCCCCGGGCCCTATCCTTACCGCCCGAACCATCCGGTTTCGAGGAGGTAGCTCGTGCGGTGTGACCACTGCGCTCATGACGTGCCCGACGGTGTCTTCTGCACCCGTTGCGGAGCGCACCAGGGTACGAGCGAGGAGATCGGCAACGCCAAGACGCGCGAGCGGCGCTACGCGGCGCATCCGGCCGAGCATGTCATTCAGCCGTCTGTCTTCACGACCCTGTTCCCTCACCTGGGCCAGCACAAGATCCACGAGTTCCGGTGGGCGTTCATGGTGGGCCTCGCCGGGATCCTCATTCTCTACGTGGCGGGCCTCATCACCGCGGCGATCCTGGTCGCGGCTTTCCTCGTTCCTGTCCTCTATCTGATCTATCTCTACGAGGCCCAGGTATACCGAGACGAGCCCGCGACGGTGCTCGGCTTCACGATCGGAGGCGGAATCGTGGTCGGCATCGTGGTCACGGTGCTGGAGCGGGTTGTCTACCACCCGTTCCAGGACGCGGGCAATCCGCTCGTCAACGCGGGGATCAGCGTCGGCTCCCTTCTCCTGCTCGGCCTCGTCTTGCCCGTCATCCAAGAGGTCCTGAAGCCGCTGCCCGCGCTCTTTCTGCCCAATCGCGCGGACTTTCCCGAAACGGTGGACGGGCTGGTCTTCGGGATCGCATCCGGACTCGGCTTCAGCCTGGCGGAGACGCTGATCGTCTTCTCGGGCGCTCTCACGAGCCTGACCGCGCACGTCGAGCCGGCGAACTGGATCTACGAGCTGATGACGCTGGCGGTTCTGCAACCAGTGCTACAGGGGAGCGCCACCGGGATGATCGTGGCGACGCTCTGGCGTTACCGGCGGGGCAGGTTGGGTGGTCGCGAGATCGGAGGCGTGGCGATGGCGGTGATCGCGCACGTGGCGTTCGCGCTGGGAACGCAGCTGATGAACGACACCTCGGTCAACTCGCTGTTCGTCCTGACCTGGCAAGGCGTTGTCGTGGGCGCGCTTTTGATCTACATCCGGTACGTGCTGCACCACGCCCTGCTCGAGGAGGCGGCGCACATGGGCTATGCCGAGACGATCTGCGCCAACTGCCATATGCACATAGTGGCCTCGGGCTTCTGCCCCAACTGCGGCATGGCCCTCACCGCCGCGCCCAACTCGGTCAAGCGGGGCCGCCGACCGCGCAAAGACGCGCCGACCGCCTCGAGAGACGCGTAGATGGCGCTCACCTGCGCTCGGTGCGGCGCCCAGAACCCGGACGGGAACCGGTTCTGCCAGGCCTGCGGCACCCCGCTCACGGCCGCCGCAGCCGGCATCGCCGCCCCGCCCACCGCCCCGCCGGGACCTCCCGGAGCCTACCCCGGCGCACCTCCCGGTCCGCCGGCGCCGTATCCCGGTCCTCCTCCCGGACCGCCGGGACCGGCGTACGCCTCGCCTCTCGCGTATGCCTCTCCGCCCCCGGTCCCGGCCGGCTACCAGAGCCCCTACTACGTGCCCGGGGCCGGCGCCGTCCAGGCGCCGGTGCACCGCGTGCCGTTGATGCTGATCCTCAGCGCGGTCGTGGTCCTGGTCTTGCTGATGGCGGGGATCGGGACGGCCATCGCCATCATCGGCAGCCACAACAACAACCAGGCGGGGGGCGGCATTGCCAGCGGGCTTCCCAGCCCGAGCCCGGGCGGATCGCCGAGCCCGGTCGGCTCGTCGGTCTCGACCACCGGCACCACGGCGACCAACCCCGGCCTGTCCGTGCCCGTCCCGGCCGGCTGGTCGGTGGCGAACAAAGACAGCGAGTCGATCACCCTGGTCGACCCCAACTCACAGGGCGCCATCACGGTGGCCAGCGGCCTGTCCAACCCGGCGCAGAGCGCTCAGCAGAACCGCGACTCGATCAACAAGTACTTCACCGGCAAGTATCCGGATGCCAAGAATTGCCCGACCAGCCAGACGACGACCGGAGCGCTGAATGCCGCATCGGGAATCTTCTGGACACTGTGCTTCACCCTGACGTCAGGCGGACAATCGATCCCCGCGGCCTCGTCGCTTTTCGTCGGCGCAAACTCGGACGGCGGCGTCTATTACCTGGTGGAGCTCGTCACCCAGCAGGACAACCTTCAGAGCTTCGTCAGCGAGTCCCAGCCGGTTCTGGCCGGGATCCAGTGGAAGCTGTCGTAGCCGGCACCTGAGGCATACCTCCGAAACCCCGCCCGGTATGGTGGATGCCGATGTTTGCGCGCTGGGGCCGCTTTGTCTACCGATTTCGCTGGGCCACCCTGGTCGCCTCGGCTCTCTTGTTGGGACTTTCGATCGTGGCCTTGTTGACCGGCGCTCAGCTGGCCGGCAACGGCGGGTTCGGTGGCAACCTCCCGGCAGGACAGGCGGCCAAGCTCGTCAACGACGAGATCCAGGCGCAGAAGGGCACGGCCGGCTCGAGCATGACACTCTTGTTCAGCAGCTCGACCATGAGCGCCACAGACCCGGCTTTCCAGGCCGCGGTGGAGAACGGGGTCACGACTCTTTCCAGCGACTCGCGTGTGATCGCCCTCCAGACTCCCTACAACGTCCCTTCGATTGAACAGGCCGGCCTCGTATCGCGCGACGGGCACATGGCGCTCGTCGTCGTGGAGCTGAAAGACAGCTCGCTCAAGGCCCAGGGCTATTTCGAGCAGCTCGTCGCCGAGGTTCATCCGGGCCCGCTGCGAGTGGTCGCGACGGGCGACGTGCCCATCAACCAGGCCTTCAACGCGACGCTGGAGTCGGACCTGAGGCGGGCGGAGTTCGTGGCGCTGCCCGTGGTCCTGCTGCTTCTCGTCCTCATCTTCGCGTCGGTCGTCGCCGCCTTGCTTCCGCTCGGCGTCGGCGTGCTGGCGATCGTAGGAGGGATCGGCGGCACGCTCTTCCTGGCGCACTTCACCGACGTGTCCCAGTACGCCATCAACGTGGTCACGTTGATCGGACTGGGCGTCGCGATCGACTACTCGCTGTTCATCGTCAACCGTTTCCGGGACGAGCTGACCGCGGGCGCGAGCCGCGAGGACGCCGTCGCCACGGCGATGTCAACGGCCGGGCGCGCGATCACGTTCTCGGGCATCACCGTCGCCATCGGGCTCTCCGCGATGCTTTTCTACCAGGGCACGTTCCTTGCCTCGATGGGAGCTGCGGGCGCGATCGTCGTCGGGATCGCGGTGTTCTACGGGCTGACTTTCTTGCCCGCCCTGCTTTCGGTCCTAGGAGGGAGGGTCGACCACCTTCGCCTTCCATTCCTGAGGCCACGAGCGGTCGGCACCGGGGCCTGGCACTCGATGGCGCTGTGGGTGATGCGCCGGTCGTGGTTCGTACTCGCCCCGGCGCTGGTGCTGCTGGTGCTGGCGGGCACCCCGTTCCTGCAGCTGCGCCTGGCCCAGGGCGGCGTCGATCAGCTGCCTCCGTCGAATCAGGCGCGCCAGGGTTACGACACGCTGGTCAAGGATTTCCCGGGCCAGGATCAGACTTCGATCGAAGCGGTCGTCTACTACCCAGACTCACAAGCCGTCACCTCCGACCACATCGGCGACATATACGACCTGAGCCACCACCTCGCCGCGCAGCCCAACGTGCTGCGGGTCCAGAGCATCGTCGATCTCGATCCGTCGCTGACCAAAGCGGACTACCAGCGTCTGTACTCGGGTCCGACGTCTTCGCTCCCCCAGTCGATGCAGCAGGCACTGGCGGTGGGGTCCGGTCCGCATATCGTGCTGCTCAACCTGCTCACGAGCAAGCCATACACGAGTGATGAAGCTCGCGCGATCGTGAACGAGGTCCGCGCCCAGCACGTTCCCGGAGGCCAGGTGCTCGCCACCGGCGACACCGCATTCGACCTCGACGCCGTGCACTTCATCCTTCAGCGGACGCCGATCGCGGTCGGCTCGGTGATCGCGATCACTTACCTGGTGCTGTTCCTGCTGACGGGGTCCGTGGTGCTGCCGTTGAAAGCAGTGCTGACCAACCTGTTCTCGATATCGGCGTCGTTCGGCGCCATGGTCTTCATCTTCCAGGAGGGCCATTTCAGCCGGCTGCTCGGCTTCACGCCACAATCGATCGATCCGAGCATCCCAGTGATCCTGTTCAGCATCGTCTTCGGGATGTCGATGGACTATGAGGTACTGCTGATCAGCCGCATCCAGGAGGAGTACCGCAGGCTAGGGGACAACCAGGCCGGCGTGGCGATGGGACTGGAGAAGAGCGGCCGGCTGATCACCGGCGCTGCGGCGATCATGGTCGCGGTCTTCATCTCTTTCGGCCTCGCGGACGTCATGATCATCAAAGCGATCGGCATCGGACTTGCGATCGCCATTGCGATCGACGCTACGATCGTGCGCATCCTGATCGTCCCCGCGGTGATGCGGATACTTGGCCGGGCCAACTGGTGGGCGCCGCGCTTCCTGTCGCGGCTGCACCGAAGAATTGGGGCGGGTGAATCACGTTCTTCCAGCGCGGCGCCGGCGGGCGGGGTGTAGGGGGCGCTAGGGAACACCCCCTACATTCGGGTCCCCGCGACCGTGTCGCGGGAGAGCTGGTGGCGTCAAGCTCTTCCAACACTTTCGCATCGCGGCCTCAGGGCGGGCTGAGAGGAACCTTGGGGTTCGCCAAGAGTCTCGCAATCCGGCGGCCTGCGATGACGGTGGCGCGAACAGCCTTGTGGTGCTTAGATTTCCGCCATCTGGATCGGCTGCCTGGACAAGAACCAGGACTAGCTCACAGAGGAGGCCAGCGGCAGCTCGACATCGAAGGTTGCTCCGCCGCCGCTGGTCTCCTTGACCGTCACGTGGCCGCCGTGCGCGGTCACCACAGCGCTCACGATCGAGAGGCCAAGGCCCGCGCCGCCGCTGTCGCGGCTCCGGCTCGGGTCCGCGCGGAAGAATGGCTCGAAGATACGGTCCATCTGCTCGGGCTGCAGGCCTGGCCCGTGGTCGGCGACCGTCAGGTGCGCCGTCCCGTTGTTGCTCGACAGCGAGATCTCGATCGGCGACTTCGACGGCGTGTGCACGATCGCGTTGCGAACCAGGTTGCCGAGGACCTGCCGGAGGCGAATGTCGTCCCCCGTGACTATGACTGGAGCCGCGGCCTCCAGCTTGATGTCGCGCTGAGGGGCGACCACACGGGCGTCGGTGGCGGCGTCACGCGCGATGACCTGCAGGTCGACGGGCTGGTGCTCGAGCGGCCGCCCCTGGTCGAGCCGCGCGATCAGGAGCATGTCGTCTACGAGCGTCGACATCCGCACGGCTTCCTCCTCGATCCGCCGTCGCGCAAGCTCCGAATCCGCCGGTGATTCTGACGCACCACGGCGGAGCATCTCCGAGTAGCCCCGAACCGATGTCAAAGGCGTGCGCAGCTCATGGGATGCATCCGCGATGAAACGGCGCAAGCGGTTCTCGGAAGCCTTGCGCTGCTCGAACGCGGCCTCGATCTGAGTCAGCATGCTGTTCAACGCGAGGCCCAGGCGGCCGATCTCGGTCCTGGGGGTGGCGGGCTCTACGCGGCGCGTGAGATCGCCGGCGGCGATGTGGTCGGCGACCACTCCCATGCGCTGCAACGGTCGCAGGCCGATCTGGATGATCAGCCAGGCGAGGATGGCGGTGCCTGCGACGACCACGACCGTGATCAGGGCCTCGAGCAGAAGGAGGTCGCTCAAGGTGGCTTCGGTTTCGGTCAGCGGAATCGCGAAGACCACGACACGGCCCCCAAACGAATCCTCGCGCCAGTAAGAGACGCGGTAATGGTCCACTCCGCCTGTCCCCTCGACCGTGAACGGCGACACCGCGATGTCGCTCTGAAGAGCCGGCAAGGATGACGGAAGGACGGGGCTCGCGGAAGTCGAGCTGCCAAAGCCCGGCGTTACGCACGCCTTGCTCAACGTCCCGTCGTCGTTCAGCAGCTCGGCGATGCTTCCGGCTGGAAACGCTGCCACGGTGCTGGCCGAGCGTATCTGGCAGTCGGGAGCGCTCAGCACGGTGAACGCCGTTTCCACCGATGACCTGGCGGTGAGCTGCTGATCGATCCGACCGAAGAGCGACCTCTGCAGCAGCGTGAAGGTCGCAATGTCCGAGACCACGAGACCGATCACGACCAGTGAGATGACTCCGATCAACAGCCGCCCGCGTAGCGACAGGGTCATTTTCTCGGGGTTCGGAGGACGTACCCCACACCGCGCACGGTCTGGATCAGCGGCGGCTCATAGCGGTCGACCTTGCGACGCAGGTAGCTGACATAGGTCTCGAGCACGCTCGCGTCGCCGCCGAAGTCGTAGTGCCAGACGTGATCGAGGATCTGGCTCCGTGTCAGCACGCGCCCGGCGTTGACCAGCAGGTAGCGGAGCAGCCGGTACTCGGTATTGGTGAGCTCCACCACGTGGCCGTGGCGGCGCACCTCGTGCGCCTCGTCGTCCAGCTCGAGGTCTGCCAGCACAAGCTTGCCGTTCTCGGCCTCTGATCCGCCATGCCTACGCAAGACCACCCGAACGCGGGCCATCAGCTCTTCCACGCTGAACGGCTTGGTCACGTAGTCGTCGCCGCCGATCGTCAGGCCGTGCACCTTGTCCTCGGTCGCGTCCTTCGCCGTGAGGAAGATGATCGGCACCTTGGCCCCGGAGTGGTTGAGCCGCCGCAGCACCTCCATGCCGTCGATGTCGGGCAGCATGACGTCGAGGATGACCAGCGCCGGGTCGAACTGGGTGACCGCCGTCAACGCTCCTCGGCCGGTGGCCGCCGTCTTGACGTCGAAACCTTCGTAGCGCAAGGCCATGGCCACGAGCTCGGTGATGTTGGGTTCGTCGTCCACGACCAGGACCCGCGCGCCCACCTTGTTCATGCGCCCATGCTGAACGAGTTTCCTGGGAAATTGCTCAGAAAACGTTGGGGACGAACTCTGAGTTGGCCGGGTCGGGCCAGCCCGCCACCCGGCGGACCCTGCCTTCGCGGTCCACCAGCCGCGCCGCCAGGCGATGAGTTTCGAGCCAGGCCACGGCTTGCTCGCCTTTGACAATGGCCGCCGTCGAGGCGATGTTGGCGTCTACGCATGTGGCGGCGGCCACCGTTGCGGTTCGCCAGCGGCTGTCGGCGGGCAGGCCAGTGGCCGTGTCGATGATGTGGTGGAGCACGGCGCCCCCGCGCGTCCACCGGCGCACTGTGATGCTCGAGGTGGCGAGCCCGCCCGAGGCGATGCTCACGGTCTCCTCGCCTTCCCGGATCGGCGCCGCACTGTCCTCGCTGACCTGGATCGACCATCCGCCGGCGGGCGGCTCACCAGCGACCGCGATGTCGCCGCCCAGGCTGACCAGCACGCCGCCTCCGCCGATCGCGCGGCTCGCCGCCTCTGCGGCAATGTCGGAGGCGAGCGCCTTGGCCGTCGCGCCCAGGTCGATCTCCACTCCTCGAGGAATCCAGACGGTCCTCAGGGTGGCGCTGAACCTGATGGCTTCCCAGCCCGGGATGCGATGCTCCACCAGGCGTATCGAAGGGCCGTCGGCAGGGACGCTCTCGAAGTCGCCGTCGTATCCCGCCAGCCTGACCGCGGCGCCCACCGTGGGGTCGACGGCGCCGCCGGTGAGGCTCGCGCCGCGAAGCGCTGCCGCGATCGCCCTGGCGAGCAGCGGGCCCAGTGCCACGTCGCGCTCAGGAGTTGCGTTCAACCGGCTCAGCTCGCTGTCGTCGCGGAAGCGGCTGGCGGCCGCATCCATCTCCGCGACCACGATGTCGGCGGCCGCCTTGGCCGACGCGAGGTAATCGGGTCTGGTGACCACGACGCGCATGGAACCTCCGAACGCCCGGCCGTCCGCGACGCCGAGCGCGGTTGCGCTCATCGCGATGCGCGCTTGCCCTGCTCCGTGCGCCGCAATGTCAGCGCCAGCACGGGGCAGTCCTCGACCGCCCGCTCCGCCAGCGGCATCAGGTGCTCGGGGATCGGGCCTGGCGAGATGATGGGATAGCCCCAATCATCCAGCCTGATCAGCTCCGGCAGTAGCTCGGCGCACAGGCCGCGGCCGTCGCACCTGATGCGGTCCACGACGATCTCGTAGTGCCGGCTCACGCGCTCCGCCTTGCCCTGTGGGCGGGGTGGGAGGCGAATTCCTGGCCGAAGGTGCTGAGGGCCGATTGCAGGAACATGACTGCGCCGTCGGGATGCTTGCAGGCGCCCCGTCCTCGCACCTCGGCCGCCCATCGGTGAAGGCGTTGAAGGTCCTCGGAGTTGGAGCCCTGGGTCGCGATGCGCCCGCTCGCCTCCGCCAGCGCCCTGAGGCCGAAGAAGCATGGACCGCACTGGGCGGAGCTCTCGCCCGCCAGGTATCTCATGATGCCCGCCGTTTCGCAGACGGGGCAGTGGGATCCGGGCAGGACGCCGACTACGCCGCACCCGAGCGACAGCCCTCGTGCCCGCAACGCCGCGGGGTCGAGCGTGAGGCCCTGGGCCTGCCCGATCTCGACCCACGCGCCGAAATAGCCGCCCATGAGCACCGCCCGCGGGGGCTCCGTCGCTCCGCCCGCCAGCGCAATCGCGTCGGCGATGGTCGACGATGTCTCGACCTCCAGCACGCCGGGTCGGGCCACCCCGCCGGCCATCGTCACCAGGACCGTACCGGTGTCTTCACCGGACCGCGCGATCAGCGCGACGTGCGCGAGCGTCTCGACGTTCTGAACCATCGCCGGCGCCGCGGGAGCATTGGTCGGAAGGGCGATACCGGTGGTCACGAGGTGCACGGCGGCGCTCGAATCGCCCGAGACGTAGCGCGCCGGCGCGGCCGCAATCCGGAAATGCTTGCGATCGGCGGCCGGTCGCTCGGCGAGGGCGCGTTCCATCGCTGCGCGGGCGATGGTGTGGTGCTCGCCGATGTACAGCACGATCTCCTTGACGCGGACCGCACGGGCCGCAAGCAGGGCGCCGTCGAGCACGAGATGCGGGCGCGTCGACATCAGAAGGCGGTCCTTCTTGCTGTGAGGCTCACCCTCGGCGCCGTTGACCACCAGCACCTGGGCGTGTCGTGCCGCGGCGGCGCGCCACTTCAAGCCGGCGGGAAATCCTGCTCCGCCCCGGCCCGTGAGCCCGCTTCGCACGACGACCTCGGTGAGGTCGCGTCCGGCGTGGGGAAGGTGGCCGAGGCGTGCAGCGTGCTCAGCGAACCCTTCGGGTCCGGCGCTGAGCGTCCGGCCGGCCAGCAGCCGCATCGTGCTCATGGGAGCTCACGCTTCTCAACCGAACCTCGGAACACCGCCCGGGCAGTGTGCAGCGGATCGAAAGGCCCAGCCATGAACCGGTATCCGGCCACGATCAGGACGATCCCCGCGCAGGTCGCGGTCAGAAGCATGAACCAGAAGCTCCACACGTCCGTCCCGGTGCCGAGGCCGTGGATGACCGCGACCGGCCACGAACCGTAGGCAAGCCAGTGGATCGCGCGCCACGTCCGGTGGCCGATGAAGTTGCGAACGAGGCTCGTGACGATGATCGCGAGCAGCAGGTCGAATGCGATGACGCCCAGACCAAGCCAGAACGTTCGGTAGTAGGAGGAGAAAGGGACCAGGGCAGCCCCCCAGCCGAGATGGGTGAATGGATCGACCACCGCCGTGACGATGTGAAGGAACAGGAACACGACCGCGATGAGAGCCACGTTGCGGTGAAGTCCCGTGGTCAGGAAGCGCGGCCAACCCTCGCCCTGTACACGCATCGTCGAAAGCAGCCCGAGGATGACGACGCCGCTGAGCAGGACCAGCGATACGGCGCCCGCGGCACGGGTCACGTACCACAGGAAGGTGTCCGGCACGGCTGGCTAGTGCGATCCGCCTGAGACGGCTATCCCCGTGCCGGATGACGAGCTCACGCCACCGGATGACTGGAACGGAGAGAAGATGGAGGTGCCCGACGAGCTCGAGGAGCTCGACGTGGATGAGCTCGAGGTGCTCGCGGTCGACGAGGAGGTACCCGGAATCGTCGAGGCGCTGACTATGGCGAGCACGCCGACGCCTGCGATCGCACCGATCGCCACCCCGGTGGTCAGGCGGTTTAGCGTTTGCATCGCGTCATCCCGGGCCATCACTCTGGCCCTTCTGGCATTGGTTTCCATGGGTTGCATTCTGGGTGACGGCTCTGAACTCTGCCTCAGAGGATCCTGAGAATTGGCTGAGAGCCGAGGGTGCACCCGGCTTTCCACGATAAGAACGTTCTGATCCCGCCTAACGTTCGACCGGGGTCATGGATCCTCCTGGACAGCCTGTCAACCGGCCCTTGCACCTACGCTACGCCGTCGAATGAGCGACAGCCGGGAGCAGAAGCGCCCGAGTGCGCGCCGTACCGTTTTGATGGGCGTACTCATGATTGCGTTTGTCGCGGCATGGTTCGGCGCCGGTTTCCTCCCCATCGTCCTCACCGACCTCGACATCTTCTTCTGGCCGTCCGCACAGGCGGCTCTCGCCGGGCACCCGCTGGCGGCCTATTCGCATCCGCCGCCAGACCAGTACCCGAACGTGAACCAGAACGGTCCCGTGTTACTGGTACCCCTGACACTCATCGGCACGCTCGTGCAGGCGCTCGGGCTAATGCAAACGCTCTATCCGCGCCGCGCGATCACGCTTGCCTTCTTCAGCCTTTCTATCCTCTTGATGGCGCGCGAGGGCGTCGCTGCCATCGAAAGGCTGCGCGGCAACAAGCTCGCGGGCAGCTGGCGCCTACTGGCGTACAGCGCGCTTGCCGCCGGCCCGCCGGTCTGGCAATCGCTCGCGGGCTACGGGCACATTGAGCAGCCATTCGAGGTGTGGTTCGTGCTGCTCGCCATTCGCTGGCTCGATGCAGGTTGGCCTGCGCGCAGCGGCCTAGCACTCGGCCTTGCGGTTCTCTCGCGGAGCATCGCTGGTCTATATGCAGTCCCGCTCGCGCTCCACGCCTGGAGGCGGCGTCCGATGGCGATTCCGCTGATGGCGATCGGAGCCTCCGCCACCGCGCTTATCGGACTGCTGCCGTTTTACCTCGCCGACCCGGCCTCCTTGATGCGGTCGCTGTTCACCAACCGCGGCCTGTTGATCGTCGGCGCCGGTTCGATCTGGACCTTGTCGACGGGGACCGTCTTCGAGCAGGTAGCCCAGCACGACGACGTGGTCTTCGTCGCCCTGCTCGCCCTGGCGGCGAACGTATGGCTCGCGACGCGACCTGGAGGCTTCACGGCGCAAAGGCTGTTCGCGGCGGTGACTCTCACGGCTGCGAGCTTTGTGCTGCTGGCCAAGACCGTGTGGCCTTACTACCTGATGGAGATTTACGTGTTCGCGACCGTGTGGGCGGCCGGCGCCTGGCGACCGATATACGGCTGGCAGCGGCTCGTGCTTCCGCCTATCGCGGTCGCCGCGCTTGGAGCGCTGGCAGAGTTCGGCTCGACGCCCCACCTGGCCCGGGACGCCGTCATGCTCGAGGGTGTCGCGATGTTCGTGCTGTTGGGCGCCTCCTTCGTCTGGCTTCTCACCGCCGCGTCAGGTCAGCCGGCACGCTCCTCGATCTCCGAGGTGTGATCGAGCACGTGCCACGCGGAGCGGCGCTCCGCCCACAAACTCCCTGGCGGTTATACAAACACGGTTATATAGACCTGTATAAGTGCCCCCGGAGGGAATCGAACCCCCGACCTTGACGTTAGGACCGTCCTGCTCTATCCCCTGAGCTACGGGGGCGCGTCGCGAAGTCTATTGAGAATGCGCCCTGCGCGCGCCCGGCGCCCCTGAGCTACGGGGGGCGTTGCGAAGTCTCTCGAAGTCTATTGAGAATGCGCCCTGCGCGCGCCCGGCGCCCCTGAGCTACGGGGGGCGTTGCGAAGTCTCTCGAAGTCTATTGAGAATGCGCCCTGTGCTTCGGTGCCGTCGGATCCTTGGCCCGCGCTCTCAGGGCAACGGCAGGTAGGGCATCGGGTCGACGACCTGGTCGTCGATGCGAAGCTCGAAGTGGAGGTGAGGGCCGGTGGAGTAGCCCGTGGAGCCCTCGCGGCCGATCTGCTGGCCGCGCAATACGTGATCGCCGACTGTGACCTGGGTCGCGAGCATGTGCCCGTACAGCGTGGCGATCCCGCCGCCGTGGGCGATGATCACGAAGTTGCCGTAGCCCACGCTGGTGTGGCCGACAGCCACGACCACGCCGTCCGCAGCCGCCGTCACCGGCGTTCCGAGTGGGGCGGCCATGTCGACGCCGGTGTGGAAATGCGGGTACGAGCCCAGCGGGGGCTCGAGCACGAAGCTGGTCGGTCCGAAGGGTTGGGTGATCTGGAATCCGGTCATCGGCCACGAAAGCGTCAGGCCGGCGATCGTTTTTCCGAGCGGCAGCTCGTGGGTCAGCGTGGCCAGACCCGTGCCCACCTGGGCCTGGTTCCAGGCCTGCTGGTAGGAGAGTTCGATCAGGTCCTGCTCCTGCGCCTCGAGGAGCTGGGCCAGGCCTGCGGTCACGTCGGGCGGCTGGTTCTGCAGGCCGGCCTGGGCGCCCTGGATCTGGGTCGTGAGGTCAGCCAGCTGGCTGCTGGTGTCATTCTGCTGGCTGATCAGGCCGTCTAGCGCGCTCAGGTTGGACGTCATGAGGTCCTGTGCGGCGTTCGCCGTGTCCAGGTCGTTCTGCCGAGCCTGGAGGTCGGTCTGAAGCTTGGCCAGGTCCGCCTCGAGCTGTGCCTGGAGCGCGTGCGCGCGTTCGCCCGCCACGACCAGGTCGGCGGTGGCCGTCAGCGCGTCGCGAAGGTTTCCAGTCCGCGCGATCAGCAGCCACAAAGAGCTCGGCTCGCGGGAGATCGCCCGCGCCATCACCGAGAGCTGCTGCTTCTCTACGTCTATGCGGTCCTGCGTGTCCGAGATCTGGGTGTCCAGCTGCGCGATCTCGTCCTGCAGGTTCGCGATCAGCGTCTGCTCTTGTGCGATCTGGTCGGACAGCAGCTGTTCTTGCGCCGCCGACTGGTTCAGCGCGACGGTCAGGCGCTGCTGGGCGCTCAGCGCTTTCGACAGGTCCCCGCCGAGACGAGATTCCAGCTGGTCGTAGGCCGCCTGCGTCGCCGAGCACGTGATCCGCGAGCCGGAGGCGGTGCTGGTGGAAGGGCAGGGCGAGGGGCCGGTCGCCGCCACGTTCGCGAGCTGCACGGCCGCGAGCATGCCGCCGATTGCCAGGGCCGCCAGCGCTGTCCTCAAGCCCGGACCTTTCGGAATCCGAGCAACGCGGTGCCCGAGCCCAGGACGAGACCGGCCGCGATCACGGCCGCGAGCACGTAACGCACCGAGGTGGCGTCGACACTTGGCAGCACCTGAGCGTAGGTCGCGGCCTCGAACCGCGCGGCCAGCAGCCACACGCCGCCGACCAGCGCCGCGGCCAGCGCACCGGCCAGCGCGCCGGTTGTCAACCCCTCCACCACGAACGGGCCGCGCAGCATCCAGCCCCGGGCTCCCAGCAGCCGGGTGACGGTCACCTCGTCTCGCCGCGCCGCCGCCACTCCTCGCATCGAGTTCGCGACCACGGCGTATGCGATCAGCGCGAACAGCGCCACGATTCCGAGCCCGACCCCTCCGACGACGAGTGCGAGGTGGCGCAACCTCGAGTAGGTGTTCGGGTCGTAGGAGGTCGGGTACGAGGGGTCGACGGCCGGGTCGCCAGCCACCGAAGCGGCCACCGCGCCGACCTGCGTGACCATGCGCACGCGCACGTCCAGGCTTTCGGGGAAGGGGTTGGTCGAGCTGAGGCTGGCCAGGTTGTCGAGGCCGGGACGGCTGCTGGCTTCTGCCAACGCTTGCTCAGGGCTGACATCGGTCACCGACAGGACCCTCGGATCGGCCGCGAGCCTGGACTGGAGCGCCGCCACCGCGTCAGGCGCGGCGTCGGCCGCCAGGTAGACGCGCACCAGCGATGCCTCTCCAGCCTGCTGCGCCACCACCCGCTCGAGTGCTATGCCGAGCAGGGCGAGGGTGCCGGAAAGCATGAGCAAGAGGGCGATCGTGCCGAGCACCGGGGTGGTCAGCCTGACGTCGCGGCTCCAGCTGCGCAGCCCGCCCAGCACCACGATGCGGTAGCTGTTGGCGGCCAGTGCGGCCAGGCGCCGCCACCGGGGCAGGCTGGCCAGCTTGGACGGCGCTCTCCTGGGCCGTTCACGGGCCGGGATCACGATGCGCCAGAGGGGGCTGGCGGCCGGTGCGCCGCCGCCGGCGCCATGGCCGTTGCCGTTGGAGTGGCCGTTGCCATTGGAGTGGCCGTTGCCGTCGGATTTCGCGTAGCTGCCGGCCTGACCGCGGCCGGCCGTTGCCGCCTTGCGGGAGCCGTTGGTCGTCACGCGCGCGCTCGGCAGCCGGAGGATCCGGCTCGCCGGGAAGGTGTGGCGATGGGTCGCCACGATCACCGCCGTCCCGGCCGCCGCTGCTTCTTCGAGCATCCGCATGACCACCGCCGCGCTTTGGTCGTCCAGGGCCGCCAGCGGCTCGTCGGCGAGCAGGACTCGTGGCCGCGAGGCCAGGGCCCGCGCGATCGCCAGGCGCTGCCTCTCGCCCCCGGAGAGCTGATGAGGATAGGATCGCCCCTTGCCGGCGAGCCCGATCGATTCGAGCGCGGCCCTGGCGCGCTGCTTGATGGTGCCCTGCGGAACCTGGGGGTCTCGCACCTGCAGCGCGAACACCAGGTTTTCGACGGCGTTGAGTCGAGGCAGGAGGCGCTGTTCCTGGAAGATGAATGCGACCTCGCGCCGCACCCGCCCAAGGCCCCGCCTCCACCACCGGTGCACGCCCCGTCCCCCGACCCACACCTCGCCCGCGTTGGGGCGAATCTGGCCGTGGACGAGGCGCAGGAGGGTGGTCTTGCCCGCGCCGGTGGGGCCAGTCACCTCGACCAGGTCGCCGGGGGCGACGGTGAGGTTCACGTCCTTCAACACCCACTGGCGGCCGAAGGATTTGGAGACGGCGGTGAGCTTGACCAGGGGCTCGGCGGCGACGGCGGCCTTCCTCGCAGGACGAATCCCCTTCGACCCGTCCGGTTTAGCCGGCACCCCGTTGGCGGCAGAGCCGTTGATCGAGGCGCGCGCGCGGCCAGAGGCGACTGGTCGGCTTCCCACCCTTGCGATCCAGATTAGCCCATACCAGGCCATGGGTCGATGACCACGGTCGAGCCGGTTCTGGCGCTTCGAAAGGTCGCGATCGAGGCCGGCAGGCTCAGGGAGCGACCGGCGCCCCGTCACCTCACCAGAACTTGCCGCCGCCGAGCACTAGATAGAGGATCGGGCCGATGCCCCAGAAGAAGCTGATGATGATCCACAGGACCTTGGAGACCCCGCCCATGTCGGTGCGGTTGACGATGTTGATTACGCAGAGGACGAACGCGACGGGGTGAAGAAAGATCGCCATCAGGACTTCCACCAGGAACTTCAACATCGGTCTAGTCCCGCGCCCGGGCCGGGTGCTTGACCAGCGTCCCCAGCGGGTTCGGGATTCGCGGCCAGCCTCCAGCCGGCGCAAAGGTGCCGTCCGCCGCCTGCTCGTACGTCGCCTTGAGCCGCCCCCGGGCCACGCGCGCGACGGCGTCGGCGAAGCGGTCGATCTCAGCCTCGGTGTTGTACGGCGCCAGGCTCGCGCGCACCGCCCCGGGCAGCGCTTGGCGATGCCCGGCGTTGACCTCTGCCTCGACGCCGTCCACGGCTTCCTTGTTCATGTGCAGCAGGTGGAAGACGTAAGGGTTGGCGCAGAAGCAGCCGTGACGCACGGCGATGCCCCATTCGTGGCTCAACGCGGCCGCCACAAGCCCGTGGTGCATGCCTTCGACGACGAAGCTCGCCAGGCTGAGACGCTCCGCACCGCGGGGCGATGCGAGGCCGCCGAGGATGCTCACGCCCTGGATCGAGCTGAGGGCGCGTACGAGCCGTTCGCCCAGTGCTGTCTCGTACCGCAGCATCTCGTCGAAGCCCAGCTCGAGCAGTGTCTCGATCGCAACGCCGAGCGCCACCGCGCCGATCACGTTGGGGGATCCGGCCTCTTCGCGGTCGGGCAGGTCGGCCCACACGGTGTCGTCCCAAGTGACGATGCTGATGGCGCCTCCGCCCATGACCTCTGGGGCGCCGGCGAAGAAATCCCGCGGCGCGACCAGGACGCCCGCGCCGTATGGCGCATACATCTTGTGGCCAGAGAGAGACACGAAGTCGAGGTGGCCAGGGTCGCTCGCCGGGCGAACATCGACCCGGTGGTGAGGGGCCAGCTGGGCGGCGTCGACGGAGATCCGCGCACCGTGCCTGTGCGCGAGCTCCGCGACCTCGTGGATGGGCGTGACGAATCCGGTCACGTTGGACGCGCCGCAGACGGCGACGAGCCCGATCTTGCCCTGGCTTGCGCGAAGGGCATGCTCGATCGCATCCAGGTCGATGTGCCCGTCTTCGGACAGGCCGACCATCACGTGGCCGCTGCGATGCCGCCAGGGGAGCAGGTCCGCATGATGCTCCATCTCGGTGACGAGGACCTGCCTGCCGTCCAGGCGCGCCTCCTCGGCGGCGATCCGGTTCAGGGCGTCCGTCGTGCCCTTGACGAAGATGACCACCTGCGTGCGTTCGTCGACTCCGAGAAATCCCGACACCAGCTCACGGGCCTGCTCGTAGGCCTCCGTCGCGAGCCTCGACTTGTAGCCGGTGCCGCGGTGGACGCTCGAGTAGACGTCCGAGAAGCCGTTGACGGCGTCTCGTACGCGCTTGAGCGGCGGGGTGCTGGCGGCGTTGTCGAAGTTGATCCCCGTGACGATGCCGCCGCCGAGGACGGGCACCGGCAGCTCGACTCCGGCAAAGTGCTCACGCCACTGGCCCGAGTGCGGGGATGCCACCCCTGGAAGCCTAACTCGCCCACCGGCTCTGCAAGCAACGGGAGGGCGCCTGTATCAAGCACACCAGCGAGTGGCCGTCCAGTAGTGTTGTTGACACGAAGTTGAGCACGAAGGGCACACGTAAGCTGAAATCGGTGGCGGAGGTCGTGGTCGCGGACCAGGATTCGAGCCTCGCCGCGCGCGAGCTCAGCTTCCTGGTGCGACTGGCCCAGGCCGCTGCGGCGACCCAGCGCCCTGATGAGCTCCTCGACCTCATCATCCGCGAGACGACCTCGGCCATCGGCACGGACGTCTGCTCGCTTTACCTCCTGACGCCGCCCGGTCGCGAGCTCCTCTTGACGGCCACCAACGGCCTCAACGAGAACATGGTCGGGAAGGTGAGGATGCGGGTCGGTGACGGCATCACCGGCTGGGTCGCCGACACGCGCCGCCCGGCGGTGGTGGCCGACGTCAGCAAGGATGCGCACTGGAAGTGGGTGCCCGGCCTGGACGAGGATCGGTTTCATTCCATGCTGTCGGTGCCGATCGAGTCCGGGCCCCGACTGGTCGGCGTCATCAACGTCCAGAGCACGGAGAGGCGTGATTTCACCTCGGGCGACATCGACTTCCTGCGCGCGATCGCGGGCCAGGTCGCCGGGATCCTCGAGCGCAGCGAGCTGCAGCGGCGCACCGAGGTCCAGCTGGGCGAGATTCGCCTTTCGCACGACATCCACGAGCGGTTCACGAAGCTCTCTCTAGAGGGCGCCGGCATCAAGTCGATCCTGGATGCGGTCGGCTCGCTGGCCGGCGGCCGCGCCGCGCTCTATTCGGCCGACGGGTACCGGGTGCGGGGGGCGGGCGAGCCGTCCGACGGCATGCCGCCCCGGATCCACGTGCCGAACCCGCTCGCCCAGGCCGGCGCGCGCGAGGTGAGGATCAAAGCGGGCCGCCCGGCGAGGGAGCTTGACCTGGTGCCGGTGCGCGCAGGCTCGGACATCCTCGGGCTGTTGGCGGTGGGCGTCGACGCGACGACGATCGATTCCGAGGGCAGGAGACGAGCCCTCGAGCACGGTTCGACGGTCCTGGCGCTCGAGCTGTCGAAGGAGCGTGCCGCCGCCGAGGTCGAGCGGCGGCTGCGCGGAGACCTCGTCGAGGAGGTGCTGGCCGGCGGTCTCGAGGCCGAGGAGGCGGAAAGGGTCGCGCGCCAAGCCGAGCGACTGGGACATCGCCTGCCACAGCGCGCCTGGGTCGTCGTGCTCGAACCGGACGAGGACCAGACCGAGGCGGCGCTCGGCGCTCGCGGCCAGCAGGACCGGCTCGATGGGGCGCTCAGCCCCCTGATCCGATCGCGGCTGCCAGGCGCGCTCACGCTAGTTCGCACGGCTTCGGCCGTGTTCCTGGTGCCCGACGAGATCGCGACCGACCTGGGCACCGTCGAGAAGCTGGCCGGCCAGCTCCTTGCGGCGGCGGCGCCGGTGATGAAGCCGGGGACTGCATCGGTCGGGATCGGCAACCTGGCGAACGGAGTCAGCGAGCTCTCCCGGTCCCACGTCGAGGCCCGTCAGGCACTGCGCCTGACGCGGCGTGCCGGCGGACGCGGGCGCGTGGCGTCCTATCGATCGCTTGGCGCGTTCCGCCTTCTGCTGGAAGTGCAGAGCCCGGATGCCCTGCGCCGGTTCGTCGACGAGCTGCTGGGCACGCTGCTCACCTACGCGCAATCGCGCGATACGCCGTTGCTCGAGACCCTGGAGGCGCTGTCGGGGGCGCGCTGGGTGCGCCGGGCGGCCGCGAGGCAGCTCGGGATCCACATCAACTCGATGTCCTATCGAGTGGAGCGGATCGAGTCACTTACGGGCTTGCAGCTCGACGACCCCGAAACGAGGGTCGCGATCTCGATCGCGCTGCGCGCCCGCGCGATGCTCGGCATGTAAGACAGAAGAAAGCCCCGGCGTCGGCCGGGGCCCTCCTGGAGAGTGTGGATCCGTTCCGTTTAGACGTCGCTGTAGAGCATGAACTCCCACGGGTGGGGCCTCAGGGCGACCGGATCGACCTCTTTCTTGCGCTTGTACTCGATCCAGGTGTCGATGACGTCCTTGGTGAAGACGCCGCCTTCGAGCAGGAACGCGTGGTCCGCCTCGAGCGCATCGAGTGACTAGGCCAGCGAGCCGGGCACCTTCTTGATCTTCGCCTTCTCCT
>Ga0307372_10004359_pt1 | contig 21930 bp, 19 predicted proteins | sample OX1MG_FD_202533 | JGI IMG/M metagenome (GOLD analysis project Ga0307372, IMG submission 202533) | Soil microbial communities from Risofladan, Vaasa, Finland - OX-1 | ecosystem: Environmental > Terrestrial > Soil > Coastal area > Acid sulfate soil | place: Finland: Risofladan, Vaasa | collected...
TGATCGCCTCGTCTCACAGCGGATGCGTGGCCCGGCGCGCGCAGGCGCGCGCGAAGCGCGAGACATCGCGCGGTGCACGGACAGTGGCCAGACGCGGCATGTTACGGAAGACACTTGAGTGAGGCGTTCGCCGTCGACTCCATCGGATATCCGGCGTCTGATGGTGCCCGGCCGCTGCCGGAAGTCACCGTGCAGATGGATTCGCTCCAGCGTGCCCACGAGGCAGGTGATTACGTGAATCTCGGGCACGCGCTGCCCGGCATCGTGGGCGAGCTTTACCTGCATGCCAGCGAGCCGGCCGCCGATGACGGTCAGGCTGCTGCGGCGCGAGCGCTAGTGGACGTGTGCGGGTGGGCGGCGTGGATGTGCCGCAGCATGCGGTACGGCGATCCGCCGCACCCGCCGCACCCGCAGCGGCAGGAGCGCCATGGAAGTGCCGCGCTTGGCGTCGGACCCAGCGAACGTCCACTCGCCGTGGCCGTCTCGACCTGCCACGCAACCGGGAGCCCGGTAGCGGTGCAGACGGCGGCATGGACCTTGTACCCGTAGTATCCGCCGCCTGAGCGGGTGCTGATCGATGAGCGGTGGCCCCAGGTGGCGTCGGGGTCAGCGAACTTCTTGCGTTCCTCCCCGCCTGGCTTGACGAACCGCTGGCCGTTGGCATAAGCCGACAGGTCGGACTCGTCGATGGCGACCGTCCTGCCCACTAGGTCAGCCGGGTTCACCTTCGCGCGAGCTTGGCGGTGCAGGTCCAGCGGCCGGCCCGCCTGGCGATGGTGACGGGGTAATCGAAGCAGTCGCTGACCAGTTCGCTGGTGAGGACCTCGCTGACCGGGCCGGCCGCCAGCATCCGGCCGTCGCGCAGCAATAGCGCGTGCGAGGTGCTGGCCGGCAATTCTTCCAGGTGGTGCGTGACGAGTACGGTCGCCAGCTCCGGGTACTGCCCGCGCAGGTCGTTGATGGCGGCCAGGAGTTGCTCGCGGCCGGGTACGTCCAGCCCGGCGGCGGGCTCGTCGAGCAGCAGCACGCGCGGCTGCGCCATGAGCGCGCGGGCGATCAGCGTGCGGCCACGTTCGCCCTGGGACAGGATCGGCCAGCGACAAGCGGCGAGCCGCGCCAGGCCCATGATCTCGATGAGCGCGTCGGCGCGGGACTGGTCGGCTGCTGCCGGAGTCCACCAGGCCGCCAGGTCGGTGGTGCCGGTGACGCCCGTGAGGACGACCTCGCGCACGGTCCGGGCGGGCTGGACGGGGTGGTGCGGGGTGATCAGGCTGATCAGCGGGCGCAAGGTGAAGACGTCCACGCGCCCTAGCCGGTGCCCGAGGATGTCGGCCAGCCCGCTGGTCGGATGCTCATAAGTCGCGAGGAGCCGCAGCAGCGTGCTCTTGCCGGCTCCGTTCGGGCCGAGCAGCGCCCAGTGCTCCCCGGCCCGGATCGTCACGGTGATCTGGTCAAGCAGCAGCCGGCCGCCGCGGACCAGGTCGACGGCGTCGGCCCGGAGCACGACCTGCGGACCGGCGGCGATGACATCTGCGGTGGCGGCAGGGCTGGCCACGGTGACATCGGTCAGGGCAGTTCTCCGTCCTCGTCTGTGCCGCGCCCGGCCGGCCGGACGACTTCAAGCAACCGCCTGGTGAGCGCCTCGAAGTGGCCATACGCCTCACGGACGGCATATTGATGCGCTCCGATAGCTCCGTCAGCCGAGCGGAGCAGGAAGACAGGCTTCCGGGCTTCCTGCCCGAGGGGGGCGAGCGAGTAATAGTGCTTGATCATGCCAAGGCAGTGTGCGTCCTGCGCCGGGAGCGGTGCGTGCTCGGCCGATTGGCCCAGGACCGACCTGCGGTATTCGGCGGGAACGCGGCGCAGCCAGCGATCATAGGCACCTACCACCCGGTCAACTCGCGTGCCGTGCTGGAGCACTACATAACCGCGCGGCCGCATCTCGCCGCTGGGGAGTTGGAGGTCAGGCCTTGAGGTGCGGCCCTTGATGTCTGCCCAGCCCTGCCGCCATCGGTCGAGCGTCGGGCCGAGGTTGCGCAGCCCTTGAAGTGAATAGAGATCAGGCCTGATCGGGATGACGACATGATCCGACGCGACCATGGCCGCCCGGTTGACAGCACCTAGATTGGGGCCTACGTCAACCAGTATGACGTCAGCGTATGCCTGTTCGGCGGCACGCTGCGCGACCGTGGCGAACGCGGCAGTGACGCGCAGCGCTCGCACTTGCTGCTCCAAGCTGCCCGGCCAGGCAAGGCTGAGTTCCTGCTCGGTGCCGGACAGCAACAGATCGCCGGGTACTAGCCAGAGGTTCGACGCTATCTCTTCGACGTACGGGTCGCCGATCCCGCCCTCACCTTCGAAGAGAGGGGCGAGGGCTCCGTACACAGTTCGGCGCACCGGGTCACGCCACAATTCCTCGACCCGGTCGTCATCGAGGAAGGAGGCGGTGAGGTTAGCCTGAGGATCGAGGTCAAGCACGATCGTCGCTATGCCGAGTTCGTTCAGCATCCAGGCCACGTGATAGGCAAGCATGGTCTTGCCGACGCCGCCTTTGTTGTTGAAGAAGGTCAAGACGGGCCGAGTCATGTCTTCAGCCTTACTATTGCCGCTACCGCTGAGACCGACGCTTCGTAGCTCAGTGGTGGATTGCCGTTCTGCGCTAGTCGGTCCTTGGCTATCTGGATTCCCACGCCGAAGCGCTGGACGAAACCAAGTTGGCTCAATGCCGCCGCGAGGGTCGGATTGCGGTAGTCGGTAAGCCCAGGCTGTCCGATCGTCTCGACGGTCACCTGGCCGTATGGCCCGCCAGGCGAATGGATCTCGACTCGATCGTCGAACCAGCTGACGCGGACCGGGGCGTTACTCGCTTCGTAGGTGCGGTGCAGCAGCGCGTTGCGGAATAGTTGCCGCAGCGCTTCGAACGGAACCGAGGGTGTCCGCTCCTCGGTGGGAAGACCCTCGAACCGGACGGTCGATTCGATGTGTGATCTCAGGATCTCCTCCACCTCAAGGAGGACCGTCGGCATTGTCCCGGATACGCGATGCGAACTTAGTACCGGATCGCTAAGCTGGCTTCCGTCAAAGCGCAGGAACTGCACATACGCGCCGGGGAGATGCTGTTCGGGCTCGCGCCCGACCAGCAGAATACCCACCGGGGTAGGCCGAAACTCTGGTGGCGCGGTGAAGCGGAGCGACGCTAGCTGCTGGTCAACCGGCCGCCCGTTCTCCCGCAGCACGTCGTCCGCGACAAACTGCGGAAGCAGACCGTCAATAAAGCCAGGCAAGTCCAGGTCATCCACTGTGGCTGATGACAGCGGGCGAGCATCGAACGGCAGGTTCGCGGCGTGTCGTCGCTCCGTCAGGACGACTTCTTCCTCGGCTGTCGCTGGCCGGGTGCTCGGGCCGACGCGAATCCACGTACGGCCGTTGAATCTGACTGGCGGAGATGACGACGGCTCGACGATCACCACCGCGACGGCGGTGCCGTCGAGTTCCAGCTCCCTGACGCTCAGCTGCGGGAAAGGCAGAATCCCTCCGTTGGTGCGCAGGTCGGCAAGCTCAAGCAGCAGCTTGTCCGTTACGGGCAACCCCGCCGGTCGGCCGTCGTCTGCTTGCCCGATCACTACTACCCCGGACTGACCAGAACGCGGGAAGTCGTTCGCGAAAGCGCAGACGGCCTGGCAAACCTCGTCTTTCTTGCCCTTCAGCCGCTCCTTGCGCTCCACCCGCTCGCCCTCATGGCCGCGCACGAGAGCCAGCACGCTTTTGTCGTCCATGCCCTTTAGCCTGCCATGTCGGGCTCGGCACAACTCGGACCAGGCGCCGCGACACTCCGCCGGGTCACCGCCGAGCTCGATCCCAGGCTCGGCAGGGGCGGGCCGATCTGCCAGGGCGGGCGAGCGGCCAGGCAGGACGTTCCGAGCGTAATCTGCATCATTATGACTAGATCAATGGCGCCGATATGACGGGCATCGTGTCACCGGGAGCAGGACATCTGCTCACGGCGCGGGGCAGTGTCATGGCCTTCAAAGCGGTAGCCGCGCAGACGGGCGGCGACTTTTCGCTGATGGAACGCACCCTCCCGCCGGGCGGGCGGATGCCGCTTGCGCACCGGCATGTGAACTGCTCGGAGGCGTTCTTCGTGCTGGCCGGGGCGATCACGTTCTGGCTCGACGGCGAGCGGTTCAGCGGCAGCCCGGGTGACTTCCTGCTGGTGCCGCGCGGCGCGGCTCACACCTTCGGGAATCAGTCCGGGTCGCCGGCCAGGCTGCTCGTGCTGCACGCCCCGGCGATGGACGCGTACTTCGAGGAACTACAGCGGCTCTGGTCCGGCGAAGCGCCGCCTTCGCCGCAGCAGGAGCGCGAGCTGATGAGCCGGTACGGCATGGCCCCGGCCTGAACCCGGCGCGGATCTGCCAGAGTTGACTGGTGAATTCGTGGCAGCGGCGTAGCCGCGTGGTGGTCGTCGGCGGCGGGATCGCGGGACTGGCGGCTGCGTTCTTCCTGCGCGACCAGGCCGCGGAGGTGACGGTGCTGGAAGGAGCGCCGCGGCTCGGCGGCAAGCTCGCCGTCTCCGACGTGGCCGGGATCGCGGTCGACTCCGGCGCCGAGGCGCTGCTCGCCCGCCGGCCTGAGGGGCTCGAGGTGATCCGAGCGATCGGCCTGGCCGATCAGCTGGTGTACCCGGGGACGACCACGGCCAGCATCTGGAGCCGAGGGGTATTTCACGCTCTGCCGAGGCGCCAGTTCATGGGGGTGCCCGCCGACTTCGGCGAGCTGGAGCGGGTCGGCATCCTGTCGGCTCGCGGGCTGGACCGGGCGCGCCAGGATGCCACGCTGCCGGCCACCCGAAGGGACGGCGACGTCTCGGTCGCGGCGCTCGTCGGTGCGAGGTTCGGCGCTGAGCTCGTCGATCGCCTGGTCGAGCCCCTTCTCGGCGGTGTCTACGCCGGCCGGCCCGACCAGTTGTCGTTCGAGGCGACGCTGCCCGGCCTGGCGCCGGTATCGAGGAAGCATGCCTCGCTCGCCGAGGCGGTCGCCGTCGTGCTCGGCCCCGCGCCCGGGACCAGCCCCGCGACCGGTGCCGGCAACGGCGCCAGCACTGGCACTACAGCCGCGCAGCCGCCCGTGTTCACCACCCTGGCGGGCGGCCTCGGCACTCTCCCGCAGGCGCTGGCCGACGCGAGCGGCGCGCTGGTGCGCACCGGCGCGACGGTCCGCGAGCTTGCCCGCACGGCGCGGGGCTGGCGGCTCACCGTAGGCCCGGCTATCGCACCCGAGCCGATCGAGGCAGATGCCGTCATCTTCGCGCTGCCAGCCCGGCCCGCCAGCCGGCTGCTTGGTGCGGTGGCCGACGCCGGCGGCGCGGCGGCGGCGCTGGCCGAGATCGAGTACGCGAGCATGGCCATCGTCACGCTCGCCTACCCGGTGGCGGCATTCCCTGAGCCGGTCCGGGGCAGCGGCTACCTGGTCCCCGCCGTTGACGGCCGGGTCGTCAAGGCCGCGACCTTCAGCACCGCCAAATGGCCGCACCTGGCCGGCGGGTCCGGTGCGAGCGGTGCGGCGGACGCACGCACCGGACCAGCCGCTGCCGGAGACCTGCACCTGGTGCGCTGTTCGGTCGGCCGGATCGGCGAAGAGGCCGTGCTCCAGCGCGAGGACGCCGAGCTAGCCGCGCTGGCTGCCGCCGACCTGGCCGCCGCGACCGGCGTGACAGGCGGTCCGGTCGACAGCCGGGTCACCCGCTGGGGCGGCGGTCTGCCTCAGTACAGCGTCGGCCATCTGGACCGGGTAGCGAGGATCCGCGCCGGAGTCGCCGCGCTGCCAGGCGTGGCGGTCTGCGGCGCGGCGTACGACGGCGTCGGCATCCCGGCCTGCATCGCCTCGGCCAGGCTCGCCGCCGGCCAGGTCGCCGCCTACCTTGAGAGCCGCGCGCCCGTTCCGCGAGAGGAACGCCTTGATCAAGCTTGACCGCCAGGTGACGTGATCGACCGCTGCGGAGCGGGCACGCGCACTCATGCGGGAGAATAGGACCATGTCAGAACGTCATGATTCTTCGGCGCATGCCGCGCACGAGACGGATGCCGGATCAGGCAAGCCCAAGGCGCGGGACCTGAACCAGCTCATCCGGTACACGATGTGGTCAGTTTTCAAGGTGGCCGACCGGGCCGCGATCGACCTGTCCAGCCGTGAGGCGCTGGCGACCGAGGTCAGCGACCTGTGCGAGCAGGCGGCGGGCAAGGGCGTGGCAACCAGGGGCTGTTACGACCTGCAGGGGATGCGGGCCGACGCCGACATCATGTTCTGGTGGGTCGCGCCGTCGTCGGATGACCTGCAGGAGATCTTCACCAGGTTCCGGCGTACCAGGCTCGGCCGGGCGTGCGAGCCGGTCTGGTCGGCGATGGCGCTGCACCGGCCCGCTGAGTTCAACAAGAGCCACGTCCCGGCGTTCCTGGCGGGGGAGGAGCCGCGGAACTACGTCTGCGTCTACCCGTTCGTCCGGTCCTACGAGTGGTACCTGCTTGAGGACGCCGAGCGGCGGGCGATGCTGGCCGAGCACGGCCACATGGCGCGCGAGTACCCGGACGTCCGGGCGAACACGGTGTCCTGCTTCGCGCTGAACGACTACGAGTGGATGCTCGCCTTCGAGGCCGACGAACTGCACCGGATCGTCGACCTGATGCGGCATCTGCGTGGTGCGAGCGCTCGCCGGCACACCAGGGTGGAGATCCCGTTCTACACCGGCCGCCGCAAGCCGCTCAGCGAGCTCGTCGCCAGCCTGGCGTGAGCGCGGCCGGCCCGGTCATCCTGTTCGGCAGGGAGCGGTTCACCGCGGAGCTGGCCTGGACTGACCTCGCGCCGCTGCTGCCCGGCTGGTCTATCCGGACCTGCCGGCCGGCGGCGGTAGCCGGGCATCTGGACGGTGTCGACGTGCTCTGCCCGTTCGGTGCCCGGATCGACGCGGCGGTGCTGGCCGGCGGCGCGTTCGGACTCGTCCATCAGTTCGGGGTCGGGCTTGAGAAGGTGGACATCGGCCGCGCGACCGAGCTCGGTGTCTGGGTGGCCAGGGTGCCCGGTGACGTGGGCGGGAACGCCCACAGTGTCGCCGAGCTCGCCGTCCTGCACCTGCTGGCCCTGTTCCGCCGGCTGGAGGATGCCCGGCTGGCACTGCGCGAGCACCGGTGGGAATCGCGGCCGACCGGCCGCTCGCTGCTTGGCGCCACCGTCGCGGTTGTCGGCCTCGGCGCGGTCGGAACCGCGGTCACCCGGTGCCTGGCACCGTTCGGTACCCGGCTGCTCGGCGTCCGTGCCCGTCCTGACCGCGGCGGCCCGCCAGAAGTCGAATACGTCACCGGCCCGGACCAGCTCGCCGGCGTGCTGAGCCAGGCCGACGCGGTGGTCTGCTGCGCGATGTTCGACGGTGCCAGCGCACGGCTGTTCGACGCGGACGCCTTCGCCGCGATGCGGCCGGGCGCGATCTTCGTCAACGTCGCCAGGGGCGGCCTGGTCGACGAGGCGGCGCTGCTCGCCGCGCTGGAATCCGGTCACCTCGGCGGTGCCGGCCTCGACGTGCACGCTACCGAGCCTGCCGACCCGGAGTCGGCGCTGCTGCGTCATCCCCGGGTCCTGGCCACCCCGCACGTGGCGGGGTTCACCGACGCGATGTTCCGCCGGACCGGCGCGGCGTTCGCGAGCAATGTGCTGCGGTGGGCCGCCGGCGAGCCACCGCGCTGGGCGGTGAACTCGCCGGCGGCCCGGCGCTAGCCAGACCCGGCCGCCGCTACCAGCCGGTCGCTTCGAGCCGGTCTCCTGCGTTTAGCCGCCCTTGCGCAGGAACTCGCGCAGGCGGTCCAGCGGCCAGGTATTGATCACGTCTTCGGTGCTGAGCCAGCCGCGCTGGGCCGTTCCCACCCCGTATTTCAGGAAGTCCAGGTGCCCGGTCGCATGCGAGTCGGTGTCGATAGCGAACTTCACGCCCGCGTCCCTGGCGGCCTTGATGTGATCGGATGGCAAGTCGAGCCGTTCCGGATGGCAGTTGATCTCCAGCGCGGTGCCGGTGGCCGCGCAGGCGCGGAACAGTTCGGCGAAGTTCACCTCGACCGGCGGGCGCTTGCCGATCCGGCGCGCGGTCGGATGCCCGATGATGTTGACCCTGGGATTCTCGCAGGCGGCCAGGAACCGTCTGGTCATCTCGGCTTCCGGCTGGTCGAAATGCGAGTGCACCGAAGCTACGCAGACGTCGAACCCGTCCAGGATCTCCTCCGGCCAGTCCACCGAGCCATCCGGGGCGATGTTCAGCTCGGTGCCGTGCAGCAGGGTCATCGCCGGGCCGCCGTCGCCGGCCAGGCGGGCCTGCAGTTCCCTGAGCTGGTCACGTTGCGCCAGCATCTTCTCCGTCGTCATGCGCTGCATAAAGAGGTTCGGCGCGTGGTCGGTGACGGCGAAGTACTCATAACCACGGCCGCGCGCGGTGGCGACCATCTCGTCCAGCGTGCCGACTCCGTCGGTCAGGTTCGTGTGGCTGTGCAGGTCGCCCCTGACGTCGCCAAGCCGCACCAGCACGGGCAGTTCGCCGCGGAGTGCGGCCTGGACCTCGCCGGTGTTCTCGCGCATCGGCGGCGGGACCCAGTCCATGCCCAGCCTGCGGTAGACCTCATCCTCGGTAGCGCTCACGATCAGGTCACCGGTCTGCGTGTCGAAGAGGCCGTATTCGGATAGCTTCAGCTTCTTGCGTACGGCGAGTTCGCGGATCGCGACGTTGTGCGCCTGCGAGCCGGTGAAGTACTGCAGCGCCGCACCCCAGCATTCGACCGGCACGACCCGCAGGTCGACCTGGAGGGTGCCGCCTTGCGCCGGATGACCGGTGCTGATCCGGACCGAGGTCTTGGTCTCGCCGTGCGCGATCACGTCGGTCACCCCGGGAAGCTCGACGAGCCTGGCCATCAGCGGGCCCGAGTCGCTCGCCGCCGCCAGGATGTCCACGTCACCGACCGTCTCGCGGAACCGGCGCAGCGAGCCCGCGAGCGCGCAACGCTCGCAGCCAGGTACCGCGCTGATCGCGGCGACGATCCGCCCGGCGACTTCCGCGGCGACGTACAGCGGCACCCGCTGGTGCAGGCCGCGGGCCAGCTCGATCCCGCGCCGCAGGTTTTCCTCGCTCTTGGCGCCGAAGCCCTTGAGATCGCGCAGCTTGCCCTCTTCGATGGCCGCCGCGAGTTCTTCCACCGAGCTGATGCCGATGTCCTGGTAGAGCAGGAACGCTCGTCTGGGACCGAGCGCCGGGATCTTCGTCATCGCCCGGACGCCGGCCGGGATGGTGACCCGCAGGTCCTCAAGCGCCTGGAACGTGCCGGTCTGCTGGAACTGGACGATCTTCGTCGCGATCGAGGCGCCGACACCCGGAATCTTCCGCAGCGCGGCCGTGTCGAGCGGCCCGACATCGCCGCTGTATCCGGCGACGGACTTGGCTGCCTTCTCGTAGTTGCGCACGCGGAACGGGTCACCGCCGGAAATCTGCAGCAGGTCGGCGTACTCCTGGAGCAGGGCGGCGACCGCTTCGTTGGCCTGGGGCATGATCGCATTCTGCCCGCGGCGGCGGCGTCCTAGCGCGGTGGCTGGGATGTCCTGGGCCGAACGGCACCCGCGCTAGCGAACCGGGACAAGGAGGTGTCAGTGTAGAGAGGCCGGCGCACGAGGCGTCAGCCGGGACGCGGCAGGCCGGCAGGCAGGAGACTGAGATGACCACAGTGGACCAGGCGCCGGCCGGCGCCGCCGAGCGTTCGCCCGCCGGCAGCACGATCGAGCAGGAGCGCCTGCATCGCAAGCAGGAACTCGCCGCCGCGTTCCGGATCTTCGGCAGGTTCGGCTTCTCCGAGGGTGTCGCCGGGCATATCACCGCGCGGGACCCGGAGCACCTGGACCGGTTCTGGGTCAACCCGTTCGGCATGAACTTCAGCCAGATCAAGGTTTCTGACCTGATCCTGGTCGACCACGAAGGCAACGTCGTCGAGGGAAACCAGCCGGTGAACCGGGCGGCCTTCTGCATCCATTCCCAGGTGCACCTGGCCCGGCCGGACGTGATCGCCGCGGCGCACGCGCACTCGCTGCACGGCAAGGCGTTCTCCAGCCTGGGCATCCTGCTCGACCCGATCACGCAGGACGCCTGCGCGTTCTTCGAGGACCACAGCCTGTATGACGACTACCGCGGCGTGGTCAACGACATCGAGGAAGGCCGCCGGATCGGCGGCGCGCTCGGCGCCAACAAGGCCGTGATCCTGGCCAACCACGGACTGCTGACCGTCGGCGGCTCGGTAGCCGAGGCCGCCTGGTGGTTCGTCACCATGGAGCGGTCCTGCCAGGCGCAGTTGCTGGCGATGGCGGCGGGCAAGCCGAGGTCGATCGACCGGGAGACCGCGCTGGTGACTCGCGGCCAGCTGGGAATCCCGCTGGCCGGGCAGTTCCAGTTCCGCCCGCTGTGGGACCATATCGTGGCTACCGATCCCGACCTTTTCCACTGACCAGCCCGTTGCCCAGCCCGTTGCTCTCCCGCACCTCGATTGGCCGCGAATGAACCAGCCGCTGGAGTCCTACCAGGACGAGATCTACCTCAACGGGCTTAACGGCGCCGTGCCGGTCCTGCCGGCCAGTCTGACCGCGCTTGAGGACCTGGCCGCCGAGCGGATGGCTGCGGAGTCCTTCGCCTACATCCGCGGCGGCGCGGGGAGCGAGGACACCGTCCGGGAGAACGCGGCTGCCTTCCGCCGGTGGCGCATCGTTCCCCGGATGCTCACCGACGTCAGTGCCCCGGCGTTCGGCAGCACGGTGCTCGGCACGCGACTGGCCGCGCCGATGCTGCTCGGCCCGATCGGCGTCCTGAAGCTCGCGCACCCGGACGGCGAAGTCGCCGTCGCCAGGGCGGCGGCATCGGCAGGCGTCCCGATGGTCTTGTCTACGGCGTCGTCGGTCGCCATGGAAGAGGTGGCGCAGGCAAACGGCGACGGCCAGCGGTGGTACCAGCTCTACTGGCCGAAGGACAGGGATGTCGCCGCCAGCCTGCTGAGCCGCGCCAAGGCGGCCGGCTTCACCGTGCTCGTGCTGACGCTCGATACCCGGCTGCTCGGCTGGCGGCCGCGCGACCTGGACCGAGCGTTCTTGCCGTTCATCCGCGGCATCGGCGTGCAGAACTACTTCAGCGACCCCGCGTTCCAGGCGGGCCTGGCCGGGCAGACCGACCAGGGCGCCTGGATCACGCACTGGGTCCAGATGTTCGGTGATCCGTCCCTGACCTGGGATGACCTGCCTTTCCTGCGGGAGAACTGGGATGGTCCTGTGGTGCTCAAGGGCATCCAGTCGGTGGCCGACGCCCAGCGCGCCGCTGACGCGGGGATGGACGGGATCGTGGTCTCCAACCACGGCGGCAGGCAAGTCGACGGGGGCATCGGCGCCCTGGACGCGCTGCCGGAGATCGCCGAAGCGGTCGGCTCAGCGCTGACGGTCCTGTTCGACAGCGGCGTGCGCGGCGGTGCCGACATCATCAAGGCCGTGGCACTCGGCGCGAAAGCGGTGCTGATCGGGCGGCCGTACGCGTACGGACTGGGCCTGGCCGGCCAGGACGGGGTCCGGCACGTGCTGCGCGCCCTGCGCAACGACTTCGAGCTCACCATGCGGCTGTCTGGTTTCGCCAGCCTGGCCGACCTCAGCCCCGGAGTGCTCGCCCGCAGGTGGACTTCCGCGTCGGGCTAGCCCTCTTCGGCTGGCTTCAGGGTCAGCGAGACCGAGTTAATGCACCAGCGCTGGTCGGTCGGCACGTCGTAGCCCTCTCCTTCGAAGACGTGCCCGAGGTGCGAGTCGCAGTTCGCGCACCGTACCTCGGTCCTGGCTCGGCCCAGCGAGCGGTCCTCCAGCAGCACGACGGCGTCGCCGGCCTTGGGCTGGTAGAAGCTCGGCCAGCCGCAGTGCGACTCGAACTTGGCATCCGAGGTGAACAGCTCAGCACCGCACGCCCGGCACCGGTAGACGCCGCGGCTCTTCGTATCGGTGTACTCACCAGTGAATGGTGCCTCGGTCCCAGCCTGCCGGAGGACCTGGTACTCCTCCGGCGTGAGCCGCTGGCGCCATTCGTCATCTGAAAGCCGCACATTCCCCATGCGCCGAGCGTACCCGCTCGTGAGCGGTGAGCACCGCCAGCGTGACGGTCAGAACGTCACCTTATATCCCATCTCCGCGCCATCCGTCACCCGCAACTCGACCTGCGCCAGGTGCCCCGCCGCCACCACATCGGAGAGCACTATCGAGAGCGCGTCAAGCCCCGACCGCGGCCCGGTGACAATCAGCCGTGCCACCGCGGCCTTCTGCGTCAGCCGCGCCTGCGACTTCGCCTTCCTGATCGCCCGGACACCGGGCCGGAACGGGTTTCCCCGGCCGACGGCCACCGCGCACGGTGGATCGAACCGTCGTTCCACCACGACCACGCTTCCTCGGTGACGAACGGCAGCACCGGTGCGAACAGCCGGAGCAGCACCGACAGCGCACGGCGCAGCGCGGTCACCGCCGATCCCGCGGCGGCGGGGTCGGCGTCTGCCGCGCAGGCGCGCTGCTTCACCAGTTCCAGGTAGTCGTCGCAGAACTGCCAGAAGAACCTTTCGGTGAACTCAAGCGCGCTGGCATGGTCGTAGTCCTCGAAAGCGGCCGTGCACTGGCTGACGACCTCGGCCAGCCGGCCGAGCATCGCCAGGTCCAGCGGCTCGGTCACCGGCAGGCCAGCCTGCGCCGTCCCGGCGAACCCGAGCACGAACCGGGTCGCGTTCAAGATCTTGATCGCCAGCCGCGGCCGATCTTGATCTGGGCGAGGTCGAAGGCGGTATCCACGCCGAGGCGCGCGCTGGCGGCCCAGTACCTGACGGCGTCCGAGCCGTACTCGGCCAGCAGGTCGCCAGGCGTGACCACGTTGCCGGCCGACTTGGACATCTTCTTGCGGTCTGGGTCGATTATCCAGCCCGAGATGGCCGCGTGTTTCCAGGGCAGGGCGTCCTGCAGGACCTGAGAGCGGAGCGCCGTGTAGAAGAGCCAGGTCCTGATGATCTCGTGCGCCTGCGGGCGCAGGTCCATCGGGTAGACGCGGGCGAACAGGTCGTCGTCGTCCGGCCAGCCGCCGGCGATCTGGGGAGTCAGTGACGACGTCGCCCAGGTATCCAGCACGTCCGGCTCGCCGGTGAACCCGCCTGGCACGTCGCGCTGGTCAGCGGAGTAACCAGGCGGTGCGTCCGCCGCCGGGTCGACCGGCAGCGTATCGTCGGCTGGCACGATCAGGTTGCCGTAGTCGGCGATGCCGTGTGCGTCCAGCCGGTACCAGAGCGGGATCGGCACGCCGAAGTAGCGCTGCCGGCTGACCAGCCAGTCGCCGGTCAGGCCGTTCACCCAGTTCTCGTACCTGGTCCGCATGTGCGGCGGGTGCCAGGCAAGCTCGCGCCCCCGGTCCAGCAGCCGGTCGTGCAGTTCGGAGTCACCGCTGCTGTTGCGCAGGTACCACTGCCTGGCGCTGATGATCTCGAGCGGCCGGTCGCCTTTCTCGTAGAACTTCACCGGATGCGTGACCGGCTCGGCCTGGCCGCGCAGCGCGCCCGCCGCGGCCAGGAGTTCGGCGGTCCGGCTCCTGGCGGACTTCGCGGTCAGCCCGGCAAGTTCGGCGTATGCGGCGCGGCCCGACCGCGACCCGATCGCCTCGGGCGGCTCGGCGAGCATCCGGCCGTCCGGACCGAGCACCGGCCGGGTCTCCAGGCCGAGGTCCCGCCACCAGGTCACGTCGGTCGTATCGCCGAACGTGCAGACCATCGCGATGCCGGTGCCCTTGCCCGGGTCGGCCAGGCGGTGCGCCAGGATCGGCACGCTGACGTCGAACAGCGGAGTGGTTGCCGTGCTGCCGAACAGGTGCCGGTACCGCTCGTCCTGCGGGTGCGCGACCAGCGCGACGCAGGCGGGCCTAACGCGCTCACCGCGCCCGAGCCTAACGACTTACCGGTGGTGGCCCCGCCGCGAACCGCTGCGGCGGGGCCACCACTCGGGCCTGCCGGACCGTCAGACGTGCGGTTCGGTCAGTGCCGGGCACCCTCGGCTGGGAGCGGTCTCCGGGTTGTTCAGTACCGACGAGATGAGGTTCCCGCCGAACCTGGCGACTTCCGGCCTGCCGTACTGCGCGGCTCCGCGCAGCGGCTGGGTAGTGACGTTCTTGATCACGTTACCGAAGTTCCACACGCAGGCGTGCTGGAAGAACCCCGCGATTCCCTGGCCGGCCTTGTTGGTCATCGTCCAGAACGGGTAGAAGTGCGAGCCGAGCGGCGGCGCGTCGCAGTTCAGCCCGTCGAAGACGTTGCACAGGAACTCCGAGCCCGCGACGTCGGTCTCGAACTGGGCCTGCGGATAGGTGTGACCGCTGGAATCGAACGGCCCGGCGTACCGGAACGAGGTAGGCACGTTGGGTGATCCGTTCGGCCAGGTGGTCTTCTGGTAGGACATGCCGTCGAAATCCAGGTCACCGTTCTGGAACCGGTCCTGCTCGCAGATATTGACCGGCGACGTCTCCTTGACCAGATGGCCGAGCAAGGTCACCGTGCGGGTGCCCTGCGGGAAGCAGAGGCCGTCGGCGAACTCGCAGAGCTGGCCGCTGGCGGCGTTCCTGCTCGGGCAGGCGATCGGAGAGGTCGTGCCCTCGGTCTCGGGATTCTGGCAGAAGCCCCTGGAGTTGCACGAGCCCTCGCCGGGGTGCTTCTTCCCGCCTTCGGAGCCGCCTACGCAGGTGTCGAACACGTTCGTGTCGGTGAACGCCTTGCCTCCCTTGATGCCGTTCTTGTGCGTGAGCGAGGCGCAGACCTCGGAGTGGCCGATCTCCTGCTCCATCATGACGCCGGTGTTCAGCGCGGTCCACGGCACGCCGTTGCCCACCTGGGCCGTGGCGTACTCGGCGTGGAAGGTGAAGGGCGTGCCGGCGCAGGTATTGGGGTCGGTGTTGGCGAATCCGTTGGCGGTGCTGGCCACCATGAAACCGGTCCGGTGCGTGGTCAGGTCGCGGACCGTGGCGGTGAAGCCGCCGGCCGGGTCGGTGATCGATACCTTCACGGCATCGCCTGGGTTGATCATCAGCGTGTGCGAGTTGGGCGTGGCGGTGTGCACGTCCGCGAGCTGCGGGCTGGGCGGTCCGGCGGGCTGGCCGTTGTTCTGCAAGTACGCGAAGTTAACCGGCTCGGTGCAGTTCGGGTTGATCGACGCGAAGTTGAAGGTCGCTTCCAGGCTGTCGATCGTCATCGCGACGCACCACCTGGTGCGGCTGCAGCTTATGTTGTCGGCGAACGGGGCGAACCCGGGCGGGTAGAACTGCAACTCCATCAGGGCTGATCCGGCAGCGTTCGGGTCGCTGAAGGATCCGGAGTTGGAGTCGCTGTCCGGCGTGCACGGATTCAGCGGGTAGGAGTTCGGGTCGCACAGCGGCACGGCGAACCACGGTGCGATGCTCAGCTCGCCGTACTTGACGACCGAGCCGGTGTTGGTGGCCGGCTTCGCTGGGTCGAGCGGCAGCTTCATGAAGTAACTCATGGTGTTGCCGGAATTTGCCGCGCCGGAGATGAACTTCACGCTCGGCTCGTCGTGCCCGACGTAGTGACCGTTGTCGGTGAACCGGTGCACGTACGGCGCCGAGGCCTTGGCTGATCCGGAACTCGCTGAATAGTAGACGTCCGAGCTGTACGCCCCGTGCGGGTCCGCGCAGAACATCCGGTGGCCGGGGATGAGTGCCCGGTACTTCCTGCTCCACCCGTTGCAGTCAAGGTTGTTCACCTTGTGGGGCAGTAGGATGCGGGCGGCGGTGCTGCCCGCTGGAATGCCCGCGTGCCCGGTGGCCGCGCTCGCCGCGGCGACGGACAAGCTCGCCAGCACCAGCGCGGGTGCGGCGATGAGTGCCCAGGTTGAACGTTTCCTGAATGACCAGCGAGATTGCACGCGTTCCACCTCTCATTTTGCTATTTTTCCGGCATTATGCCCGGGCAAATACTGCCGATGCCCACCAGGGGAAAACGTCGGGTTCAGCGCAATGACACGGGCGGAATCTAACAATTTACGATAGGCCGGTCAAGTATTGATCGGGGAAAAAGCCATTGACCGCATTATCGGCCTGCCTTATTGCGGGGATCACGTCGGATGGCCGGCCGGCGCCAGCGCGTCCAGAATCGCGGCGGCGCGGTCGGCCGCGGCCTGCGGATCGACGTCCGGCGCACCGACCATCGGGTCCCAGTTGAGGTCGCAGAAGACCTCGGTCACGCCGCGCTGCGCGAGCCAACTCAGGTCGTCGAGTATCTGGGCGTAACCGCCGGAGAGCAGCAGCCTGCCGTCGGGGCCGTCCACCGGATCGCCGGCCCGCACCACGCCGCGGCAGATGATCCGCATCGCCTCGGGGTCGCGGCCGGCCTCGGCGGCCGCCTCGCGGACGATGCCGATGCTCTCGCCGATCCGCGACAGGTCGGTCCGGCTGGAGGTCACCCAGCCGTCCGCGATCTGCCCGACCCGCCGCAACGCGCGCGGCGCCATTCCGCCGAGGAGGATAGGCGGTCCGCCGGGCTGCACCGGCGCCGGGGCGACCGATCCCTTGGGCACGGTATAGAACTCGCCGCTGAACTCGGCTGGCTGGGCGCCCCACAAGGTACGCAGTACCCGGACGTACTCCTGCGTGCGCGCTCCGCGGCGCTGCATCGAACCGCCGGTCAGGGTGAATTCCTCGGGCATCCAGCCGAGCCCGATGCCGAGATCGAGGCGGCCGCGGGACAAGATGTCCACGGTGGTGGCCTGCTTGGCCAGGTAGGCGGGGGAGACATACGGCGCGTTCACCACAGCGACCCCCAGCCGGATCGTGGTCGTGACCGCCGCCGCGTAGGCCAGCGCGGTCAGCGGGTCGAGGACGCTGTGGTAGACCGGCTCCATGTCGTAGCCCTCGGGAATGATCAGCCGCTGGAAGGTCCACAGCGAGCCGTAACCAGCGTCCTGTGCCCGCATGGCGAAAAGGGAAATGTTCTGCGGGGTGGCCCAGGCCCCCGCTACCGGCAATCCGAAACCGATTCTCATCCCACTCACCTTACGGTCCGGCCCGCGCCGCGGTCCGCTTGCGTGCCACGGCCCGCGTGTGCGCCGTGATGCGCTGGCGCGCCGGTCGCGGCAGTCGTGCCCCGGCCTGCCAGACTTGGTGCAAGACGCGGCGGCACGGCCAGGGCCGGAGCCAGCCGTCTCACCTGTCGAATCAGCCGCAGAACGGAGTCAGCAATGGAGTCCGACCCTCGAGCCTGGATCGCTGTCTTGCGTCAGTCGCATGAGCGTCTCGTCGGCACCGCCGGACCGCTGGCACCCGAACAGCTCCGCGCTCAGTCCTACTGCCAGGACTGGACCGTCGCCCAGGTGCTCTCGCACCTCGGCAGCGGCGCCGAGATCGCGCTGATGGCGCTGCCTGGTGCCCTCGGCCAGTCCGAGCCGGTCAGCCGGGACGCGTTCCCTGCCGTGTGGGATCGGTGGAACGCGATGAGCCCGGACGACCAGGCGGCGGCCGCGCTGCTGACCGACGCGCGGCACGTACAGCGGCTGGACGAGCTCACCGACGACGAACTGGCCGCGGTCAGCCTTCCCTTCTTCGGGATGACCCTGGACGCGGTCGGCTTGGTCCGGCTGCGGCTCGGTGAGCACGCGCTGCACACCTGGGACATCGCGGTTACCTTCGACCCGGCCGCAGTGGTCGCGGCCGACGCCGCGGGCCTGCTGATCGACAACGTCCCGGCGTTCCTGGCACCCCGGCTGGGCAAGCCGCAGGAGCAGCCGTTCCGCGCCCGTATCCGCGCCACCGATCCCGAGCGTGACTACCTGCTGGTCGCGGCTGACGCGGTCAGCATGACCGACTGGACAGCGGGCGATGGCAGCGCGGACACGGCCGAGCTGGCGATGCCGGCGGAAGCGCTGCTGCGGCTGGCCTACGGTCGCCTCGACCCAGCGCATACTCCCGCTAGCGTGCAGGCCAAGCCGGCCGATCTCGACCGGCTGCGCGCCATCTTCCCGGGCTTCTGACGCCGCGGGCTCGTGCCCTCGGCGGTCGTGGCCCCGGCGGCCGCTGCCGGGGCTCCGTTACCGCTTGCGCCCGACTCCGGCCCACAAGAGCACCGTCTGCTCCGCGTCGGCGACCGATTCTGGACCGGTTGACGTTGCCCTTCGTGAAGACGGCCTGGTTTAGCCAATGTCAGATAATAGGCGACCTTTGAATATCGACCATTCGGACCTGCTCGGCGACCTCGAGAGCGCAGCCCCAGGAGAGCGAGACGCCGGCTCCGCCGTGCCCGTAGTTGTGCACAAGATGACGCCCGTCGCCAAGGGCGGTTACCTCGAGCCGCACCCGGGGGCGAACCGGCCGCAGGCCGACCCGGTGCCCGAGCACCGGCGCCTCGGCCAGCGCAGGCTCGACCTTGGCGCAGGCGCGCACGATCCGCGCCGCGGTAGCAGGATCAGGAATCGTGCTTGAGTCGCCGTGCGACTGAGTCCCGCCGAGTACGGCGGTAGTCCCGTGCGGGAAGAAGTACGTGACCTCAGCCGGGTCGTCCTGCTCGCCTACGAACCACTCGGTCAGACCTGGGTTGGCGACCAGGACGACCTGTCCGCGGACCGGGATCAGGTCAGGGTCAGGGACCAGCGTGCGCGCTCCGATCCCGGTGCAGTTCACGACGACCGGAGCGGTGCAGGCCTGGAGCGCTTCGGCAAGGCTGGTCAGCGGTTTGCCCAGATGCAACTGGCCGCCTGCCTGGAGGATCTCGTCGAGGAGATAGTCGAGGTAGACGGGCATCGAGACGACGGGCGCCGTATACCGCCAGCCGCTGGCATAACCGACCGGCAAGCTGCCGGGATCGCACCGGGTGAGATCGCCGACCTGCCTGGCGAAGTCTGGCAGATCCTCCATCGGGTGCCGATCGCCAGGTGCGTTCGGGACTCGGTCCGCATGCTCCGGCGCGGCGGTGCCCGCGGTCGGCGCCGCCAGGCCCGCGGTCGCCGCGGCCAGGCCGGCCATCTCCCGCACGCCGGACGCCGGGTGACCGGCTAGTTCGCGCAGCCGGGTAAGCGTCGCCACGGCCCAGCCGCCGACTCGTTCGTCAGCGCCGACGAGATGCGGCCCCCAGAGCGCTCCGGCCGCCGCGGACGTTGTCCGCGACGGCTGGCTCGCCGCGTACACGGTGACGGTCCGCCCTGACCGCGCCACGGCGAGAGCGGCACTGAGACCGCAAACGCCGGCTCCTATCACCAGAACGTCCGGGTTGTCCATGCTCACCATCGCAACTTACCGGACTTCGCCATCCAGCCTGCCAGACGTAAGCCAGATCCCCGGCTCCTGTCCAGAATAATCGATAGGAATCAGCAACAAAGCGCCTAAATCGGACAACATCCTCAAGCCCGTGCTGTCGGCCCGGGGTAGCCGCTAACTGGCGGTGCTCAGCAGGCCGGCCAGGCGGGGAACGGCCGTGCCGATGGGCTCCCTGATGACTTCCGCCGCCAGGTCGTCGTAGGGGGTCGGATCGCGGTTGACGACGACGAGGCGCGCGCCCGCGCCGGTCGCGATCGTGCACAGTGACGCTGCGGGCTCGACGGTCAGCGTGCTGCCGATGGCGAGCATCAGGTCGCAGTCGGCAGCGGCCCGCACCGCGCGAGCCAGGACGGCACGGTCCAGTTCCTGGCCGAACATGACGGTGGCCGACTTGAGTATGCCGCCGCACCGCTCGCACTCCGGATCAAGATCACCGGCCCGTACCCGGTCCAGCGCCGCCGCCATCTGCGTGCGGTCGCCGCACCGCACGCAGACCACGCCGTGCAGCGTCCCGTGCAGTTCGAGCAGCCGGTCCGCTGGCGTGCCCGCACGCTGGTGCAGGCCGTCGATGTTCTGCGTGATCACCCAGGTGTCGACGGTGGCGGCCAGCCTTGCCAGGGCCGCGTGCGCGGCGTTCGGCGCCGCGGACCAGACGGGATGCCGCAGTCTCGCCTGCCAGGACCGCCGGCGCAGCGCGGGATCAGCGACATAGGCCTGATAGGACGAGAGTCTCTCCGCGGCCGGATCACGGGTCCACAGCCCTTGCGGGCCGCGGAAGTCCGGAATACCGGAGTCGGTGGAGACACCCGCGCCGGTGAGCACGGTGACTTTCGTCACCGTGCGTGCCCAGGCTCCGACCGCCGCCCCGCTCATCACGCCATCGTCGCCAATTCGTCGCACCTGCGCAAACGTGGCTACCGCGGGCACTGCGGAGGCCTGGATAGAGCCCGCGGACGGGCCAGGACAGATCCGGCGGCGCGTGACTGCTTGATTACGGTTCAGCCACAATGGCCCGCTGTCCTTGCATGCCTCGGGGGCTGCCGTGAATCGTGTCGTTCAAAGTTTTAGCAGTCATAGTGCGAGGACAAGGTTCCCCGGTGGATCCGGATTCATTGGAGATCGGTGGTCTCACGGTCAGGTTCGGCAGCCTGACCGCACTCGATGGCGTCTCGCTCACGGCCCCGCCCCGGGGCGTGACCGGGATCATCGGGCCTAACGGTGCCGGCAAGACCACGTTGCTGAACGCGATCTGCGGCTTCGTGCGGCTGGATGCTGGCGAGATCCGGTTCGAGGGCAAGGACCTGACCAGGGTCCGTCCTGACCAGCTCGCCAGCCTCGGCATCGCGCGCACGCTGCAGTCGGTGGGGCTGTTCCGCGGGCTCACGGCGGCCGAGAACGTGATGATCGGAGCCAGCGTCCAGGCGAAGGCCGGCTTCTGGTCGGCGCTTGTCGGCGTCGGCAGGTCGGATCGCGACGAGCGGCGGTTGCGCTCGCTGGCGCTCGAAGCGCTCGACCGGACCGGCGCCGCCGACGTGGCCGATCGCGCTCCGGGGACGCTCCCGCACGGCCTGCGCAAGCGGGTAGCGCTTGCCCGTGCTCTGGTCAGCCAGCCCCGGTTGCTGCTGCTCGACGAGCCGGCCAGCGGGCTGGCCGAGGACGAGCTGCCTGAGCTCGGCGAGCTCATCACCGCGATCGCCAAAGACTCAGGAGTACTGGTGATCGAGCACAGAATGGACTTGATGATGTCGGTATGCGACAACATCTTCGTGCTCGACTTCGGAGTCATGATCGCGCAGGGCGCCCCCGCTCAGGTGCAGGCCGATCCGCTGGTCACCGAGGCGTACCTGGGGGTGCTGCATGAGTAGTCCGGCCTCCCTGGTCCTCGACGGCGTCGTCGCCGGCTATGGCGGCGCGCCGGTGCTGCACGGCGTGTCCATCACCGCGGCGGCGGGCACCATCACCGCGATCCTCGGCGCCAACGGCGCGGGGAAGACGACGCTGCTGCGCGCGATCGACGGCTCGGTCAGGCCGGCCAGCGGCCGGATCGTGCTGGACGGGACGGAGTTGGCCGGACACCGTCCCGAGGACGTGACCAGGGCCGGCGTGGGGCACGTGCCCGAGGGCCAGGGCGTCATCACCGAGCTGACTGTCGCCGAGAACCTGCAACTCGGCCTGCTGCTGCGCCGCCGTGCCGAGCGAGCGGCCGCGCTCGAGGAGATCTACCAGCGGTACCCCGTCCTGGCTGACCGGAGGAACCGTGCCGCGGGGACGCTGTCCGGCGGGGAGCGGCAGATGCTCGTGATCGCCAGGGCGCTGGCGAGCGCGCCGCGGCTGCTGTTGCTCGACGAGCCGTCGCTCGGCCTCGCGCCAAAGGTGGTAGCGGGCGTGCTCGACCTGATCAAGCGACTGCGTGACGAATCGAACCTGACGATCATCTTGGTCGAGCAGAACGCCCGCAGCGCGCTCGCCATCGCTGACACCGGAGTCGTGCTGAACCTCGGCAGCGTGGTCGCCACCGCGCCGGCCGCCGAGCTTGCCGCCGATGACGACCTACGCCGTCACTA